>Ga0182024_10001915_pt1 | contig 52578 bp, 39 predicted proteins | sample P32metaG_FD_120480 | JGI IMG/M metagenome (GOLD analysis project Ga0182024, IMG submission 120480) | Permafrost microbial communities from Stordalen Mire, Sweden - P3-2 metaG (Illumina Assembly) | ecosystem: Environmental > Terrestrial > Soil > Wetlands > Permafrost | place: Sweden: Stordalen... | reverse complement strand
CGGCCTCCACCTGCTTCAGCGCAGCGATGATCTGCGCCTCCGTGTGCCTGCTCCTGCCCATACCGTCCTCCCCTGAATCCGAAAATCATACTCAGTTCTGTGCGGATCCAGGGGGGCAGGTCACTGTCATACGCATTTCGAGGTCAGACATTTTTCCGGTCGGTATATGACAGACCCATTGTGGAACTCGCCGTTAAATGTTTACGGGAAGGGGGACCAGACATCTGGAAAGCTCTTCAAAGAGAAATGGACAGATCCTGTGCCGTGGTTATCCCAACTACCAGCAACATTAGAAGCTGAAGGACCGCAGCCGCTCGACCTTTCGGTTAATCCGGTCATTCGTGATTCTCCGCCGCTATCGTCAGCCTACACAGACATCGGCGCTTGTCCCGGAGAGGGATGCCGGTATGGAAGAGTTTTGACAATGGACGCCGCTACTCCGGTTCATCCCTCTCGCACGAGCGCTCAAACGGCATTTGTCCTTCCCAAAGGGCAGAGAGTCACCACGTTAACGGGCGTGGTAGTTACCACGCCTGGTCGGATCAAGATTCTCCATCCGATTCGCATTCAAGGCCTGGAGCCCATCAATTCCGGTGATCTTTACCTGCTCACATACCGCGGCGAGGGCTTTTGGAAAATTTGGCTTAATGGCAAGTTGATCGATGCCGTATCGATCCCAGACGGCGTTCTCTCCTCCACGGCCTGCACCTCCTCGGAGGCGTCATGCAAGGAGAAGTTTGAAGCGAAATGGATCTCCGGTCCAATCATCGGGCAAATGGAGCAACTCCCGCAGCCTGTCTGGTGGATCCAGATTAAAGACGGTACTGGCAGGACAGGATGGATAAAGGACACTGGTCCGACTTGGTCGAGTATTCATGGCGATTTCTGATCCTAATCGCAGGGCGTTACCCGTCTGGGAGATGTGATGCGTGTGATCGGATTTGTGTGCGTTGCAGAATCTTCTGGTGGAGTGGAGAGATGCTAATGGTCAGTCGATTATCAAATGTACTGAACAAAAGAACAATGTGCCTGCTGCCCGTCGGAGTCGGACTGTCCATTGCTGGCCAATTGTGTCTGGCTCAGACACAGAGCATCGCGCCAAAGCCTCCGGAAGCGCTATTCCCGCTCTGTCGGGTGGCCAAGATGTGCGGGTAAATCGACCAGACGGGGAAGGTCGTCGTCTCGCAAATTTATGCGAATACGGCGCGTTTCTCGGAAGGGCACGGGAGAGTAGAAACCGTGAGCGGAAAGTTCGGCTTCGTTGACGCTAATGGCAAGGTGGTCGTCCCGCCGAAGTTTGAGGATGCCTCGGATTTCCACGAAGGCCTGGCGAGGGTCGCGTGACGCTGCCTGTCTCGCCGTGGCTCACCCTACTGGTCAGACCCACATCTGAGTTTGGCAGCGGAAGCAGGACTTCTGAGGTTGATCGGTTGGAAGGGCCGATCTCTATGGCTCCGTCAAACAAGCCTGAACCCCGATACCTGGATGTCCAAAAGCCTTGTTTCTCCCGAGCGGAAAGCTGGGCGGGCAAAAGAACTCAAATTGATTGCACGCACGGTTCCCGTTGGGCAATAGGAGTCCGATAGGCAGAGTTTAAGAGCGCATCAAATTTTGGCAAAACTTAGGCAAAGAATCGAAACAAACTGGGTGAGAAATCGGGGTTGCTGGGGTGCAAGAGTCGTCGAATCAACAACAAGTTAGATTGACCTGTCAGGCTCATAACCCAAAGGTCGGTGGTTCAAATCCACCCCCCGCAACCAATCGCCGGGCTCTGTTTACCCTTCGGGTCCGTGTTTCCCCTCAAACGAGCGAAATTCAGGCGAATGCGCCAGGGCGGCGGTGTTGTTCGCCGGGAGTAAGCGCGCCGCAGTGGAAGGTGTGCGGTCAGGCGCCGAGAGCGGCCAGGGAATCCTTGACGGTTGGGGTCTGCCCGGCTTCGATTTGTTGCCGCCGAATGCCATGAAACTGTGTAAGCACGGCATTTGCCCTGGCGAGGACCGCGATGCGCTCGGCATACTCCGCCAGCTTAGCGCCGGGGATGGCAAAGACCGCTACCTCGTCGGAAAACACGTCGAGATAGGCGCGAGCGCCGCAGCATCCGAGGCTCAGGGCCGCGCGACCGGTGTTCATCACCTGGGGCACCACCGCGCACGCAGGGCGGCCCATCGCGGGTGGAACCTGATTTTCTACCTGCTGGGTGGCCTCGGAGAGGATCAGCGTCTGATTTGCATGCACGAACAGGATGACAACATCGGGCGAAAGCGGCGCACGCGCCAGCGGAGAATAGACGACGTACTTTGGCTGGGACGTGAGAACGGGGATGAGCGGCAGATCCTCCTGGGTCACATAGCCAAGGTCGGCGAACACCTTGAGCGCGTCCATCAGGTCGGTCTGCTGTTCCGGAGACGGCTGCAGATTGTGCGTGTAGACGCCGATCGCGCAACTGCTGTGGTTGGCAGCGGTGGTTGCGAACGCTCCGGCCGCCGCATCCTCCCAGAACCTGCATCCGGCGGGCGCACGTCCGCTATGCGTGGGAACTCCGGTGGGAAGAGAATCCGAGAAGGATAGGGCGATGGGGGGCTGTTGCAGATGGAGGGAGGTAGTCAGGAGATTTGCGATTGCCGCAAAATCAGCGTTCATAATGTTCCTCGGAGGCTATGAAGTTTTCGTTGTCCTTGGCTCAGTGTTCGATCGAGTCAGCCGCGGTGCTCGGGCACGGCGGTAAATCCCAGATCGGAAATGAATCCTCTTAGCGCGGGCTCGGTGACGGTCGAGGGATCGTATTTGATGATTACCAATGCATCTGGATAAGTGGCCTTCACCCACTTCACTCCCTTTTGCCGGCCAAGCATGGTTTCGAGTCCGACGGCACAGGTGACGCAGGTGAATCCCTTCACCTTGTACGACACGGTCGCCGTCTCGCCGGCGTGGGCTGCCACTTCCACCGCTGCCAGAGTGCCGGCGCTGGCGAGGGTCATCATCTGAACGAAGCGTCTGCGTTGCATGGTTGCTTTCTCCTTAGGTTGCGCCGGTTAGAGTCGCGCATTCTGACGGCTCATTTTGCTGCAGCAATGCCGGGTTCGTATTTCCAGGCGGTTTGATATAAAGCTTTGTCGGAGAACCGCGTGTCGGTGTATTGACTGAATTCAATCTTTTTGTTCAGAACGCCGGTTTCAATCATCAGGTCGCGGACCATATCGAAATCGGCCTTGCGCGGAGCAAGCTGTGTGTAAACGACCCGGTCCATCGGCTTCGTGAGAGCCCAACGGAGCAGCGCCGGTTTCTGGTTGTAGTAGTAACGTCCCACGAAGTCGGCCGCGTCTTCGCGATACGGTTTTCCTTTGTCGAGCCACAGGCCGGAACGAGCGATGCCATCGACCAGAACCTGGACCGTCTCCGGCCGCTTGTCGATTAGATCCTGGCGGACAACGAGAATGCAGGACATGTAGTCGGGCCAGTAATCGCGGGCCTGAAACAGGATCCGGCCGAACCCGCCCATCTCCGCCTGGGAGGGAAACGGCTCACCCATCACGAATCCGTCGATGGCGCCGGCCGCCAGGGCTCCGGACACATCGGGCGGAGCCATTTCCACCATCCTGATGTCTCCCGGCTTCATGCCCCATACCTTCATCGCTCGAAAAACAATCAGCCTCTCGTCGGAGAAGCGACTGGGAATTGCAATGGTTCGCCCGCGCAAATCGGCAAAGGTATGGACCGGCCCGTTCTTCTTCACCACCAGGGCGCTGCCGTAACGATGCCCGAGATAGACGACCTTGATGGGTACACCCTGGGATGCCAGAGCAATAGCCAGCGGCGCGACAATAAACGCTGCCTGTACCTTGTTGGAGATCAAGGCTTCCTTGATCTCCGGGAATCCCTGAAACAGGCGGGGCAGAAAGAGCTCGCCGTTTTCGGAGAATTTCGAGATGTAGTCGGTCACCGGGCAGGTGAGCTGGCAGGTTACAGGAATGTAAGCAACGGTGATCCTGCGCTGCGCCGGCGGACGAAAATCGTTCAGGACCGCAATCCAGTCGACGTTGAGCCAGGCATGCAGCCCGGTAATGAGTACGAGCCACGCGACCGCAAACAGGACGACCTTCTTAGGATTCAAATCGAAACCCCCAGCGAACGGAGCGGAGTTTTTCCAGGCGGCGAAAGGCAAGGTCCAGCACAAGGCCAATCACGCCGATCATTAAGATAGCTGCAACGACAAGGTCATATCGTTTCCCGGAGTTACGGGAATCGATGACAAGATAGCCCAAGCCCGAATCCACCGCAATCATTTCCGCTGCAACGACAACGAGCCAGGCAATCCCCAGTGCGATGCGCAGTCCCATCAGAATCTGGGGAAGAGCGGCTGGCAACAGGACTTTGGCGAGGAGCTGCGGCGCAGTTAGTCCGAAATTGCGGCCGGCGCGGCGGAACACAGAAGGCACGTTGGATACTCCGCTGACGCAGGCCACCACAATGGGAAAGAATGCGCCCAGAAAGATGAGGAACATGGCCGCGCGGTCCCCAACACCGAAGAAGATGATGGCCACCGGAATCCACGCGATAGGGCTGATGGGGCGCAGGATCTGCATGACCGGATTCACGACCTGGTTAGCCGCCGGATACCAGCCCAGGGTCAGGCCGAGGGGAACGCCGAGTACGACGGCGGCGCCAAAGCCGGCAGCGACGCGGCGCAGGGAATCCACGATGTCCCGCCACAGGACATGGTGCCGCAACAATTCTCCCATTCCCTTTCCCACTTCCCGCGGGGAAGGAAAGACTTTCGTGCCTGTCCAGCGGACGGAGTAATACCAAAGAGCGAGCAGCAGCGCCGACGCGAGGATCGGCCAGAAAAAGCGCTCCCACTTCCGCGGCTCACTCAATGAGTTCATACCTTATGCGCCAAACCAATCTGCTGGAAGATGCCGTCGCGCAGCTCGAGATAGCGTGGCGAGCTGATGTCGCGGGGATGCGCGATGTCGATGTTGACGATCTGCTGGATGATGGCCGGGCGGGCGCTCATGACCACGACGCGATCGGCCAGCTGCACAGCTTCATCGATGTCGTGGGTCACAAAGACAATGGTCTTGCGCTCTGCTTCCCAGATGCGCAATAACTCGCCGCGCATGATCAGGCGAGTAATGGAATCGAGCGCGCCGAAGGGCTCGTCGAGAAGGAGCATGTCGGGGTTGACTGCCAGAGCGCGCGCCACTTCAAGGCGTTGCTTCATGCCGCCGGACAATTCCTGCGGATAAGTCTTCTCGAAGCCCTCGAGGCCGACCATTTTTACGTAATGAGCGATGCGCTGTTCACGCTCCGCGCGCGGCAGTTTTGACAAGCCGAAGCCGATATTGCCTTCGACGGTCAGCCACGGAAACACACCGCGCTCCTGGAAGACAAAGATCCGGCGCGGGTCCGGTTTCCGGACCACCTCGCCGCTTACTTTGATTTCGCCGGTGGTGGGTGACAGGAACCCAGCCATAGCATTCAGCAGAGTCGATTTACCGCATCCCGAGGGGCCGAGCAGGCATACGAATTCTCCATCGCCCACCTCAAGGTTAATGTCATTGAGAACGTGCGTGCTCTTGCCGTCACGTTCGAAAACCATACTGACGTGCTCGACCGAAAGCTTGGTCGTGACCGCGGCAGGCACTGAGACTGGTTGGGTAAGTGACACTAATCCTCCGAATATCCCCAGCGGAACGACTTCACCTTCTCGAGCGATCGCATGCCCATATCGAGCAACAGCCCGATGACTCCGATGATGAGCATGCCCGCCAGGACCAGGTCATAGCGATTACCCGCATTGCGCGCATCGATAATCAAAAATCCCAGTCCGGAACTAACAGCGATCATCTCCGCAGCGACCACCACCAGCCAGGCGATGCCCAGGGTGATGCGCAGCCCGACAATGAGGTTGGGAACCACGGCCGGATAGAGCACGCGATACACCAGGGCGGCTGAACTCAACCCAAAATTGCGCCCAGCATTCACATAAACAGCGGGAATGCTCTGCACGGCGTTGATCGCCGTGAGCATCAACGGGAAGAAACAGCCAACGAAAATCAGGAAAATGGCGGCGAGATCGCCGACACCAAACCACAGAATCGCGATGGGAATCCAGGCGAGCGGGGAGATGGGGCGAAGGATCTGCAAAATCGGGTTCAGCGCCATTTCGGCCCTGCGGTACCACCCGACGGCAAGGCCGAGAGGAATGGCCAGCACCACCGCTAGGACGAAGCCCCACGTGACGCGAAAGAGAGAGGCAACGACATATTTCAGCAACAATCCATGCCGCACCAGATCCGCAATGCCGCCCACCACGCCCCACGGCCCCGGCAAGAGGTGGCTGGGCTCCCTTCGTATCCCGATACTCCAAAGCACAAGCAAGACTGCGATGAACGCTATCGGGCGAAGCTGGACCCTGATATTCGTTCTCGCCGCATGCTCGTCGGCCATCGATTCAGTCCTTATCTCTGCACGCAATCTGTCCTGGCGGCAGGGAGACAATACCTGCACGGCCAGGTTAAAGAAGATTGCAGGCCCTGGGGGGCCGCTGGGGATTTTCGTTGCGCGTTGATATTACCTGCATCGGTCGGGGAAGCGCCTCCATCGAAAGTTGGAACCTTTCACCCGTCTTTTCCGGCCTGCCCCGCCGGAGCGTCGCGGGGGGCGATGTTATCGAGGTCCTGATTGAACTGCGTTTGCGCCGTCGACGGCGGTGCATCGGCCGCCAGTGCAAAAAGCACCGCCGAGGCAAACATCGCCAGCGAAGCTGGGACCAGGGCTTTGCGCATACACGGGGTGGTCTGACCACTTGCGAGGCGACAGGCAGAACTATATCGCCGGGCGCACGCAACGCGCGGGAGACGCGCGTCGCAGGTCGCAATCAGCAGTTGCCAGGAATCCGGTGCCGGGCGCGCAGAACTCCTGTTATTGCGTCAGCACTTCCTCGCCGTCGCGCTTGTAGACGACGCCAGCCTTCATCACGAAGCTGACCTTGCTCATCACGGTGATGTCGTCGAGCGGATCGCCGGGTACAGCGACGAGATCAGCATACTTACCCGGCGCCACCGTGCCTAACTCGTCGTCATGGCCGAGTAACTGGGCCGCGTTGATCGTCGCCATCTGCAGCGTGTAGGCGGGGGGAAGGCCGGCCTTGACGAGATAGATGAAGTCTTCCCAGTTCTGGCCGTGAGGATAGACGCCGGCGTCGGTGCCATAGGCAAACTTCACGCCGCCCTGGTAGGCGCGCGTCACCGTCTTCATGATCTGCGGGCCGACCTCGATCGCCTTTTTCGCGACGGTAGGCGGATAAGCGCCCTTCTTCGCCTGCTCGGCGACAAATTGCCCGGTGTAGACAGTGGGACAGTAGAAGGTGCCGTGCTCCTTCATGAGCCGGATGTCCTGGTCGTCCATGAAGGTGCCGTGCTCGACGGAGTCGACGCCGGCAACGACGGAGCGACGGATAGCTTCGGCTCCATGGGCGTGCACCGCGACCTTCATGCCGTAGTCGTGGGCGGTTTCGACGATGGCGCGGATTTCGTCCTCGGTCATCTGCGGACCGGAACCGTTGGTGCCGAGGTCCATGACGCCGCCGGAAGGCATGGCCTTGATGAGGTCGGCACCTTCCTTGTAGTGGAGGCGAACGACTTTGCGCGCTTCATCGGGGCCGTTGAAGATGGACTGCATCGGACCCGGATCGCCCTGCAGATCCATGCTGAGGCCGTTGGTGTGATCAGCGTGGCCGCCCGTGGTGCTGATGGCGGGGCCGGCGGTGAAGATGCGCGGGCCGATCACAGTACCCGCAGCGACGGCATTGCGCAAGGCGACGGTATCGTAGTTCGTGTCGCCGACATTGCGCACGGTGGTGAATCCGGCCAGCAGCGTGCGTCGCGCGTAGAGCGTGGAGCGGAGCACCTGATCGGCAAAATTGACGTGGGCCGCCTCAGCATAGGTGTTCTTGCCGAACTGATCGTCAAGGTGCACGTGGTCGTCGATGAGTCCGGGGAGACAGGTCGCGCCGGCTAGCTCAATCACCGTGGCGCCCACTGGACTCTGCGTGCCCGACTCGACTTTGTCGAACTTGTCGCCGGAGATGAAGACCGTGGTTGGTCCGAGCATCTTTCCGGCGGCACTGTCGAAGAGCTTCGGACAATGGACAACGGTAACTGGGGCAGGGGCATCCTGGGAAAAGGCCACGGCGACGGGCAAACATGCGACGACAGCGATTCGGAAAGCGGCGCGAACGAGGTTCATGGGTGTCTCCTTATCTATAGCGAGCCGGATTCAGTCACCGGGTGGAGTTACTCCGCCTTCTTTGCGGGCAATAACTGCGTTGCCTGCTTGAGTAAGTCGGCCTCGTGCTCCAGGGCAGCGGAGACGCGGATAATCTGTTCATTCGCCTCCGACCATTTCTTTTGCTCGATGGCCTCGCGGACGCCAGGAATGGTCTTGACGCCATAGCCGGTGTAGAAGCCTGGAGCATAGAGGAGGTGCTGGAACCACGGGCGGTTCGGCAGGCCGCGGTCGTCGGTGAGCAGGCGTTCGCTGCGGATCAGGTCGGCATTGAGACCGTCAGGCGGATTACCACCGGCGTTGGCATAGGCTGCGTCGAAGGCTTTTGCGGCATCGGTCAAATCGTCGGAGGCCTGATCGAGGGGCGCGAAATTCAGATAAGGCGGAATCGGCTCGACCGGGGGCGGGACCATATTCTTCTTCGGATCGTAGAGCGCCTGATATACGCCGTCGGAGATTTCCTGATCGCGCTCCTTCGCTTCGTCACGCTTCTCGGTGGCCAGGGTTTTCAGCTGAGTGACGTAGAGGTGCACGGTATCGGCGAGATCGGAAAACTGGAAGGGCAGGGTATCTGCATCCGCCATGCGCAGGACCATGGTGCCGGCGGTCTGGGCCAACGCCCGCTCATAGTCGAAGGTGGTATCGAGAAAGTGGGTGTAATAGTAGAAGTCGTCGTAGATGGAGTGATACTGGCCGCCTTCGTCTTCGCCGCCGTAGCCGAGATTGACGCTGGCGACGCCGAGGTGATCGATAAAGACGGTGTAGTCAGAACCCGAGCCGAGCGCGGGAATACGCATATCGGGTCGCGAGCGAATTTCCGTGCGAATCTGGGGAGTGGCGCGGGAAATGTCGACCAAGCGGACGCGCTTCCAGACCGACATTTTCGTTTCCGGATCCTGGATATCCTTCGCGACGTCGTTCACGAAGTTCTCGAGCGAATGCGAACCTTCGACGCCGAAGTAGCCGCGGCCATTGCCGTCGGAGTTGAAGTAGGCGACGGCGTGCTGCTTCAGCTCGTCGGCGTGGTACTCGGCCCACTCTGTCGATCCCAGCAGGGCGGGCTCCTCGCCATCCCAGAAGCAATAGATGATGGTGCGCGATGGCTTCCAGCCTTCTTTCAGCAGTTCTCCGAGAGAGCGCGCTTCCTCGAGTTCAGGGCTCGCGCCGGAGAGCGGGTCTTCGGCGCCGTTGACCCAGGCGTCGTGATGATTGCCGCGAATGACCCACTCGTCGGGGAACTTCGAGCCGGGGATGCGCGCGACGACGTCATTGAGGGGCTTGCGATCCCAGTTGAAGCTCACGGCCAGGTGCGCCTTTGCAGTGCTCGGACCCACGTGATAGGTGAGCGGCAATCCGCCGCGCCATGCTTCGGGAGCTGTTTCGCCGCCGAGGGCCTTCAGGAACGGAGTCGCGTCCGCATAGGAGATGGGCAGGACAGGAATCTTCGTGATGGTCTGTACCTGATCAATGGGAATGAGCTTTACGCCTTCGACGGCGCCGACTCCGGGGGTTTGCGGATCGCCGGGGTAGATGGGCATGTCCATCACGCTGCCGCGCTGCGCACCATCCGGAGGACGCATCGGACCCTGGGGATAGGTGTCACCCTGGTAGTAGCCATCTTCGCGCGGATCGGAGTAGATGATGCAGCCGACGGCTCCGTGCTCGGCGGCGACTTTGGGCTTGATGCCGCGCCAGCTCGCGCCGTAGCGCGCGATGACGATGGCGCCTTTGACGGAGACGCCCATACGGTCGAGGACATCGTAGTCTTCGGGGCGGCCGTAGTTCACATAGACCAGAGGCGCGGTGACGTCGCCGTCGCGGGAATAGGCGTTATAGGTGGGCAGTTGCTCGCTAGTCTGGCTCGAGGTCGGATCGACACTGACGGGAGGCTCCTGGAGTTTCGCGGTGAAAGGAGTGGGGCCAAGCAGCTCGAGCTTGCGCGACTTCGGCGTAGGAAAGAGAGCCGAGAAGGTCTCGATCTTCGCGTCGAGGCCGAAGGATTTCAATTGTGCGAGCAGCCACTCGGCGTTGTCCTTGTCGTAGGGCGAGCCGACATGGTGCGGCCGCGCCGAGAGACGGCGCATGTTTTCGCGGATGTGATCGCGGTCGGGCAGCGCGCGGAACTTTTGCTCCCAGGTGACTTCCGTGGCTGAATCCTCGGGCGTGTAGCCGCGCAGGGGATGACCCGCGTCCATGGCGTAAGCGGCAATGGCGAACAAGCAAGCAGCAGCGACAGGCAGGCGCATACGATAGGAACCTCACAAGTGTGGGTGATGAAGATGCAGGGGAAAGCGGAGGCATTTACGCGACTGCAACACTATAGCCTATCGGGGCAGATTCGCAGGACGAATCGCAGGCGCCGCGCAGAAAAATCCTCAGCCCCGCTGCCCGGCATGGGAGAGGAGCGCCAGGGCGTCGGTTGCGCCCTTCCTCGTCAGCCAGCATCCTTATATGTATGTCAGAATCCCGGGACGCGCTGGCTGAACGGATTGACGCCTTACCTGTCGCGGAGCATTTTCGCGACGGACGCTTCTTCAATCCCGGAGTTAAAGTGCACGGCTTTTTCGACGCGCTCAAGTGGATGCGGAACCGGAGGATTGGGCCGTGGCGGCCATGGGTCGACTCCAAGCCAGGCCCGAAGCCGCCCGATCAGGTGGACGGCAGCGCGCTTCGGGTCACCTGGGTGAATCATTCCACGGTCCTGCTCCAGACGGAGGGATTGAATTTCCTGACGGATCCGGTTTGGTCGCTGCGCGTCAGTCCAGTTCAGTTCACAGGCCCGCAGAGGCACCGCGCTCCGGGCATCCGTTTTGAAGATCTGCCGCCGATCCATTGCATCCTGATTAGTCACAATCACTATGACCATTTCGATGTCCCAACGCTGAAGCGACTGGCAGCCGCGCATCGGCCGGTGGTCTTTTGTCCGCTCGGACTGGCAAAAAAGCTGCGCCGCATCGGCTTTGGCGAGGTGCGGGAACTGGACTGGGGACAAGCGCAATCGTGGTGGCAAATGCGCATTCACTGCATTCCGGCGCAGCATTTTTCCGCGCGCACGCCCTTCGATCGCAATCGAACGCTGTGGTGCGGATGGGTGGTCGAAGCCGCGCATGGCAACATTTATTTCGCGGGGGATACGGGTTTCTCCGACGTGTTCGCCACGCTCAGAGAGCGATTCTCTCCGTTCCGGCTGGCTCTGCTGCCCATCGGCGCCTATGAGCCGGAGTGGTTCATGGGTCCGATTCACATGACTCCGGAACAGGCGGTCGAGGCGCGCGCTATCTTCGAGGCGTCGACGGCGATCGCGATTCACTTCGGGACCTTCGTACTGGCCGACGATGGCGAGACCGATCCGCCGGAGCGCCTGCGGCGTGCGTTGCAAGGCGGTAAAGACGCTGAACAATTCTGGCTTCTGGAAGAAGGAGAAGGTCGACTCATTCCCTGAGTCACACGTCTAGTTAGGTATAATCGACCCCGAATCGTGGAAACCTTCTTCAATTTGTTGTGGGTGGCGGTCACAATCCTGCTCGGCGCTGCGTGGTTCGCCAACCGGCGGAATTCCGGGGCGAAGTCTCTGCTGCCCGCCATCGGTGTGCAACTGGTTGCCCTGGCGGTGCTGGCGGCGATTCTTCTCCCGGTCATTTCGCTCACCGACGATCTGCAGGCGAACACCAACCCGGCCGAGACCGAGCGCGTTACCCGGCGCGGCGACCTACAGTTGTCTCCGGACCAGCCCCTGCATCGTTTGCCTGCAGTTCTCGCTCCATTGGTTGCGGCTCCCATTTTTTCGCAAATGCCAGCGACGGGATTTTCCGCTGCCACGGAGACGGTTCAACGACAGCCGCATGGATTTTTCCCCGCTTCCAGGACGCGCCCCCCTCCCCTGGCCTGAGCTACGCAGCGCGTCGTTCTGTTGTTCCCCTCGCTAATGCCGATCGCTCGTGAGCGATCACTGGATGCTCAGCATGAACCTCCGTCTTTCCGGACCCGGATTGATTCTGGCCTTCTGTCTCGCGGCGCCGGCTGGGCGCTCCCAGAGCGCACCAGCGGCGGCGGCCGCGGCTGCTCCATTGACCCTGGAGCAGGTGCTGGACATCGCGCGCGCGAAGAATCCTTCGCTGCTTTCCGCCGAGCAACACGTCGACGCGACTAAGGCCGCAGAGATTACCGCCGGCCTGAGGCAGAATCCCAGCTTTACCGTTTCCGGCGCGGACGTCACGCTGGGCGCGAGCAACCCCGCGAGCCCCTATTCCTATGCGGCCAACGTAACGCGCCTGTTCGAACGAGGGCAAAAGCGGCGCTGGCGTCTCGATTCCGCGCGCTCGACGACCGATGTAACACGCAGCCAGTTCAACGATCAGATACGGCAGACGGTTCTGCAAATCAGGAACGCCTTTACGAACATGCTCATCGCCAAAGAGGCAATGCGCATTGCGCAGGACAATCTCGACAGCTATGGCAAGACTGTGAATCTGAGCAAGGCGCGTCTGGATGCGGGCGACATCAGCAAGACCGACTTTGAGCGCATCGATCTGCAGCTCGCCGAATTCGAATCGGATTACGACAACGCGAAGCTCGACCTCGCGCAGGCGAGCGACTCGCTGCAGCTGCTGATGGGCATAGAAAAGCCGGCGGCCGCATTCGACATCACCGGGAATATCCAGGCGCCGGACGTCACGATCACGCTGGCGCAGGCTGAGCAGGACGCGCTGGCCGCCCGCCCCGACTACCTGGCGGCTCGGCAGGGTGTAACTGTGGCGGATGCGAATGTGAAACTGGCAGACGCGGGGGGCACAACCGATCCCACGATTGGGGGCGAGTACGAACGCACCGCAACTTACAACAGCGTAGGATTCCAGATTTCCATTCCGGTGCGCATCTTCGACCGCAATCAGGGCGAGAAGGAGCGCACGCGGTTTGAGGCGCAGTCTTCCCGCTTTGCGGAGATCGCAGCTCGCAACCAGGTGCTGAACGACGTCGATCAGGCCTGGGCGGCGTACGACGCGGCACTGGATCTGGCGAAACGCTATAACAGCCACTACACCGACGAGGCGGGGCGCGTGCGCGAAAACCTTGAATTCAGCTATCGCCACGGCGGCGCCACGCTGCTCGATTATCTCGATGCTTTGCGCGACTACCGCCAGGTCAATCTCGACGCGCTGACCGCCAACCAGCAGGTCTGGCTCAGCATTCACCAGCTCAGCTTCGCCGCAGCCACGGAGATCGTCCCATGAAACGGCAGAACCTCTCCGCACTCGCCGTCCCTTTCGCCTCGGCGTTCGTTTTGCTCAGTGTTTTGCTCTGCACCGTGGCGTGCCATCGCGATGAAACTCTGCCGGAGACGGCCACGCCGAAAGAGCATGTTATCGAGACGGTCACGGTCCATCAGCAGCCAGTGGCGAGCCAGTTGGTTTTGCCGGCACGCGTGATGGCGAACCCTACCGCCATGGTGCATATTTACCCCCTGATCAGCGGGCGCGTGCTCTCGCTCCGCATTCTGCCTGGCCAGGAAGTCCGTCAGGGGCAGAAGATCGGCACACTGCAGAGCAGCGACGCGGCTCAGGCGCGTTCCGACTTCGAGAAAGCGAAGATTGAAGCGGATCGCGCAGATCTCCAGTTGAATCGCGCGAAGGAACTGCTGCAGCACGACGTGATGGCGCAGCGCGACTACGATGACCTGAAGGCGCTGGACGATTCCGACCACTCGGAGCTGGAGCGGGCCCGCCAGGCTCTGCACCTGCTGGGCTTCAGCGAAAACGACACTTCGGACGTCGTCCCGATCACGGCGCCCATCTCGGGCGATGTCCTCGATGTGGGGACCGGCCCCGGCGAACTGCAGCGCTCGCTGGACAACGCCACCGCCATCGCGACCATTGCCAACATCGACTCCGTCTGGGTGATCGGCGACCTCTACCCGCGCGATCAGGGCTCGGTTCACGCCGGCCAGCAGACCGACATCACCGTCAATGGCTATCCCGGTCTCACGCTGCATGGCCCCATCGACAACATCTCCGACGCGGTCGATCCTGTATCGCTGACCCTCAAAGTCCGCGTCGTACTTTCGAATCCCGGCCACCGGCTGAAGCCGCAGATGTACGCGAACATGGCCGTCAAGGGGCGGCAACGCAACGTCATCGTCGTTCCGGCAACCGCGGTGATTCAGAGCGGGCACGACACCTTCGTCTTCGTTGAGACTGGTCCCACCAAATACGAACGCCGCGCCGTCACCCTGGGCGAGACTCACGCGGACAGCGACGAGATTACACAGGGCCTCAACGACGGGGACAAAGTGGTCAGCGCGGGAGCGGAGCTTTTGCGTGCGGGAGAGGGGCAGTAATCATGCAGGCGCTGATTCGCGTTCTCCTTCGCTATCGCAACGTCGTTCTCATTGTGTTTCTGGCGATGCTGGCGATCGGCGCCTATGCCTTCCTGCAACTCGACATCGAGGCCTACCCGGATCCGTCGCCGCCGATGGTCGAGTTTATCACGCAGTATCCCTCGTGGTCGGCGGAGGAGATGGAGCAGCAGGTGACGATCCCGCTGGAGACGGGACTGTACGGCACGCCGGAACTGGATCAGATCCGCTCGATCAGCATCTTTGGACTCAGCGACGTCAAGATGTATTTCGATTTTGGGAGCGATTACTTCACCGATCGCCAGGAAGCGCTGAATCGCCTGCAGCAGGTGACGTTGCCGAATGGTCTTCAGGCGCAACTCTCGCCGGAATCTCCGGTGGGCGAAATTTATCGTTATCAACTCACAGGTCCGGGATATTCGCTGAACGAACTCAAGGCCACGCAGGACTGGCTGGTGGTTCGCGAGATCAAGCAGGTGCCGGGGATCATCGATGTGGCTACGTTTGGAGGCACCACGCGCCAGTATCAGGCCGAGGTCGACCCCAACAAGCTGCTGACGTACGGCATCACCATGACGCAGGTGGTGAACGCCATCACCAGCAGCAACGCCAACGCGGGCGGCAACTATCTTACGGTCGGCAGCCAGAGCGTCAACGTTCGCGGCATCGGCCTGCTCCACTCGCTCGACGACATGCGCAACATAGTGGTGGCCGAGCGCAACGGCGTGCCCGTTTTGCTGCGCGACGTTTCCGATGTCCGCGAAGGCCATCAACCGCGCCTGGGAAAAGTGGGCCGCAGCGACTTCAACCACCACGACGACCCCGACATTGTCCAGGCCATTGTGCTACTGCAGAAGGGCGCGAAGTCCCTGCCCGCGCTGGCCGCACTGCGGGAGAAGATCGACCGGCTCAACCACGGCAACCTGTTGCCGCCGGGGATGCACATCAGCACGATCTACGACCGCACGACGCTGATCAACATCACGACTGCAACGGTGCGCCACATCGTGGTCCTGGGGCTCACCCTGGTCACTCTGGTTCTTCTGGGCATGCTGGGCGACTGGCGCATCACTCTGATCGCGGCGATTACGATTCCATTCGCGGTCCTGTTCGCGTTTAGCCTCATGGTCCTCACCAACCAGTCGGCGAATCTGATTTCCATTGGGGCCATCGACTTCGGTATTCTCGTCGACGCGTCGATTGTTGTGCTGGAGAGCGTCTACCGCAAAGTCTCGCGCCGCATCGAGGGCGAAGAAATCTTCGATCTGATCCTGGCTGGGGTTGCCGATGCGGCTACGCCGGTGCTGTACGCGACGCTGATTATTCTGGTTGCCTTCATCCCGCTCTTCACCATGCAGGGCGTACCCGGCAAGATTTTCGCGCCCATGTCGGTCACCTATGGATTCGCGCTGACGGGTGCTCTGATTTTCGCGCTTATCTTCGCTCCGGTGCTCGCCTCGCTTGCGGTTCCCAAAAACGTCACCGGCGAGGCGAAGGAGACCTGGATGAGCGGCTTCTTTCGCCGCCACTACGATCGCGGGCTCAATCGCGCGCTGCGCTTCAGCGGCCTGACCTGGATCTTCGCCTTCCTCGCGCTCGGCTGCGCGGTCATCATCTTCCACTTTGTCGGCGGCGAATTCATGCCCGCGCTGGAAGAGGGCAATCTGTGGATTCGCGCCGATATGCAGCAGGATATCTCTTTCCAGGCCTCGGAAAAGACGGCCGACGACATTCGCGCCACGCTGCGCGCCTATCCCGAGGTAACGCAGGTGGTCTCGCAAATGGGGCGGCCCGACGACGGCACCGACGTGAGCACCTTCAACAACATCGAGTTTCTTGCCGACCTGAAACCCGTTGGGAAGTGGCGGCCGCAATTCCACGGCAACAAGGACGCGCTGATCGCTGCGATCAGCCACAGCTTTGAGCAGTATCCAGGCGTCGATTTCAATTTCTCGCAAAATATTCAGGACAACGTCGAGGAAGCCATGTCCGGCGTCAAGGGCGAGAACTCGCTCAAGCTTTTTGGCAACGATTTCGAAGAGCTCACGCGTATCGCCAATCAGATTTCAGGAATCATGCAGAAGGTCCCCGGGATCACCGACGTCGGCGTCTTCGACGTCACCGGTCAACCGAGCCTGCTGGTTTCCATCGACCGCACGAAAGCGGCGCGCTATGGTCTTCAGCCACAGGACATCAACAACGTGGTGCAGGCCGCAGTCGGAGGGGCGCCGGTGACGCAGATTATCGACAACGACCGGCGCTTCGACTTTGCCGTGCGCTATGCGCCGGATTTCCGCAGCACGCCGGACGAAATTTCCCGCATCCTGCTGCCCACGCCTGACGGCAACCAGGTGCAGCTGGGCATGGTGGCGGACGTCAGCATCCGCAACGGCGCCTTCATGATTTATCACGAGGGCGGGCGCAGGTACATTCCCATCAAGTTCAGCGTGCGGGGCCGCGACCTGGCGAGCGCGATTCAGGATCTACAGGCACGTATGGCGGACCAGGTGAAGCTGCCCTCCGGGTACGAGTACACCTGGGCCGGGGAGTTCGACAGCCTGAAGAAAGAGCAGCGCCGGCTCGCGCTCATTATCCCGGTGAGCCTTGCCGTCATTTTGGTGCTGCTCTATATCCAGTTCCGGACGTGGCGCGACGCGTTCATCGTGATCGGCACACTGCCCTTCGCCGCGATCGGGGGGATTCTGTCGCTGTTTCTCACTCGAACGGCGTTCAGCATTTCAGCTGCCGTGGGATTCACGTCGCTGACCGGAGTGGCTACGCTGGGAGCGGTCGTTTTCCTCTCAGGCATTCGCCGCGCCCAACGCGAAGAGGGGCTGGAGCGCGGGCTGGAGAAGGGCTGCCTCGACGAGATGCGTCCGGTGGTGATGGCCTTCATGGCGGCCGGCATCGGACTGCTTCCCGCGGCGGTGGCCAGCAGCATTGGCGCGCAGGCGCAGCAGCCACTGGCGCGGGTGGTCGTAGGGGGAATGATCACGACCGTGTTCGCGATTCTGTTCGTGATGCCGCTGCTGGTGCGCCGGTTCACATCGAAGCGGGACTTCGCCAGGGAGCTGCGCAACAATCACGAAGAAATCTGAGATTCACTTCTCGCGCAGAAACGCCGGCAGCCGCTCCTCGCGGACGTTGTCGTAGCACTGCAACGCCGTGAACCGCGCGATCGACGCCGGAATCCCAACCGCCGTGAATCCTGGATGGCCCGTCGCAGGATACGGACCTCCATGGTTCATCGCTGGGCTGACGGCCACGCCGGTCGGCATCTTATCGTCGAGCAGCCGCCCAACCTTGCGTCGCAGCACAGGCGCGAGCCGCGCATACAGAGCGTCATCCGCGCCGGATGCCGACGAGTAAAAGCATCCCGTTAGGTTCCCCTCGAGGCAATCGAGCGCATTCAGCAGCTCGTCCTGATTGGCAGCGACCACCACCATCACTTCGTTGCCGAACGCTTCACGCTGCAAGTCCTGCGGTGCGGAGAGAAACGCTTTACCGGAAACACGCAGCAATGTGCTCGCGTACCGATAGCCGTTCCCCGGTAGATCTCTGCCTCCGGTGATGACGGCTGCACCAGCGGCCTGCAGCGCCTGAATCGACTCGTGCAGCTGCGCCCGCGTCGATGACGACAACAGGGCATGGGGTTCGCGGCCTTCGAACGCAGCAGCGAGCTCGCGCAGAAACGCCTCGGTCGCATCGCCCGCGATCAGAAACGCCAGGTTCGGCCGCGTGCAAAACTGCCCCGATCCAGCGGTGCAGCTGTCGGCAAGCTCCTTTGCCCACTTCTGCGCGTTCTCGTTCAGGCCTTCCGGCAAAAACACCACCGGATTCAGACTCGACATCTCGAGATAAATCGGCTTTCCGGCCGCATCGGCCGCGTGTTTCAATTTCAGTCCCGCACCTTTGCTCCCCGTGAATCCTGTGGCGCCGACTCTGGGATCGCTGACCAGCCGCTCCCCCGCTTCATGGTTCACCTTGTAGATCATCTGCACCGTCGCGGGTGGAAGTCCCGAACCCTCGAGCCCCTTCGCGGCCGCCTCCGCCATCAGCTGCGACGTATACGCATGCAGCGGGTGCGCTTTGGCGATGACCGGATTGCCAGCTGCAATGGCCGCGGCAAAATCGCCCCCGCTGACGCCGTTGAAGGCGAACGGAAAATTGTTGGGGCCAAAAACCACCACCGGGCCGATTGGCACCATGCACGAATAAAGCTTCTTCGCTCGATCAATGGTGATGCGCCGCCACGTTCCTTGCCGCGCCGCAGCGGCGGCCTGGCGGAGCTGATCCGTCGTCCGCGGCAACTCCACGTCCTTCAGCCGTGGCGATATGGGGAGCGCCGTCTCTTCGTGCGCCGCCTGCACAATGGCGTCAGCATTCGCCTCAAGCTCCGCTGCATATTTCTCCAGGAAGGCAGCAATCTTCTCGGCCGGGATATGCTCCAGTTCGCGCGCCGCTGCCTGTGCCGCCGTCAATGCGCGATCGCAGTCGTTCCACCGGCTCACCGGAAATTCGCGCCCCAGCTTCTCGCCGGTCGCCGGATTTTCCGGCTCAAAGACGCCCTCCGCGTCGGACTCCCGCCACTCGCCGCCGATCCAAACCTTCGCCGTTGCCACTGCTGTCTGCATCATTTCACTCCTTGCTTCATCGTCCTGTCATTCGACCGGGTTCACCAGCTCCCCGATCCCGTCGATCCCGATGCGAACCGTGTCGCCTTTCTCCAGCGTAAACGAATCCGGAGGCACAACGCCCGTACCCGTCAGGAGGAAACAACCGAAGGGGAAAGTCTGATCGCGATACAGGTAGTCGACCAGCTCCTGCGGGGTGCGTTTCATTTGCGCCAGCGTCGTTTCGCCGGAAAACGCCGCAGATCCCGCGCGGACGATCGCAATCGAGATGCGCGTCTCGGCGGCGAGTGGTTCCTGCGTCATCAAAATCCCGGGTCCCAGAGCGCAGCTGCGGTTGTAGACCTTCGCCTGGGGAAGGTAGAGCGGGTTCTGCCCCTCGATGTCGCGCGAGCTCATGTCGTTCCCAATCGTGTAGCCCACAATCTGGCCGGCGGGGTTGATGAGCAGCGCCAGTTCGGGCTCGGGCACCGACCAGTGCGCATCGCTGCGCAGGCCCACGGCGCCGCCCGGCCCCACCACTTTGTGCGCCAGCGATTTGAAGAACAGCTCCGGACGTTCGGCCGAATACACGCGGTCGTAGAAATCGCCTCCGCCCGCATCTTTCGACTCGGCCATGCGCGCCGCCCGGCTGCGCAGATACGTCACGCCCGCCGCCCAAACCTCCTGGCTGCCGATCGGCGGCAGCAGGTCGGCGGTCAGGATGCGCCCTGCCATGTTTCCGTCGCGAACCTGCTCGCCAAGAAAAGCATGCAAATCCGGACGCGCCACGAGCGTGTCCAGGGAACCTTCGACCCCATAAGCCTTGTTGTCCTCAACCAGCGTGAGGCCCTCGGCCGTTCGATACAGAATCACGTTTTCTCCTTGAGTTCTCCGGCAGCGGTGTGCTTCGCCACGGCCGCGCTATCGTCTGCGAGCCGCGCAACGATCGCATCGACATCGTAAACGCATCCTGCCCAGATGCCGCCACTGGCCTCGACCAGCGCCGCCCACAGCCGCGTGTCGTCGGGCAGACGCGGATGCGGCCGCAGATCGTCGCGCGGTGGACGGGAGGCAAGACGGCGCGCGCCCTCATCGCTGCCGAATCGATGCTCCTGGTCACCGGCCAGGTCCACCGACGCGATGAGATTTGTGCGGTCGATGCGAATCTCGATCACATCGCCGTCGCGGAGTTTGCCGATGGGGCCACCGGCCAGAGCCTCTGGCGAAATATGGCCGATGCAGGGGCCGGTCGAGACGCCGCTGAATCTGCCATCGGTGAGCAGAGCTACGTGGCGGCAATGCGGCAATGCCTTGAGCGCAGCGGTGATCTGATAGATTTCCTGCATTCCCGCACCCTTCGGCCCGCAGCAAATCAAAACCATAACGTCGCCCGCGGCAATATGGCCTTTCCTGATCGCCTCGATCGCATCGCTCTCCAGGTTGAACACGCGCGCCGGGCCGCGATGAAAAAAGACGCCGTCATCCCCAATCAGACTCGGATCGATCGCCGTGCTCTTGACTACCGAGCCCTCGGGCGCGAGATTCCCTCCTGGAAAACACACGGTCGACGTCAGTCCGGCCTGGCGCGCGCGGTCGGGCGAGAAGATGACGTGGTCCGGATCGATTCCGTCGCGCTCTCGCAGATTTTGTTTGAGCACCTGCCGGTGTTCGCTTTGCTTCCACCAGTCGAGACATTCGCCGAGATTCACTCCCGCGGCCGTCATCGCCTTCGTATCCAGCAGGCCCGCGGCGCGCAGATGCAGCATCACCTCCGGCACACCACCCGCAAGAAACACCTGCACCGTCGCAAAGTTTTTCGGACCATTGGGCAGAGCGTCCACCAGGCGGGGGACCTCGCGATTCACGCGCATCCAGTCCGCAACACTCGGCCGCGAGCGTCCGGCAGCGTGCGCGATGGCTGGCAGATGCAGGAGGAGATTCGTCGAACCGCCAAACGCGGCGTAGACCACCATTGCGTTTTCAAAGGCAGCCTGGGTTAGGATATCTTTCGTTCCGACGCGCAGCTCCCGCAGCCGCAACAGAGCCGCTGCCGATCTTTTTCCCGCATCGAGCCACACCGGCTGACCCGACGGAGCGAGTGCGGTATGCGGCAGGGCCAGGCCCAGAGCTTCGGCAACCACCTGCGAAGTGGCTGCGGTTCCGAGAAACTGGCATCCTCCGCCCGGCGTGGCACACGCGCGGCAGCCTACTTCCGCCGCGTACTCGAGCGTGATCTGACCCTGCGCAAAGCGTGCGCCGATGGCCTGGATCTTTCCGGCATCCTCTCCGTCCTCCGGCAGCAGCGTCACGCCGCCGGGGATGAGCACCGTCGGCAACTCACCGGCGGACGCGAGCGCCATGAGCATCGCCGGCAATCCTTTGTCGCAGGTTGCTATTCCCAGCACGCCCGCGCGCGTGGGCAACGACCGCATGAGGCGCCGCAGCACGATGGCCGCGTCGTTGCGGAAGGGGAGCGAGTCGAGCATCCCGGTCGTGCCCTGCGTCCTGCCATCGCACGGATCGGTGCATGCTCCGGCAAACGGCACCGCGTCGAGAGCTTTCAGTTCGCGCGCCGCTTCGGCGACCAGCAATCCCACTTCCCAGTGGCCGGTATGGAAGCCCAGTGCAATCGGGGTCCCGTCGGCCGCGCGTAGCCCGCCGTGAGTGCTGAGGATGAGAACCTCGGGGCCACCCAGGCGAGCAGGATCCCATCCCATCCCGGCATTCATTGTTAGCCCGAACAAATTGCCCGAAGGCTGAGTGAGGAGCATCTCGGCAGTCAGCGGCAGCGAGCCCGCCGGCCCGCGCGCGTGGGTCGCAACGGCGTGCAGGTCCAGACCCTTCGACTCGAGGACTTCACTGACCGCAATTGTCTTCATAAACGGCTAACTCGTACTTCATGCCCACTGACTTTCATGCCCAACACCATCTCATCGAGTAACTCTTTGTTCTGGCCATTTACTAACTCGGCGACCTGTTAATGGGCCTCTGCCTCCAGCCCCAGATGCGTTTCCGGCAGCGGCTTCACGCCCAGGAGCAGCCCTCCAGCCAGAATAAGGGACACCGACATCAGCAGAAACCCCGCCGCCGAGCTGCCGGTGAAGGTCTGCAATACGCCGACGAGCCAGGTCCCGAAGAACCCGCCCAGAGCGCCGATGCAATTGATCAGCGCCATGGTTTCTCCGACGACGTTGCGCGGCAGCAGTTCCGGCACCATCGCCCAAAACGGCCCATAGGGCGCGTACATACAGCTAGCGGCAACGATCAGGCCCGCGTAGGCAACCGGAAATGACCGGTCCACGCTGAAAAACGATCCCGCCAGAGCTAATCCGCCCAGCATGAGCAGGGGCCACACATATTTTCGCCGCTGGCCGCTGCGATCGGAATAATGGGAAACCACGACCATCACAATTACAGACACCAGATACGGCAGCGCAGCGACTAACCCGGTCGTGCCCATCCCCGCTTTGGTCGAATTACGGATGACCACCGGGAGCCAAAGTACAAATCCGTAGATGCCGAGGCTCCAGAAGAAATAATTGATGGAGAGGCGCAGCACGTTGGGTTGCCGGAACGCGATCCAGAAGTTCGCGATCTGCGGCAGGCGCCGCTGTTCGTGATCAAGCACGCCTTCCAGATCGGCGCGCGCCGCGGGGCTGAGCCATCGCGCATCTTTCGGTCGATCGCGCATCAGGGCGAGCCAGAATCCGCCCCAGACCACAGCCACCAGGCCCTCCAGGATGAAGGCCTGCTGCCACCCGCGCGCACGAATCAGAAATCCGGTCACCGCGGACATCCAGAGCACGGTCACGGGATTTGCCAGGATCATGAGGGAATTCGCGCGCGAGCGCTCCGACCGGATGAACCAGCGCGTGAGCACGATCAACAAAGCGGGAAAGACAAAGCTTTCGGCGACACCCAGCAAGAAGCGATCCAGCACCAGCAGCCAGTAGGTGCGGATGACGCCGGTCAGCGCGGCGAAACCGCCCCATGCCACCAGCGCCAGGAAAATGAGGAGCCGGGCGCTGTACCGCTGGACGAGAATGATGGCGGGAATCTGGGGGAGGCAGTATCCCAGGAAAAACAGCGCGCCCAGCAGCGACGACTGGTATCCGCTGATGTGCAGCGTCTGCGCGAGGCCGGCGGCGGCGCCAAATCCGTAGTTGGCGCGATCCAGATAAGCGAGGCTGTAGGTGATGAAGACCGCCGGCAGGATGCGCGTCCAGCGCTTGCGCAAATCGGGTTCGCTGAGATTCATCGCGTCCATCGGCGGGCGCGTCCCGCGGGCAGGAAGGCTGCCGTTCTGCCATCGGAACAACGAGGCAATCCAGTAGATCACATCCGTCCGCGGCCTCGCTGCTGGTGGCGACCGCGAACCGCAGGAGCGCGCACCGCCTTATCATCAATACGCCATGTCCTCGACCGGGTCATTCGCGACGTATCCCAGCCTGCGCGATCGCGTGGTCATCGTCACGGGGGGCGCAAGCGGCATCGGCGCGGCGATCGTCGAGGCGTTCACCTCAAACGGCGCCCGCGTAGCGTTCCTCGATGTACAGATCGAAATGGCGCAGGAGCTGGTCGCGCGTCTTGAGGAAACAGGCGCGCCCGCGCCGCTCTTTCTGCACTGCGATCTCACCGACATCGCCGCATTGCAGGATGCGCTGCGTACGATCATCGAGCAGTTCGGCACCGTGGACGTGCTGGTCAACAACGCAGGCGACGACACGCGCCACTCGATTGCAGAGGTAACGCCCGAATCATGGGATCGCGGGATGGCCGTCAACCTGAAGCATCAGTTCTTCATGGCGCAGGGAGTGATCCCGGCGATGCGGAAGGCGGGCCGCGGCTCGATCATCAATATGAGTTCGATTGGCTGGGTCATCCCCTCCACCCGCGTGCCGGTGTATGTCACGGCGAAAGCCGCCATCATGGGGATGACGCGCACGCTTGCCCACGAACTCGGCCCCTCAAATATCCGGGTGAACTGCGTGATGCCAGGCTCCATCCTGACCGAGCGCCAACGGCGGCTGTGGCTCACGCCGGAGTACGAGGCGGAAGTGCTGGCCGCGCAGGCGCTCAAGCGCTTCATCCTTCCCGAAGAGGTCGCGCGCCTTGTGCTGTTTCTTGCCGCCGACGACAGCTCCGCCATCACCAACCAGAGCTACGTGATCGACGGCGGCTGGGTATGAGCTTCCCTCAGTCCTCGTCTCCTTCATCCGGCATGTCGTCCGGCGGCTTGGCGAGGTTGATGCGCGCGTGATGCGCGGCCTCGAGCACCTTGTTCAGCGCAGGGAGCTGGTTCTCGCGGAAGTCGTCCCACCCCGGGAGGACTTCCTTCACTTCGTCCCGCGCGTGCGCGGCGGCGGCCAGCAGGGCTTCGGTGGGAACGCCATCGGCCTGCTCCAGCCCGCCGTAAAGCTGGCCTACTTCTCCGTTGACTTCGTCGATGCCCGGTGTGTGCTTTGCTGGATTTCCACTCAGCAACGCCTTCAGAGCGTCACTGTAAGGCGCAAGCTGCGAGGAGAGCGACGCATTCCGCGGCGCAGCAATCTGCTCGGCCACCGCATGCGCGGCCAGGTCCGCCTTCGCCACGGTGTCGAGCGAGTCGGCCATCGTCATTTGCGCGGTGTGCAGCGCCTCCAGATCACTGGGCGCAGTCTGGATGCGCGGGTCCATTTTCACGGTCAGCGTCTGCGACTCGCTGTGACCATCTACGGTGAGCCGCACGGTGCAGGAGCCTGGCAACACCAGTGGTCCCTGCGGCCGGAGCGGGGTGCGATACGGCACCGCGGAAATGGGATAGTCATAACGGGTGGCGGTGGGCCTGGTCGAGCGCAAATCCCAAACCCACCGATGCATGCCCGCGGTTACCGGCAACGGCCCGTGCACCAGCGGCCAGTACGGGGGAATCAGGTTTGTCTTCATCTGCTCGGGGGTCGGCGTTACCGGATCCTTACTCGAATAAGTGCGCAGCACTTTACCGTCGCGGTCGAGCACCTCAAGGGTGACTTTCTGCGCGTTCGAGGCCAGATCGTAATCGATGATCGCTCCATCGGGCGGATTCTCGCCCATGGGTTCGTCGGGCGGCACTGGGGTATCGGTGTATTCGGCACTGCGCACGCGCCACGCAGCGGCGGGCTTGAACAACATGGCCGTCTTCTCGCCCGCGTCGGCCGCCATCTGCCGCAGCGGAGCCACATCGTCAAGAATCCAGAACGAGCGGCCGTGAGTGGCGACGATCAGGTCGTCATCTTTCACGAGCAAATCGCGCATGGAAGTGTGGGGCAGGTTGTACTGGATCGGCTGCCAGTGCGCTCCATCGTCGAACGATGCAAAGACCCCGCGCTCGGTGGCAGCGTAAAGCAGCCCGGGCTGCACGGGATCGGCGCGCACCGCATTGACCGGCGCATCATCCGGCAACCCCGTGCTGATCGGCTGCCACGACTTGCCACCATCGTGGGTGCGAAACGCGTAAGGGTGGAGATCGTCGATGCGGAATCGATTCACAGCCACATATACGGTCTCATCGTCGAAGCGCGAAGCGTCGATCTGCGCAATCTTGCTCCACGGGGTTAGCCCCGGCGGAGTGATGTTCGTCCAGTTGGCACCGCCGTCGTGGGTGACCCAGACCAGCCCGTCGTCGGTTCCCGCCCAGATGGTCTGAATCGTCTTGTACGACGCGGCCACCGAGTAGATGACGCCGCGCCGCTGCGCCTGCTGCTCCGCCGTCAGCGGCGGAAGAGATTCCGGCTGCCCGCTTTTCTCCTGGCTCAGGTCGTGACTGATCGTCTGCCAGCTGTGGCCGTAGTCGTTGGTCTTGAAGAGATGGTTCGAGGCGTAAAATATCGTGTGCGGATCCACGGGCGAAAAGAGGATCGGCTCGGTGCGATCGGCGCGATAATCGCGGTTGCGCGCGGGCAGTGGGGTTACGTTCTGCACCTCGCCGGTGATGCTGTTATAGCGCGAGACTTCGGTCCGGCCCGCTCCATAGATGATCTCGGGATGCAGCGGATCAGGCGCGGCGTAACCGTATTCGATGATTCCCGCAGGGTGCCATTCGCGGTAGCTGACGTATCCATCATTGCCGCGTGTCGAGGTGCACACCGAGCCGCTTTCCTGCTGGCCCGCGCACACGAGGTACGGAAATGTATCCGTCGCTGCTACGTGATAGAGCTGCGCCGTCGGCTGGTTATACCAGGAACCCCAGCTCTCGCCGCCGTTCACGCTGATGACCGCGCCCTGATCGCTCACCAGCAACAGGATCTGCGGATTCTTCGGATTGACCCACATGTTCTGGTAGTCGTCGCCGCCTGGCGCTCCGCGCAGGGTGATCCATGTTTTGCCGCCGTCAGTCGAACGACAAGTAACAATGCTGGTGACATAAACCGTGTCGGGGTTTTTCGGATCCACGACCGGAATCGACAGGTCGCCGCCCCCGATCTTCATCGCCGGACGCGGATCATCGGTGATCTTTTGCCAGCTCGCGCCGCCGTCGTCGGAGCGATACACGCCGAGTCCTCTGCCGGAAGCGTAGCCGCCCTCTGACTTTGTCGCCAGCGTTGCGTACAGTCGCTGCGGATTGCTCGCCGCGACAGCCACGTTGATCTGCACGAGATTGTCGGGCAATCCCTTCGTCAACTGCTTCCACGTCGCGCCGCCATCCACTGATTTGAAGAGGCCGCCGTTGGTGCCCGCATAGCTGTTCGCGTCCTCCCACGGCCCCAGCGTCTCTTCCCACATTGACGCGTAGACGATGCGGGGATTTTTCGGATCGAGAACGACATCGGAGCCGCCGACGCGATCGCCTTTGTACAGCACCTTCTTCCAGTTTTTGCCGCCATCATCGGAACGAAAGATTCCGCGCTCCTCATTCGGTCCGTACGGATGGCCGAGCACTGCGGCAAACAGACGGTCAGGATTGGTGGGATCGACAGCAAGCGCGGGAATCTGCTCGCCTCCCTGCAACCCGAGGTGCGTCCAGGTTTTTCCGGCATCGGTCGATCGATAAATCCCGTCGCCGACGGAGAGATCGGGACGATGCAGGCCTTCACCGCTGGCGACGTAAACGATGTTGCTGTTCGACGGCGCAACGGCGATCGCTCCGACGGACTGGGTATCTTCGCCATCGAAGACTGGATTCCACGTGCGCCCGTAGTCGGTGGACTTCCAGACGCCGCCGTTGACCTGGCCGATGTAGAAGACATTCGGTTGATCGGGCACGCCCGCCACCGCGCGGGTGCGGCCTCCGCGGAAAGGTCCGATCATGCGCCAGTGCATGTCCGGCATGGGGCCGGTCTCCTGCGCGACCAGAACAGCTGCGGGCAGCAAAGCCGCGCCGATGGCGGCCGCACTCAAGAGGAGCTTCGAAGCTGAAAACCTGGACATGATCACCTGCTGTTCCTTTCAGGATCAATGCACAACACAGCGGCCATTGTAACCGCGATTGGCTGGAATCCGGCTCGCGCCGAGCGATTTCCAACCGTTTTTGATTTCGCGGTTTCACACCGGCGGAAATGCTCATTTTCCTGGAGCTTGCGCGTTTTGCCGATTCGCCTTCACAATCGATTCACCCATGAAAACCTGGCGCCTCAAACGACTGTGCCGACCGGCTCTTCTGCCCCTTCTGATGTTCCCGCTCTGCGCGACGCATTTCGCTCAAGCCCAGCAGCTCTCGACGGACCTCTTTAGCGGCCTGCACTGGCGCCTGGTTGGGCCTTTTCGCGCGGGGCGCGTTGTGGCCGTGAGCGGCGTTCCCGGCAACGCGACGACGTACTATTTCGGCGGCGTCGATGGTGGCGTATGGAAGACCACTGACGCGGGCACGGTGTGGCAGCCGATCTTCGATCAGGAACCAGTGGCCTCCATCGGCGCGCTGGCTGTCGCTCCTTCCGATCCCAACGTGATCTACGCGGGCACGGGCGAGACGGACATTCGCGCCGACCTGGCCTCCGGCGACGGCATGTATCGCAGCGACGACGCCGGCGCGACATGGAAACAGATTGGCCTCGACGATTCGAGGCAGATCAGCCGCATCCTCGTCGATCCCAACGATCCGCGCACCGTCTTCGTCGGCGCGCTCGGCCACGCCTACGGTCCCAGCGACGAGCGCGGCATTTACAAATCCACCGACGGCGGCGAGCACTGGACCCATGTCCTCAACAAGGGGCCGGATATCGGGATCGCCGACATCGCGATGGCGATCGGCCAGCCGAAGATTCTTTTCGCCACGACATGGAACGCGCATCGCCCGCCGTGGAGCACCTATGCGCCGCTCGAAGGCCCCGGCAATGCGCTCTATCGGTCGAAAGACGGCGGCGAGCACTGGACGCTAATCTCCGGCCACGGCCTGCCCGACGGCACATGGGGACGCACCGGCATCGCGGTGAGCACCGACGGCCGCCGCGTCTATGCCACCATCGACTGCAAAGACCACGCCGGCCTTTATCGCTCCGACGACGGCGGCGACACGTGGACGCTGGCCAGCTCCGATTCGCGCCTGACCAGTCGCGCCTGGTACTTCAACTCCATCGCTGTCGACCCCGGCAACGCCGATGTTCTGTACATGCCCAACGTCGCGCTGTACCGCACCGAAGACGGCGGCAAGACTATCCAGATCGTCCGCGGCGCGCCCGGCGGCGACGACTATCACCAGGTGTGGATCGATCCGAAGGACTCGAATCACGTCGTGCTCGGCGTCGATCAGGGCGCGAGCGTTTCGCTCGACCGAGGAAAAACCTGGACTACCTGGTTTAACCAGGCGACGGCACAGCTCTACCACGTGACCACAGATCACAAGTTCCCCTACACGATCTACGGAGCGCAGCAGGACTCGGGTTCCATCGCGATCCACAGCCGCTCCGATCACGGGCACATCGACACGCGCGACTGGTTCCTGCCTGGCGGCAGCGAGAGCGGCTACATCGCCATCGATCCCAAAGACGAGAACATCGTCTACCTCTCCGACACCTATGGCGGCGTCGACCGCTTCGACCAGCGCACGTCTTTCAGCCAGAATATTGCGCCGTGGCCACTCGGCGGCTTCGATGCGGAAGTCAATAAGCGCCGCTACCGCGATCCGTGGACACCGGTGCTGGTTTTTTCACCGGCAGACAAGACTTCGCTCTACCTCGGCACGCAATACGTGATGAAGACCACGGACGGCGGCCTGCACTGGTCGCAGATCAGCCCCGACCTCACCGGCGCGGTCGCCGGAACCAGCGACGACGGGCCGGCGACACCCGAGAACGCGATGCAGCGCGGCTATGGCGTGGTCTACACGATTGCTCCGTCACCGCTGCGCGCCGAGGAGATCTGGGCGGGCTCTGACACCGGGCGCATCCATATCACCATCGACGGTGGCAAGAACTGGCGCGACGTAACACCGCACGAGCTTTCCCCGTGGAGCAAAATCTCGATGATCGAAGCGTCCCGCTTCGATCCTGCAACCGCGTACGCCGCGGTCGACCGTCATCGACTCGACGATCGGCAGCCGTATCTGTACATCACGCACGACTACGGCAAGACCTGGAAGCTGGCTATCGACGGTATCGCCCCGCATCACTTTGTCGGAGCCGTTCGCGAAGACACCGAACAAAAGAATCTGCTCTTCGCAGGGACCGAGTTCGGCATCTACACTTCGTTTGACAGCGGCGACCACTGGCAGCCGCTGCAGTTGAACCTGCCAGTCACCTCCGTGCGCGACATGAATATCAATGGCAGTGACTTAATCGTCGCCACCCACGGCCGCTCCTTCTGGGTGCTCGATGACATCGCGCCGCTGCGCCAGGCTGCTGCGGTGAAAGACGCGAAGGCATATCTGTATGCGCCGCCCACCGCGATCCGCGTCGATAACGACGGCTTTCTGGGCACGCCCCTGCCGCCGGAAGAGCCGCAGGCCGATAATCCGCCTGGCGGGGCCATCGTCGACTACTACCTCAGCAACGACGCGGCGAAAGTCACGCTGCAGATTCTCGACGCGCAGAGCCACGTCATCCGTCACTTCTCCAGCGCGGAGAAACAACCTGCGAGACGTCCCCTGCTCCCGATCGCGGAGCGGTGGTTTCCTAAGCCGGAAATGCTCGCAACCAGTGCGGGCGAGCATCGCTTTGTGTGGGATCTGGCAGCGGGTGGCTCCAGCGCAGGTACGGGCGACGATGACGCCGACGATGCAATCGGCTTGCCACCGGGTCCGCGCGTGGCTCCTGGGACTTACACCCTGCTCCTCTCCGTCGACGACACAACCCTAAACCGTCCCCTCCGCGTGATCATGGATCCGCGCGCGACGGCGACTCCGCAGGTACTGGCGCAACAGTTCACCCTGGGAGAATCCATCTACACGCAACTCACAGCAAGCCGTAAAGCGATGGCCGAACTGGACAGCGTGGAGAGCCAGCTGAAGAAGCTCGATTCCAGCGATAATCCTGATTCTCTGCGCGACGCAATCCACAATGCGCAGGCGAAGATCGAGAAGATCCGCAGCGGTGAGCACGAAACGGCCGACAAGCCGGGGGAGCACGAGGCTGGGTTAGCTGAGGCCACCTCCGGGCTCGGCACGGTGCTGCGCATCGTTGAGAGCGGCGACCGCACGGCGCCGGCACAAGCGCTGACGATCTTCGATCAGATGAACAAAGCGTCAAGCGCAGGCATCGCGGCCTGGGAAGGCTTCAAGAAAACCGACCTGAATGCGCTGAACGCGACGCTGATTCTTGCTGGTCATGAGCCGCTGAAGATCGCTGCCATTGAAGAACAAGTCCACTACGCGATGACGCGCTGACCGCATGCCCACATCGGCGCGTCCGTTGGGCTGAGTTTTACTGGACGTCGGCCGTCCGATCCCCTTCGTACTGCATGATGTGGTAGTACGCCTCCCACCCGCTCCACACAATGGGTGGAGCGAGATGATTGAGGGGGTCCTTCAGGAAGGCCGCGTACGCCTCGAGGGTCTGCTGCGTGCGGTACACGCCGGTGAGCCAGTCGCCGCGATACCAGTTCTTCCACTTGCCGTACTCGGCGGCGGCCTGCGCCTGGCGCACCTGCGCGACAACAGCCAGAGCATTCGCCGCCTCCTGCTGCGCCTCTGCCATCTTGCCTGTTTGCGCGTCCTGGATCGACTTCGAGATGTCCAGCAGCATGCGATTGCTTTCGCGGTTAATTGTAACCATGGTCAGCACAGATTCCTGATAGAAGGGCCGGCGGGCAACGGGTACCAGCGTCTCCGCCGCGACCGCCTTCTTCCACACAGCATCCCAGCGCGGCTGCGCGTCGCCGCACTGCTGGATCTCCCGCGCCGCCGTGGTGCGCAGCCACTCCTTGCCGCCAAACCCCGGTCCCGGCCCATACCCCTGACCCACCAGCCGCGGCATCGTCCACTTCGGCGACTGCCCCGGAATCGCATACAGCGGCGCATCGATCATCCAGGTCTGCATCATTTGCCGGCTTTCGGTGTGGTAGATCTGGTCGCCGTACTCGCGGGGCGGATCGCCCTGGTGTCCCGGCTCCAGATGCGCAGGCGCGGCAAAATAGTCCTTGTACATGCCGGCGATCGCGGGCGCTGCCTTGTCGCCGAACTGCTCCGCGGCCCAGCGCCGGTAGTAGCCGGCCGGCGCTTCTTCCGCGCCCGGCAGATGGCCCAGCCACGCATCGTCCATCACCGCTCGAATCGTCAGCGTGTACGGGCGAATATCGCTCGTGTTCACCAGAAAATAATTTGTCGCGCGGGCCTGCACGAAGCGCCCCATCTCCCCCGTGATCCGCTCGATTGGCACCATCTCGGTCAGCTGATTCGTGCGGTTGTTCATCATCGCGACGTGATAGTAGGTGCCCTGCCCCGCGGCCACTTGTCCCTTGTCCTGGATGTAGCCATAACCGTCATCCGCCCACACCGTCATCACTTCCGGCGGGATCTTCAGATAGCCCTCCTGCACCAGCCGCGCGCCCTCCTGCCACAGGTCTGTCACAAACTGCGCATCGGGATGCACCGCGCGCACGATCTTCATCTGGTCTTCGATCGCGCTGCCGATCCGCTTGCCCAGCAACGCATCGTTCCCCTGCACGCTCGGATCCATCGACGCGTAACTCGTGTCCGACAACCCGCGCAACCCCACGGACCACAGAATCTCAATGTTTTTTGGGTAGGCGGCAACCGCTTCCTTCCACGCCCGCTCCAGAATTTCCGGATGTGTCGAGTAGTTATACTCGACGTCTTTCGGCCAGCGCGCTACGTTGACCCCCAGCGGAATGGCGTGATGCTGCGTGACGATCAGTCCGCGCTCGGCGGCCGCTTTGATCTGCGGATCGTCGGGAAAAATCCACGTCCCTGGCACCACCATGTTCGCTTTCAGGCGGAGGCTTGTCTCGTAAACCTTGTTCCACGCTTCCAACGAAATACCTGCGTGGTCTTTTGCTCCTGGAGCCCATCCCGTCAGCAGGTCCTCATCGTTGATGAAAAATCCGCGGTATTTGAACACAGGTGCGGGATAGGCTTTGTTCAGCGTGGCGGGCAGATCGATGCGCGTGCGGCGCGGCGGCTCGTGATCCGTCCAGTAGTACATGGGATCGACGCCGAGATACTCCTGCGAAAACTGGTACATCGCGTAGATCGCTCCGCGCATATCGGCGCCGGACAGCACCAGGTCCTTTCCGGAAACGGCAATCGAGAACGACTCGGGATCGCTGAGGTTCGCCGGGCGCTTGTCGCCGGGTAACTTCGCCGCTTCGCCAATCAGCACTGTCGCTCCTGACTCGCCGGCATGGTCCGCAATTTTCGGTTTCGCCCCGAAGACCTTCTCGAAGTCGTTGGCCAGATCGTTGGCCGCCAAATGTACCGGCCCTGGCTCGTCCTCATCGACGACGATCGTCATGCGCACATCGAGCGTGAACGCGGCATTCCGGGCTGCGCCCGCGGCGTTGTGGCTTTGCGAGAACGCGCACGGCACGAGCAGAAGCGCCGCGGCATATCCTGCGACGGTCGTTCTGAGGAACATTCCAACGATTGCGTTTGTCTGAGTCATTTCCAGTGTCCTGATCCTTCGGGCCGATCAATTGGGATGATTTCGTACGCGGCCCACACTTTATCGGGTGGCGCATGGCGTGTCAACGAACCAGAGTGCCGGAAACGGGAAAACGTGTCCGATAGCCGAGACGCACAGCCCTGCTGAGAATTCGCTGGCAGACCGCTCTGGTCCTTTGACATCGGCGGTCTCTTGTCGATATTGTTTGCATCGCAAATCATTGTGACTCTCGAACCCTCGATCGCGCGAGAGCATAATGATGTTTCGTCAATATCTCCCAGGAGTTGCATTGTGAAATTGTTTACCCGCCGCGAGCTCGCCGTGGCTCTCATCTCGGTTCTCGGAACCTGCTGCGCCTTCGCTCTCGCCGACCAAAAACCGGCTCTTCTCGGCTGGGCGGTCTACAACTGGAATTCCATCCCCGTAACCAAAACCGACGTCGGCGAGGCCCGCCAGTTCTTTCGCGCGCCCACCGCAACACTGGATCAGCTCGAAGTTCACGCCACGACGCTCGAACCGGGCAAGCAATCTCATCCGCCGCACAAGCATGCCAGCGAAGAAGTCATCATCGTCGACCAGGGAACCGTGGAGGCCTTCGGCGGAGGCAAGTGGACGCGCGTGGGTCCCGGCTCGGTAATCTTCGACGCGTCGAATACACTGCACGCCATCCGCAACGCCGGCGATGGACCGGCCACGTATCATGTGGTCAGCTTTATCACGCCGGTCACGAAGCAGCTGGAGCAGGAGGCGAAGCCCTGACGGGTCGCGTCCGCCGGCAGTATTCTCAGAGCGACGGATCATAACAGCACCATGGCAGACCCCATTCGCGTTGGCATTGCCGGCGCCGGATTTGCGGCGCGGTTTCACCTGCACAATTTGCGCCGCGTCTACGGCGTGCCCATCGTTGTTGCCGGCGTTACTTCGCGCTCGCCGCAGACCCGCGAAGCCTTTGCGCGGGAGAACTCCGTTGCGGCCTTCGATTCCTTCGAGGCGCTCTGTGACGCAGCGGACGTGCTCGACCTCTGCAGCCCTCCATCGACCCACGAAACCCTTGCCGTCGAAGCCCTCCGGCGCGGCAAGCACATCATCGTCGAGAAGCCGTTCACGGGCTTCTTCGGCGCGGGCGCTGAGGGCTTCCGGGGCAATTCTTCGCCGAAGGAGCCTATGCTCCGCCATGCCATCGAGAGCTGCCGCCGCATTGTCGAAGCCGCCCACGCCAGCGGCAAGACCATCTGCTACGCAGAGAACTGGGTCTATGCGCCGGCGATCCAGAAAGAGCGCGAGATTGTTACAAAAAGCGGGGCGCAAATCCTCTGGATGATGGGGAATCAGTCGCACAGCGGATCGCATTCGCCCTATTACGGGCAGTGGCGCTTTTCCGGCGGTGGATCGCTGGTGGGCAAAGGTTGCCATCCACTCAGCGCGGCGCTCTATCTGAAGCGCGCCGAAGGATCGGCCCGCAACGGAAGCCCGATCCGCCCCGCAACCGTCAGCGCGCGCACGCATGAGATCACGCGGCTGCCGCAGTATCGCGACGAAGGCCACCTGCGCCGCGGCTATCAGGACATCGAGGATTACGGACAGATGCACGTCACTTTTTCCGACGGGACTATCGCCGACATCTTCTCGTCGGAACTGGTGATGGGCGGAGTGAGCAACTGGCTCGAGGTGATGGGGAACAATCACCGCACTCGCTGCCAGCTCAACCCAATCGACGCGCTCACGACGTTCAACCCGAAAGACGACGCCTTCCGCGAGGTCTACGTCACGGAGAAGATCGAGACAAAGCAGGGCTGGAGCCATCCCGCTCCCGATGAAGCGTGGCAACATGGCTACCCGCAGGAGTTTCAGGACTTCATGGAGAGCATCGTCGCAGGCCGCGAGCCGATGGCCGGCGCGGAGCTGGCGCGGGACACCATGGCGACGATCTACTCCGCTTATGTGTCAGCCGAACGCGGCGGCGCGGAAACGGAAATTCCCTCATAAAGATCAGCGCTGGCGAGCCAGCACTAGTGTGACGTCGTCCGGCTGCTCCTGGGCGCCGATCCAGCTGCGCAGGGTCTGGATCACCTGCTCCGAGATGGCTTCGAGACTCAGGTGGCGATGGCGGCGCACCACTTCGAGCAGGCGCGCCTCGCCGAATTCTCCAAAGTCATTTTCGGGCTCGGTCACACCGTCGCTGTACGCGATGAGAATGTCGCCGACGCCGAAATGCACTGTGGCCTGTTCCCACACAAGCTCGTCGAGCAATCCCACCACTGATCCGCCGCGATCGAGACGCGTGACAGAGTCGTTGGCGCGCAGCAGCAGCGGCGGTAAATGGCCGCCGTTGGAATACACCAGCCGCCGGGTCAATCCGTCGTAGTGGGCCAGGAACAGAGTCGCGTATTTCTCCGGCTGCGTGCTGCGGTAGAGATGGCGGTTGAGCAGCGAGAGAATTTTCGCAGGCTCCTCGAAGAGCTCGGCGCACTCCACTTCCTGCTCTCCCTCGTGGCGCGTTCGCGGGTTCGACAGCGCCGCGGTTCCCTCCGTGATCAGTGTTTCACCCGCGAATCGGTACGCCCTAACGGCAGAGTGGAGCGTCGCCATCAGCAGGGCGGCCGAGATGCCTTTGCCACTGATGTCGCCGAGCGCGACGCCCAGGCCGGTGTTGCCGAAGAGGAGAAAGTCGTAGTAGTCGCCGCTGACGGTGCGCGCCGGCAGGCAAACACCATGCAGCTCCAGCATGGGCAGAGCGATTCGGCCGTGAGGAAACAGGTTCGCCTGCACCTCCTGCGCGATCGAAAGCTCGTTCTGCAGGCGCTGCTTCTCGCGCTGTTCGACCAGAAGCCGCGCCAGCGATGCGGCCATGCTGTTGAAGGAGCGGCTCAGCGCACCGAGCTGATCTTTCCGTTGCACCTTGATGCGATGTTCGAGATTCCCGCCGTCGATTGCCAGCGTGGCCTCGTACAGATCGTGAACCGACCGCGTGATGGTCTGGTTGAGGCGAACCGCTGCCAGAAACGCCAGCAGCTCCAGCACGCCGAAAGCGATGGCAATCGCAATCAGCATCTCGCGCACCAGGTCGCCAATGCTCAGCGAGGTGATGAACAGCCGCCGATAGAGCAGCGACGGACGCGAGGTCACGTCGGTGTAGGTATTCAGCGATTTGCCGCTGGTCCAGTCCACAGTCGCCAGCGGCGCAAGAAAAGCGACCGGCACATCGTAGAAATGCAGCGGGCTCGGCAGCGTCCCGCCGACAATCGCATTCTTGCGAGCGGCTGCAATATCCGCCCCGCCAATCTGGACCTGCGCCTCACCCGGCTTCCGCGACGGGTCTAACTGCACACTGGTGCGCGGAGCAGGCGCATTGTCCTGGTCCAGGTTCACATTCGAATAAACGCTCACTCGCCCCAGTCCCTGCGCAAACGCCTCCACGTTTTCTTTCCGGATGGGCACGCTGGAAATCACCACCGTCGTATGCCCGCCGATCGTCCGCTCATCGGCGGCTCTCAGCCACAGCTGGCCGCCGTCCATCACGATGCTGCGAAACGGAAACGCCTTCTCGATCCACGCCGGCAGCGACGGAGCGGGGTTCATCTGAATCGCCGATGGCTCCAGCGCCACTGGTTTCCCATCCTCGTAGGCCGCGACCCTGAGGCCGTTGTACTCGTGTTCGGCAGGCTGGTCCCGTTCTTCCAGCAGAGTTACCGCGCGCTGGCGCGGGTTTTGATCGAGCATATGGGCGATGTGCATCGCCAGCGTGCTGTTCGTCGCCGCAATATGTTCCAGCTCATCGTGAACCACGCTGGTCGCCGCGAAAATCGCGAACTGCCCTGAGAAGACATACAACAGAATCCCCGCCAGCGTGACAAAGAGCACCACCGGCGTCAGGCCCATCAGCAGATAGGTGACAATGAGCCGGTTGCGGACCTTCCAAAGAAGCCGCTGAAAAATAAATCGCCACAGCAGCGGAATGCAAAAAATGACAAGGAGAAAAAAGTCCAGGCCGGCCAGATCGCTGAAGATCCGCCCTGTCGTGCCGGGCAGCCATCCGGGAAGCGAGAGAGCCAGATACCCAACAAACAGCCAGAAGGCCCCGCGATGCACAAAGCCCTGCGGCGGGTCGCGGCGGACAAAGCGAAAGACCGCAACCTCAAACTTTCGAAACATTCCCATTTGAGGCCAGTCTAGAGCATTTCACCCCGGGAAGGATGAACCTGGTCAGACCGCGCCGGCTAGACCCTGATGAAGATCTTCCTGCGATAGAGAACCAGCATCGGCAGCCAGCAGGCCAGCGTGAAGGCGATCGAGTAGAGCAGCGATGCGACTCCGGGCGGATGAACCAGTGCGAAGACGTGCAGGTAGATCCAGGAGCCGAGGTCCATGCGCGGAGCCACGCGGATGGCCCACAACGGCGCTACCAGCAGGTCGGACATCGCGTAGCTGGCGATGGCGTTCATGCCAAAAACCAGCCAGAAGCCCCAGCCCTTTTTCCAGCCCTTGATTTCGATGAGCCAGATCAAGAGAGCCCACAGCACCATCGAGCATCCGCCCATGAAGAGCACGAAGGAGCTGGTCCACAGCTTCTTGTTAATCGGAAACCAGGGATGCCAGAGCTGGCCCAGAAGAATAAGGACCAGTCCGGCCACGAGCATGCCGGCGCATTTGCGTTCGAGCGAGCGGCTGGTCCGCAGCCACATTCCTGTCAGCATGCCGAGCAGGGTTGTGCCGATGGCTGGGAAAGTGCTAAGCAGTCCTTCGGGATCGCGGGTCTTTTCCCACAGGCGGCCGATGTGCATGGAGCGGTCGAGCCAGGCGACGATGTTCGCGTCCTTGTCGAGGAACGGAATGTCGCGTCCGGGAACTCCGTAGCCAGGCACGGGAACAAAGCGCATCAGCACCCAGTAGCCAACCAGCAGAACCACCAGCAACACCACCAGCGGCGCTACCGGGTTCTTCGCTCGGCGGTCCCACAGATAGAGCAGGGCGCAGACGAGATAGCAAAGAGCGATGCGCTGCAGCACGCCGTACACGCGGATATTCGACCAGTGAAACAGCGGAAACAACGCCAGAAATACTCCCAGAGCGAAGAGGATCGCGAAGCGCTGAAAAATATGCGGGACCAGGGACCCGGCCGAACCACCGCGCTTCAGCCGCGCCTCGGTGGAGAAGACGATGGTCACACCGACGACATACAGAAAGGTGGGAAAGACCATGTCGGTCGGAGTCCATCCGTTCCAGTCGGAATGCTCGAAAGGCCAGTACGCGTGCCAGCCGTTGTTGTTCACCATGATCATGAACGCGATGGTGATGCCGCGCAGGACGTCGAGCGAGACCATGCGCGTGGTGGCGGTCGCAGCCGGGCTTTGAACGGAGACGGTGGCCATACCGATTCAATCGAACCAAAACAGCGTACTGCGGAATGCCTACCACTGTACATCCGGCAGTTCCCCGTTCGGGAAATGCAATGGCTCCTCAGTCACAATTGGAACGTTACCTACCCGTGATCCTTTTTGCCATTGCCTTTCGCCTGCACCTCAGGCATCGTGTACGGAACGAAATGAGCCTGAGCCAACCTTCCAGGATGCGCGGCACGCCGCGACAGCTAAGCCTGTTGTTGTTTGCGGTCGTGGCTGCTTCATGGGCAGTCGGCCAAACCGCATCGCCTGCCGCTGGGCTAACCGGACCGGCTTCGGAGCCAGCGCAAGCGCAGTCTTTCTCGCCCGCTTCCATCGTTCTCGGGATTCCGGCCACTCCTGAAGCTTCGACAGTCCCGTTGTCGGTCCAGCCGCTCCTCGATTTCCGCGATTCCGAGGTAAAGTTCAGCCTCACGGATCTGATGAGTCTTCTGCGCGACCACCGGCATGAAGGCTGGGTGCTCGCTGCTTATCCCGACCCGAAGACCGGCCGGCCGCTGATCGGCGCTGGATTCAGTCTCGATCTGCCCGAACGGCAACATCCGCAAAGCGACCCCCTCAATCCTCATGCCTTCGTCGAGCCGTCTTCAGCCGAGCTTTGGCAGGCTGCCGGCCTCGACCCCGGCCAACTGCCGCAGGTGCTGGAGCAATTCAACGGCAAGCTCGCCACCTGGAAACCGATCCGACATTCTCGGCGGAGAATCTGGTCGCTCGACCCCCAGATCACCGACGATCAGGCGAATCTCCTTCTCCGCATCGCCGCGATCCAGGCCATCGAAAATGCGCGCGCCTATTGCCGCAACTTCGACGAGCTCACCGGCCCGCAGCAGATGGCGCTGAGCCAGCTCGTGTATCAGATGGGCGTCAACCTCGAGGAGTTCGGCAATTTCCTCAACCTGATGAACAACGAGCCGGTCGCGGTCTCGGCCCTCACCACACCTACCGCCGACGACAACGACTACTGGCAAGCCGTCCAGCACTCGCTGATGCAGAGCCAGTGGGCTCGGCTTTATCGGGTCCGTGCCGTCGCCGTCATCGCGATGCTTGACCCGCAGTACCTCGACGACCCGGCTGCATCGGAGCATCGGGTTGCTGCTGTCCTGCGTCCGATCGCGCACCGTCGTCGCGGCCGCGCTCGCCTGCGCACGGCGTCTTACCATAGTCGCCACCGTGCCGGATCAACCGTCGCCAGGAAAACGCAAAGCACCCGCGGCAAACAAAAAGCCTGATGGCTGCCGAGCGTGACGCGTCTACACCCGCTTTTCCACCCAGCACACATCCCAGTAGCGGCCGAACTTATAGCCGACTTCGCTGAACGTGCCGACCGGGCGAAAGCCGAATCGCTCATGCAGCGCCGCCGAAGCCGAATTCGGTGGAACGTATCCCGCAACGATGCGATGAATATTCTCGCCGGCGATCGCGTCGAACAACGCAGCGTAGAGTTTGCCGCCGAGGCCTTGACCGACGGATTCGGGCGCGCAGTAGATGCTGGTCTCCACCGTCGTGTCGTAGGCCGGCTTGGGACGCCAGCGCATGGTGCCTGCATAGCCGAGAATCACGCCGTCTTCTTCGGCGACCAGCAGCCGATGCCGTCCCGTTTCGGCAAACTGACAGAACCATTCGCGGCGCTGGGCTGCTGTTTTGGGTTCGAGGTCGAACGTCGCCGGCGAGTGAACGACGTAGTGGTTATAGATTTCGGTCAGACGAGGCAGATCGTCGAGGCGAGCGGCTCGCATAGCTAAGCCGGACAAGAAGCTCCTCCTTCCAAAGCAGGGTCACGCAGTTATTGCCGGATCGCTATTGACGATCGGGCGTCACCTTCACGAACATTCCTTCCGGAAGCTCGCCTTCGAGCAGATGGACCACGCCGTTTTTCACGTATCCCTTGAGCGGCTGCTGTTGCGGATCCTTCGGCTTCGCGGGATTCGGCGCCGGTTTGCGCCCGGTGCCACGATCCATCGCCGCGTTGGCCAGCCGGTCCGCCTTCTGATTCTTCCCGCGCAGGACGTGTTCGATCCGAAACGCATCGAGCTTCGCGACGCGGCGCTTCGCTTCATCGTGCAGCGGGCGTAAGTCGGGGCTCGCAACTTTGTAGCGTCCCTGCATCTGCTTGACGAGCAGTTCGGAATCGGCAACGACCCGAAGCCGCAGGTGTTCGTGGTGCAGGGCCCACTCGAGCGCCGCCAGCAGAGCCGAATATTCGGCGACATTGTTAGTCGCCTTGCCCAGAAACTCGCTCAGCTCGGCCAGCTTGTTGCCGTCGGCGCCCTCGATAAACACTCCGTAGCCGGCTGGACCCGGATTGCCGCGCGATCCGCCGTCGCAATAGGCTGTCACCCACTCTCCACCGGCATTGTCGGCCGAAAACAAGCTGGCGTTCTCTCCCAACATAAAGCGAGTGTAGCGGACGGGCGTTTGGCGGTTTTTTGTCGTCGGTTTGCATGGTCCAAGGGGGTACCCCTCCCCCCTGGGTGGGGCTGTGGCAAGTGGTTGCAAGCGCAGGGCTTGCGCGAGGCCTTCTTTGGACTGTGGCAAGCTGCTGAAAATGCAGGGCATAGACCCAGGGGCCTGGTCGGTGGTGGGGGGGTGAGGTGTCATGAGCGCCCTGGCTGTTCTCCCTTTCTGTATCGGTGATCCCAATAGAAAAGGCCACCCTGATGGCGGCCTCACGCGTAAGTCTGGCAGGGATTTTCTTCTTTGCCCCCTATTATCAGGATACCAAGTCCAGCAGTAAAACCGGCCAAATATCTTTGAGGCTATAAGGGTGTAAGTGGCTTGTTATGTGGGGTCATTACTTCGGTTTTTGGGCTCCCCTCTTGACAAATTTTCCACATTTGGAGTTTTCGCGGCCGGACATTGATTTTCAGCGCTGGCTTGGCCTGGAGACTGAGTCAGGGTTGCTGCTGGACGGCGGTGGAATCGCCGGTGCGGTGATCCTGAATCTGGAACGCCAGAAAGTCGTGCACAGCGCTGAGCGCGTCCGGGTCGGTGGTCACGATTCGAACCCGCCCGCCCCGATCAGTGGGCTGAAACACGTAGGAGATGACGGTCTGCTTTGCTTTCATCACCGGGACGCCGGGCGGGACCTTGTCGTGGATGAACATGGGGACGTCGAAGTTGCCGGCGGAGAACATGGCGGCGATGTGGGTGAGGTGCGCGCGAATCTGGTCGCGGGTGGCATCGTCGCGGTCCGCCTTGATGTCGACCTCGATGATGCCGCCGTCGGGAAGCAGAGTGAAATGGTGGGCGGTGGCGTCGTGGGAGAAACCCATGGCGTGGTCACCGCGCATGTCAACGCCAGCGGCGTGCGGATCAGCGGGGCTTTGCTGCTGGCCCATGGGGCAAGCCATTGGGCTTTGCGCGGGGGAGGCGGCGATGAGGGAAAGGGCGGAGAGGAGGATGGCGATTTTCATGGGCGGTTTCCTTTCGGGGATCGATGTTCGGTTGCTTGCGGGCGAGTGATTCGAGGAGTCCGGCGCGCCGGCCGGGCGGGGTGCGGTTGAGACGGCTCTGCCAGGCAGCGACGGTTTGAGAGAGCCAGTCACGGAGCTGGGTTAACTGGGCGATTTGCAGGTCGAGGGAGCGGACTTTTTCTGAGGCCAGGTTGGCCACGCGGCGGCAGGGAGCGCCGCCGGCGGCTCGTTCACGGAAGATTCCTGCGAGCTCGGTGAGGCTGAAGCCGGCGTGGAGACCGGCGCGGATCATCCGGACCTGGGTGAGCGCATCGGAGGGAAAGAGGCGGTAGCCTCCCGCAGTGCGCAGCGCGGCGGAGAGGAGCCCCCGCTGCTCATAGTGGCGGATGGTGTCGGGGCTGACGCCGGTTGCGGCGGCGAGTTTGCCCGTTGTCATGGCGCCTTTTGGCCGGGGAGCTTTCATTCTGGACACAGTATGGACTCTGGAACCGGTTCGAGGGTCAAGGGGAAAATGGTGGGGCGTTTTGAACCCGGGTCACAAAGGCGCGGCTCGGTCAGCGCAATCTATAATCGGTGTTTGATCTTCCTTCACCGAACCGCAACGCCGATTCCGACTGAGAGAGGTGAACGATGGCTGCTTCCAATCCAACGCTTGAGATTTTGAAACCGCGCGCCGACTGGATCGTGCGCCGCAAGGCTGAGGCCGCGCGCACCGGTGACACCAACCTGTCGCAAATGCACTTTGCGCGCAAAGGCCTGCTCACGGAAGAAATGGCCTACGTGGCGAAGCGCGAGGATCTGGCGGTGGAAGTGATCCGCGACGAAGTGGCTGTGGGGCGGCTGATCATTCCGGCCAACGTGAACCATCCGGAACTGGAGCCGATGGGGATTGGGATCGCGACGCGGTGCAAGGTGAACGCGAACATCGGCAACTCGGCGATCACGTCGAACATCGACGAAGAACTGCGCAAGCTGCATATGGCGATCCAGCATGGGGCGGACACGGTGATGGATTTGTCGACGGGCGGCGATATTCCGGAGATTCGCGACGCCATCCTGCGGCACTCGCCGGTGCCGATTGGGACGGTCCCGATTTATGAGGCGCTGGCGCGCGTGAAGCGGCTCGAGGACCTCAATATTGACGTTTATCTTGAGGTGATCGAGGAGCAGGCCTCGCAGGGTGTGGACTATTTCACAATTCATGCGGGCGTGCTGATCCAGTATGTGCCGATGGTGGCGAAGCGCATCACGGGGATTGTGAGCCGCGGCGGCGCGATCCTGGCGCAGTGGATGACGCACCACCACAGGCAGAATTTCCTGTACGAGAACTTCGATCGCATCGTGAAGACGATGGCGAAGTACGACGTGAGCTTCTCGCTGGGCGATGGATTGCGGCCTGGATCGATCGCCGATGCTTCTGACGAAGCGCAGTTCAGCGAGCTGAAGACGCTGGGTGAGCTGACGGCGAAGGCGTGGGAGAGCGACGTGCAGGTGATGATCGAAGGACCTGGGCATGTGCCGCTGGACAAGATCAAGGAGCAGGTGGACAAGGAAGTGGAGTACTGTTTCGGGGCGCCTTTTTATACCCTTGGCCCGCTGGTCACGGACATTGCCCCCGGCTACGACCACATCACGAGCGCGATTGGCGCTGCGCTGATCGGCTGGCATGGCGCGAGCATGCTGTGCTACGTGACGCCGAAGGAGCATCTGGGGCTGCCCAACGAGAAGGACGTGAAGGATGGGATGATCGCGTACAAGATTGCGGCGCACGCGGCGGACATCGCGCGGCACCGGCCAGGCGCGCGGGATCGCGACGACGCGATCAGCTATGCGCGGTACACGTTCGACTGGGAGAAGCAGTTCGCGCTGTCGCTCGATCCGGAGACGGCGCGGTCGATGCACGACGAGACGCTGCCGGACGATTATTACAAGGAGGCGGCGTTCTGCTCGATGTGCGGGCCGAAGTTCTGTTCGATGAACTGGTCGACGAAGGTGGATGAGTTCAACCGGACGGTGCATGGGCTGGAAAAGCAGGACCTGAGCGAGCTGGTGACGCTGCAGGCGCAGCAGTTGGGTGCGAAGCGGTGAATGCCTGCGGTAATGCTGCGAAAGGCCGCCCCTGGTGGGCGGTTTTTTGCTTTGCGCCATTTGTTTTGCACAGGGAAGGAACCTGCGCAACCAACAGACGGTCCGACGTATCTGACGAGAAGAGCGCAAAATGAGAAGAGGAGCAAGACCATGACGACGTGGAAATTCTGGGCAGCCTTTGGTGTTGGAGTCGCGGCGGGAGCGGCTCTCGCTTTGATTTACGCGCCGCAGTCGGGCGCGCGGACGCGGCGGCAGATTCGCCGCAGTATCGCGGAAGCGGGCGACATCATCCGGGATACGGCCGACAGCGTCCAGGATTACGCCGGCAAGTACATGAAGGCCGGCAAGGATGTGGTCGGCGACGTGGTCGATTCGGCGCAGAATGTGGTGACGGCGGCGAAGCGGATGACGTCGTTCGGGTGAGGAGAGTTCACCACAGAGGACACGGAGAGCGCAGAGAAGGCATTTTCTGGAATGCCTGTCGAGCCTTAAAGTCGCGCTAATTCTGCGATCTTTACGGCACGGCTGAAAGTTGTCCCCTGCGAAGCCTCGGATTTTTCGCGTCCAGACAGAGCCACGGCGTTCAGGCTTGTGGAGATTTGGGTCCTGATGTGCAGAAAAATCTCCGGCGGCGGCAGCGAAAATCTGAAAAAATAGCGGCATGACTACGACTGCTGCCTCGCTTTTTTCTGAGCGTATCGGGCGGATTGAGATTTCCGCCACCATGGCTGTGACCGCCGAAGCTGCGAAGCTGCGCGCGCAGGGTGCGAAGCTGGTGGATTTTGGCGCGGGCGAGCCACACTTTGCTACGCCGCAGCATATTAAGGATGCGGCGATCGCTGCAATCCAGGCAAATTTCTCAAAGTACACCGTGGTTTCCGGGATTCCGGAGGTGCGCCAGGCGATTGTAGAGCGCCACGGCGCGGATTTCGGGTCGAGCTACACGCCGGACGAGGCGATTTTCTCGACGGGCGGGAAGCTGGCGATCTTTAACGCCATTCAGGTACTGGTAGATCACGGCGATGAGGTGATTGTGCCGGTGCCGTACTGGGTGTCGTACAAGGACATCGTGCAGTACGCGGGCGGGACGTGCGTATTCGTGGAGGCGCCGGAAGCGGAGAATTTCCGCGTCACGGCGGATGCGATCGAGCGGGCGATCACGCCGAAGACGAAGGCGATCCTGCTGAACTCGCCGTCGAATCCTTCGGGCGCGGTGATGTCGCCGAAGGACCTGGAGCGGATCGTGCATCTGGCGCACGAGCGCGGAATCTGGGTGCTGCTCGACGAGTGCTATGTCTATCTGCAGTACACGGGCGCGCTGGTGAGCGGGGGATCGTTCACGGATGCGAAGGAGCATGTGGTGGTGCTGGGGTCGCTGTCGAAGACGTATGCGATGACGGGATGGCGGGCCGGATTTGCGCTGGGGCCGAAGCCGGTGATCGCGGCGATGGCGAAGCTGCAGAGCCAGTCGACCTCGAGCAGTACTGCGCTGGTGCAGAAGGCGGCGATTGCGGCGCTGCGCGGGTCGCAGGAATGCGTGGGAGAGATGCGGGCGGATTACCTGACGCTGCGGGATCGGATTCTGGCGCGGCTCGGGGAGATTCCGGGGATCACGTGCACGAAGCCGGAAGGCGCGTTCTACGTGTATCCGAATGTGGCGAAGTATTTGGGGAAGGCGGGCGTACCGACGGCGATGGAGCTATCGAAGCGGCTGCTGCATGAGGCGCACGTGGTGACGGTGCCAGGCGAGGCGTTCGGGACCGCGCAGCACATCCGGTTGTCTTATGCGGTGTCGCACGCCGATGTGGATGAGGGGCTGGACCGGATGAAGGCGTTCTTCGCGAAGCTCTAACGGCAGCCTGTAGCCTGTAGCGGGTCGCCAGGAGCCCGGAGCCGGGAGCCCGTAGCCGGTAGCGAATCGGTCAATCCGGCTCCTCGTGAAACGAAATCAGGGGCTGAAGCCCACTTCTTTTCGAGGCCTTTGCGGCACGAGTGAACTCGTGCCCTGATACAAAGGCTGCTAGGTACACGAATCGCCAACACTACTCAAATGGGAACCCGCGACCTCGTGCTACTATCCACCTCAGTCCTGACGCCCCTGAAGTCGGACCTAATCAGAACCGGCGGAGGCCGTGATGAGGGCGCGTAACAGGTCGTTTGGGAAACTTGGACAGTCGGCGGAGCAGGTTGAAATTTCTCTGCTGCCGCGAGATCGGGAATGGCTTGTCATCACTCATCGAGGTGATGAACTCAAGGCTCCGTTCCACCTTGCGAGCTCACTCAAAGAGGCCAAGGTGGACGGCGTCTACCTTTCCGTCAGAATGCTCTTTCCGGAAAGGTCTGTCACCCGATCACAAGTCGAGTACAGTCTGGCGTGTATTCCAGGATTGCCATCCGACTGGCACGACATCGAGTTACCTTCAGCGCTTGCACATCTGGTCTCGACCCGTTTCCAGACGCCGCTGGAGTGATCGCTGCCAGATGCCTGAGTGAATTATCGTGATTGAGACGAGCTTGAGGATAAGCCCACAGGCGAGGCCAGGGCATCCCAGGAGGGCCCTGTTTACTGATCCACGCCAAAGCAATAGATTTCCGTCACCATGCCGCGGAACGCCAAGGCGTACTCTCCCGGGGCAAGCGGGTGTTCCGCTACTATGCGATACGAATTCTTGCCATACTCCTCGAACCTGATCGGCACAGCGCCTTCGTCAAGATCCGATGTTGCGGAACCTCCGAAGACAGAGCCGTGGGATTGCGTCATCACGTAATCGCGGTGATCCTTTGAGGTTTTCAGCACACGTAATTCGTAGACAGACGCGGGATTGATGGCGGAGCGTCCTCGAACGACGAACTGCGCGGTTGACGGAAGCCTCACGGACGCGTGCGCTGGCTTGAATTCCGACTCCATCTTGACCGACGCATATCCTGGCAGAACCTTGCTTTTTGCGCGGAACGTTACCGTATCGCGCTCCAATTCAATTAGCTTTCCGTTTGAATCTAAAGAGTAAAAACTGTTGATGTACTGCGGCTCCGCGACAGGAGTGCCATCTGTGGTCTGAGCGTCAACCACTCCGATCGCGCACGCCGCCACCAGTGCAATTGAAATAGTCATTCCGATGCCTGCTACTCTGGCGGCGATCATGGTCTCACATCATACAGCGATTTTTCAAAGGCTCGCTCAGGATGCCAGCGGCGAAGCGTCGAGCTTCAGGACCAGCATCGTCATGTCGTCGTGTTGCGGAGCGCCGGCGGTGAATTTGTCGGCGGCGGCGAACAGGGCGTGAAGGATTTCGTCTGCTGGTTTGTCGCGGAATTTGCGGGCGGCGGCGATCATGCGATCTTCGCCCCATTCTTCATCATCGTGGGTCATGGCTTCGCTGATGCCGTCGGTGTAGAGGAGCAGGAGGTCGCCGGGTTCGAGGGTCAGCGACTGCTCGACGTAAGGGGCGAGGGGAAGCAGGCCGACCACGGGACCGCCGGCTTCAAGGCGGATGACTTCGCCATTGCGGAGCAGGACCGGCGGATTGTGGCCGGCGTTGACGCAATCGAGGCGGCGGGTGCGCGGATCGTATGCGGCAAAAAAGAAGGTCGCGTAGCGGTTGGAGGCTGAAGCCTCATACACCAGCACGTTGACCTTGCGCATGAGCTCGGCGAAGTTACGGGGGCTGTTGAGGGAGACTCCGCGAAGCGAGGCGCGCAGGCTGGCCATGAGCAGCGCGGCGGAGATGCCCTTGCCGGAGACGTCGCCGATGGCGAGGCCGAGGCGGTCATCCTCGAGCGAGAAGACGTCGTAGTAGTCGCCGCCGACGCCGAGGGCGGCGCGGCAGGCACCGGCCAGCGAAGCGCCGGCGATGTCGGGCATCTCCTGCGGGAAAAGGCGCTCCTGCACTTCGCGGGCGATCTCCATTTCGCGATCGACGCGCTCGCGCTGGGCGGCTTCCGCAGCGAGGGAGTGGGCGAGCTCGCTGACTTCGAGAGCGAGTCCAGTTTGGCGCGCCACGGTTTGCAGCACCTGCAGGTCGGTGCGGGACCAGGCAGCCTCAGAGCGCTTGGGACCGAGGGCCATGACGCCCATGAGGCGGTTGCGGCCGGGCAGAGGGACGAGCAACTCAGCATTGAGCAGGTCGAGAGCGCGACGCTCGGCGGTGCCGGCCATCAGGTACCAGGCGTCGGGATCGTTGCGGTAGAGCCGCGCGGGTTCGTTGGAATTGAGGAGGTAGCGGATGGACGAGGCCTGCGCGGGCAGAGTGAGGGCCCCATCGGCAGAGACGCCTACAGCCTGCTCCACGTAGAACGAATCGCCGCGGCGCAGCAGCAGGGCGATCTGGCGGATGTGCAGCGTATCGCAGATGCAGCGGGCGACGGTTTCGAGCAGAGGCTTGGTTTCCGTAAAGCGGCGGACCTCATCGGAGAGCTCGTTGAGCACGACCTCGGCGTTGTAGGCTTCGCGGAAAAACTGCTTGTCGAGCCATTTCTCGATACGCTTGCCGACGCCGAAACGGAGAGCAAGGAAGAGGGCGAGGAAAATGAGCGCGGCCCAGATGTCAGAGGGTTGCGGGACGCGGCGCTCGAACATGGGGAGGAAAAGGCGGAGGCCGACGACGAGCAGCAGACCGGCCTGAACGACCCACAACGTGGCTTTGGCGAGGGCATAGCGGGTGCCGATGCGCAGGAGAACGCGGACGTCGAGAGCGCGCTGCACGACGACGACATAGGCCAGAGTGAGAGGCGCCAGCATGAAGAGCACAGCGCCGCCGCTGCGAATCCAGTACCCAGTGGTCGTGTTCCCGGTAATGCCGAAGTGGGGCAGCAGCACGAAGACGAGCAGCAGCGAGCCCATGCCGATGCTCATGCCAGTGGTGAGGACGCGGAGGCGGCGGCGGGCGTCTTCAGTAGAGGCGGAACGCAGCTTATCGAGGGTGAGGACGAGATAGAGAACGACGCAGAGCAGGTTGAGGCTGTTGATGATGGCGCTGGCGATGTCGCTGGCGCGGGTGAGAAATGGCCCGTCGCCTCCGCCGTAGTTTTCCATGTAGATGGAGGGATAGAGAAAAAGGACGGAGACGCCAAAGAGGGCGAGGAGAAGCCACTTAATCCATCGGGCGCGGGCATCGATGCGCGAGCGTTCGGGAAAGTAAATGCCGAAGAGAAGCAGGGCGGGCGCGCCAGCCAGCTGCAGCGTCTGATACCAGAAGCCGCGCAGGGCCAGCGCTATGCCGCTGGCAAGGCCAGGATTAATGAAAACGACGCTGGGAAAAGTAAGAAGAACGAGGAGAAGCCAGGCGTTGCGATCGGCAGGTCGAGTGAGAACGACCCAGTAGCCGATGAGGAGACAGACCAGAGTGAGCAGGCCGACGAGCAGGAAGCCTTGCCAGAATGCCCACAAGGGGGACAGGCGGCCGTAGAGATACGGTGTGCGCGCCAGAGTCAGGGTCAGGGTGGCGTGGGAGCCATCAGGCCGGGTGACGTCGACGTCGAGAATGTCGCCGGGGTGGCTTTCGGAAAGCACCGTGGCCCATTGGGCCGTTCCGCTGTAGGCGGCGCCGTTGAGGGCTTCGATGCGATCAGCGGCAGCGAGGCCGGCGGCGCGCGCTTCGGGCTGGAGACCACTCTTGTGGATGAGGCGCGAATCGGAGTCGAAGCGGAAGGGGACGTCGACGCGCTGATCCCAGTGGACACGGGTGTCCCACAGGTCGACGACGCCCGCGATCCAGTAGCCCAGGCTGGCAAGGATCCAGAGAGCCAAAAAAAGGCGCAGGAGATTGGGTGAGACGGGCTTCTTCCGACGTTTCATCCGTGGGGACATAGTATCCGGTTGACCGGGATTTGGCAGCGTGGATTTTGGTCACCGAGACCCATGCTCCATGCCGCAGGGTTATTCTTGATACGCACTCGGGAGGGGTCGAAGTTCATGCGTCTGTCAGTCACGGCATTAGCGTTCGTCACTATTTCCTGCGCAGCTCAGACCAGGCCGGCGATCCTCGGGATCTCGCATATGGCGGTGTACACCAGCGATTCGGCCAAGGCGGAACATTTTTATGTGCACGATGTCGGGCTGGTGAAGGGAGACGATCCGGAGCGCAGCGATGGGGTTCGCTACTACGTGAACGAAGAGCAGTTCATCGAGGTGTTGCCGATGCCTGCCGACGCCGGCACGAATCGGCTGGACCATCTGGCTTATATGACGAAGAGCGCGGAGCAGATGCGCCTTTACCTGGGCGCGCACGGAGTGACCGTGCCCGATAAGGTGCAACACAGCAGTGACGGCAGCGCGTGGTTCGATGTGCAGGACCCGGAAAACAACAAAGTGGAATTCGTGCAGCCGCCGACGAAGATTCTGGCGACGAAAAATACGGCGGCGCTGTATTCGCTGACGGGCGGCGATCCGATTGGGCGGCGCATGATTCACGTGGGGATGTTCGTGCGGAGCCGGGAGAATGAGGACAAGTTTTATCGGGAGCTGCTGGGGTTCCAGCCCTACTGGTACGGCGGCATGCATGCGGACCACACGGACTGGGTGTCGCAGCAGGTTCCGGACGGGCACGACTGGCTGGAGTACATGGTCTACAACGGACAGGGCGCGCCGGATCACATCGCGCAACAGCAGCTGGGAGTGCTGAACCACTTCTCTCTGGGCGTGGTGAACATGGAGAAGACGGTGACAACGCTCTACGCGGAGGATCGCCTGGGTGACGCTGCGCCGCGTCCGCAGGTCGGGAGGGACGGGAAGTGGCAGTTCAACTTTTACGATCCGGACCTGACGCGGGTGGAGCTGATGGAGTTTTCGGCGGCGGCGAAGCCCTGCTGCTCGGAGTTCACGGCGGGGAATCCCACACCGGAGGGGCAGCCGTAAGGGCAGGCAATAGGGAGTAGGAAACAGGGACCAGGGCGGCGGCGAATCGCAGGTAAATTAACACGCAGGACTGGGGTTGGCGTGGTAGCATCGCGTTCGCCCAGCAAGCGGCCTGCCATGGCGATAGCAACCATTGACGGAACAGCGCGCGAGTTCTCCCAGGGCGAGCGGCTGCTGGAGGTCATCAACCGCGCCGGCATCGAAGTGCCGCAGGTGTGCTATCACCCGCAGATGGGGCCGATCCAGACCTGCGACACGTGCATGGTGGAGGCGGACGGCAAGCTGGTGCGAAGCTGCGCGACGCCGGCTACCGATGGGATGAAGGTGGCGACCGAGTCAGCGCGGGCGCAGGGGGCGCAGCGCGAGGCCTTCGACAGGATTCTCGGCAATCACCTGCTCTACTGCACGGTGTGCGACAACAATAACGGCAACTGCACAGTGCACAACACGACGAAGCTGCTGGCGGTCGAGCACCAGGAGATTCCCTACAAGCCCAAGCCGTACGAAGTCGACATGTCCAACCCGTTCTACCGGTACGATCCGGATCAGTGCATCCTGTGCGGGCGCTGCGTGGAAGCGTGCCAGAACGTGCTGGTGAACGAGACGCTGAGCATCCGTTGGGAGGATGAGCATCCGCGGGTGCTGTGGGATGGCGGCGCGCCGATTGGCGAGTCGAGCTGCGTTTCGTGCGGGCATTGCGTGACGGTTTGCCCGTGCAATGCGCTGATGGAGAAATCGATGCTGGGCGAGGCGGGCTACTTTACCGCGCTGCCGAAGCCGGCGCTGGACGGAATGATCGACGTGGTGAAGGGGATCGAGCCGGAGTTGGGGTACGAGGCGATCATGCAGTTGTCGGAAGTGGAAGCGGCCATGCGCGAGTCGCGGACGAAAAAGACGAAGACGGTGTGCACGTACTGCGGGGTGGGATGCAGCTTCGATATTTGGACTCGTGACCGGCACATATTAAAGGTTGAGCCGGCGGAGGGTCCGGCGAACGGCATTTCGACGTGCATCAAGGGCAAGTTTGGATGGGATTTTGTGAACAGCCCGGATCGGCTGACCAAGCCGCTGATTCGCGAGGAGGGACGGTTCCGCGAGGCGACGTGGGATGAGGCTCTGGGGCTGGTGGCACGAAAATTCGTGGAGATCAAAGCGGAGAGCGGGCCGGACGCGCTGGCGTTCGTTTCTTCGTCGAAGTGCACGAATGAAGAAAGCTATCTGATGCAGAAGCTGGCGCGGGCGGTGATCGGCACCAATAATATGGACAACTGCTCGCGCTACTGCCAGGCGCCCGCGACGGTCGGCTTGTTCCGGACGGTCGGGTACGGCGGCGATTCCGGGTCGATCTCGGACATCGAGCAGGCCGATCTGGTGCTGATCATCGGGAGCAACACGGCGGAGAGCCATCCGGTGCTGGCCACGCGGGTGAAGCAGTCGCACAAGCTGCGCGGGCAGAAGCTGATTGTGGCGGATTTGCGCCGGCATGAGATGGCGGAGCGGGCCGACGTGTTCCTGCATCCGCGGCCGGGGACGGATCTGATCTGGCTGAGCGCGGTGACGCG
>Ga0182024_10001914_pt1 | contig 52583 bp, 37 predicted proteins | sample P32metaG_FD_120480 | JGI IMG/M metagenome (GOLD analysis project Ga0182024, IMG submission 120480) | Permafrost microbial communities from Stordalen Mire, Sweden - P3-2 metaG (Illumina Assembly) | ecosystem: Environmental > Terrestrial > Soil > Wetlands > Permafrost | place: Sweden: Stordalen... | reverse complement strand
ATTGGGATCGATGTCGAACCCGATGACGCGCATGCCCGCGGCGTGGAACGCGCTGAGCAGCGGCAGCCCGACATACCCCAACCCGATCACGCCGACGACGGCGCTGTTGTCTTCGATTTTTGAGAGTATCGTTTCAGAGCTGTTCATGAGCCGAATATGCGAAATAACTTTTTGATCGGATCGAAATACCGGTCGGCGACGCGTTCCTTGAGGGGGATGATCGCGTTGTCGGTAATCTGAATATTCTCCGGGCACACCTTGGTGCAGCACTTGGTGATGTTGCACAGCCCGACGCCCTGCGTCTGGCGCAGCTCGGGCAGGCGGTCCTCGGTGTCCAGCGGGTGCATTTCCAGTGCCGCGGTGTGCACGAAAAATCGCGGGCCGATGAACTGCCCGTGCATGTGATGCTCGCGCAGCACGTGGCAGACATCCTGGCAGAGGAAACATTCGATGCACTTGCGGAATTCCTGGACGCGATCGACGTCCTTCTGCTTCATTCGCCACGAACCGTCGGGGTCATCCGGCTGGCGCGGCTTGAATGGCTTGATGCGCTTCTTCACCCGGAAATTCCAGGAGACATCGGTGACCAGGTCGCGAATCGGCGGGAATGAATGCATCGGCTCGATCACCACCGGCTGATTCAGGTCCAGGTCGCTGAGGCGCGTCATGCACATCAGGCGCGGCTTGCCGTTGATCTCCGCCGAGCACGAGCCGCATTTGCCGGCCTTGCAATTCCAGCGGCAGGCCAGGTCGTTGCTTTGCGTGGCCTGGATGTGATGGACGGCATCCAGCACGACCATCCCCTCCGAGACTTCAGTCTGGTAATCGATGCGCTTCCCGCCGGAGGCATCGCCGCGCCAGATGCTGAACGTTGCCATCGCCATGTTACTTCATTTCCTCGATGATGGTTTTGAGCTCATCGGGCATCGGTTTGAGCGGCTCATGGCGGATTTGCATGTCACCGCCCTCGCCGCGGTAAATCACGTTGTTGAACGTCGCGAATGCCGGCTCGGGCTTTGGAAAATCCTCGCGAAAATGGCCACCGCGGCTTTCCTTGCGCTCCAGGGCCGAGCGAGTGATGGCTTCGGCAACGATCAGGAGATTCTTCAGGTCCAGCGCGGTGTGCCAGCCTGGATTGTAGTCGATGTTTCCGCTCACGCCCACCTTGGCGGCGCGCTGGGCGAGCACGGCGATGCCATCGAGCGCCTTGCGCATTTCCGCCTCGGTGCGGACGATTCCGACCAGGTCCTGCATCAGGTCCTGCAGATCGTATTGCACCTGGAACGGCCCCTCACCGCCGGCGCGTGAGAACGGCGCCAAAGCTTCGTTGGCGATCTGGTCGATCTGTGCGTTGTCGATCTGCCCGAGCGTGTTGTCGCGGGAATACTTGGCGGCGTATTCACCGGCGCGCTTTCCGAACACCAGCAGATCGGACAGCGAATTGCCACCCAGGCGATTGGCGCCGTTGATTCCCGCGGCACACTCACCGGCGGCGAACAGGCCCGGCACGCCGGACATCTGCGTGTCACTGTCCGCGCGCACACCCCCCATGATGTAATGCGTCGTCGGGCCGACCTCCATCGGCTTGGCGGTGATGTCGATGCCGGCCAGCTCCTTGAACTGGTGATACATGCTGGGCAATTTTTTCTTGATATGCTCGGCGGCGTTGGGCAGTTTCTGCTTGATCCAGGCGATGTCGAGAAACACCCCACCGTGCGGGCTTCCTCGACCGGCCTTCACCTCGCGGTTGATGGCGCGGGAGACATGATCGCGCGTTAGCAGCTCCGGCGGGCGGCGGGCATTCTTGTCGCCCTGGGTGTAGCGCCAACCCTCGTCCTCGTTGTCGGCGGTTTGATTCTTGTAGTTCGGCGGAATGTCGTCGAACAGGAATCTGCGGCCTTCCTTGTTGCGCAGCACACCGCCTTCGCCGCGGACGCCTTCGGTGACCAGGATGCCGCGGACGCTCGGGGGCCACACCATGCCGGTGGGGTGGAACTGCACGAATTCCATGTCGATCAGCTCCGCGCCGGCGTTGTACGCCAGCGCGTGTCCATCGCCGGTGCCTTCCCAGCTGTTGCTGGTGATTTTATAGGCGCGGCCGATTCCGCCGGTTGCGAGGATGACAGCCTTGGCCTGGAACAGTTTGAAGCGTCCGTGTTCGCGCTCGTATCCGAAGGCGCCGACGACGCGCTGTCCTTCCTTGAGCAGGGACAGGATGGTGCATTCCATGTGGACATCCATGCCCTGGTGCACGCCGTGATCCTGAAGGGTGCGGATCATTTCCAGTCCGGTGCGGTCGCCGACGTGGGCGAGGCGCGGGTAGCGATGCCCACCGAAATTTCGCTGCAGGATTCGGCCATCGCTAGTGCGATCAAAGACGGCGCCCCACGCTTCCAATTCGCGCACGCGCTGGGGTGCTTCTTTGGCGTGGAGCTCGGCCATGCGCCAGTTGTTCACGTAGGCCCCGCCGCGCATCGTGTCGGAGAAATGAACCTTCCAGTTGTCGCGTTCGTCGACGTTGGCCAGCGCGGCGGCGATTCCGCCTTCGGCCATCACGGTGTGGGCTTTGCCCAGGAGCGATTTGCAGACCAGGCCGACCGAGACTCCCGCGGCGGAGGCCTCGATGGCGGCGCGCAATCCCGCGCCACCGGCGCCGACCACCAGCACGTCATACTGATGCGTCGCATACCGCGTCACTACAGGATTCTCCAATCATGCCAGATGCCCATGCTGAGCAACCGGACATACACATCGCAAAACGCGACGGAAAAAAGGCTGCACCACGCCCAGGTCATGTGCCGGCGATTGAGGCAATGGGCGCAGCGATACGCCTGGGCGCTGAGCGGGACTTTGGAAATCTCGTCGCGGCGGCCGCCGATCAGATGGCGGAATGAATGACACCCAAACGTGTAACCGCCCAGCAGGATGAGATTGAGCGCGAGGATCAGTGTTCCCAACCCGATGCCGAAATGTATTTGGCCCGCGGCGTCGGTGAACCACATTGCCTTCCAGACATCGTGCCCCAAAAAAATCAGGAAAACGATCGCGAGATAGAGGAAATAGCGATGCACGTTTTGCATGATCAGTGGGAACGATGCCTCGCCCCAGTACGATTTGCGTGGCTCACCGACGGCGCAGGAGGGCGGGTCGGCCCAAAACGCTTTGTAGTATGCGCCGCGATAGTAGTAACAGGTCAGCCGAAACCCGCCGGGCGCCCACAGGATCAGCAGCGCCGGCGACCAGGGGAGCCACATCGGCCACCATCCCGGCTTGGCGCCGAGCCAACTGTGCTGCGCATCGCCAAAAATCTCCGGCGAATAAAATGGTGAAAGATACGGCCCCCAGCGGTAGTGAGCGCCCTGGAACGCCGCCCACGTCGAGTAGACCACGAATCCACCCAGCCCCAGAAATACAAACAGGGGCGCGATCCACCAGCCGTCTTTGCGCGCGGTTTGTCCGAACGAGCGCGGCCATTGCAGCAAGGGCAGGCTGGATTCGCTATCGGCGGTGGAATCGTTGGGAAACGACGTGCGCGTCTGGGCCATATTGATTGATACTAAGTCTGGCTCAGCCTGGATTTCTCGCGAGCTTCATCGCGACCGAAATGGTGGAAGGCCGGAGAAAAAGCGCTGTGCCAATTGAGCTTATCGGTTCTGCCATGCCCGATCAAGGGGAGCGGCGCCACCGCCCGCTTAGCTCTTTCCGCTCAGCAGCACCGAGGTCTTGCGGCGCCACTTCGGCTCTTTATTCGCCGAGGCATTGGTGAATGCGCGCAGCGTCCGAATGGTGCGGCCATAGACGCTGACGGCGGTGGTTGACAGCTTGGCGCCGGGCGGCTCTGCCATGAACGGCATAAATTTATCGGGGAACCCGGGCATCGTGCATCCGATGCAAATGCCACCGACATTGGGGCAGCCACCCATGCCGGCCATCCAGCCGCGCTTGGTGACATTGCAATTGATGACCGGCCCCCAGCATCCGATTTTAACCAGGCACTTGGGCGAGCCATACGACGTCGTGAATTCGCCCTGCTCGTAATATCCCGCGCGGTCGCAACCTTCGTGAACCGTCGCGCTGAAAAGCCAGGTCGGGCGCAGCTGCTCGTCCAGCGGGATCATCGGCGCCAGGCCCGACACCTGATAGAGCAGGTACAGCAGCGTCTCCATGAAATTGTCCGGCTGCACGGGACAACCCGGGACGCACACGATCGGCAGCCCGGCTTTTGATTTCCAATCCCAGCCCAGATAATCGGGCAACCCCATCGCGCCGGTGGGATTCCCCTGCATCGCATGGATTCCGCCGTAGGTGGCGCAGGTTCCGATGGCGATCACCGCCAATGCCTTGGGCGCCAGGCGATCGATCCAGTTGCAGGTTGGGATTGGCTGGCCGGTGATTTTATCAGTGCCCAGCGCCGCCCAGTAGCCTTCGGGCTTAATCGCCTCGTTGGGAATCGACCCTTCGACGACGAGGACAAACGGTTCGAGCAGTCCGCCGTCGGCGTCGTACCAGAATTTCAAAAAGTCATCGCCGTTCTCATACGCCAGCACAGGATTGTGCAAATGCACCTTGGGCAGCCCGGGAATCGCGCCCAGTACGATATCTTCGATACTAGGTTGCGTGGCGGCGGTGATCGAAACCGTGTCACCGTCGCAACCCAGGCCGGCGGTGATCCAGAGTATGTGAATTTCCTTCACGGGCGGAGCGGTCGCTCCATCACGGCCACTGGATTGTGATATTTGCGACACAGCGGGTTCTCCATCACCCATCAGGCTCTGATTTGATACCAGTGGATGATAACAAAATCTATCGGAAGTGTTCATAATTTTCCGTCCGGTATTGAGCGGTGCTTCGGATCATCCGATGAAATGCGGATAAGCCTGAAACGGAAGGTCCGCGCATTTAATTTTTTATGGCGCTGGGGAGCGACACAGTCATGCCGCGAACGGTCTCCGCGACTGAACATCGCGAGGCGGAACAACTGCTGGAGCAGATCGCCAGCTTTGCCGGCCCCAGCATCGTCACGGGCCCGCTCGCCACTGCGCCCGATAACTCGACCGCGCCCGACGCGCTGGAGCGCACGCGCGGATGGCAGCCCGATCTGCGCTATCGCTCCCTCGTTGAGAAATTGCCCGCCGTGACGTTCATGGCCAATCTCGACGAGCGCAAGCAGGAGCTGTACGTCAGCCCGCAGATCGAAGCGCTGCTGGGCTTCACGCAGGAGGAGTGGATGGACAATCCACTTCTCTGGTTCGAGCAGCTGCATCCCGACGATCGCGACAAATGGGTCAACGAATTTGCGCAGACCTGCGCCACTGGCGCTCATTTCCGCGCGGAATACCGGCTGGTGACGCGCGACGGACGCATCGTCTGGGTGCAGGGTGAATGCCAGGTGATCCGCGACGAAACCGGCCGGCCGCTGTTCCTCCAGGGGATCGCCTTCGATATCACCCATCTCAAGCGCGCCGCCCAGATCGAGGAGGATAAGCTTAGCGCCGAAGCTGCCAGCCGCGCCAAAAGCGAGTTCCTGGCGCGCATGAGCCATGAAATCCGCACGCCGCTCAACGGCGTGGTCGGCATGATCGATCTGCTTCGCTCCACCGAATTGACCGACAGTCAACAGCGTTACGCCCGCCTGGCGCGCGAGTCGGCCGACAACCTGATGCAGGTGATCAACGACATTCTCGATTTTTCCAAAATCGAGGCGGGCAAGGTCGACATCGAAGCCATCCCCTTCGACTTCCATAAGCTGGTCGAGGATCTCAACGAATTGCTGGCGCCGATGGCGGGTAAAAAAAGTCTCACGCTGGCGTCTTTCATACGGCCGGAAGTCCCGCGACATGTCATCGGCGATCCCAGCCGTCTCCGCCAGGTCCTGACCAACCTGGTCAACAACGCGTTGAAGTTCACTGCGCAAGGTTCGGTGAGCATCCGCGCCTCCATGGAAAACGACGGCGCGGGCAATCCGCTGGTCCGCGTGAAGGTGCAGGACACGGGCATCGGCATTCCCGCGGACCGGCTGGATCGACTGTTCAAAAGCTTTTCGCAGGTTGATTCTTCCACCACGCGCCAATACGGCGGCACGGGACTGGGGCTGGCGATCTCCAAGCAGCTGGTCGAGCTGATGGGAGGCCAGATTGGCATCGAAAGTGTTGTCGGCCAGGGGACAACTTTCTGGTTCACGGTGAAGCTTCCCGCAGTGTCCGACCGCGCCGCCACCGGCCCCGCCGAAGCGCTGCGCGCCGTCAAGCTTCTGGCGGTTGAGAACGATCCGATTCAGCGGGCGATTCTCACCGAGCAACTGGATGGCATGATGTCGCCGCAAAGCATCGTCGTCAGCGCTGAGGAAGCGCTCCAGACCCTGCAATACGCCAACCGCGATGGAAAGCCATTTACCATCGCGCTGCTGCCGTGCAATAGCCCGTTGCCTCGGATGATTCTGGCCGATCCAGCCCTCAAGTCGTTGCGGCTCATGGCGCTGGTTGGCGCCGAGAGCAATTTTGATCCAGACGAGGTCAACAAGGTCGGTTTCGCCACGCAGTTGGACGCGCCCGTGACGCAATCGCGTTTGCTGGACGCGGTGGCGTCGGTGGTCATCGATTCCACCCAGGCGCCCCAACCGGTGGCCTCGCCGGCCGACGCCGGGTTGGAGTCGATCCAGGGGATGCATCTGCTCGTCGCCGAGGACAACGAGATGAACCAGTTCGTCACGCAGGAGACGCTGCGTCGCGCCGGCTGCACGTGTGAGATCGTCGCGGACGGCGCCCTGGCGGTCGAGGCGGCGTTCCGCGGACAGTACGACATCATTCTCATGGATTGCCAGATGCCCGTTTTGGACGGCCTGCAGGCCGCCGCGCGCATCCGCGAGCGCGAAGCCACCACCCCGGGCGGCAGGCGAATTCCCATCATCGCCCTGACCGCCGAGGCGCTGCAGGGCGATCGCGAAAAATGCCTGGCCGCGGGCATGGACGGTTATGTCACCAAACCGATCGATGCGCCCGATCTTTTCGCCGCCATCCGCTCATTGACACAGAGTCCAGCGAATCGCTGAGGTTGAGGTAAACATGCAGGTACTGGTTGTTGATGACGATGATTTCGCGCTGAGCGTGGTGGACAACACCATGGCGCGAATGGGTTACACGGTTGTGACCGCGCGCAACGGCCGCGACGCCATGGAGATCCTGCGCCGCGGCGAAATACGTCTGGTCATCACCGACTGGGACATGCCCGAGATGACGGGCGTCGAGCTGTGCCGGAACGTGCGGCGCGAGGACCTTTCCGGTTACGTCTACATGATCATGTTGACGGGCCGCGAAGGCGCCAAGCAGCGCATGGAAGGCCTGTGCGCCGGCGCGGACGATTTTCTCAATAAGCCGCTGGACCCCGATGAGCTTCTGGTCTGCCTCAAAACCGCCGAGCGAATCCTCTCGCTGGAGACGCGCGATGTGGCTTTGTTCGCGCTGGCCAAGCTCGCCGAAAGCCGCGACTCCGAAACCGGCGCACACATCGAACGGGTGCAGAGCTATGTCCGTGCCATCGCCCGCAATCTTTCCGATGAATACAAGGCACATTACGGCGTGGACGATGAGTTTATCCGGCTTCTGTATCAAACCAGCCCGCTGCACGACCTGGGCAAGGTCGGCATTCCCGACGCCGTGCTGCTCAAACCGGGCAAGCTCACCGTCGATGAATTTTCCGTGATGAAAACACATACGATCATCGGCGCCCAGACGCTCGACGCGGCGCTGCAGCGATTTCCCAACACGCGATTCCTCCAGTTCGCCAAGGAGATCGCCGCCACGCATCATGAAAAGTTCGACGGCACCGGCTATCCCGTAGGTCTGGCGGGTGAGCAGATCCCGCTGTGCGGTCGTATCGTGGCGGTGGCGGATGTCTACGACGCGCTGACCAGCCGTCGCGTCTACAAGGATGCCAGCAGCCACGAGCAGGCGTTCGACATCATTCTGCGCGATCGCGGCAGCCATTTTGATCCGGAGATTGTCGACGCATTTGGTCGCGCCGAGTCGCAGATCATCGCCCTGCGTGAGCGCTGGCGCGACGACGTCGACACTGCGGCAAAACAGCGGCCCGTGGCGCTTCCCACCGCGGCGGCCGCGCCGATGGGGCCCAACCCGTGCAAAATCCTTGTCGTCGAAGACGATCCGGTTTTGCTGGCGAAGCTCACGGAACTGCTCGCCGTCACCGGCCAGCCGGTCTTCACCGCCGCGGATGGCGCCGAGGCACTTCAAGTGTTGGCCGAGCATGGACCGCGCCTGGTCGTCTCCGACTGGATGATGCCCAAGGTTGACGGCGTCGAGCTGTGCCGAACCATTCGCAATCGCCAATCCGGGGACCCGGTTCATTTCATCATGCTCACGGCGCATACCAACAAAAATCGCCTGTTGGACGCTTATGCGGCAGGCGTTGATGATTTTATTTCCAAGCCGTTCGATACAGAGGAACTGCTGGCCCGCGTTCGCGCCGGCATCCGGACGGCCAAGTTGAACGAGGAGCTGGCCCGAAAAGCCAGCGGCTCCGAAGCGCTCAACGCGCAGCTGGCATCACTCAACAGCAAATTGGAGCGGCTGGCGATCACGGACGAGCTGACGGGCCTGTTCAATCGCCGCCACGCCATGTCGCGCCTCCAGGAGCAATGGGCCCTGGTCGAGCGATATGGACGCCCGCTCACCATCGCGATGATTGACATCGATCACTTCAAGCTGATTAACGACCAATGTGGTCACGACACCGGCGATGCGATACTGCGAAACGTCGCGCACATCCTGCGCGCCCAGACGCGCGGGACCGATGCCGTTTGCCGCGTCGGTGGCGAGGAGTTCCTCATCATCTTCCCGCAGCAAACCGCGCAGGAAGCACGCATCTGCGCCGAGCGCTGCCGCGCCGCCATTGCGGAGATTCGATTCAATGGCGGGACCAGCGCGACCATCAGCATCGGCCTTGCTGACCGCGGGCGCGGGATGGGGCAATTCACGGATCTGCTCAAAGCCGCGGACCAGGCGCTTTACACCGCCAAGCGCGGTGGCCGCAACACGGTCTGCCTCGCCGAGCAATCCGAGAGCCAGAACACTCCAATCCCCGCGGACCCAAATCCAGCCGCAGCGCCGACGGCATCACCTTCAACCATTAACAGCGAGGCATCCATGCAGATTCAACCGCCCCGTGTACCGATCGATCAGGCCGCGTTGCTGAAACGATGCGGTGGAGACCTGAAATTCGCCGCCGCTGTCACCGCGCGCTTCCAGGCGCAGGCGCAGTCGGAAGTCGACAAAATCGCCGCGATGCTCGCCCAGGGCAATGCCGAGGGCGTGCAGCGCTCGGCGCACACGCTCAAGAGCATGGCCGCTTACATGGCCGCCGATGTCGCCTCAAATCTGGCCCGCCAGATCGAAGACCTCGGCCATGCAAAGCAGTTGTCGGATGTTCCACCCGTTCTGACGCAGCTTCGCGAGGAGATCAAGCTGGCGATCGACTGGATCAGCAAATCGTCAGCCACCGGCGCCATTCGCAGCGCATGATCGATTGTTTTTGCCTCCTCAACAGCGCTTCGACTCAGGGGCAGCCCCTTCGACTCGCGGCAACCCAATCGGCCAGCCGTGAGCGAGCGCAGCGAGTCGAACGGAGAGGGGGGGATTCGAACCCCCGAGACGGTTTAAGCCGCCTACAGCATTTCCAGTGCTGCTCCTTCAGCCGCTCGGACACCTCTCCGGAATTACCATCCAGTGCGGCGAGCTAATTTAGCGGATACAGCAGACTTCTTCCACGCTCAGTGGACGGGCCGGGGGACTGGCGTCGCCGGGGCGTTCTGCAGCAACTCGGTGGCAATGTGATCCAGCCAGAGCTGTTTGTTTCGGCAGGCCAGCGACACGACTCGAATGCCCGGGCGGGCGCCAATCCAACGCTCGCACGCCATGCGCTCCCACGTCTGGTCCAGGATTCTGAGGTTGGGAAATTCCTGCTGATAGCGACGGATCGGCGGCAGGCTCGCCAGCCAGTCGGCGCGGGCCAGCCAGAAATTGCCGCAAAAGTGCGGGTGGTCGTCGTACCAGCCGACGCCCACGGCATCGGCGGCGTGGAGCATTTCCACGTTCTGGCGCCATCGGTCGATCACGTGGCGCTGCATCAGATGTCTCCAGGCGATTCTGCCGGTGCCCCGCGGATCGCTCACGCCCTTGGTGTGGAAATAGAGCGCTGCGGAGCGGCGATGCGTCCTGGCCCAATTCTGCAGCGCATCCAGCGTGGGCGCCTCGTAATGATTCATTTCGAGGTGCGAAAAATGCATGCCCAGTGTAATTCCGCGCTGCTTCGCCAGATCGATGCATCTGCGTATCTGCACCGGCGTACCCAGGATCGCGCCGTCGACCCGGTCGCCCAGTCCCACGCGGGCCAGCAGGTCCAGTTGCTCGATAACGACATCTTCCCAGTTCCCCATGCAGGCGATGTGATAAAAGACGGCGGGGCGGGCCAGTTCCAGGCGCACGCGCCGCCGCTGCAGATCGCGGCCAAGCGTCTGCGCCGCCGCCGGCGCCGCCGTTCCCACCACGCGACGCACCGTCCTGAATGTCGACTTAATGTACAGCGGCATTCTGCGCGCCTCCCAGCGCGTGATTCAGATCTTCAAAATAGCGCGGATACGTTTTGCTGACGCATTGCGGGTCCAGGATCGTGATGCCCCCCGAGCGCGTCGCCGCCAGCGCGAAACTCATCGCCATGCGATGATCATCGTACGTTTGAATCTGCGCCGCGTTGAGGCGCTGCGGCGGGTCGATGTGCAGCACATCGCCTTCCACCTCGACGGCGGCGCCCAGGCGCGATAATTCATTGGAGAGCGCGGCCAGGCGATCGGTCTCCTTCACGCGCAGCGTCCCCAGCCCGCGAATGGTCGTGGAACCCTGGGCGAACAAGGCGACGACGGCCAGCGTCTGTGCCGTATCGGGCATGTCGATCAGGTTGACGTCGATGCCCTCCAAGTCCTCGGTTCCGCTGACGGTGATCTGGTTGTCGCCGATCTCCACGTGCGCGCCCATTTTGCGCAGTACTTCGGCGAAGCCGACGTCGCCCTGCAGGCTTCGCCGTCCCAGCCCCGGGACGGTGATCGTCGATCCCGGATGGATCGCCGCGGCGGCCAGAAAATAGGCGGCGTTGGAGGCGTCCGGCTCGACTGCATATTCGACGGCTTCGTAGGGGTGGCGCGGGACGATGATGCGTTTGGGCTCGGCCGTGCGCGGATCGCGGATCAATTCGGGTGTCACGCCGAACGCATCCATCAGTTGCATCGTCATCGTGACATACGGCCAACTGGACTGCGGGCCGACCAGATCGACCTGCAGTTCGTTGCGCGCCAGCGGGGCGATCATCAGCACGGCGGACAAAAATTGGCTGGATCTGGCCGAGCCAAACTGGGTCAATCCACCGGGCAGGCCGTGTGCCAGCACGCACAGCGGCGGGAAACCTTCCTCACCGACGTATCGGCTGCGCACGCCGAGGTGGCGGAGCATATCGACCAGCTCGGCAATGGGCCGCTGCCGCATGCGCGGGACGCCGTCGAGGCAGTATTCGCCGTTACCCAGCGCGCACAGTGCGGTGAGGAATCGGATGGTCGTGCCGGAATTTCCGCAAAACAATTCGGCGGCGGAGTTGGGAATCCTGCCGTTCTGCCCGCGGATGCTCACCGTCGCCGCCGCTTCGTCCAGCGAGAGCTCAAAACCCAACCGCTGCAGGCCTTCGAGCATAATGCGCGTGTCGTCGGCGAGCAGGATATTGGATAGCGTGCTGGCTCCGTCGGCCAGCGCGCCCAGGACCAATGCGCGGTTGGTCAGGCTCTTGGAGCCGGGCGGCGCCACGACAGCGCGGAACGGCTGGGTCAGCGGATCGATCGTGACGGTGCTCATGGGCGTCGACAGTTTATCCGCCGGGCTAGCCCGCTGCTACGCGAGACTTTATCGGCACCGTTCTTGCAGCTAAAATGGGCATGATGACCGATCGGCCGTCTACTAATCCTCCGCCCGATTCCACCCGGCGAATTGACCCGGAAGTCGAAGCCGCGGCGCGTCATTCTGGCATGCCCGACGGCCAGCTTTACGACACCGACGTCACCACCGGCCCGGGCAGCTTGTGGGTGCTGGGCGCGGTTCTGGTGGTCGTCGCCGTGCTGGTCGGTGTTTTTATCGTTGTCGCGATGCATTGGCGTCCCGGTAAATGATGTTGAATCTCTTCTCTTTTCGCCGTCCATAATTGAAGCACGCCCCCCAATCGGTCCGATAATTTCCAAGAGATGCACGAACAGCTCCTGGAAACGCTGGTTGGCAGTCCCAACGAGGCGGCGGATGATCTGCTGCTGGAGGCGCTGCGGGTCGGGACCGAGCTGGAGCAATCTCTGATCCTCGCCGCGCTGTTCAAACGCCAGTCCACGCGCGGACTGGCCGGTGTCGTGGAGGGATACGAGCAATTCTCTCCGCGCCTGCAGACGTACATCCTGGCCAACATCAAGCGCCTGCATCACACGCTGCGGGAGTGCAGCCGTAGCGACCGGCTGGAGCTGCGACACGCGGCGCTGCGCCTTATCGCCCTGAGCCATCAGGGGAAGCTGGCGTACGTGTTGACCGAAAATCTCCGCGAGGGGGACGACGAGCTGGGCAAAGCCGCCGCCGAGGCCATGGTCGATCTGGCCCGCTGGATCGCCCATGGCACGCGCCGCCTGCACGGTGAATTGCCCGCACAAGCCAATCCCTCGTCCACCCCCGATGCCGCCGCGCTATCTCCCACCGAAGCCGCCGCCGAATTGGCGACGCTCTACCGCGATATCTGCGAGCAGCGCCCGGAAATCGAATCCACCATCGCCCGCGCCCTGGACGTTCATCGCGGCAAGCTTGGGCAGGACATCCTGCAGGCGGCGCTGCTTTTGTGCGACTGGCCCCAGAGCAAGGTGCTGGCGATCCTGACGCTTTCCAAGCACGGCGGACAAAACCCGCTGGTGCGCCGGCTGCAACAGGCGCCCGCCGCCGAGCACGTCGAGGCGTTTATGCTGGGGGCGACGCACGGGCAATTGCGGTCGCACTTCGGATCGGTCTTCGCGCACATCAGCGAGCCGCCTGTCCTGGACGCGATCCTGCGCAAAACGCACTGGCTTAAAGACCATCACCTGCAGCTTTGCATGCGGCAGGTTACGCGCGGCGTCTGGTGGCAGGAGAGCGAGCTGCTGCACGACATCGCCCGCCGCGGCAGCGACGACGCCAGCCGCATCGGTGAATGGCTGGCCGCATCGGGCATGCACGATGTCATGCAGGATGAGCGATTCGCCAGCCTGGCCGAACATGCCCGCGACGACGTCGGCGGGCGGCTGCGCCTGCTGCGCCTGGCGCTGCAGCGGCGCAAGGGCGCCAGCGTCGGGTTCCTGCGCCACCTGCTGGCCGATCGCGATGAGCGCCTCATGCGCATGGCGGCGCGCGAGATCGTCCGGCGAAAACCCGCGGATTTTGAGAATATCCTCCTCCAGATGATGACCAACGCCCCCGAATCGGTGCGCGCGGTCATCAGCCGATCGATCGGACAGGTTGGCTTCGATAATTTCTGGCTGCGTTTTGACCGGCTGGATCGCCCCACGCGCAAGCAGGCCGGGCGGGCCATGCTCAAGATCCTTCCGGATGCGACGACGCGGCTGGCGCGGCGGCTTAACAGCGGGTCGGTCGAGGAACGGCTCAAGGCCATGCAGATCACCCACGAGCTGGGCCTGGTCGAATCCCTGCGCGACGCGCTGACGGGGGCGTCCAGCCATCCGCATCCCAAGGTGCGCTCCAAGGCGATCAGCGTGCTGGGCGGCCTGCAGGCGCCCGCTGTCGACGTGCTGATGGAACGCGTGCTCAACGATCCCGATTCGCGCGTCCGCGCCAACGCCATCGAGGTGCTGGAATCGCAGCCGCGCACGCAGTTCATCCCGCAGCTGGCGCAGCGCGCCAAATCGGGCCAAAACCGCGAGCGCGCCAACGCGATCAAAGCGCTGCACAAGATGAAGGTCGGCAACGTCGGGCCGCAATTGATCGAGATGCTCCGCGACAGCCGTCCCGAGCATCGCGTCTCCGGCCTTTGGGCGATGCAGAAAATGGGGCTGTGGAAATTGCTGCAGGAGGTCGGGCGTCTGGCCAAAGAGGACCAGAACATCCGCGTCCGTCGCTATGCCGTCGGCGTCCTCAAGGGCGTCGCCGAAATGGTCCAGCAGGCCAAAGGACAGGTGGGATAATGCGCGGCATCTGCCACCGAATTGTCCGAAGATCGCTGCCCGCGCTGGCCGTGGCGATCGTCGCGTTCACCGGCGCGCTGGCATCGGCGGCGCCGACGCAGGATGAAGTTTTCCAAAGCATCCACGACAACGTCGGGCCCACGTTCGACGTCCGCAGGGCGTTGCCATACCTCGTCGCCGCGGTGGCGGCGGTGATCCTGGTGATCGTCGTCCATCAATACCGCCAGCGGCCAGCGCGGCGCAAGAATCTTAACCGACCCGGCCGCCTGCTCCGGCAGATGCGGCGCAGCCTGCACCTTGGCTCGGCTGAGATCAAGCAACTGAAACTGCTGGCCCAGGAGCAGGAGCTGTCCAACCCGCTGACGCTGCTACTGTGCCCCTCCGTGCTGGCCAAGGCGCTGCGCAGCAGCAACCCCAAGATTGATCGCCTCGTGCTGCAACATGTCGTGCAGCGCCTGCGCGAGGGCGTGGTTGAGAAATGATAAAGTATAAATGATGAATGCAGATTTAATTCATCATTCATCATTCATCATTTATACTTTCCCCAAATGATCATCGACGGATCGGCGCTGGCCGCCAAGGCGAACCAGGATGTCCAGCAGCGCGTCGCGCAGTTGCGAAGCGACGGGCGCAACGTGGCGTTGTCGGCGATCCTGGTCGGCTCGACACCGGCGGGGGAGGTTTACGCCCAGCGCCAGGGCGAGGCCTGCCGCGCCGTCGGGATCGATTATTCGCTGGCCAAATTGCCCGCCGATGCCACCATGGCCGCGGTGGCGCAGGCGATTCATTCGCTCAACAATGACGCGGCGGTCACCGGCATCATGCTGCACCTGCCGCTGCCGGCCCACCTGGACGCCACCGCGCTGCAATACCAGATTCATCCCGTCAAAGACGTCGAGGGCGTGAACCCGGCGAACATCGGGCATGTCGTCTATGGCCACACGTTGATCGCGCCGTGCACGGCCCTGGCGGTGCTGGAGCTGATCGAATCGACCGGCGTCAGCCTGCGGGGGGCCGAGGCGGTGGTCGTGGGCGCCAGCGAGATCGCCGGCAAGCCGATCTCGCTGCTGCTCACGCAACGCCTGGCGACGGTCACACTGTGCCATATCGCCACGCGCGACTTGGGGCTGCACACGCGGCGTGCCGAGGTGCTGGTGGTCGCCGCCGGCAAGCCCGCGCTGATCACCGCCGACCACGTTCGCGACGGCGCGGTGGTGATCGACGTTGGAATCAACCGTGTAAAGCAGCCCGACGGCAGCCGCCGCACCGTCGGTGACGTCGATTTCGACGCCGTGGCGAAGCGCGCATCGTTCATCACCCCGGTGCCCGGCGGCGTGGGGCCGATGACGGTCGCGATGTTGTTGAAGAACACCGTGCGCAGCGCGGAATTGGTGATTGGAGACTGATGCGTGGTGATTGATGAGTGATGAGTGACAAGACAGTAAGCGCCGACCCTTTATCACTCATCACTCATCAATCACCTCTTTTCAAGGATTTCCCATGTGGGGTAACCGATTGGGCTGGGGCATTTCGGCGGCGATGGTGGTCGTCGCCGTGGGCGGCTGGCTGCTGGTCGAGAACCAGTTGCGGCTGACCGAGCCGACAAATTTTTCCAGCGATGAGAATCTGGCCTCCCTCTCGCCGCCACTGCCGCCGAATCCTGTCGTTCAATTTAATGAGCCCGGAGACGCGGGGCAGTTGTATCGGCAGGCGGCGGCGGCATTCCCGGACAGCTCCGATGCGTGCGAGGATTTCGCGAAGCATCCGGCCGATGCCGCGCCGCCGCAGGCGATCCAGCTTGTCCTGGATGCGACGCACCAGCGCGGGGTGGCCGTCTTTGCCGACGATCCGGGACAGCTCATCAATTACACCGAGCACAATCCCAGCCTCGAGGCACTGAACGATCTGGGCCATGTCGTCGATGCCGCGGGTCTCATGTTTTTCAAGCAGAAGAAGACCGAAGACGCCCGGCGGTTTTACCGCGCCGTCTATGCGCTGGGCCTGCGCCTGTACGATGAGCGGCTGGACTATGACGAATACCTGGCCGGCATGGGCCTGATGAACGAGGCCACCGCCGGCCTGGCCGAATGCGAGACAGCCGATTCGCCGGCGCGCGACGAACTGACGAAGCAGGAATCGGCGGTGGCGGCGTTCGACCAGGAGCACGTGCGGCCGATCTACCAGGTGCTGGTCAGCGGCGACCCGGCGGCGATCGCCGCCAACGCGGGTGATATTTTCGTTTTCGCCACGTCGGCGCGGGAGCGGATGTTTCGCGTCGAGGCGATCCTGAAGCTGGGCCGCTACCGCTTCGACGCCGCCCGCAACGCCGACCAGATGGCCGTGCCGCGTTATCTGCGCAAGCTGGCGAACGACCCCGACCCGGCGGTCCGCGTCGCGGCGACGGCGGCGCGGGACCTGACCCTGGAACAATATCGCATGATCCATTGACGATGGTCGGGCGGCATTAAGTTTAGCGGCCGGGCTTGCCCGGCGTGGGTCGCGGGAAACACGCCGCGCTAGCGGGCCGCTAAACGTGATCGGCCTATTGACGGAGCGGCAAGACAGAGCGAATCCTTATTAAGCGCCGTCTTCCCCACGCGCCAACCCAACCAGGACGCTGCCATGAGAATGCGTAAAGGCTTCACCGTAATCGAGTTAATCGTGGTGATCGGGGTTTTGACGATCCTGATCGGGCTTTTGCTGCCGGTCCTGACCGGCATCCGCCACAGCGCCCAGGTTGCGCAGCAGAAGGCCGATTTTCAGACGATTACCGCGGCGCTGGAAAATTACCGGCAGGATTTTGGGGATTATCCGAGGAATATCATCCTGCCGACCTGGAATACTGCGAACGGAACCGCGTACCAGAACGCTCCGTGTTTTCTCACGCTTTGTTCGGCACTTCTGGGACCCGGGCCGGCGGTAACGCAGCCAATTAACGGAACGATCGAACAGGGCGATGGCGCCGACGGCGCGGGATTCCGAACACAATGTGTGGTTACGGCCGTGACACTCACTGGCGCGGTTTCCGTGGCTGCGGGCAGTGTCACGATCTCGGGCGGCACGCCCCCATCGTTCAACCTGCCGCCGTATATGTGGTCGATCGACTTATCTGTCGGACAGCCAAATGAGGAAGTCATCGGAATCATCGTCGCCAATGCCACCGTGGGCGCAGGGGGCACAGATACACTGACCCTGTCCACGCCAACGCTCTACGGGCATCCCGCGACCGACGCCTGCGCCGTGAAGCTGGTCACGGGGAAGGTCTGGCCGAACTATCTCGATACCAACGCGTTCAAAACGACGTTCACCGGAAATTTCATTCCTACGCTCTACGCCAATTATTACGGCCAGGCCGAGTTGCTCGATCGCTGGGGCGGGACGATTGAATATTTCCCGCGCTACGGCCCGGCGAATGATCGGATGCAAACATCAACCTGGAACAGCGCGCCGCAAACACCCAAAGCTGGCCAGATCGGGCCGCTCTTTGGATTTTCCGCACCCAACACGATTGATACAGTGAACGGCAACGACGCGATCTTCGATGTGCGCGATGCAGCGCCAATCGCGCTGCGCGATTCCAACAACAACATCACGGGATTTCAGTTGTGGCAATCTTCGACATCGACCGTTGATCTATACATGGCCGTTCAATGGATGCTCGGTTGCAGCACGCCGACGCAACTGGCATTTTCGGGAACAGGGATCACTGCCGGGCCCAGTTACATTATCGCGCCAGATAATCTTCATTTTGACGGCCCCTTCATTCTGATCTCCGCCGGCGTTGACGGCCCCACGCGCGCCAACGGTGGATTTTGTAATCTGGCCCCGGTCACGCCAGATAACGTGCATTATCAGCAGGCGATGCAGGCCAGCGGGAACATTTACAATTTCGATCGGTGAATTCCTTCCGCGCAGCCCAGAAGAGCCGGGGCGGCTCGCTCCGGCGAAATTCCGTTTAAGATTCATAAAAATCGGACGACGCACACCGGCGTGGGCGCGGATTGTCCGAAGAAGCTGCACCCATCGCCGGGTGCGCCTGCCGCTTTCCGCCTCGCCGCTGGATTGCGGCGCAACGGAGCGGGTGACAGGTCCCGGGTCGCTCGGCGGCGCGTAGCCGATGCTCCGGGTACCTGCGTCTGAAAAAAAGCATGCTCCCCTGTATTGGGTCTGGCGCCTGAAGGTTTTGCTGTAAGTCGGCAGCGCCTTTTTGTCGGGGGCGGATGAATGCAACTGTTCGGCCGATTTGCCGTGTTGTGGACGGGAAGATAGATTGGGCGGAATCAAGTCCCGGGATTATTTGAGGGTCTCTGTTGCGGGGACGCGCCGGGCGTGCCCGGCGGCTAAACGTGAAGATTCAATATTCGTTTATAATCATTTGTATTTATGAGGCTTAGGGACGAAAATAAGCGGAAGGTCATCGTGCAGACGGCCATCCGGCTCTTCTCGGAGCAACCGTTCCACAAGGTTCGCCTGGACGATGTCGCCGCCGCCGCTGGCGTGGGCAAGGGGACCGTCTATATCTACTTCAAAAACAAGGAAGACCTTTATTACAGCATGATTTACGACGGGCTGGCGGAGCTGGTCAAACGGCTGGCCGTGCAACTTAAAGAGCCGCAAACGTCCTTTGAAGATAGAATCCGCATCATCGTTTGGGCGATCGTGGAATTTTCGGTTGACCATCCGCAACTATTCGAGGTGATGCGGACGGTGGGTGTGCCCGACGCGACTAGTGCGTGGGACCAAAAACGCCAGGAATTAGCGCATCTGGTGGAGGACGTCGTTCGCCAGGGCATTGCCACCGGCCAGTGCGCCGACGCGCACCCCGACTTCACCAGCGTTTACATCACCGGGATGGTTCGAGCGGTGATGCTTTACGGGCCGAAGGCCGTCGAGCCGAAGGTTCTGAGCGATCATATTTCTTCGCTGCTGCTGCGGGGGATAGGCAGATCGGGCTGATGAAAAAAACGCTGATCATCGTGGGCGTGGTGATCGTCGCCGCCGCGGGGGCCGGTGGGGCGGTCATGCTGCACCAGCGGCAGGCCAAGCCGCTGATCGCGCTGCCCCCGGAGACGTTTACCTCGCTCGCCACGCGCGGCGACCTGACGCAGAGCGTCGCCAGCACCGGGCAGGTCGCTTCCAATTCGGATGTTCCGATCAAGTGCCTGGCCAGCGGCACCGTCACCAAGCTGCCATTCACCATCAGCGATCACGTGAAACAGGGCGATTTGTTGATGCAGGTGGATCCCACCACCGAGGACATCGCCCTGGAGCAGGCCAAATCAGAATTGGCGCAAGCCCAATCCAAGCTGACCGAAGCGAAGGAGACGGCGGACATGGCGAGCCTGGATCTGCAGACGGCGACGGAGACGGCGGATGCGAACATCGCGTCGGCGCAGATCAAGGCGACCAACCTGCGCCGCGCCGCCGCGCGCGAAGCGCAGTTGCTCTCGCAGAAGGAAGTGGCCCCGCAGGACGAGGAGACGGCGCAGACCAACGCCGCCGCAGCTGAAAACGAGCTGGCCCTGGCCAGAGTCGCCAAGGAGGAGCTCAAGAGCCAGGCCGTCGCGCTGGCGCTGAAGCAGGAGGACGTGCGGCTGGCGCAGGAAGAGGTTCATCTCAACACCATCCAGGTGAACAACGCGCAGACGCAACGGAATTATTGCACGGTCAACGCCCCGATCGACGGCGTGGTCACGGACGTGGAGACGCAACTGGGGGGCATGATGTCGTCGGCCTCGGTGAACGCCGGCGGCGGCACCACCGCCATGACCGTCTCGGATATGTCCAAGATCTTCATCAATGCCTCGGTGGATGAGAGCGACATCGGCGGCGTGGAACTGGGTCAGCCGGTCGAGATCACCGCGGATGCTTTCCCCAACAAGATCTTCAGCGGCAAGGTGGTGCTGATCGCCACCCTGGGCATCAACACCAGCAACGTCGTCACCTTCAACGTGAAGATCGAGGTCACCAGCCCAAATCGCGACCTGCTCAAGCTGCTGATGACCGCCAACGTCAAAATCATCGAGTCTACCCGCAAGGCCGTGGTGATGGTTCCGATGATGGCGGTGATCCACCGCGGATCGCAGATGTGGGTCAGCGTCGTCAAGCCGGACAATACCACCGAGGATCGCCTGGTGGACCTGGGCATTCACGATCTGGAAAACCAGGAGATCATTTCGGGGATCAGGGAGGGGGAGACGATCCTGGTGCAGAAGAATGAATCGAACAGCAAATGGACACCGCCCAAGCCCCGGAGCGTGATCCCCGGAGGCCGACGGTGATGATCCGCGCCGAGAATCTCTGCAAGACATACGAGCTGGGCGGGCAGATCGTGCGCGCGCTGGACGATGTGAGCCTGGACATCGAAGCAGGCGAGATGGTGGCGATCCGCGGCCCGTCGGGCAGCGGAAAATCGACGTTGATGAACATCATCGGCTGCCTGGACCGGGTCGATTCGGGCCGGTATTGCCTGGACGGGCAGGACGTGTCGGGCCTGTCGCGCAACGCGCTGGCGGAGATTCGCAATCGGCGGATCGGGTTTGTGTTCCAGAATTTCAACCTGCTGCCGCGGATGTCCGCGCTGGAGAACGTCGAGCTGCCGTTGCACTACGGCGCGAGCCGCGACGCGGAAAAAAAGGCGCGGGCGGCGATGGAAATCGTCGGCCTGAGCGACCGCGGGCACCACGAGCCCAACCAGCTTTCCGGCGGGCAGAGACAGCGCGTGGCGATCGCGCGGGCGCTGGTGACGGACCCGGCGATCCTCCTGGCCGACGAGCCCACCGGCGCGCTGGACAGCCGCACCGGCGAAGAGATCCTGGGGTTGTTCAAGATGCTCAACGGTCGCGGGCGCACGATCCTGGTGGTGACGCACGACGCCAACGTCGCGGCGCACTGTCAGCGCGAGATCTATCTGCACGACGGCCGCGTCGCCATACCGGCACACCACGCGGCGCAGATTGCCGAGCCCAACGAAGAAACGATCCTGGCCGCGACGCCGATCCGGTGAAATCATGCTCTTCTGGATGATCGTCAAAGTCGCGTTCAAGAGCCTGATGGGCAACAAGCTTCGTTCGGTGCTGGCGATGCTGGGGATCATCATCGGGGTGGGCGCGGTGATCGCGATGCTGGCGATCGGGACGGGGGCGCAGCAGCAGATTCTGGACCGCATCAGCGCGATGGGGACGAACTTGCTCGTGGTGCGTCCCGGCTTCCGTGGGACGGGTGGGGTGATCTCCGGAACGCAACTGGATCTGACGCTGGACGACGCCCAGCGCGTGCTGGAAAAAGTGCACGGCATCGCCGCGCTGGCGCCGGTGGTCAGCGGGCAGCGGCAGGTCAAGTACATGAATCAAAACGCCTTCACCAACGTGCAGGGTGTGTCGGTGACGTACCTGCCCATCCGCGATTTCGAGATCGATTCGGGGCGGATGTTCAGCGAATTCGACGTGGATCACTGGGCGCGCCTGGCGGTGATGGGCCCGGCGACCGCCAAGACGCTCTTTGGCCGCTCCGATCCGCTGGGTCAGCAGATCAAGATCAACGGGCTGAATTTCGTCGTGAGCGGCGTGCTGAAGGCGAAAGGGGACCAGGGGTGGTACAACATCGACGATCAGGTGCTGATTCCCTACACGACGGCGATGCATCTGATGCTGGGGGTGACGTATCTCCGCGAGATTGACATCGAAGCCGAGCCGGGCGCCAACCTGGACGAGGTGCAGGCGGACGTTTCGGAAGTACTGCGCAACCAGCACAAGATTCAGCCGGGCAACAATGACGATTTCACGATCATGAACCAGGGCCAGTTCATCGATGCGTTCACGCAGACGGCCAAGCAGTTTACTTTTCTGCTGGGGACGGTGGGGGCGATCTCACTGGTGGTGGGGGGCATCGGCATCATGAACATCATGCTGGTGACGGTGACCGAGCGGACACGCGAGATCGGCATCCGCAAGGCGATCGGGGCGCGCGAATTCGACATCCTCAGCCAGTTCCTCATCGAAGCGATGATGATGAGCGGATTGGGCGGACTTACCGGGGTGGGGCTGGGCGTGATCACCGCGTGGATGGTGGGCAATTTTAGCCCCTATTCCACGGTGGTGCGGCCGTTCAGCATCGTGCTGGCGCTGGTCTTCTCCGCGGCGGTCGGAATCTTCTTCGGCTTCTACCCCGCGACCCGCGCGGCCAAGCTCGATCCCATCGAGGCGCTGCGCTATGAGTGAGCGAACCTCGTGGCGTCGGTGGTGCGTCGGCGCAGGCGCCCTCGTCTTCCTGTGCGCCACCGGATGCGGCGTCGATCAGAAACAGGAAGTCAGCATCTACCGGCAGGTGATCGACCAGAACAAGCCCGCCGACGTGCACATCGAGCCGGACCAGGTCATCACGCTGACCGATGCGCTGAAGCTGGCGAATCAGAATGAAGAGAAGCTTTCGCTGCAGGGCGAAATATATCTGCAGGCGCTGATCGCCAAGGACATCGCGTTCGGGGCGTTCCTGCCCACCGCAAATACGGGGGGCAGTTTTAACCTGGGCGGCAGCACCCACGGCGGCGGCACCAGCCACCAGGCGACCATCCCGATCGGCGGGCAAATCAACCTGTTCAACGGCTTTCGCGACTGGCACAGCCTGCAGGAGGCCGATGCCACCATCGAGCAGCAGAAACAACTCGTGCTGGACGTGCAGCAGACCGTCCTGCTGGACGTGGCGCAGGCGTATTACCAGGTGTTGACCGACGAGCAGTCGGCGGACGTGCTGAGCAATTCGCTGAAGCTGCAGCAGGCGAACCTGACGAACATGCAGGCGCAGGAGGCGGTGGGGACGGCGCGGCCGCTGGATGTGGCGCAGGCGCAGGCGGAGGTGTCCTCGACGCTGGTTTCGCTGAATCAGTCACGGGCCAACGTACGCAATGATCGCGCGATGCTGATGTTCCTGGTCGATGCGCCGATCGAGCAGAACCCGCTGCGGGATGATTACGACCCGCCGGCGGATATTTCAACGCTGGCGCGGTGGGAGAGTGATGGGGAGGCGGGTCGCCAGGATTTGCTGGCCGCCAACGCCGCCATGCGCGCCGCGCGGCAGCAGGTCGAGGTGGAGTTTGGTCAGTATTATCCTTCGCTCAATGCGACGCTGGAATACGCTCTGTACAGTGATCCCGGTCCATCGGGCGCGTGGAATATCCTGCTGGGGCTGACGCAGCCGCTCTACGACGCGGGAATCTTCCACGCCGATGTCCGCAACGCCTGGTCGCTATTTCGCCAGGCGGCGCTGACGCAGATTCAGCTCCGCCGCCAGATCGACCAGCAGATCGAAACTGCGTTTATCAACCTGCAGTTGGCGCGGCAGCAGCTCCTGGAATTGCAGGTGGAGGTTCGCGCCGCCAAGGATGCGTACGACAACGCCCTGGCGCAATATCAGCAGGGGAGCCAGATTTACCTGAACGTGCTGACGGCGCTGAACACCCTGTTGACCAGCCAGCTTCAGTTGACCACCGAGCAGTTCGCGCAGAAGACGGCGTACTTCAATCTCCTGCGGGCGGTGGGAAAGCTGAACCTGGCCATGGCGCTGTCGGCCACGCGGCCGTCGGAACAGGCGATCCGCGAGCTGGCCACGCAACCGGCGGCGACGCAGCCAACTACCTCGCCATGATGGGAGCGGAGCCGTGAACCAGATGAACGCGCTATTGGTCGGCGCCGGCTCGATGGGCCAGTCGTGGGCAAAGAACCTGCGGGATCATCCGGACGTGCATTTGGCCGGCTGGATGGACATCCGCCCTGGCGCGGCGGCCGAGGCAATCGAAAAGGACCAGCTCTCCGCCGTCCGCCCGTTTGACGATCTGGGAAAAGCGCTGGCTGAGGTGCGACCGGATTTTCTGGTCGATGTGACGATTCCATCGGCGCATTGCCAGGTGACGCTGGCGGCGCTGGCGGCGGGGGTGCCGGTGCTGGGCGAGAAGCCGATGGCCGATTCCATGACCGACGCCCGCCGGATGGTCGCGGCATCCGAGCGCGCGGGGAAGCTATACATGGTCAGTCAAAGCCGCCGCTATGATGCGCGGATCGTCGCGTTGATAAAGCTGATTCGCGAGCACGTCGGGACGTTGGGCATCCTGACCAGCGATTTTTTCCTCGGCCCGCATTTCGGCGGGTTCCGCGAGAAGATGCCCAGCCCGCTGCTGCTTGACATGGCCATCCACACCTTCGACAACGCCCGGCAGATCAGCGGGGCCGATCCGCTCTGGGTCTATTGCGAGCAGTTCAATCCATCCTGGAGCTGGTTCGAGGGCGACGCGTGCGCCACGGCCCTTTTCGAGATGAACGGGGGCCTGCGCTATACCTATCGCGGAAGCTGGTGTGCGCAGGGACCCAGGACGAGCTGGCATGCCGAATGGCGCGCCTACGGCCCGCAGGGCGGCGCGTTCTGGGACGGCGACAATGCACCGTTCGCCGCCCGCAAAACCGGCGATACGCGCGTCATTTCTGAATCTGAGAAAATCACCGCGCCGCTGGAAGAAATTCCCTTCGCCATCGCCGGCTCGCTGGCCGAGTTTCTCCACGCCCTGCGCAGCGGAACCCCACCGCAGGGGGAATGCCACGACAACATCAAAAGCCTGGCGATGGTCTTCGCCGCCGTCGAATCCTCGCAGACCGGCCAGCGCGTGAAGGTGTTGAAGGACGGGTGAGCGGTCACGGCTCGGTGGGCAGCTGCAGATCTGTCAGCTCAAACGGGGCGGAGACGATTTGGGTTTCCGTGGGGATTTCCCAGCGCAGGGTCTTGGGCGGACCCACCGCTTGCTCTTCGACGGCATGGGCCCGCATCATCGGCGCGTTGCTGATGATCCCGACGAAGTTGATCGTCACACCGGTTTCCTGTCCGTGGTTTGAGATCGACGATATGCCGACCTGCGTATAAGGCTGGTTTTGCGCGTCGAGAATTTGCAGGGTGGAGAAGAGATTATTCGTCTGCCGCATGACCGGCGGCCTCAGGTTCACATTGGTGATCGACAGTTGCAGTTTCCACTGTCCGCCCTGGTTGACCAGCTGTTTGAAAACGATCGTGTGGTCGCCGACCGTTTTAGTCAGGTCTTGTATCTTGGACAGATCGTCGATCTGGATCGTTTCCGACTTGGATTGGACGTTGAATTTAAGCTCACCGCGCAGGCTGGCGATTCGCTGGCCCATGTTGGGGACTTCCTTGAGGTTGGCCTGCATCGTCCACCACCAGCCGCGGCCATTGTTGAAGAAATGGGATTGGCGGCGTCCGCCCAGCAGCGATTGGCCGTGTTCGTCCACGCACTGCTGCAACCATTCTTGATTCGACGGGTTGATCACGCGCAGCTTGGGCTCGGCCATCACGATCAGCTCGAGCCAAAGATCGGACTGGTTGTCGGTGTCGTGCTCATAATCGACGGAGCGGTTGAGGCGGCACATCCACGGGATGATGAGGAATCCCCCGCTGACTTTGGCGGCGTCGCTGAACATGTCGAACCCACCGAACATCGCGTTGGCGTTGACCTGAAACACCATGCGTGCGTCGCTGGCATAGGGTTGTGGCCGCAGGCCCGCGCGGTCGCTGATCGTGCGCAGGGCGGTCCAGAAATCGGCGCGATCCAGGTCGATGCTGATGCGGCGGGATTTGGCGTAGTCGACGATCGGCCGCCGCTGCACCCCCAGGTCGGCATCCGCCTGGCTGGCGAAATCTTCCAGCACCCCCTGAAGCGGGGCGTCCTTGTAATGCATGGTGATGGCCGAAGGCTGCAGCGACGATTCGGTCGACGGCGAAGTTTGCGCCGGTTGTGTGGAAGGGGCAAAATCCTGCTGCGCCAGCGCCGCCGCGCACGCCAGCCAGCCGCCGGCGGCCAGGACGCACCATCGCATCAGCCTGGGTGCTTCACGGGCCATGCGGCAGCTCCAGGTTATCCAGTTCGAATGGCACGTTCATGGCCCTGGTTTCGGTAGTCAGATTCCAGCGCAGCTTGCGTGGGACCAGAGCGCTGTTCACGACAATGCGCCCCGCGCCCCCGCCGGGGCGGACGATGCGATTGGGTTGATAATTCAGCGTCATATCCAGCGTGCCGACGTTCTCGGTCTGCGCGCTCATGGGGCCGGGCTGCAGCGCCTCATCCTGGTCGTCGAGAATCTGGATGGTCGACAGAAGGGACTGAACCTGCTCCATGTCGTTGATCATCGGGCCGCTCACCATTACGTGCAGTTGATATTGCCCGCCATCGTTGGTGAACTGCTTAAGCGTGATGCTGTTGCCGGCAACGGCGCGAGTGAGGTTATCCAAATGGTTCAGATCGGCAACCTGGATTTGCTCAGACTTGGTCTGCACGGTGAATTTCAGCTCGCCGCGCAGGCGGGCGATTTTCTTCCCGATGCCATGAATGTCCAACAGGTTGGTCTGAAGGCGCCAGAACCATTGTCGACCTTCCTCAATGCTGACGAATCCCTGATGGACGTCGGGGATGAGCGATTGACCCTTCTCATCAATACATTCCTTCAGCCAATCCTGGCTGGCCGGGCCGATGACGTGCAACTTGGGCTCGGCGAACGCCATGAGCTGGAGGATCATGCTGTTCTGATCGGCGGCGCCGCGGCCGTAGACGAGGTTGCGATTCAGCATACAGGAAATGGCGTATACGGTGAATGCGCCGACGGTTCGCCGATGGGGATTGAAGATGTTGAAAGCCATGTTGTTGGCGTTGTTGCGGGCAGGCATCAGCACCATCGAGCTGGCGGAGCCGATGGTGGGGCGCAGGCCGGTGGCCTGGCTTAAGACCTGCATTGCAGTCAGGAAATCGGCGTGGTCCAGATCGATGGTGGCGCGGCGGGATTTGGCGTATTGCATGACCTGCCGGCCGCTCACGCCCAGGTCGGCGCCCACCTGTTGGGAAAAATCGTCCAGCACCTGCTGCAGCGGGGCATCCTGATAATGCAACGTGATCACCGCCGGCCCCAGCAGGCGATTTTCATCGATCTGACGAAGCGCGCCATTAACACGGGCGCGCACTTCGTCGCTCAGGTCGCGGGTGAGCAGTTGTCGAAGCTGCGGCTCGATGGCCTGGCCCATCTCCACGAGCTTCTGCTGCGCCGCCTGGCGGATACCGAAATCGTCGTTGGTCAGCTGATCGACGGCCGCCTGCACCGCGGAGGTGGGCTGCGTCGCGGCCGGCTGCGTCGCCGGCGCGGTGGTTGGAACGGGAGAATCCTGCGCCGCTCCCATCACGGGACAGCAGATCATCCATACCACCGCGGCGAAGACGGGTGTGATCCGGGCGGGGCTGGGTGCGGTGCGGCTCATACGACACTTAATGGGCGGTGGGCAGATCGAGATTGTCCAGCTCGAACGTGACCGTCCGGTTTTCCGTTTCGGTTGGCGCTTCCCAGCGCAGCTTTGCCGGTGGGCCGGTGGGGCGGCCGTCATTGCCGGTCGGCATGTACTCCACCTGCGCCTCGAATTTCGTCGGCGCGGGCATGTTGTAGCTCGACCCGTTTTGCCGAAGCGGATTATCGTTCGCGTCGAGCACCTCGACATTGCTCAGCGTATCCTGCATCGCCTGCCACGGGTTGTTCCGATTCGTCCCCGGATTGTTCAGGGCCAGATGAAGCGTGCACTGCGAGCCATTTATCACGCACTGCTCGATGGTCAGCGTGGTGTTGCCAATCGTCCGGGCGACGTTCTGCGCCTGGGGCAGATTGTTCTGCACAAAGACCTCGGAGCGGGTTTGGATGGCGAATTTCAGCTCGCCCTTGAGTTTGGCGATTTTGTCGCCGATGCCGGCGGGCTGCGCCAGGTTGGCGTTCAATTGCCACCACCAATGGCTCTGGTTGTAGTACATCGGCTGCTGGCCACCGAGAATCAGCGAATGGCCCTTGTCGTCCACGCATTCCTTGAGCCAATCCTGATTCAGATTGCCAACAATGTGGAGCTTGGGCTCGGCCATGACGTACATGTTCAGCGACAGCGTGTTGGAGGGTCCGCCCCGGCCGTAGGTGACGATGCGGCTGCTGCTCTGCGGTGCGATAATGAACGCGCCGCTGACAACCGCCTGATCGGACGACATATCCGTCCAGCCATTCATCCCCAGCGTCATCCGCGCCTCGCCGCCGTACATCTGCGGATGGAGGTTGCTCACCTGGGTGATCGTGTCCAGGGCAGTCCAGAAGTTGACGTGATCCAGGTCGACGGTGGCGCGGCGGTTGGAGATGAAGGAGACGATCTCCGGACGGCGCACGCCCAGGTCCGCCCCCGCCTGCGTGGAAAAATCGTTGAGCACCGTCGTCAGCGGGGCATCCTTGTAATGCATGGTGATGACCGACGGGCCGAAGTCGCGTCGCTCCTGGATTCCCCGCAGCGCGGCCGTCACGCGGGCGCGGGCTTCATCGCTCAGGTCGCCTTTGAGTGCCCCGCGGAGCTGCGGCTCGACGGCCTGGCCCATTTCCACCAGTTTCCTGGTAGCGGCCTGGCGGGCGTCGAACGAATCGCTGGTCAGATCGTCAATCAGCGCCTGCACCTGCGGATCGGGGCGCGAGGTTGGCGCCGCCGCCGATGGCTCCGTGGCGGCCAGCGCGGTTGTCGGCCCGGTTGCCAATGCACACGGCGCCAGATTCACCGTCGTGAAAAGCGCGGCAACGATTCCCAGGCCTCTGTATCCACCGATCATGTTTCCTCCGCGCCCCGCGTTGCGGATCAGGGCAAGTCCTGCGCGTTCAATTCAAACGGCACTGTCACGGTGCGTGTCTCCGTCGCCACTTCCCAGCGTAGCTTGCGAGGAGCCCCGCTGTTGAAAAACAAACCCTCGCGCGCATCGTTGGTGATGTATTCAACCGCCAGGTCCAGATTCTCCCCACCGCTGATGCTGATGCCGCGGTGCTGCAGCGGCTGGTCTTGGTCGTCCAGTATCTGGATGGTGGCAATCACGCTCTGGATGCGGTTCCATTGCCACTGGTTCAGTTGCGCGGTACCGGCGAAGACCATCTCCAGCTCGTATTTGCCATTGCGGCTGGTGAATTGCTTGAGGGTCACGGCGGTCTGATTGACGATGCGCGTGATATTTTTGAGCTTGGTCAGGTCGTCGATCTGGAAAACATCCGAGCGGGTCTGCACGGTGAATTTAAGCTCGCCGCGCATCAGGGCGATCTTGCTTCCCGCCTCGGGCGCGGCGTGCACGCTGGTGATCAGCTGCCACCAACAGGGGCCGCCGGTGAAATAAGAGCTGACGGTCAGGGGCTGACCCTTGGTGTCCAGGCATTGCTTGAGCCAATCGTTGTTGAGCGGGCTCAGGACATGCAGCTTTGGCTCGGCGATGATGTCCAGGCAGACACCCGGGTATCCCGAACGCCGCCGAAACGCGCCGCGATTCATCGGGCCGGTGCTGGGAACGGCCAGGATCGCGAATGCCCCGCTGGGACGCAGTTTGTCCAAATCGATGTTGGGCACGTCAGTGGTATCCAGCACCATCCCGCTCTCGCCGTTGAACGGCCCGGGATGCAGGCCCGTGGCGCTGCTGATGGCGGCCAGCGCTTCCCAGAAGTTGGCGTGATCCAGATTAATGCTGGCGGCGCGTCCGCGGACATATTCGGCAACCCGCGCGCGATGGATGCCCAGGTCTGCCCGGACCTGGCGGGCAAAATCCTCCAGGATCGTTTGCAGCGGCGCGCTCTGATAATGCATCGTGATCACGCTGGGGCCCAGCAGAATGCGTTCCTCGATCGCGTGCAGCACAGCGTTGATGCGTGTGCGCGTCTCATCGTCCAGATCGCCGGCCAGCAGGGCGCGGAGCTGCGGCTGGACGGCATCGCCCATATTGGCCAGGGTTTTTTGCGCCGATTCGCGGACGGCAAAATCATCGCTGCCGAGGCGGTCGATCAGGTCCGCCACCACCGCGTCGGGGCGCGTGGACGGCGCAATATCCGCCCACAGCGGAGCGGCGCACAGTGCCGTCGCAATAAACAGAACGCCGACCATCGATCGACGAAAAACTCGTGGCATTTTGATAGCCGCGGGCGGCGAGCCAGCGGAAACCGGGAGCAAAACAGTCGCGACCCGCGGGCTCGCGCCCGCGGCTATTAAAGTTTTTCCAATTCTCGCCCAATTGCGTGCGGATCACAAACCAAATCCGAACTATGGATGTTAATTCAGACGTGCAAAAGGCTTGATAGTTGCAGCCAATGGCATTCCTCAGCGCAGATTGTGCAGCGCCGCCACCGGTGTGTAGCGGTCGTAGCCGCCGCGGGGCATGGGATCGGTGGCGCCCAGCAGTGAGACCAGGATGCTGAAGACAAGCAATCCCGCCGCCGCCGTCCACACCGCCGGGTGATGCGCCCGGCGCAGCCAGGCCCCGGCCCAGAAAAACAGCAGCGGAAGAAAGACGACCAGCCACTGATTGCCAAATGCCGCCGTCGCCAGCCCATAGCGCGAGAATGCGAAGACCACCAGCGCCGCCAGGGCGGCGACGGCGCTGTCGGCGGCGAGGATCTTGGTCGTCGTTGGCCAGTGCCGGTGCATCACCGCGAACATTCCGGCAAATCCCAGCACGACGACGGGGAAATGGACCAGCAGTCCGTGCTCGCCCAGCAATGCGGTTATCAGCCGGCCCGTGCCGCGCCAGATGTTCTGCCAAAGTCCCGATGGTGGGGGCAGCTCGACATCATCGCCCAGATCCCCAGGCTCGGGGTTGTCGGAACTGGGCGTGAGCAATTCGGCCGGCGGCTCGGATTCTTCGGGGAATGGGCGAACGTGTCGAACTGTGAACTCCGGATGGAACGAGCCGGGCAGCAGGTCGCCGGTGAGGTTCGCGACGAGGGTGCTATGCAGGAGGATGGGCGGCGCTGCGCCGAGCAGATATAGGATCACCCCACCGACGCGCAGTGCCGGATGCAGCCGCAGAGCCGGCACGACGATCGCGAGCAGTGGCAGGAAAATGACGGCGGAAAGATCAATGGTCGCGGCCAGGGCGGCGCAGAAGCCTGCCAGCACCAGCCACCCTCCGCCCAGCCAGGGTGTATCACTGGCGGCCAGGTGGATCAGGCACCCCGCCGACGCCAGCACCAGCACCGCCGCGGGGACATGGGCATTGAGCACAACGGAGTAACTGATCAGGCCGGTGGCAAAGACGACGGCCGCCGCCAAGCCGGCGCGCAATTCCCGGCGCAGCTCGAAGATTTTGCCCATGCGGTAGACCAGTCCCGCCGCCCCCGCCGCCGGAAGCGTTACGCCCAACAGCGTCAGCAGGTAGGGCACGAATACCGAATAATCCTGCAGCCGATATCCCAGGCCGTGCAGAATCCAGTAAGGCCCGCTCAGGATAAACGCCAGCATGGGCGGCTGATCGCTGTAGAGCTGGTTATTCACCGAGAAGATGTGAGAGCGAACGGGGAAGCTGGTGGTGTCGATGGCCAGGCGGCCTGATAGCGTGTCGTCGAGGCTGGGGTGATGCTCGACCAGCGCCGAGATGGTCGCCAGCCGAAGCTCTTCATCAAGCGAGGCCTGGCCGGGATGATGCAGCGGCCGCAGCAGCGGCAGGCAAAACATCAGGATGGCAATCGGTGTCGCCAGCGCCCACGGCCGAACGTAGGGCCGATCATCGCGATGACGGAAGTAAGCGGCCAACGGCGACATGACGGGGTTAACTTGGCTCACGAGTTCTCGACGATCAATAGATTTTCAAAAACTGCACAAAATTACGCAGAATCCTTTCACCGGCGCGGGCGTAGTCGGGGAAGAACTGCTCGGTGTCCTGGCGAATCTTCTTATCGCCGTCGGCGCCCAGGACCTTGGTAACGTCCTGTTTGCGCGCGGCCAGGACCGCCTCGATGTCAGCCTGCGTCATCTCCATATGGTACTGGAACCCGAACAATCGGTTCTTAAAGCGAAATGCCTGGTTCTTGCAGTGGCGGCTGGTGGAGAGCAGTGCGTTGCCCGTGGGCGGCTGGGGCGCCGGGGGTGGGGGATGGTTGGGAGGCACCGGCAGCCGAGGGAGATCAAAAGTCTCGAAGTGCCAGTGGAACATGTTGATGCCATCGTGCATCCCCATGACGATGGGCTCATTGCCACCCGGAAATGGAAAGCTGACCGGCGCCCAGCCGATTTCGGGCATGGGGGTCGGCTGATCCTGCGGCGTGGGGCCGAGTTTAACGTTGGGATAGACCCTGGCCCCGGCGGCATGGGCAAGAAGTTGCGCCCCCAGGCAAATCCCCAGGACGGGGCGGTCGGAGGCGATCATCCGCTTAAGCACCTCCAGCTCCTGGGCCAGGAATGGATATTTGCCGTCATCGGCGTCGCTGACGGACATATTCCCGCCCAGGATGATCAGCACGCGCACCTCATCCAGATCGGTGGGGACCTCGTCGCCGTGGTAAAGGCGGCGGATTTGAACCGGGATGCCGAAATCTCGAAAGATGGGGACGATGCGGCCGGGCCCCTCGTGGGCCACGTGCTGCAGAATAACCGCACTGCTCATAGAGGGAACAATGATCCGCTTCGCCGCACCGCCTTGTCAAGTTCGGCCCGGATGCGTCGAGCCAGGCGTGTCTTCTGCTTGCCGCCCAAGCCGCGACGCGATTTTTTATCGGCGGCGGGTGCGGGCGCCTGGCCATCGCGCTCCAGCTGGAAGACGATGCGGAACCATTGCTTGCCATCCCGTTTTTGATCGGGATACAGCCTCTGCAGGGTCGCGTTGAGCTTCGCGAGGGAGTCGAAGCCATCGGCACGGGCGTCGGCGCGGGTCAGTTTATCCAATTTCGCGTTGTCGCAGGAGATGATGCGAAGCCAGCCCAGTCCCGGTGTATGGACGCGGCTGCCCGCTTCAAGCCAGCACGATTTCCAGCGTCGCAGCGTGGTGGTCTTGCGTCCCCGGCGGATCGCGTCGAAGAATTCTTTCTTGAAAAGCAGTTGCGGCATTCAATCCCGGGCCCGGATGAGAGATTTAGAACAGAGAGGCCAGGTGCCTGCCAAGGATAATGATGAACAGCAGTAGTGCAACCAGCCCCGCCCAGAGCAGCAGACGTGTGCGATCCTGTGCGTGATAAGCGGCGGTGTGAACTTTTTCGAATTGTCGGGAATCCTTGCCCAGTTGTTTTCGCTCGGTGCGGCAGGCCTGGCAGATACGCAAGCCGGCGTATTCGGTGAGGGCGGCCGGGGGGACGGTGCGGCCGCAATCGGCGCAGCGCTCGCCCTGGACGCGGCGGGCAGACTGGTCGGCTTTATGGCAGTCGTAGCACCAGTATCCCTCGCTGTCGCGGAGCCGTTTTTTTCCAGTCAAATCCTTGCCGCACTGGCAGCAGTATTTGACGACCGATACCTTGCCGCCCATCATCGATGTATCGCTGGAGCCTTGGCGGATGCACAGGCAAGGCTTGCCGTGCTCGGACTGTTCGGAAGCGCCGATGACGCCGCCGCAATCTGGACAGATCAGGACCGTTGACATAACTGGCCGTTTCTTCTTTCTTACCCTCGACGTGCATGCCGCGCGACTGGCCCCGGGATCATTATCTCATAGACATCGTTATTCTAGGTACTGTCCCGTAAAAAAAGGGAAAATTTTGACTTAAATATAGATAATGTATCAGGTTATATTTTATCTATTGGGCAGCTATCGACAGCTTCGCGGGCGGGTCGATGTAGGTGTAAGCGCCAGGCGAATCTATACGCATACATTGAACCGGCCAAGACGAACGCTAAGCTAATGCGAACCTTCTGCCTGATCAACATTTTCGTTTGGCACGGGAAGGGAGATCGCCAGTCACGGACTGGCAATCATCCCAGTCCTACAATTGAACGAGCTCCAGCACGATGCCAGGGGTTTGTGGCGTAATTATGCAACCCATCGACATTATCAACCGTGAAAACGCCGACTACATCGATCGGCTTTATCAGCAATATCAGTCCGACGCTCGCTCGGTGGACCCTTATTGGCGCGCATTTTTTTCCGGGTTCGAGGCCGCGGGGGGAAGGATGTCCGCCCTCTCCGGGGCGTTCGGACAGTCGCAGACGCCGCAGCCCAACGATGCCCGTGCCGGTGTCGAGGTGCACAACCTGGTTCACTCCTACCGCGAACTGGGCCATTTCATCGCCAACCTTGACCCGCTTGGCCACAACCGCCAGACCCATCCCCTGTTGGAATTGAGCCAGTTCGGCCTGACGCAGGACGATGTCGAGAAGCGCGTCACGCACAGCGACTTTCGCGGACCGACCGATGGAACGCTCCGCGACCTGGTCGAAAAGCTTCGTGCCACCTATTGCGGGACGATCGGTGTGGAATTCACCAACATCTCCGACAAGGCGCAGCGCGACTGGCTCATCGAGCGCATGGAGCCGATCCTCAACCGTCCGGTGTTGAGCCCTGACGAATGCAAGGCGCTGATGTATGAGCTGGTCGCCGCCCAGGGGTTCGAAGATTACCTGGCCATCAAACAGCAGGGCCAGAAACGCTTTGGCCTGGAGGGAGGCGAAGCTCTCATTCCACTGCTCAATGTTCTGGTGGAAGACGGCGCGGGCCTGGGCGTGCAGGAAATTGTGCTGGGGATGGCGCACCGCGGCCGGCTTAACGTCCTGGCCCACGTCCTCAACAAGCCGTATGAAACCATCTTCCGGGAATTTGAGGGGTCCGCACAGGCCAACCAGGACAGCAATGGCGACGGGGATGTGAAATATCATCTGGGCTATTCCCAGGACCGCGTCGTCCGTGATCGGCAGATCCACATCGCGCTCAGCTATAACCCCAGCCACCTGGAGCTGGTCGATCCGGTGGTGGTCGGCATCGTACGCGCCAAGCAGAATTACCTGGGCGATCACGCCACGCGAACCCGCGTTGTGCCGATCATGCTGCACGGCGACGCCGCCTTCTGCGGGCAGGGCATCGTCCATGAGACCCTGGGTTTGTCCGAGCTTCCGTATTACCGCACGGGCGGGACGATCCACGTGATCCTGAACAACCAGATCGGCTTCACGACGCTGCCGCGGCAGGGGCGCTTCACACCGTATCCCACCGACGTCGCGAAAATGATCCAGGCGCCGATTTTCCATGTGAACGGCGACGATCCGGAGGCATGCATCCATGCGGCGCGGCTGGCGATCGCGTTCCGCCAGGAATTTCACTGCGACGTGATGATCGATTTCTGGTGCTATCGCAAAAACGGTCATAACGAGCAGGATGAAGCCGGCTACACGCAGCCGGTCATGGCGCGCGAAATCACCGCCAAGGTATCTGTCCGCGATTTGTACGCGCAGCGCCTTATCGAGCGGGGATTGCTCACGCCCGAAGAAATCGAGGGAATGAAGAGCGAGAAACGCCAGTGGCTCGATGCGGCGCTGTCACGCGCGCGCGAATCCCGGCCCAGGCCCAGCACCGGGGTGTTCGGCGGGGTGTGGAAGAGTTTCTCCCGCGCCGGCGCGGATTGGTCGGCGGTCACCAGGGTTTCGGCCGACGTGCTCCGCAAAGTCGGCGAGGGCGCGACACGGCTTCCCGAGGGATTCACCATCCATCCCAAGCTCAAGGGTCTGATGGCGCGGCGGCTGGAGATGGCGCTGGGGAAGGCGCCGATCGACTGGGGCGGCGCCGAAATGCTGGCGCTGGGTAGCCTCGTGCTGGAAGGGACGCCTGTGCGGCTCACCGGCCAGGACTCGCAGCGCGGAACTTTCTCGCATCGCCATGCCGCCCTGCGCGATTACAACACCGGCGATAAGTACGTGCCCCTGGCCAATCTTGCCGAAAACCAGGCGCCCATCATTTTCGTCAACACGATGCTTTCGGAGCTGGCAGTCCTGGGCTTCGAGTACGGCTTCAGCTCCGCCGATCCACGGAACCTGGTGATCTGGGAGGCGCAGTTCGGCGATTTTGTCAACATGGCCCAGCCGATCATCGATCAGTTCATCGTCGCCGCGGAGTCGAAATGGCAGAAGATGTCCGGGCTGGTGATGCTGCTGCCGACTGGCCACGAAGGCTCGGGGCCGGAGCATTCGTATGCCTATCTGGATCGCTTCCTGGCGCTGGGCGCTGAGAACAATATCCAGGTGATCTACCCGAGCACCCCGGCGCAATACTTTCACGTTCTGCGCCGCCAGATGCTGCGCAAGTTCCGCAAGCCGCTGATCCTGATGATGCCCAAGTCGAATTTGCGCGCCGAGATCTCGACGTTGAGCGATCTAACCGAAGGCTCGTTCCAGCTGCTGATCGACGATCCGGCCAATCCTCCGCGCGAGCGTGTGCGTCGGCTTCTGCTGTGCTGCGGGAGGATTTATTTCACTCTGGAGGCCGCCCGCAAAAATGCCGGCATCGAGGATGTCGCCGTCGTCCGCGTCGAGCAGTTGTATCCATATCCCCAGAAAGAGCTGCAGGCGATCCTGGCCAAGTACCGCAACGCCAATGAAGTGTGCTGGGTGCAGGAAGAGCCGCGCAACCGCGGCGCCTGGTCGTTCATGTCCGACCACTTGGAACCGATGCTGCCGGAGACGGCGGTGCTGACGTATTGCGGTCGAGACGAGGCGGCCAGTCCGGCGGTCGGGTCCAAGAAAATCAGCGACACGGAGGATGCCCAGATCATCTCCCGTGCCCTGGACCTGTCGCGTCCGCGGACCGCGCCACCTGCCGCCGCCGTTGGCTCGACCCCCGAGCTGGCCAAGGTGGCGCAGGGCCCCGGTGTGGGCGCGGATTGAACTCGCCTAACAAAGGATCATCCCCTCATGGCTACCCAGGTGAAAGTCCCGCCGTTGGGCGAATCCGTTAAGCAGGCCACGCTCATCAAATGGCACAAGAACGACGGTGATTACGTCGAAGCGGATGAACCGCTGTGCGAGTTGGAAACGGAAAAAGCCAACGTCGATCTTCCCGCTCAGGCTGCCGGAGTGTTGCATCGGCTCAAGAAGGAAGGGGAACAGGTAAACGTGGATGAAGTGATCGGCGAGATCGAAGCCTCCGCCGCGGGCGCAACTTCCAAATCGCCGGCCGTGCAGAAGAAGCAGGCTTCGCAGTCGTCAAGCACTTCCGCGCCATCCTCCACGGTAGCGCTGGAGGATTACAGTCCCGCGGTGCGTCGGCTGATCCAGGACAATAAACTTGATCCCCGTTCCATTCCGGTCTCCGGCGCGGGCGGTCGGCTAAGCAAGGAGGATGTGGAGACATATTTGTCCGGCCGAAGCGGCGTATCCACCGCCGCCGGCCGCGACCGCGAGCCGCCCCCGGCGCGTACCGGGCCTGCGCCAACCATGGACAAGAAGACGGATGTCGCCACGACCGCGCCCGCCAGCCCCGCGCCGTCACAGGCGGCGCCGGGCATGATCTTCGACAACGCCGGCATCCATCGCGCGCCCATGAGCAAGATCCGCAAGCGCATCGCCCAGACGCTCGTGGAAGCCCAGCACCACGCCGCCATCCTCACGACCTTCAATGAAGTCGATCTCACCACGGTCATCGAACTGCGCAACCGTTACAAGGAGCGCTTCCAGGAAGTGCACGGCGTGGGGCTTGGGTTCATGAGCTTCTTCGCGCGGGCGGTGGTGCTGGCGCTGAAGGAATTTCCCCGCATCAACGCGTTCATCGATGGGGACGACGTGGTCTATCACCAGTACGTGCATCTGGGCATCGCGGTGGCCACGGATCGCGGGCTGGCGGTTCCGGTCTTGCGCAACGCGGAGAAGATGACCTTCGCGCGCGTCGAGGCGGAGATCAAGCGCCTCGCGGCCGCCACGCGCGAGGGAAAGCTAGCGCTGGAAGAGCTATCCGGCGGGACATTCACCGTGACCAACGGGGGAATCTTCGGCAGCCTGCTCAGCACGCCGATCCTCAACCCGCCGCAGAGCGGCATCCTGGGCATGCACGCCATTCAGAAGCGGCCCGTGGTCATCAACGACAAGATCGAAATCCGCTCGATGATGTACGTGGCGCTGAGTTATGATCACCGGCTGGTGGATGGGCGCGATTCGGTCAGTTTCCTGGTGCGGCTCAAGCAGTATCTGGAAGACCCGGCGCGGCTGATGCTGGAAGTGTAGAGCATTTCATCATTTCCCCGTGCGCGCCTAAAATGCATAGATGCCTGAATCCAAATTCGACCTGATCGTCATCGGCGCCGGCCCCGGGGGATACACGGCGGCGATTCGCGCGGCGCAGCTGGGTATGAAGGTCGCCTGCGCGGAGCGGCAGTTTCTCGGCGGCACCTGCCTGAATATCGGGTGCATTCCCTCCAAGGCGCTGCTGGACAGCTCACACAGACTCTACGAGGTTCAGCATCATCTGGCTCGCCGCGGAATCGGCGTTGGGGAGGTTTCGCTCGATTTGTCCAAGATGATGTCGTTCAAGGACGAGGTGGTCAAAAAGATGACCGCCGGGGTCGGTTACCTGTTCAAGAAAAACAAGATCGAACATCTGGTGGGCCAGGCGCGCATCACGGCGCCCAACGCCGTCGTGGTGAACGGCACGACGTATCAGACGCAGAGAACCCTGATCGCCACGGGCAGTGCCCCGATCGCCCTGCCGACGCTGCCATTCGATGGGCGCAAGATTCTTTCATCGACTGAAGCCCTGGCACTGCCGCAGGTGCCGGCGCGGATGATCGTCGTTGGCGGGGGATACATCGGCGTGGAGATGGCCAGCGTCTGGAGCCGACTGGGATCGCATGTGCTGGTGCTGGAATTTCTGCCCGGGATTCTTCCCACATCCGATCGCGAGATGGCGGCCGCGCTGCAAAAGCTTTTGGAACGCCAGGGGATCAAGTTTCGCTTCAACACAACAGCCGAATCGGCCGAGGTCGCCGAAAACGGACAAACGCTTCGCCTGACCTGTAAGACGGGGGACCAGACCACCGTGGAGGAAGCCGATGTCGCGCTGGTCTGCGTGGGGCGTCGGCCGGTCACCAACGGGCTGGGACTGGCCGAGCTGGGCGTCGCCACCGATCCCAAGGGGTTCGTGATTGTCGATGCGCATTATGCCACGAACATCCCGGGCATCTGGGCCATCGGCGATGTGATCGGTGGGACGATGCTGGCACACAAGGCGGAGGAGGAAGGCGTGGCGGCGGTCGAGCTGATGGCCGGGCGCGCGGGGCACGTGAATTACAGCGCCTGCCCGGCCGTCGTTTACACGCATCCTGAATTGGCGCAGGTTGGGCTGACGCAGGAACAGGCCGCCGCCAAAGGCGCGTTCAAGATCGGCAAATTTCCCTTCACCGCCAACGGCCGCGCCCGCGGGATGGACGAGACGGAAGGCTTCGTGAAGGTGATTGGCGACGCCGCCACCGATCGCCTGCTGGGCATCCACATCCTGGGCGCCGGCGCCAGCGACATGATCGCCGAGGCGGTCATGGCCATGGAATTCGCGGCTAACGTTGAAGATGTCGGCCGCGCATTTCATGCCCACCCGACGATGCCCGAGGCGATCCGCGAAGCGGCGCTTGCCGCGAACAACGCCGCCAGGCAAATCTGATCGGTTATTCTTCTGCAAACAGGACCGGCCCCAAGTGCGTCACAGCCGAAACGACATCCGGGGCGATGTTCTCATCCACCCATTTCTTGGCGATCTTGACCGCATCGCGGCAGTGTGCTTCGGTATCCCAGGTGCTGAAGCTGACAACCGAATCGTCCCCGGTGCGGACGATCTGGTAAGAGCGGTATCCCGCCTGTTGGTCGAAGATCGGCAGCAGCCCAGTCTCGGCTTTTTTGAGCACCGCATCCATCGCTCCGGGCTTGATCTTGTAAATCACGATTCGCGCATGCATGTTGCCTCCAATCCGTCGATCGCCGCCAACGAGCATCGTTGGCAAAGCCATCGGCCAATCTGTAGATTACTCCGAATTTTCCCCGGATAGAAACTTTGCCCAAACGCACTGACATCCATTGCATACTGATCATCGGCTCCGGCCCGATCGTCATCGGGCAGGGGTGCGAGTTTGATTACTCGGGCGTCCAGGCCTGCCGGGCACTCAAGGAGGAGGGGTATCGCATCGTCCTGATCAACAGCAACCCGGCCACGATTATGACCGATCCGCAGTTCGCCGACGCCACTTACATCGAGCCGATCACGCCGCAGGCGGTGGAGAAGATTCTGGCGCTGGAGCAGTCGCGTGGCACGCCGGTCGACGCGGTGCTGCCGACGCTGGGCGGGCAGACGGGGCTCAACACGGCCGTCGCTTGTTTCGATCAGGGAATCTTCGAGCGCTTCGGCGTGAAGATGATCGGCGCCAACCGAGAGGCAATCCATCGCGGGGAGGATCGGCAGGTCTTCAAGGACCTGATGATCAGCATCGGTCTGAAGGTCCCGCGCTCCGGCGTGGTGCACAACCTGGAAGATGCCCGGAAGGTGATGGCCGACATCGGCCTGCCGCTGATCATCCGCCCGGCCTTCACGCTGGGAGGAACTGGCGGGGGGATCGCCTACAATGTCGAGGAATTCGAGACGATCGTGCAGCGCGGCCTCGACGCCAGCCCGGCCAATGAAGTGCTCGTCGAACAATCGGTCATCGGGTGGAAGGAATTCGAGATGGAGGTGATGCGCGACCGCAACGACAACGTCGTGATCATCTGCTCGATTGAGAATGTGGACCCGATGGGCGTGCACACCGGCGATTCGATCACGGTGGCGCCCATCCAGACGCTAACCGACAAGGAATACCAGCGGATGCGAGACGCGTCGATTGCGGTAATCCGCGCAGTCGGGGTGGAGACGGGCGGATCAAACATCCAGTTCGCGATCAATCCGCAGAACGGCGAGATGATCGTCGTGGAGATGAACCCGCGCGTGTCGCGTTCCAGCGCGCTGGCCAGCAAGGCGACGGGATATCCGATCGCCAAGCTGGCGGCCAAGCTGGCGGTGGGATACACGCTGGATGAATTGCCGAATTACATCACCAGCAAAAAGCGCATCTCCCCCTCTCCCGGAGTACCGGGAGAGGGAAAAGAGGTGTGGGAGCTTTACACCTCTGCTTGCTTCGAGCCGACGATCGACTACTGCGTGGTGAAAATCCCCCGCTGGACGTTCGAGAAATTCCCCGACGCCAACGAAACGCTCACCACGCAAATGAAAAGTGTCGGCGAAGCCATGGCCATCGGCCGCACGTTCAAGGAGGCTCTGCAAAAAGGCATCCGCAGCATGGAAGTCAAGCGTTTCGGTTTCGGCCTCGACGATCAGGACCAATGGCTCACAAAAAAAGATTGGCCCATCGCCGAGGAAAAGCTTCTCCGCAAGCTGGCCGTGCCGAGCCAGGGCAGGCTGTTCTTTATCCGTTACGCAATGAAGATGGGTTGGAGCATCGAGCGGATTCATGAGCTGACGCACATCGATGCTTGGTTCCTGGCGGAAATGAAACAACTTGTGGATTTTGAGAACCAACTGACGGCTCGAGCGGAGCCCGATCCGCAGAGCGATTGGAAAGAAGCGAAACGAGAATTTGACCAGACGCCTCTCGCGGAGCGACAAGCTTTGGAAGCCGAAATCGGAAGTGATTACCGATTCGCCAAATCGTTGGGATACAGTGATGTTCAATTGAGTTATGCAACCGGAGATTCCGCCGCCACTGTTCGACATTTGCGGAAACGCTTTGGTGTTCGCCCCGTTTACAAGCTCGTGGACACCTGTGCCGCCGAGTTCGAGGCATCGACGCCTTACTACTATTCAACCTACGAAATGCCCTTCACCGTCGACGGAAAATCCGTGACCGAAGACGAAATCCGCCTCACCGACAAACCCAAGGTCATCATCATCGGCGGCGGGCCCAATCGCATCGGGCAGGGGATCGAATTCGATTACTGCTGCGTGCAGGCGGCGTTCGCGATGAAGGAATTGGGAATCGAATCGGTCATGATTAATTCCAATCCGGAAACCGTCAGCACCGATTATGACACGAGCGATTTGCTTTTCTTCGAGCCGCTGACGCATGAGGACATCCTGAACATCTGCGAGCGTTTGAACGGCGCCTCGCTTAAGTCTCCCTCTCCCGGTACTCCGGGAGAGGGCAGGGGTGAGGGTCTTCTAAAAGGCGTCATCGTTCAATTCGGCGGCCAGACGCCGCTCAACCTGGCGCGCGGGTTGATGGAAGCGGGGGTGCCGATTCTCGGGACGAGCGTTGAATCGCTGGATGCCGCCGGCGATCGCGAGCAGTTTCGGGCGCTCCTGCAGAAACTGGATCTAAAGCAGCCGGAGAATGGGATCGCGCGATCCGTTGGCGAGGCCCGCGACGTCGCCAAGCGCATCGGCTATCCCGTGCTGGTGCGTCCCAGTTTCGTCCTGGGCGGGCGGGCGATGGAAATCGTCTCGGATGAATCGCAATTGAATTTCTATATGGCCAGCGCCGTCGAGGCCTCGACGATCGCTGATGCGCCGATCCTGGTCGACAAATTTCTCGACGCGGCGACGGAAGTCGATGTCGATTGCCTGGCGGATTTCGATCCCACTGGCGCGAGCGATTCGGGGCAGGCGATGATCATCGGAGTGATGGAGCACATCGAGGAAGCCGGCATCCACAGCGGCGACAGCGCCTGCGCCCTGCCGCCGTATTCGCTGCCCAAAGAAATCGTCGCGAAGCTGAAGGACCAGACGCGCACGCTGGCCAGGGCGCTGCGCGTTCGCGGGTTGATGAACGTGCAGTATGCGATCAAGGACGGCGAGATTTACGTTCTGGAGGTGAATCCCCGCGCCAGCCGCACCGTGCCGTTTGTCTCCAAGGCACAGGGCCAGCCGTTCGCCAAGATCGCCGCCAAGGTGATGGCGGGAAAATCGCTGGCGGAGCTGGGGATCGTCGAGCCTGTGCCGCCCAAGCACACCAGCGTGAAGGAAGTTGTCTTCCCGTTCAACAAGTTCCCCGGGGTGGACATTATTCTGGGTCCGGAGATGCGCTCGACGGGCGAGGTGATGGGGATCGACGCCGATTTCCCGCACGCTTTCGCCAAGAGCCAGATCGCCGCGGGCACGATGTTGCCGACCAGTGGAACCGTTTTTGTCTCGGTGCGGGATTCGGACAAGGAGGCGATTATCCCGATCGCGCAGGCTTTGGCGGCGGACGGTTTTAAAATCATCGCCACGCCCGGAACGCACATTGCGCTGAGCCGACATAATATTTCATCTTCGCGCATACCCAAGCTGGCCGAAGGCCGGCCGAACATCAGCGATCTCATCAAGAACGGTCAGATCAAATTAATCATTAACACGCCGACGCGCAAAGGTCCGACTACAGATGAAGGAAAGATTCGCGCGATGTCGGTGCTGCATAAGATCCCGATCGTGACGACAATTACGGGCGCCAGCGCGGCGGTGAGGGCAATAAAAGCGATCGCAGGGGGCTGGAACGTGAAGCCGTTGCAGGATTATTTCTGAACATTTCTCGGGGGGACCGCGCATGCACGGCGCGCGCCGGTTTTGGCAATATTAATCTTTGCGAATCAAAGATTCGTGTTGCAATGGATCAGGCCACTGATAGATTCTACACAAGCGGACTTTTGATAACGGCCGAGTCATGAATGGGGCGCCTTCCCGGGCGCTCGGCCGGCAGCGGGTTTTTGGTTCCGCATCCGGGCGAGCAATTCTGGCGACGCTGAGAGACTTCGGCCGATAAATTTTTGAACCTTTTGCCCGAATCTACACAGCGGCGACGTTGTCTAGTTCGCGCTGTCCAAATCCCACGCAAGCGGTCACGCTGGCCGCTTCGGCATGGTTTATCTGGAGGCCCCGGTCATGTCTCTACGAAGTTTCGTCGGCGTTTCGCGTTTCGTGTCTCGTCGTTCTGCCGCGGCCTCGCGACGCCATCGATTGGCCGGCGCGATTCGGCCGGTCATTGAGAACCTGGAGACGCGCCGACTGCTCAGCGGCAGCGCGGTGGTTTACGTGAACGCGGCATGGGCGGGCTCTACCAATGGGTCCGATCCGGGCAGCCTGGGCGCGGGAAATTCATTCGGGTACGACGAGTTCGCGGACATCCAGTCCGGCGTCAACGCCGTCGCCTCGGGCGGAACGGTCATCGTCGACAACGGCAGTTACGCCCAGTCCAACATCGTCGTCAACAAATCAATGACGATCGAAGGCCAGAGCCAATCCGGGGTGACTGTGTCGCCGTCGATGACCGATTCGCACGATGACAGCGCGTTCGGCGGCACGGCATCCAACGGTTTCATCATCGAGGCGTCGAACGTCACGATTGAGGATCTGACCATCGACGGCGGGGCGAATCAGAATTTCCGCGCTGCCGTCATCACCAATTCCGCCAACGACGGCAACACATATAACGACACCACCGTCCAGGATGTCACCGTCAACAACATCTTCCGCCAGGGCGTGGCGCTGTACAACTTCACCGGCGAAAGCACGGGCAACGTCGTCAACAACGATACGTTCAACAACGTGGGCTCGCAGATCAACGACAGCGGCAATGCTTACCAGGTGACCGCGGCCATCGGCATGTTCCAGAGCAGCGGGGATGTCGAGAGCAACACGATCACCAATTCCGCCGCCGGCATCGTGGGCAATACCTCCGATGCATCATCCCAGAGCCTGACGGTGACGAGCAATTCGTTCACGTCGGCGGCGACCGTGCTGGCCAACGGCGCGCTGGGCATCGATCTGGCCGATCTGGCCGGTGGATCCACTGTTTCGGGGAACACGGTCGATCTCACGGGCAGCGGGACAGCCGGGAGCGACGATGCCATCGTCATTGGGTTCGATCAGGGAGCGGTCGCCGTCGATGGCAACACGATCACCGGCCAGGATAACGACAACGGCATCGTGCTCTTCGATGACAGCTCGGACGTAACCCTGAATGCAGATTCGATCCAGACAGAGGATGACAGCTTCGATGGCGGTACGGGAATTCTCCTGACCGATCAGAGCAGCGACACCAGCCTGTTCGGCGCCACACCCGGCGCGGTCGATGCGACGCTCACCAACGATACCGTTATCCTTTACAACTACGGCGTGTGGCTGAACAGCAGCGGCGATGCGGTGAGCGCAACCATTGGCGATGCCAGCAACGTCAACAATTCGAACAACATCTATAGCAACTTTACTGGCATCGAGGTCGATGGCAGCGGCGCCAACGCGACGATCACGAACAATGCTTCCACCAGTGCCAACCTGGGCGGGGACGTGCTGGCCATCGGCATCAACGGCGGCACCGCGACCATCACGAATAATCTCCTGACGTCTGATCAAAGTGCGATCCAACTGGTCGCCGGCACGGCCAACATCAACGGCAACACGTTCCTGAGCAACGATCTTTGCATCGAGGTCGACAGCGGCTCGGCGGCGATCGACAACAACCTGTTCTGGGACAGCCAAGGCGATGAGATCTACGTCTCCAACAGTGCGAACATTCCCACGGTGACGGCGTACGACAACGGGTTTTATGTCATTACCAACCCCACCGGCTTTCTGGGAGTGGACAACCAGAATCCCAACGTGACGGTGGATGCGCGCTTCAATTACTGGGGCGCCAATCAGATGACGGCCACGCAGATCGAGGCCATCAACAGCGGATCGGTGGCGTTTTCCCCGTGGCTGGACAGCGGGCCGTCCGGCACACAACTGACCTTCGTGGCGCCGACGGGTTTCTCCGGCAATTTCTCGGCACTGGACGTCAGCAATGAAGGAGCGCAGGTCGGCGCGCTCGGCGCCATCCAGCAGGCAATCAACGCGCTGACATCCGGCGGCACGATCACCGTGAATGATGGCACGTACAACACGAACCTGGACATCACCAAGTCGCTGTCAATCAAGTCCGTCGATGGCGCGGCCGCCACGACCATTTCCGATCCAACCAATCCGAGCGGTGCGATCACGATCGAAAGCGGCGTCAGCGGGGTCAATATCAGCGGGTTGACCATCATCGCCAGCGCCAGCCCGTGGGCGCTGAACATCCTGGGCACCGACGCGACCATTACCGACAATGTCTTTGAATCCTCGGGGACGGGCAACGTGCAGACGGCTGATGATTCGGACACGATCACCGGCAACACCTTCACCGCGCCACCGCCCGCGGATGAAACCGGATTCGAGCAGTACAATGATACCGAATCGGGCTACGACAACTCCGGCGAGATTACCGGGCTGCTGGCCAACAACACGTTCAACCGCGCGTACACGGCGCAAAATTCAGCCGGCGCTTACATCCGCACGATCTGGGCGGATGTGCCGGTGATTCTCGCGCAGATCAGCGGGGCTTCTTCGGTGAACGAAGGGGCGACTTATACGCTGGATCTCAATCCCGCGCTGCCCAATTCACCGTCCGTCACCGGCTGGACCGTCAATTGGGGCGACGGCACGAGCGGCGATCCGGATATTCAATCGGTGACCGGCGATCCCACCAGCGTGACGCACGTCTACGCCCAGGGGAACAACAACGGCAGCGTCGTCTACACGATCTCGGCGACGGTCCAGAGCGGCGGCGGCACGGCGGCATCGAACAGCGTGCCGGTTACCGTCGACGATGCGCCCCTGACCGCCACCGGTTCCAACATCAACGCGACCGAGGGAATGTCTACCGGCACGGTCACGGTGGCAACGCTCACCGACGCCGCCGGGGCTTATTCCAACCAGGCCAACCTGTCGGCAACGATCAATTGGGGCGACGGCAACTCCTCGGCGGCGACGTTGGTGGCGACCAGCTCACCCGGTGTTTATGACGTCGAGGGCTCCCACACTTATATCCATTACGGAAACTACACGATCAAGATGAGCGCCGGCGACGGCGGGGGCAGCACGGCGGCCTCACAAAGCACCGCCAGCGTCGGCGATGCGATGCTGACGGCCAACGGTGTGAACGTCAACGCCACGGAGGGCGCGGCCTTCAGCAATGTCACCGTCGCCACGCTGACCGACGCCGCCGGATCAAGCACGAATATCAACGACCTCTCCGCGACGATTAACTGGGGTGACAGCACCTCCAGCGCGGCGACCCTGGTGGCCACCAGCACGCCGGGTGTGTTCGATATCCAGGGATCACACACTTACAGTGAATTCGGATCTTACACGATCAAAACCAGCGTGCAGGATACCGGCGGCAGCACCGCTTCGGCGCAGAGCACGGCGATGGTCGGCGATGCGGCGCTGAGCGCCCGCGGCGTCAACATCAGCCCCACCGAGGGCACGCCGCTGAGCAATGTCATTGTGGCCACCCTGACCGACGCGGCCGGGTCTTATTCCCACATGCAGGATTTGTCCGCAACGATCAACTGGGGCGATGGTTCCTCCGCCACGGCCGCGACGCTGGTGGCAACTTCCACACCCGGTGTCTTCGACGTCGAAGGCTCGCACACCTATGCCGAGCATGGCACGGACACGATCAGCGTCAGCGCCAGCGATGTTGGTGGCAGCACCGCCTCGACAACCAGCACGGCCAGCGTGGCCGATGCATCTCTGAGCGCAACCGGTGTGAACGTCAGCGCGACCGAGGGCGCGCCGCTGAGCAATGTCATCGTGGCGACGTTGACGGACGGCGCTGGGTCTTACTCCAATCCGAACGACCTCTCCGCGACAATCAACTGGGGTGACAGCTCGTCCTCGGCTGGCAAGCTTGTCGCCACCGGCACCCCGGGCGTTTACAGCATCGAGGGATCGCATACCTTCGGCGAATACGGCAGCTACACAGTCAGCGTGAGCATCAACGATGCCGGCGGCAGCACCGCATCAGCCCAGAGCACCGCCAGCGTGGCAGATGCGTCTCTCAGCGCGAGCGGCATCAACATCACCGCTACCCAGGGACAGCCGATCAATAATGTCACCGTCGCCACGCTGACCGACGCTGCCGGAACATATTCCAAATCCGGCGACCTCTCGGCGACGATCAACTGGGGCGACAGCACCTCCAGCGCGGCCACTCTGGTCACCACCAGCACGCCGGGCGTTTACAACGTGGAAGGCTCGCACACCTACGTCTCCTCCGGCGGGTTCACCATCAACGTGAGCATCACCGATGCCGGCGGCAGCACGGCCTCCGCCCACAGCACCGCGACTGTCAGCAGCGCCACCACCAACGCGACGGTGGCGCATGAATATCTGTTCTATTACGGATCGACCGCGTTCGACGGCGGGGCGACTTCCCCCAGCTCGGCCGATTACAAGGCCATCGCCACCAATAAGAGCGCGCTGCTGGGCGGGCAGACGGCCACCTTCTCCAACGTCTCCAGCTACATCGATGGGATCAACGGAATCCTGATTGATTTTGCCAACCTGCCGTCCAACGCGCACCTGACGGCGGCGGACTTCCAGTTCAAAGTCGGCAACAGCAACACCGTTTCCACCTGGGCAACTGCGCCGGCCCCGACCCACGTCATTACATTCGTCGGGTCCAACGGCGATACCTTCGCCGACATCACCTGGGCCAACGGCGCCATCAAGAACGAATGGCTGCAGGTGAACGTCCTGGCCGATGCCAATACACACCTGGCGTCCAAGAGCACGTTCTACTTCGGCAGCCTGGTGGCGGCGACGGGGCTGAGCCAGATTGGATCGACGCTGTACGTCACACCGCTGGATGTGCTGGCCACGGCGCTGAACCAGTCGAACTCGGCGAGCATCACCGATCCTTACGATTTCAACAAGGATGGCAAGGTGAACATGACCGACCTGGAGATCGTGATTCTGGACGAACTCTCGGCCAGCTTGAACCTGATCACGCCGCCGGCGAGTTGATCCGGTAGCTGTTACGATACCCGTAGCCCCGCAAGTACATGCGGGGCTTTTTTTATATCCCGATGGGATGCCAGGTCGTTTTGACTTCCTGCGTATCGAGAATGAAATAGGGATTCTGCGCGTCGTCGGTGAGCCAGTCCTTGCGATCATAGCTGATCGCGCGCTTGACGTTCAGCGAGGACTTGGCGCGGACGGCGCCGCGCTCGGCTTCATCGTCGCCGCAATAGATCACCGCGTTGACGTCCATGTGGCTGGCGAACTGCTCGAGCAGTTCGGAGCGTTCGCCGGTGAGGATATTCACCACGCCGGCCGGCACATCACTGGTGGCGAGGACTTCGGCGAATGTGGCCGCGCTCAGCGGCAAATCGCGTGGGGCGAGTGCGACGACCGTGTTGCCCCCGACGATGGAGGGGGCGATGGTTGAGATCATCCCCAGCAGCGCGCTCTGCGGTGGACATAAGATTGAAACGACGCCCACCGGTTCGAGAATGCTGAAATTGAAATGCGAACTGGCCACCGGGTTCACGCTGCTGAAGACCTGCTGATACTTGTCAGCCCAACCGGCGTAGTAGGTGAGGCGATCGATGGAGGCGATAAGCTCGAGCTGCGCTGCCGCCTGCGCGATCCCCTGCTGGACCATTTCGGCGACGAACTGTTCGTCGCGGCCTTCGAGCATTTCGGCGATGCGGTAAAGTATCTGCCCGCGGTTGTAGGCGGATGCCCCAGCCCACGTCCCCTGGGCATTGCGGGCGGCGACCACCGAGTCGCGGAAATCCTTGCGCGTGCATTGGCAGACGTTGGCCAGCGTCTGGTCACTGCCGGGGTGTTTCAGCGCGTAGTACCGGCCTGATTCGCTGCGCACGAATTTCCCGCCGATAAAAACCTTGTAAGTCTTGGTGATCGGCAGGCGGGCCGTCGGGTGATGCTGCGCGCGGAGCCTTGCCGGCGCCCGGGTGTGGGTCGCGGCGCCGTTGCCGTTTCCGTTTCTGGTTTTCCCGTTTCGCATGATCAGTTCAGCTCCACGTAGGGGCGCAATCCGTGCAGTCCACCTTCGCGGCCCATGCCCGATTCCTTGTACCCGCCGAACGGGCTGGTCGGATCGAATTTGTTGTACGTGTTGGCCCAGATGACACCCGCGCGGATCTTGCTGGTGATCTTGAAGATTTTCGATCCCTTGTCCGTCCAGACGCCGCCGGAAAGACCGTAGGGCGTATTGTTCGCCTTCTCGACGGCCTCGGCGGGCGTGCGGAAGGTCTGGATCGCCACCACCGGGCCGAAGATTTCCTCCTGCACAATGCGATGCGATTGGCTGGCATTGAGGAAGAGCGACGGCCGGCAGAAATACCCGCCGCTTGGAAGCTCGCAACTCGTCTGCCAGAGCTGCGCCCCCTCATCCTGCCCGATCTTCAGGTATTGCTCGATCTTCTCCAGCTGCATTTTGGAATTGATCGCGCCGATGTCGGTATTCTTGTCCATCGGATCGCCGATGATCAGCGTTTGCATGCGATCCTGCAGCTTGCGGATAACCGTCTCATACACCCCCTCCTGCACCAGCAGGCGCGAGCCGGCGCAGCAGACGTGCCCTTGGTTGAAGAAGATTCCGTTGATGATCCCCTCGACCGCCTGGTCGATGGTGGCATCCTCGAAAATGATATTGGCTGCCTTGCCGCCCAGCTCCAGCGTGTAACGCTTGTTCGTCGATGCCAGGGCTTTCTGAATGCTCTTGCCGACTTCCGTGCTGCCGGTGAAGGCGATCTTGTCCACGTCAGGATGGTTGACGATGGCCGCGCCCGTCTCGCCCGCGCCCGTGACGATGTTGACCACTCCCGGTGGCAGATCGGCGTCGCGGATGGCCTCGGCCAGCTTCAGCGCGGTCAGCGGAGTCGTCTCGGCGGGCTTGAGGACAACCGTATTGCCCGTCGCCAGCGCGGGGGCGATCTTCCACGCAGCCATCAGCAGTGGGAAGTTCCACGGGATGATCTGCCCCGCCACCCCCACCGGCCGCGCCGTACGACCGGGGAATGCATAATCCAGCTTGTCCGCCCACCCCGCGTAATAGAAAAAATGGGCCGCCGCCAACGGAATATCCACATCGCGCGATTCGCGGATCGGCTTGCCGCCGTCGGTGGATTCGAACACCGCCAATTCGCGTGAGCGCTGCTGCACGATGCGGGCAATGCGATAGATATACTTGGCTCGCTCTTTTGGCGCGAGCTTCGACCACGTCTTCTCATACGCCCGCCGCGCCGCCTTGACCGCCTTGTCCACGTCTTCAGCCGTTCCCTTGGCCACCTCGGCCAATTTCTTCTCGTTGGCGGGATTGATGGTGTCGAAATACTCCCCCTTAACCGGCGGCACGAATTTGCCGTTGATGAAAAGATCGTAGCGCGGCTCGATCCGGATCTTAGAGGTCTCCGGCGCCGCGGCGTACGACCAGTCCGTGCCGAACTTGATCCGCCGTCCAGTCTTCGCGCCCTGTTTTTCCGTGATGTTACTCATGGTGCCTGCATATGCCCGAGCCGCCTATTCTATCCAATACAGCTCGAAAACGCACGCTGGATGCCGCTGCAATTGGTTCCTGGGTAATGTCCTAATTTGAAATTTGGCGGACTAGTTTCCGCCTGTCTGCCAGTGTGGCCCCTTGCCTTCCAATTGCTCCCAGCCATCTTGGTTCCTTGGGGGTGGCGGAGCAGCCCTTGCTATCCAATCACTGATGAGTGAAGGGTCTTCAACATATTCGATCCGTATCGACCACCACGCAACCTCCGCGCCAGGATGGGAATTCTGGTAATGTTGCTCTATTCGCGTGGCGAACCGGCCAAGGGTCGGAACGCGATAGCCACATTCGGGACAAATATAGAATGCCTGCTTCACGGTAATCATTCTACCCTCTGCGCATGAAAAAGCCGCCAGTAGGCGACTAGGTTTGGCTCAAAATGCCGCCAGCAATCCATCCAATTCCCAGACGTGATCCGTGACGCCAGCAGCCATCGCCGGAGTAATCCGCAACGACCCGTGGACGCGGCAGAAGTTGTAATTGGCGACGTGCAGCGCCACGGCGGCCGCAAGGTTTTTCCGCTTCTTAGAGAAGGCCAAGGTCAGCCGGGCAAATCGCGCGAAGAATAGTCTCTCAATGAGCCAATAAAGGATATCCGGGGTCGCGGCACGACCGTTTGCAAATCTTCAAACAAAAAAAACGTCGCTTTCCCGCCGGTGGCCGAAAACCTTCAGGCGCCAGACCCAATACAGGGGAGCATGCTTTTTTTGTAGACGCAGAGACCCGGAGCATCGGCCAGCGCAGCCGGGCGACCCGGGATCTGTCACCGCTTTTGTCCAGCCGCATGCATCGGCCAGGCAAAAACGCGGCAGGCGCACCCGATGGTGGGTGCATTCCTTCGGATAATCCGCGCCCACCTCGGTGTGCGTCGTCTGATTTTCCCAATTAAGAACGCGGATCGCCGCGGCAATAGTTGCCGCGGCCCTTCTCTGCTGCGCACTGCGGATCGGCAATTGGGAGTTGTGCTATTGCGGAAAAGTTATGTTTACCGCCCGCTTCGCTCGAGATCGCGGAGGTCGCAGAGAAAAATAGAAAGGCAACCCCATTAGATGAGAGTGGACTTCCCCATATTTGGTGGGCGCTCCTGAGGAACAGCATAATAGCTGTCCAAGGAGCAAGCCATGTCCAGACGAAGGTTCTCTCGCGAGTTCAAACTCTCGGCGGTCAAGCTGGTCAAT
>Ga0182024_10001913_pt1 | contig 52640 bp, 50 predicted proteins | sample P32metaG_FD_120480 | JGI IMG/M metagenome (GOLD analysis project Ga0182024, IMG submission 120480) | Permafrost microbial communities from Stordalen Mire, Sweden - P3-2 metaG (Illumina Assembly) | ecosystem: Environmental > Terrestrial > Soil > Wetlands > Permafrost | place: Sweden: Stordalen... | reverse complement strand
GCAGATTGCGGCACGATGGCGGCCGTAGCGCTCATAGATATGCTGGATGACCTCCTCGCGCCGCTCGTGCTCGAAATCGACGTCGATATCGGGCGGCTCGCCGCGGTTCTCGGAAATGAAGCGGGCGAACAGGAGCTGGGTCTTGTCCGGGTTCACCGAGGTGACGCCGAGGCAGTAGCACACCGCGCTGTTCGCCGCCGAGCCGCGGCCCTGGCAGAGGATTTCCTTGTCCTGATTGCGCGCGAACGCGACGACGTCGTGGACGGTGAGGAAATAACGCGCGTAGTCGAGCCTGGCGATGAGCGCGAGCTCTTCGGCAAGCCGTTTGCGGACATTGTCCGGAATCCCTTCCGGGTATTTGTCTGCCGGGTAGCGGTCCCAGGCGCCTGCCCAGGTGAGATCTTCGAGATGCTGCTGGGCGGTCTTTCCTTCCGGCACCGGCTCGTCGGGATATTCGTATTTGAGCTCGCCGAGCGAGAAGTGGCAGGCCTCGGCGATGGCGACGGTGCGGGCGATCGCCTGGGGAAATTTGGCGAACAGCCGCGCCATCTCGGCCGCGGCTTTCAGATGGCGCTCGGCATTGACGGTGAGGCGAAAGCCGGCTTGGCGCAGCGTGCATTTCTCGCGCACGCAGGTGAGCACGTCGGCGAGCGGCCGGCGCTGCGGCGCGTGATAGGCAACGTCGTTGACGGCGACGAGCGGCGCATCGAGGCGCTCGCCGAGTTCGGCGAGCAGCGCGAGCCGCCGCGGCTCGTCGCCGCGATGATAATGCACGCCGGCGAGGAACGTGCGGCCCGGCGCGGCGCGAGCGAGGGCGCCGAGCCGTGCGGTGAAAGATGCATTTCCGTCACCCTGCGGCGCCTCCACCGCGGGGCGACGGCCCGGGTCCCTCGGCCGGCCTCCTGCGAGGCCCGCGTCGCGCGCGGGCACCGCAGGATGACGATCAACGTTGAGCGGCGGCATGGCGATAAAGATCTGGCCTTCGCCGGCGCTGAGAATCTCCTCGAAGGTCAGGTGGCATTCGCCTTTTTTGGCCTTGAGATTTCCCGCCGTGAGCAGACGGCAGAGCCGGCCGTAGGCGGCGCGGTCGGTCGGATAGGCCAGCACCTCGAAGCCGTCGAGCGTCACCAGGCGCGCTCCGACGAGAAGCTTCATTTTTATTTTTTTGGCTTCGTCATAGGCGCGCACGACGCCCGCCAGACTGTTGCGGTCGGCGATGCCGATGGCGGCGAGGCCGAGCGCAGCGGCGGTCGCGACCATTTCATCGGGATGCGAGGCGCCGCGCAGGAAGGAGAAGTTGGTGGTCACGGCCAGCTCGGCGTAGGCGCTCGTCATTGTCGCGACCCTGCTCACGCAAACAGCCCGTGCACGAACCAGCGCGCCGCCGCCGTTTCGCGTCCGTAGAGGCCTTCGCGGAAAAGCCAGAAGCGGCGGCCTGCGGTGTCCTCGACGAGGTAATAATCGCGCGTCGGCGCCGCCTCTTTTTCTTGCCCATCAGGCGGAGCGGGCAAAGGGAGGGGATGGCGCCACCATTCGCCGGCGATGCGTTCGGGTCCCTCCGAGTTTTCGATGTCGTAGGTCACGCCGCGCCAGCGGAAACGCCGGGGCGGACCGTCGGGGACGAGCGCCAAAACCTCCTCGGCCGGCTCGGCATGGGGCAACAGGAGGAGCGGGCGCGGCTTTTGTTGTTGGGCACCGACCCCCAGCCGGCTCGCTTCGCCCGCCATCGCCGGATCGCTGGCGTTTCCCTTTTCAGGGGCAGGTGATTGAAGCGTCGGGCCGGTGACGGAGGTCAAGACCTCGGCGCGCTCAGGCAGGTGACTGGCTACCGCTTCGAATTGTTGGACGCATTGCGAGCCGAGACGCTGCCGCAACTTGTCGACAAGGGCGGCGTAGCGCTGCGTGCGCTCGCCATGCCCCCACTCTGAATCTTCCCCGCTCGCGGTGAGTTCGATCTGTCGCGCGGTCATGGCTTCGGCGCAGGTGACGGCGAGGCCGATCGCCTCGAAGCCGAAGTCGAAGCCGAGGCCGGCATCTTGCGTCGCCGCCACTGCCTCGAGCTTGAGCTCGATGAGCCGCGCGACATGGGAGACGCTGCGGGTCGGCAGCGTCAGGCCGATGTCGATGGTTTCGACCGCGCCATCGACGCGATAGAGCGAAAGCCGCAGTGCGCGCGCCCCCACGTCGTCGCGCGTGAGCACGTGCACGAGGGTCTGCATGAGGCGGCCGGCGAGCGCGACGACTGCCTCCTGCGTGGCGATCGGCTCGAGCAGATAACGCAGGCTGTGATAAACCGGCGGCGCCACGATGGGCACGAGCGGCTCCTCGATGCGGCCGAGCGCCTGGTCGAGACGCCGCAACAGGTCTTGCGGAAACCGCGCGGCGAAAGGCGCGCGCGGCTTGTCGAGAAGCGAGCCGACGGTTTTGAAGCCGAGCCGGCGCAGCGCCGTGCGGGTTTCCGGCGCCAGCCGCAACGCTTCGACGGGCAATGCCGCCAGCGCCTCGGCTTCATCGCCCGCAGCCAGGATGCACCCCGGCCCCGGATGAAAGCGCGACAGCGCCCAGGCCGCGCCGGGCGTCGCGGCGACGGCAAGCCGTGCCGGCAGGCCGAAACTTTTTTCGAGCCGCCAAGCAAGATCGGCGATGAGGCTTGCCTCGCCCCCCAACAGGTGCGCGGCGCCTTCGATGTCGAGGAAGAAACCGTCGGCGCCGTTCGCCTCGGTCCACAGATCCCGGCACAATGGCGAGGCGGTCGGCGTATAGCGCGTCGCCCACAGTGCGAGGCGCCGCAGCGCGGCGTCATCGGCGGCGGCATCGGCGCCGCGCACCTGCAGAAATCCCGCTTTCGCCCGCGCGTCGGCCAACGGCTCGCCGATCGCGAGGCCGGCCGCCTCGGCGGCCGCGTTCAAGGCGGCGATGCGCGGGCCGCCGGCGGCGGCGACGGCAAGGACGAACGGGCGGTCAGGCGCGACGGGCTTGTCTGGCGGGTTGTTCGTTTTCGCCTGCGCCGCGAGCGCGCGCAGGATCGGCCAGCGCGGCAACCAGACTGAAACGATGCGCGACATGATCGTACTCCACTACCCATTCGCCCGGCCGTCCGTTGCGGCAGCGTTCAAGTTGCAGATGCCATCGCGGGCGCGCGATGAGGCCGAAGCGGTCGCGCGCGGCCGGCGCCGTGCCGATGCGCCAGCGCGTTGCCGCCGCGCTCGATTCCAGCGTCCGCGCCGGCCGCAGCAGCATGAGCGGCAGGCCCGCATCGGTGGCGGCGATATGCAGCCGCTGGCTGGTCTTGAGATCGAGCGTGTCGATCACGCCGGCGACGGCTGGCGGCGCCGCCGAACGCAACGCCGCCTCCATGGCCCACAGGGTGTCTTTGCGGTGCGCCGTCTCGACCAGGATGAGGCGGCCCGCATCAAGGCCCAGCGCGTGAAGGCCATGGCCATGTGGCCGGCCGTATTCGCGAAACCCAAAGCCGGGCATGACGAAGAGCAGTGGGTAAGCCCGCGGCAGGCGGCCCAGGAACGCCGCCATAAAGCCGAAGGCCGCCGGCATCGCCGCCTGAGCCGCGGGCACGACCTCATGCAGGGCGCCGCACGCCAAGCCGCCCTCCGGCAGGTAGGAATCAAGGGCGGCAAGCCCGAACGGCAGGCTTTTGCGCAAGCCGGCCACGGCAGCGGGCAGCAGGCGGCGCAGTTCCGCCATGACGGCGGCGCGGTTGCGCGCCACCGCAAGGGCAGGGGGCTCGGTCACGGCTCGCTCATGGCTCGGTCCTGGCTGTGAACAGCCATTGGATATTCGCTGTATGTTCTTGCTGGCGGATAATAGAACGAAAGAAGAACAAAGCCAAGAGTGCCCGCGGGCCTGTTTCCCGAAAATCCCGGACCGACCTCAATCCACAGTCAGCGCAGCGGTGAACTCGTGCACTGCCGCAACGGCCTCCACTGCGCGTTGCAGCGGGACGGGATTTCCCTGTCTTGCTGGCGCAAAAGCGATGGCGCATACGTTCCTTCGCCAGCCAGCATCGATCGGAGAGCAGCGTCATGCCGGAAGCCGACAAGGAAGGGGAGCGCTACGCCCTCGATCAGCCGCAGCAGACGCCGGGCTTCTATCTCAAGGGCTCACACCAGCTCGACTGGGGCATGAAGAACCGCATGGCGCGGGTGTTCGCGCCGGCCTCGGGCCGCACCGTGATGCTGGCCGTCGACCACGGCTACTTCCAGGGCCCGACCACCGGGCTCGAGCGCATCGACCTCTCGATCGTGCCGCTGCTGCCGTCCTGCGACGCGCTGTTCTGCACCCGCGGCATCTTGCGCACCGTCATTCCGGCCGAGTGCGGCAAGCCGATGGTGCTGCGCGCCAGCGGCGGCCCGAGCATCCTGCGCGATGAGCTTTCCGACGAGCAGATCGCCATGGACATGGACGACGCGGTGCGCCTGAACGCCGCCGGTGTCGGCATCCAGGTGTTCATCGGCGGCGAGCACGAGACCCGCTCGGTGCACAATATGACCAAGCTGGTCGATGCCGGGCTGCGCGCCGGCATTCCGGTCATGGGCATCACCGCCGTCGGCAAGGCCATGGCGCGCGACGCCAAATATTTCCGGCTCGCCTGCCGCATCATCGCCGAGCTCGGCGCGCAATACGTCAAGACCTATTACGTCGAGGAGGATTTCGAGACCATCACGGCGTCGTGCCCGGTGCCGGTCGTGATGGCCGGCGGTAAGAAGCTCGCCGAGCTCGACGCGCTTACCATGGCCCACAACGCCGTGCAGCAGGGCGCCTCCGGCGTCGACATGGGCCGCAACATCTTCCAGTCCGACGCGCCCAAGGCGATGATCGCCGCGGTCGCCGCCGTCGTGCACCAGAACATGAAGCCGAAGGACGCCTTCGACCTGTTCAAGACGCTCAAGGCAGATGCGGAGCGCAGTGCCGTCGCCGAAGCGGCGGAGTGACAAGGACGCCTTGTATGTGCCGCGAATCCTGAATATTTGTACTCACGAAGCGGATTGGAAAAATTTCAGTGGCGAAAGCAACCCGACATAAACGCCAAGTCAAACGGCAAGATAGCGTTGCCAAGCGGCGAGTCTATGGCCCTGATGGGCGTCCAAAGACGCTCTATGCAATCGACTTTGGAAGCGCCACGTTCGGGAGCGATCTTGGCTATGCCTTCAAGAAGAACGTCGCGAAGGCGCGTCGCGAGAACAAGAAGCGGTTCGGCGCGGCGGACCCAATCGTTTCAAAGTGACGATCGGCCGAAGCTCCTAATTGTCGCAGGGCCGAACGGCTCTGGGAAGACCACGGTCTTTCAAAGCACGATTGTCCAGGACATCGGGCGGGCGATCTGGATTATCAATCCCGATCTGCTGGCTGCTCGCATTCAGGCAGTGGAGGTGCTCGGAGCCCGTGCCGCGAATTTGGAATCAGTTCGTCGTATAGAGAAATGGTTGCGGGCGTCAATCAATGCACATCAAACCATTGGGGTGGAGACGGTACTTTCAACTGCGAAATATCGCAAGCTTGTTCGTTCAGCCAAGAAGAAGGGCTTCGAAATCGTGCTTGTGTACGTCATGTTGAAATCGCCGAAACTGAATATAGCGCGCGTCGCCTTGCGAGTTCGGAAAGGGGGCCACGATGTCCCGGTCAAGAAAATATTGGGCCGGCTGGTGCGTTCTTTGCGCCAACTACCGTGGTTTCTGTGGCAAGCCGACGTCGCGTGGTTTTATGACAATTCGAGCGCCACACCTCGGTTGATTGGCACGAAAATAGACGGGAGATTTCGCCTGGAGTCCAATGCTCTGCCAGAAATCAAAAAGGCAGTCACCGTGGCGACTGGAATGAGCGGGAGGTAGATATCTCTTCAGGAGCGGTTCAGCCGGCCTCGACGTTGAGCGCCGAGACCACTTCGTCCTCGATCAGCTTCCACACCTCGTCGACGTATTTCAGGAATTCCGGGCTGCGCTTGAGCGCAAGCTCGCGCGGCCGCGGGAAGGGGATGCGGATGTCGGCGGTGAGCCGGCCGGGGCGGTAGGAGAAGACCAGCACGCGGTCGGCCAGATAGATCGCCTCGTCGATCTGGTGGGTGATGAACAGCACGGTCTTGCGGCGCTGGCCCCAGATCTTCAGGAGCTCACGCTGCATGATCTCGCGGGTCTGCGCGTCGAGCGAGGCGAACGGCTCGTCCATCAGCAGCACCTGCGGATCGATGGCAAGCGCGCGCGCGAGGTTGACGCGCTGGCGCATGCCGCCGGAGAGCTCGCTCGGATAGTGGCCTTCGAAGCCGGCGAGCCCGACGAGCTTGATCAGCGTCTCGGCGACCGGCCCGGTGCGAGCGAAATTCTCGCCGCGCACTTCGAGGCCGAACAGCACGTTGTGCAGCACCGTGCGCCAGGGCAGCAGCGCGTCGTTCTGGAACACGAAGCCGCGGTCGGGGCCCGGCCGCGTCACCGCCTTGCCGTCGATGCGGATCACGCCCTCCTCGGCCGGAAGGAGCCCGGCAATGCAGCGGATGAAGGTGGTCTTGCCGCAGCCGGAGGCGCCGACCAGGCAGACGAACTCGCCCTCGGCGATCGAAACGGTGACGCCGTCGAGCACTTTGCGGATGTCGCCATCGCGGCCATAAAAATATTTCGACAGGCCTTCGACTTCAAGCTTGGCGCTCACGCGGCTGTTCTTTCTTTTCTTTCCCAAGGTTGCCGCGCCGTCGGTGCCGGCCGCTGCACGGCGTTGCGGTGAAGCCGGCGTTCACAGCTTGATGCGTCTTCCTTCCTCGGCCGACCAATATCCGGCGTACTGGACACGCGTGGTCTCGCAGGCAAGGTCGAGATCGGCCAACGGCTGCCGGCCGGTGGCGGCGCATTCCAGAAAGTCCTGGATTTCCTGGAGATAGCCGCGGGTCCATTCCTCCTCGAGGCAGACGAACTGCCAGCCGGTCTTCCGGTCGACTTTCTCGGTGATGTACACGTCGGCGAGCTTCTGCTCGTCGGTCATATAGGTCAGCATGTGATTGTTCGGCGTGATGTTGGCGAACAGCGAACCGCCGCTGGTGTAGGTTTCGATCAGATTGCGCACCCCGCCCATGATCATGTCGCCGGAAAACACCGTGGCCTTGGTGCCGTCGGAGAACGTCACGGTCAGCGTGCCCCAATCCTCGACGTCGACCGGGTTGGCCTTGATGTACTGGCGCTCGGCCGGCGTCAGACAGGCGGCGACGTTGCCGACGTCGGCGGTTACTGCGGACACGCCGATGGCCTCGCCGCGGGCGCGCGCCTCGACCCGTTTGAGATAGAGCACGGCGCTGAGCGGATGGCATCCCATGCGGATGAGCGAGCCGCCTCCGGTCATGGCCCATTGCGCGGCATGTGCGGCGTGCGAGCCGCTATGGCTTTCCTCCGCCTTCATGAACAGGATCTTGTCCCGGGTGGCGTTGAGTATTTCGACGGTCTTGGCGAGCGCCGGCGCATAGACCCAGTCCTCGGCATACATGAACAGCCTGCCGCTCGCCTCGATCGCTGCGCGGGTCTGCGCCATCTCCGCCATGACGTGCTCGTACATGGCCGACTTCGCACATGTTTGCCGATCGGCTCACGATCGCCCGGCCGGCCGAAATAGCCGCTAAACGGCTTTTCGCAGATGACATGCTTGCCGGCCTGCACGGCGCTGACGATCATCTCGGCATGCAAGGCCGGTGGCGTGCAGATATCGACGATGTCGATGGTACGATCGGCGAGCAGCTCCCGATAATCGCGATAGGTCTGCGCGATGCCGTGCTTTACGGCGAACGCCGCGACGTGATCGCCGCGCGAGACCGCCGCGGCGACCTCGGCGTCGATGCCGTGGACGCGCTTGTAGGCATACATATGCAACTCGGCGACGAAGCCGCTGCCGATGAGGCCGATCCGTAACTTTTTCGCCATCGCCGCTGCCTCCCAAAACCCTTACCGGATCTCCTGCACGGTCTTGCGCCAAGGCGCCAGCAGATGCTCGAGCCATTTGAGGCCTTCGACCATGGCGACGCCGATGGTCGAGAACATCAGCACGCCGAACAGGACGGTCGGCGTATCGAAGCTCTGCCCGGCGGTGCCGATCAGCCAGCCGAGGCCCGCGGTCGAGCCGAACAGCTCGCTCACCACCACGCCGGTCAGGGCGCGGCCGATGCCGAGGCGCAGTCCGACGATGACGTAGGGCAGCGCGGCGGGGAATAATATCTTGCTGAAAATCTGCGCCCGCGTGCAGTTGAACGCGGCGCCGACTTCGAGGAGATCGGCATTGGTCGAGCGGATGCCGACGAAGGCGTTGAGCAGGATCGGGAAGATCGCGACCGTGAAGATGATCGCGATCTTGGACGAGATGCCGACGCCGAACACCAGGATGAAAAACGGAATGAGCGCGACGAGCGGGCTCGAATAGAAAAACGACACCCACGGATCGAGGATGTCCTGCGTCGCCCGGTTCGTCGCCATGGCAAAGCCGAGCGCGACGCCGACGAGCGTTGCGAGCCCGAAGCCGATCAGGAACTCGACCGAGCTGACCGCGAGGTGGCGCCCGAGCTCGCCGCTCACGAACAGCGCCCAGCCGGCCGCCAGAACCTTGGACAGCGGCGCGAACAGGATCGGGTTCGTCACCACGTAGCGCCCGACGAATTCCCAGATCGCGATGCCGCCGAGGATCGACAGCACGGCGCGCCGGCGCGAGCGGCGGGCGATGCGCGCTGGTGATGGCGGCATGCCCGCCGGCACATGCGGCCTGGGATCGGGCGATGCCGAGAACCGCCGGTCGCGGCCGGTTGGTGCGAGCACGGTCATGTCAGCAGCGGACGAAGGTCATTTTCCAGTCGCGCGCTTCCAGTAGGTGAGATCGATGTAGTGCTCGGGTTTCTCCGCAGTGCCGTGCAGATCGAGCCATGGCTGCAGCAGGGCGTCGGTCAACACAGCGTTCGGCGACATGATGTGGTCCTTGCCATAGAACGAATCGTAGCTCTTGGCGATGTCCGCCGGCGGGCTCCTGGTGTATTTCACCAGGATTTCGACCGCTTTATCCTTGTTGCTTGGATCGTAGAGAAATTTTTGCGCCCGGGCCGCTGCGCGCAGGAAGCCGACGAGCGCATCGGCGTTCGCCTTCGCCCACTTGTCGTCGACGACGAACACGACGCCGACCCCCTCGAATGCGTCGAAGGCATTGCCCATCCGCGTCATGCCGTCGCCCTCGGCCTTGTAGTCGAACGGCGGGCTCAGCATGGTGGCGGAGATCGCGCCGCGCACCAGGGCGGCGTAGCGATTGGGCGTGCCGCCGAGCGCAAGGAAGTTGTATTCCTCGCGCTTGATGCCGTGCTTTTCGAGCAGCAGGCGGATCATGGTGGCGGTCGATTCCGACAGCAGCGTAACGCCGATCGTCTTGCCGCGCAGTTCGTCGAAGCTCTTGATCTCCGGCCGCGACAGCATCACGAATGCGATCCGGTCGTCCTCCGAGCCGACGAACTTGAAGCCCGCACCCTTGTCTACGGCGGCCATCGCCACTTCGGTGGTGATCGAGCCGATATTGCAGGCGGCGGTTGCCACAAACTGCATTGCCTGGACCGGCGTGTCGTTATTGACGAGCTTGAGGGCGAGGCCTTCCTGATCCATGTAGCCGAGCTCGACGGCGGTGAGCACGTCCCAATAATAGGACGAGCCCATGACCGGGGCGCACCAGATGACTTCCTTTTTCTGCTGTGCCTGCGCCAAGGTCGAGGCCAGAAGTCCCAGGATCGCCACGCCCGCCACGCCCGCCGCGACAAGTCTCTTCATCACGCATCTCCCGAGCGAGTAGCGAACGGCGAATAGCGAACAGAGAGCAGCGACAGAAAATCACTCGACGCTGACGCCGCTCGCCTGGATCGGCACCGCCCACTTCGCGATCTCGCTCTTGACGAAATCGCCGAGATATTGCGGCGTCGCTTCCTCGTCCGTAGCGATCTCGGCGCCGAGGCCGCTGAGACGTTCGCGCACCGCGGGCATGTGCATGGCCGCGAGCGCGGCGTCGTGCAGCGTCTTGACGATCGGCTCCGGCGCGTTCTTCGGCAGGAAGATCGCGTTCCAGGTATAGGCGACGAGATCGGCCGGGCCGCCTTGCTCGATCGCGGTCGGCACGTTGGGCAGCGCCGCGGAGCGTTTCTTGTCGAAGACCGCGAGCCCCTTGACCGAGCCGCCGTCGATCTGCGGCTTGGCGGTGGTCATGACATCGCACAGAAAATCGATGCGGCCGCCCTCCAGATCCTGCATCGCCGGCCCGGTGCCGCGATAGGGTACGTGCGTGATGTTGATACCGAGCAGGTAATCCATCAGCACGCAGCCGAGATGCGTCGCCGAGCCGGCGCCGGCCGAGCCGAATTGCATCTTGGCCTGGTTCTCCTTGGCGTAGGCGACAAACTCCTTGAAATTGCCAACCGGCAGGTCCTTACGCGCGATCAGCACCAGCGGAACGTTGGCGACCAGGATGACCGGTGTGAAATCGGTCACCGCGTTGTAGAGCGGGTGCTTGTAGAGCGTCTGGCCTTGCGCGTGGGTGCCCACCGTGGCGAGCACGAACTGGTAGCCGTCGGGGTCCGCCTTGGCGACGCGCACGGATCCCGTCATGCCGCCGGCGCCGTTGATGTTCTCGACGATGACCTGCTGGCCGAGGATTTCGCTCATGCGTCCCGCGACCACGCGACCGAGCACGTCGGTCGGGCCGCCGGCGGCGAACGGAATGACCATGGTCATCGGACGGTCGGGAAATTTCTGCGCGTGGAGCGGCGTGGCGAACGCGAGCATGGCCGCGGCGAGCGCGACGAGTCTGGTCTTCATGATTCTTTTTCCTCCGATCGCGCAGTGCTGCCAGGGTGCTGCGCTTCGGTCAACTCGGTCGTTTGACGCGCAGCGGTATCGCATTGCGCCGCGCGTGCGCCAAGTTCCGTTGCGTCAACCAAGCTCGGTGATGACCTCGGGGAAGCGGTGCAGCCGCTCGCTCGGCCCCTGCGCCTCGATCAGGTAATTGTCGCACACCCAGGACAGCACGTGGCCGCGGATATAGGTCGGATGCACGACGATGTTCATGTCATTGGCGATCGGCATCGTTTCGTCGTTGCGGATGAGCGGCCGCTCGACGAGATCGTAGCCCTGGCCGTGGCAATGCAGCCGCCTTTCCTCGGGCCGGCCGTGCTTGCGCATGAAGTCGTTATAGGCCGCGAAAATGTCCTTGCACGCGGCGCCGGGCTTGAGCAGGCCGAGGTTGAACCGGCGCGCTTCGAGCGCAAAGGCGAACTCGTCCTTGATCTCCTGCGAGGCCTTGCCGACCACGCAGGTGCGGCCGAGCTCGGTATACATGCCGCCGGGGCCGGAATCCTCGACCAAGAGCGCGATGGCGTCTCCCTCCCTGATGACGCGGTTCTGGTAGTGGCGCTGGCTGAACTGCGCCGGCTGGTCCGCCGGCATCGATGCGCACAGATAGATGCCGTTCTCGCTGCCGTGACGCTGACTGTAGCACTGCGCGATCGCGGCGACGTCGCGGTCGCGCATGCCCGGCTTGACGGCATCGAAGGCGGCGCGCATGGCGCCGTCCTGCATGGCGGCGGCGCGCCGGATGAGGTCCTTCTCCTCGGCGCTTTTGATGACTTTGATCTGGTCGACGAGGTCGCAAGCGTCGACGAAGCGCGCGTTGGAGAGGCGGCCCTTCTGCAGATAATCGACGGTCGCAAACGACATCTGCGTGGTGCCGAGGAGGCCGATGGTGCCGCCCGCGTAAGGCGACAGCGCCTTGGCGGCCAGTTCGGCGTCGTAGGTCGCCGTGTAATAACAGGACGCAAAGCTCGGCGTGGTGAGCCATTGCTTGACGCCGCGGCGCACGCCGTCGCCGTTGGCGCCCGGATTTTGCGCGCCGCCGAACGGGCCCTGGCTCACCAGCGTCATCAGATCGTCGCGCGGGAACACCACGGTCTGAGGATAGCCGTTGGTCGCCGGCAGGTCGGTGAAATACTTGACGTAGCCGCCCATGTGGTCGTTGTTGTTCTGCATCAGCAGCACGTCGACCTTGTCGCGCTCCATGGCGGCGCGCACGGCGGCCCAGCGCCGTTCCAGCTCCGCCGTCGAGATCGGCGTCTGCAGGCGTTCCGAAAGCTGCTCCATTTCGTTTACTCTCCTGCCGTGCAAGAAGACGACGGCCGCGCACACAATGCGACCCGACCAGTCAATGCGGCACCACATTGATCATGCCGGCGAAATCGCCTTTGAGGAAGCATCGCATATTGGTTTCGACGGTCGGCAATGCGTGATCGACATAGACGTCGCAGAAGCCGCCCTGGTGGGTGGTGATGATGACGTTCGGCATCGACCAGAACGGATGGTCGGCCGGCAGCGGCTCCTGCACGAACACGTCGAGCGCCGCGCCGGCAAGGCGGCCCGCCTTGAGCGCCTCGACCAGCGCCGCCTCCTCGACGACGCCGCCGCGCGCGAGATTGACCAGAAAGCTCGACGGCTTCATCGCCGCCAGAACCTTGGCGTCGATGCTGTTGCGGGTCTTTGCGGTCAACGGCGTCAGTAGCACGAAGAAGTCGAATTCGCCGATCACGTTCAGGAGCTCGTCGCGCCCGTGCATGCGGTCGAAGCCGGCAACACTGCGCGGCGCCGAACTCACGCCGATCACCCGCATGCCAAAGACTTTGCATTTCGACGCCAGCTCGGCGGCGATCGCGCCGACGCCAAAGATGCCGACCGTCTTGTCGTGCAGGAGTTTTGCCGGGAAGCGTGCCCATTCCCGGTTGCTCTGCGCGCGCAGCGCCCGAGGCAGGTCGCGGGCGAGCGCCAGCATCGAGGCGATCGCGGCCTCCGAGACCGGCGGCCCATGAATGCCGTGGACGTTGGTGACGATCACGTCCTTGCGCAGGGCCGGCTGGTCGGTGAGGTTGTCGACGCCGGTGCCGAGCGCCTGCACCCATCGCAGCCGCGCCGCCGATTCCAGCACCTGGCCGGACAGCATCGGCGCGAAGGTGAGAAGCGCATCGGTGCCGGCGATGTAGGGGCCGACCTTGGAGTGATGATCGACGACGCTGATCGCAAGCTCGGGAAAGCGCGTCTGCAGGCGATCCCGGTATTGATGGCGCACCTGCTCGGGCATCGCCAGCAAAATGAGCAGATTTGTCATGCGGGAATGTACCGGGATCGGAGCGGCGCAGCCATCGACGGATTGCGAAACGCCTTATATCTTTTTGTGCGCAGGGCCGCCAAGGTGTCGCACAAGCCGTGAAGCTCGGCTAAACTGGGCTATCAAGAGTACACAATGCGTTCAGGAGCACACAATGGGTATTGACCTCTCGACGGTGAATTGGACCTTCGTTGGCTTGATGGGGGTGGGGGCGTTCGTCGCCGCACTGTTGGGCAGCCTCATTGCGTTCAGAAACCGCCTCCTCGGCGCCATCCTCGCCGGAATCCTGTTCGCCATATTCTTTGTCGGCTGGAACTACTATCCGCATGCCTTCGGGCTGCCGATCGTCAAGACGTACGGACTGGATGGTCCCGCCGGCGGCTAGTTGACGTTTGCGCCGTCCCGGCTATGGCTAGCGGTGCGCCGGGACCAGGTCGGCCGGAAGAAATGGAGCAGTCATGAACAAGGTCTATGCGGACGCTTGCTCCGCGTTGGCCGGGTTGCTCAAGGATGGCATGACCATCATGGCCGGCGGCTTCGGCCTGTGCGGCATCCCCGAGTCGCTGATCCTCGCGATCCGCGAGTCCGGCATCAAAAACCTGACCATCGTTTCCAACAATGCCGGCGTCGACGGCAAGGGCCTCGGCATCCTGCTCGACAGCCGTCAGACCAAGAAGATGATCTCCTCCTATGTCGGGGAGAACAAGACCTTTATGCAGCAGTATCTCGCCGGCGAACTGGAGATCGAATTCAATCCGCAGGGCACGCTCGCCGAGCGCATCCGTGCCGGCGGCGCCGGCATCCCGGCGTTCTTCACCAAAACCGGCGTCGGCACGCAAATCGCGCAGGGCAAGGATGAGCGCGAATTCGACGGTGCGCGCTACGTCATGGAGCGCGGCCTCATCGCCGACCTCTCGATCGTGCATGCCTATCTGGGCGACAGCGAGGGTAACCTCGTCTACCGCAAGACGGCGCGCAACTTCAATCCGATCATGGCGACGGCGGGCAAGGTGACGGTCGCCGAGGTCGAGCATCTGGTAAAGCCCGGCGACATCAATCCCGACCATATCATCACGCCCGGCATCTTCGTGCAGCGGATGATCCACGTGCCGAATGCGGCGAAGTACATCGAGCAACGCACGGTGCGCAAGCGCTCGCCCGCCGACAAGCCGGCCGGAACAGGAGACCAGGTCTGATGCCTTGGACCCGCGACCAGATGGCGGCGCGCGCCGCCAAAGAGCTCGAGGACGGCTTCTACGTCAATCTCGGCATCGGCATTCCGACGCTGGTTTCGAACTACATTCCGGACGGCATCAGCGTGCAGCTGCAATCGGAGAACGGCATGCTCGGCACCGGGCCGTTCCCGTTCGAGGGCGAGGAGGACGCCGACCTCATCAACGCCGGCAAGCAGACCGTCACCGAGCTGCCGACCACCAGCTATTTCAACTCGGCGGATTCCTTCGGCATGATCCGCGGCGGCCATATCGATCTCGCCATCCTCGGCGCCATGCAGGTGGCGGAGAACGGCGACATCGCCAACTGGATGGTCCCCGGCAAGCTGGTGAAGGGCATGGGCGGCGCCATGGATCTGGTCGGCGGCGTCAAGAAGGTCGTCGTCGTCATGGAGCACTCGGCCAAGACCGAGCCGAAGCTCTTGCACCGCTGCAACCTGCCGCTCACCGGGGCCGGCGTCGTCGACATGGTGATCACCGATCTCGGCGTCTTCACCCTCGACAAGGAGGGCGGCGGCCTCACGCTGATCGAGCTTGCCCCCGACGTGACGCTCGATGACATCAAGGGCAAGACCGAAGCGAGCTTCAAGGTCGCCAACACGCTCAAGCAATAAACGTCTGACCCGGCCCGGATGGAGCGAAGCGAAATCCAGGAATGGCAGCGGCGCCGCTCGGTCGCTTTCGCATCGCGCCACGCATACCGCTCGCCTCGGCGGTGTCGACGGCGCCCACTAATGCCTTTCCATTGCGCCGTAGAGGGCATCACGATTGGCAATGTCGACGAGCGGCTCGCCGGCGTCGAACGTCGGCAGATCGGGCAGCTGTCTGCGCTTGCGCTGCAAGCGAAGCAGCAGCCGCAGTGCGGTTTCAACCAAGTCCGATATGGTGCGGCCCTGGCGCGCGGCTTCACGCTTGAGTTCCGCCATTACGGCGTCGTCTATGGTGAAATTCGTCTTCATATGGTGAGCCATATAGTAGGATCACGCCGTCCTGCGAGCTACATCCTCGGTTTGAGCCCGGGATGGTACCGCTTCACCGCGAAAATGCCGAGCGCGACGAAGATCACCAGCACGGCGACCTGTGCGACCACGAACGGCGGCTCGGACTGGGTCGGCGCCAGCGCGTGCAGGAACGGAAGCTTCTGAAAGCCCTGGATGACGCCGACGAAAACGTTGAGATAGAGCGCGACGGTCGCGGCGCCGATGTAAATCCAGCGCCAGGCTGCGGCGAGGTGGAACGCGTAGAGCGCGGCAATCGCCAGCGCCAGCAAGAGGAGCGAGAGCAAGCCGACCGCGCGCGGCGGATCGAAACCGAACGGCGGCAGCGGAAATCCGGTGACCGAGGTCAGCACCGTCGCGGCGAGGAAGAGTGCGGTCCAGCCGCCGAACGGGCGTCCGGCCAGCAGGAGGCCGTACATGACGACAAAGCCGGAAACTATTCCGATCAGGCTGATCAAGACGTGCAATTGCAGAAACGTGTGGGTCGGGATTCCCCAGGTCATCGCCGCCTCCTCAACTTTAGAATAACGCCGCCACAGGGTAGGACGACGCTTGCGTCCTTTCCAGCGCCGCGCGGGCGTGTTTAATGGCCGAACAGGACCCGCGACGATCGGAATTGCCTCGCCGCATGGCGCTTGATTTTACCATAGCGAAGGGTCGATGATTTCGCGCCTGTCGGGCGTCGCGCAAGGCGGCTGAAATTCGGGAGGGAGCATTGGCTTCGCTGGCGATCCGCGGGGTTCGCAAGGCGTTTGGCGCGACGGTCGTCCTGCACGGCATCGACATTGTCATCGCCGACGGCGAATTCGTCGTGCTGGTCGGGCCCTCCGGCTGCGGCAAATCGACCTTGCTGCGGATGATCGCCGGGCTGGAGAACATCACCTCGGGCGAAATCCGCATCGGCGAGCGCGTGGTCAACCACCTGCCACCGAAGGAGCGCGACGTCGCCATGGTGTTCCAGAACTACGCGCTCTATCCGCACATGACGGTCGCCGCCAATCTCGGCTTCTCGCTCAAGCTGCGCGGCGCGCCCAGGGCGGAGATCACGAGCCGCGTCATGCGCGCGGCCGACATTCTTGGGCTGACGCCCTACCTCGAGCGCTTTCCGCGCCAGCTCTCGGGCGGCCAGCGCCAGCGTGTCGCCATGGGGCGCGCCATCGTCCGCGATCCGCAGGTGTTCCTGTTCGACGAGCCACTGTCGAACCTCGATGCCAAGCTGCGCGTGCAGATGCGCACCGAGATCAAGGAGCTGCACCAGCGCCTCAAGACGACGACGGTGTACGTGACCCACGATCAGATCGAGGCCATGACCATGGCCGATCGCATCGTCGTGATGCACGACGGCCTGGTCGAACAGATCGGCGCGCCGCTCGAGCTCTACGACCGGCCGGACAACCTGTTCGTCGCCGGCTTCATCGGCTCGCCGGCCATGAATTTTCTCAAGGGGACCGTTCGCGCCAACGGCAAGCTCGAATTCGAGGGGGCCGGCCGCAGCCGCCTGCCGCTCGCCGGCGCGCCCGCCGGCAGCGACGGCCGCGCCGCGATCTATGGCGTGCGTCCCGAGCACCTCGCATTGGCGGATGACGGTGCCGAGGCGGTGGTCCAGGTCATCGAGCCGACCGGGTCCGAGCTGCAGGTCGTCGCCAGGCTTGACGGTCAGGAAATCGTCGCGGTGTTCCGCGAACGCCATGCGTTCAAGCCCGGCGAGACGATCCGGTTGCGGCCCGATCCGCGGCTGGTGCATCTGTTCGACGAGACGACAGGACAACGTATCGGCAATTAACAAGATTAACAGGGAGGAACGACATGAGCATTGTCACCCGGCGCACGCTGGTCAAAGCCGGCACCGCTGCAGCGGCCGCCGGCTTTCTGACCGGCCCGGCGCTCTCCGAATGGGCGAAGGCGTGGGCGCAATCGGCGCCCTGGAAGCCCGAAGCGGGCGCGCAGCTCTCGCTGTTGCGCTGGAAATATTTCGTGCAGTCCGAGGACGACGCCTTCGTGCAGCTCATGGACGCCTTCACCAAGGCGACCGGCGTCAAGGTCACGGTGTCGCGCGAGTCCTACGAGGACGTGCAGCCGAAGGCCTCGGTCGCGGCCAATACCGGCGCCGGGCAGGACCTGTTCTGGGGTCTCTATTCGCTGCCTCACCTGTTTCCGCAGAAGTGTCTCGATGTCAGCGACGTCGCCGACTATCTGGGCAAGAAATACGGCGGCTGGGTCGCCTCGGCGCAAACATATGGCATGAGCGGCAAGGAATGGATCTGCATTCCGGTCTGCTACAGCGGCGCCATGATGAACTATCGCATCGACGCCTCGACCAAAGCGGGGTTCTCGAAATTCCCCGAGACCACGGATGCGTTCCTCGAATACGCCAAGGCGATGAAGGGCAACAACACGCCGGGCGGCTTTGCGCTCGGCCACGCCTCGGGCGATGGCAATTCGTGGGCCCATTGGTGCCTGTGGGCGAACGGCGGCAACGTCGTCGACAAGGACGACAAGGTCATCATCAACTCGCCGGAAACCGAGAAGGCGCTCATTTACGCCAAGCAGCTCTACGAGAACATGATTCAAGGCACCGCGTCATGGAACGACGCCTCCAACAACAAGGCGTTCCTCGCCGGCGATATCTATTGGACCAACAACGGCATCTCGATCTACATCGCCGCCAAGAAGGATCCGAGCAAGAACGACATCGCCAAGGACATGAATCACGCGGTGTGGCCGATCGGGCCGGTCGGTCATCCGACCGAATTGCACCTGCTGTATCCGATCCTGGCGATGAAATACACGAAGTATCCGCAGGCCTGCAAAGCGCTGATGGCTTTCATGATGGAGGCCGATCAGTTCAACAAGTGGCTCGAAGCCGCGCAGGGCTATCTGACGCAGACGCTCAACGCCTACGACAGCAATCCGGTGTGGACGGCCGACCCCAAGGCGACGATCTTCGGCTTGGCCGGCCATCGCACGCTGACCGCCGGCGGTCTCGGCTCGGTCGGCGAGAAGGCGGCTTCGGCGATCTCGGATTTCGTCGTGGTCGACATGTTCGCGAGCTTCTGCACCGGCCGCGAGGACGCCAAGGGCGCGATGAAGATCGCCGAACGGCAGCTGCAGCGCATCTATCGGTGAATCTTCTCCTTCTCCCCGCGGGGAGAGGGAGCCGCCTGGCGATCGCGTCGCAGATGCTTTTTGCCGCGCATCGCACGTCGAGCAACGACGTCGAGCATTGACAAAGGACCGCATGGCCGATCTTGCCATTCATGCCGATAGGGCGGTGCCGCGCGAGCCAACCGCCTGGGCGCGGCTCAAGGTCAACCGCAACTGGCTCGGCTTCTGGTTCATGATGCCGGCGGCGGCGTTCCTGATCCTGTTCCTGGCCTATCCGCTCTTTCTCGGCGTCTGGCTTTCCGTCACCGACGCGCGCATCGGTCAGCCCGGCGTGTTCGTCGGCGCCGAGAACTACGAGTGGCTGTGGGACGACACCGTCTTCTGGCTCTCGGTGTTCAACACGCTGCTCTATACCGGGGTCGCCAGCGTGATCAAATTCGCCGTCGGGCTCTATCTCGCGCTGCTGCTCAACGAGAATTTGCCGTTCAAGGCGATCCTGCGCGCCGTCGTGCTCATTCCCTTTATCGTGCCGACGGTGCTCTCGGCCATCGCCTTCTGGTGGATTTTCGATGCGCAGTTCTCGATCGTGTCGTGGTCGCTGCGCCATCTCGGATTGATCTCGTCGAATATCGACTTTCTCGGCGATACCTGGAATGCGCGCTGGTCGGTGATTTTCGTCAATATCTGGCGCGGCGTCCCGTTCGTGGCGATCACGCTGCTGGCTGGCCTGCAGACCGTGCCGCCCTCGCTGTACGAGGCCGCCACCATCGACGGCGCCAGCCGCTGGCAGATGTTCTGGCACATCACCTATCCGCTGCTCACCCCGATCATCGCCGTGGTGATGACGTTCTCGGTGCTGTTCACCTTCACCGACTTCCAGCTCATCTGGGTGCTCACGCGCGGCGGCCCGGTCAACGCGACGCAGCTGATGGCGACGCTGTCCTATCAGCGCGCCATCTTGAGCGGCCATCTCGGCGAGGGCGCGGCGATCTCGACCGCCATGGTGCCGTTCCTGCTCGGCGCCATCCTGATCTCGTGGTTCGGCCTGCAGCGCCGCAAGTGGCAACAGGGCGAGAGCAATGACTGAAGTGCTCTCCGCCAAGGCGGCCGATCCGCGCGCCGTCCTTACCGCGCCTGCCGCCGACCATACCGAGGGCATGAGCTATCTGGAGACGCTGCCGCGCCGCCTGGTGACGCTCTATCTGCCGCTGTCGCTCATTCTGCTGGTGCTGCTGTTCCCGTTCTATTGGATGGCGCTCACCGCGATCAAGCCTGACGACCAGCTGCTCGACATGAACCGGGTCAGCCCGTTCTGGACCACGGCGCCGACGCTCAAGCACATCTACAAGCTGCTGTTCGAGACCTATTATCCGCTGTGGCTGTGGAACACAATGCTGGTCGCGGTGTCGGCCACGGTGCTGTCGATCATCGCCAGCGTGTTTGCCGCCTACGCCATCGTGCGGCTGCGCTACCGCGGCGCGCAGTGGGTCGGCGGCGCCATCTTCCTCGCCTACCTGGTGCCGCCGTCGATCCTGTTCATTCCGCTGTCGTCGGTCGTGTTCCAGTACGGACTGTTCGACACGCCGTTCGCGCTGATCCTGACTTATCCGACGATCCTGATCCCGTTTTCGACCTGGCTGCTGATCGGCTATTTCAAGACCATCCCGTTCGAGCTCGAGGAATGCGCGCTGATCGACGGCGCCAGCCGCTGGCAGATCCTGCTCAAGATCGTGCTGCCGCTTGCCGTGCCTGGATTGATCTCGGCCTTCATCTTCTGTTTCACGCTGTGCTGGAACGAGTTCATCTACGCGCTCACCTTCCTGTCCTCGACCCAGAACAAGACGGTGCCGGTCGCCATCGTCAATGAGTTCGTCGACGGCGATATCTATCGTTGGGGCTCGCTGATGGCGGGCGCGCTGGTCGGCTCGCTGCCGCTGGTCATCCTGTACGCATTCTTCGTCGAGCATTACGTCTCGGCGATGACCGGTGCGGTGAAGGAGTAGGGCGTTATTTAGCGCGCAGCCGCCGCGCTCGCTTCGGCTTAAACACATCCGCAGCCGGCGCGTTCAGGTCGCGTCTCAGCAAATAAAACAGAGCCGAAATGAAAAAGAGTCCCCACGTTGCGGCGGGGACTCCCAGAATTCGTCAGACAGAACGGAGTGGGTTACCAGCCCACGCCACCCCAGCCCCACGGCCACGGGCCCCAGCCCCAGGTCCGACCCCAGTACCAGCGGTGCCAGTAATGGTGGTGGCAGGAGCAGCCCCAGTGGTGATGCCAGTAATGATGATGATGATAGCGATGCCATCCGTGCGCGGAAGCATCGGTCGACAGCGCGGGCATGCTCAGAGCGAGCGTCGCCGCGGCCGCCATTCCGATCAGAGACTTGCGTAGCATGGAACGTTCCTCAGCCTTTGTTGCCGCATCCCTTTCATGCTTATTATTGAATGGCGACAATGAGAAGGTCTCGCGCCTGAAAATAGTTAATAAATTTTATGAACCTTTATTCATCTCCGACTGCGCAGAGCACGGCAAGCCTATTTCCAATTCGACCATGTTATTCGCTTGAGCCGTGATCCAATCAGCAGGCCCAACGGCAGACGCAGCGGGTTCATTGTTGGTCGGTGCGCGTTTGTGCGCCCCCGCTGTTGGTCACTGTGAATGTCTCGGGGCTCGCCGCCGAAACGCAGGAACGCGCAAAATTTTCACACGCGATCGTCGTTTGGAATTTCGCGCAGCCGCGCGCCTGCACAGCAGCGCCATCGCGAACGCGCCGGAGGTCATCCTGCGTGTGAGCGCCATCGGCTTCGATCGGCGGCGCGCTGGGCCGGCAGGTTATGTTCCGGCCGCGCGCTGCACGCTGGCCGTGTGCCGCGTCCCAAAAGTTCCGCGCCAAGGGGACCCCTGGATGCGGCCGGTCCGGCCCTGCGTCCCTCGCGGGGCAGCCGAGACGCTTGCGCAAGGTGGCCGTTAAGGGGCAGTTTACCATGTCCTCATCCCGTTCGGGGGCGGCGGCGGTTCCGCCGGAGGACGCTAAGGGACTGAAAAAACACCCGTTTTCTATTTCGCGGGAGCGTGCTACGCATCGCGGAATTCTTCACGGGCATTTGAACCTCGCTGTCACACTAGGCGACCAACCTGTGAGCTGACCGAAAGCCGATGCAGGCACCGGCAGATGAATTGCTGATTGGCCGGATCGCGCAGGGAGACCGGCTCGCGATGCAGGTGCTGTTCGCGCGGCACCATGTAAAGGTTTTTCGGTTCGTGCTCCGGCTGATGCGTGACGAAATGGCAGCGGAGGACGTGATCAGTGAAGTGTTCCTGGACGTGTGGCGTCAGGCCAGCAAGTTCGAGGGCAGAAGCGCCGTTTCGACCTGGCTGATCGCGATCGCGCGTTTCAAGGTGCTGTCGGTGTTGCGCAAACGGCGCGAAGAGGGGTTGGACGAAGCGACGGCGGAATCTTTGGAGGAACCTTCGGACAATCCGGAGGTCGCCATCGCCAAGTTGGACAAAGGCGAGAAGTTGCGAAAGTGCCTTGGCGCACTTTCACCTGAACACCGGGAGATCATCGATCTCGTCTACTACCACCAGAAGTCGATCGAGGAGGTAGCCCAGATCGTCGGTATCCCGGAGAACACAGTAAAAACGCGCATGTTCTACGCGCGCAAGAAACTTGGCGAGTTATGCAAAGTGGCGGGAATTGATAGAGGTTGGCCATGACAATAGGCAACAACGGGATGGAACACCAAGGCATGGGACATCAAGGCATGGAGCCCGCCGAGATCGAGGCCATGCTGCCGTGGTATGCGGCCGGCACACTGGGCCGGCGCGACCGCCAGCGCGTCGAAGAGGCGCTGCGCAGCGATCCTGATCTCGCGCGCCATGCCGATCTCGTGCGTGAGGAATTGGCCGAGACCATTTGCCTCAACGAGTCGCTCGGCGCCCCCTCGGCGCGGGCCATGGATCGGCTGATGGCCGCGATCGATGCCGAGGCGATCGGGGCGGCCCACCGCGTGTCCCTGCAGGGCATGACCCGGCGATTCTCGAGTTTTGTTGCAAGCTTCTCGCCGCGCACGCTTGCGGTCGCGGCCACCTTCGCAACGCTCGCCATTGCGTTACAGGCTTTCCTTTTGGTCGATATGCTGACCAAGCCGGCGGGCACCTACCAGACCGCCTCGGTCAGCGAGGGCAAACCTCGCCCCGGCACCTTCGCGCTGGTGCGGTTCGCCCACCAGGCGAGCGCCGCCGAGATCACCAAATTCCTCGAAACCAACCAGGCCACGCTGGTCGACGGTCCCAAAGCCGGCGGCCTTTATCGCGTCAAGGTCGCGATGACCCAGCTGGCGAAGGAAGAGCTCGCCCGCATCGTGACGCACATGAAGCAGGACCGGGTGGTCGAGTTCGCCGCGCCCAGCGAGTAGGCGGCTTCCCCAGATCGCGCTAAATTCGACGGTCGATGCTGGCACGCGCCGTGTGCGGGCGGAGGGGACGCGGCATGCGCGTAGTTCATTGCATTTTCGGGATTCTTGCGCCTGTCGCCATTGCCGCGGCCGCATCGTTTGCAGGGCTCGCGCCTGCCCCGGCCCAGAACAGCGGCACGAGTTTCAGCAGTTCGCAGTCGGTGGCGGCCGACAGGCCGGCCTCGCAGCTGTCGGGCGCGCCGCGCGACGGCGGCGCCATCGCGGCGGCCGTAACGGGCACGGCCGGGCGCAGCAGTGCGCCGCCTGCCGGCGAGCGGCGCTTCGCCCCCGATGAGGTGGTGATCGAGCTCGACGGCACCCCGGCCCAGGCCGATGTCGATGCGCTCGCCCGGCGCCACAACCTGGTGCGGATCGAATCGCGGGCCCGCCAAAACACCACGGTCTATCGCTGGCGCATCCCCGACGGCCGCGACTGCGCCGATGTGATCCGCGAGCTCGAGGCCGACAACGCGGTGCGCTCGGCGCAACCGAACTACGTCTACACCACCCAGGACCAGGTGTCGGATCCCGGCCCGCTGCAATACGCCAACGTCAAGCTGCATGTCGCGCAGGCCCAGCAACTCGTGCGCGGTGAGGGCATCCGCATCGCGGTCATCGATTCCGGCATCGATGTCACCCATCCCGAGCTTGCCGGCGACATCGCGGCGAGCTTTGACGCGATCGGCACCGACCAGAAGCCGCACGCCCACGGCACGGCCGTCGCCGGCCTCATCGTCGCCCATGCCCAATTGACCGGCGTCGCGCCCGCGGCGCGTATCCTGGCGATCCGGGCGTTTGTCGCCGCCGGCCCCGGCAGCGGCACCACCGGCACTACCTTCAGCGTTCTCAAGGGCCTCGATTGGGCGATCGCGCAGCATGCCCAGGTGATCAACATGAGCTTCAGCGGCCCGGCCGATCCGGCGGCATCGCGGGTGCTGGCGGAGGCCGCCGAGCAGGGCATCGTGCTGGTTGCCGCCGCCGGCAATGCCGGGCCGCGCTCGCCGCCGCTCTTCCCCGCGGACGATCCCAATGTCATCGCGGTGGCCGCAACGGACGCCGACGACCACCTCTTCAGGCTGTCCACGCCCGGCCCGAACATCACGGTCGCCGCGCCCGGCGTCGACCTCGTGGTGGCCGTGCCCAATGCGCATTACGACGTCATGACCGGCACGTCCTTTGCCGCGCCGCTGGTCTCGGGCGTCGTCGCCTTGATGCTGGCGCGCAATCCGGCGCTCAATCCCAAGGCCGTCCGCAACCTGCTGATGGCGACGGCCGTGGACCTCGGCTCGCCCGGCCGCGACGACCAATACGGCGCCGGCCTGACCGACGCCTTCCGCGCCGTGGAGGCGGCGGACCCGAAGACCGCCGGCCGGCTGCCGCCCACGCCTACCGCGGTGCACTAGAGAGCGGATGACGTGCTTCGAATCGTCATCCCATTCTAGCTTATTGGCGGGGCATGATTTTTTCCGAAAATCGGGGTCCAGCTCTCGGGATCATGCTCGACGCGCTTCTTGATGGCGGCCGAGCGGCCCCCCGGCCGGCGCGCTACTCTTAAACAAACTCTTAAAAAAGTGTTGAACCTTTCGGCTGGTGGCGACTACCAATGTGTGGCGACGGTGATTTGAGTCGCCATCGGCGCACTTCTCCCCCGACGCTGGCGCCGATCTTTCAGGCCCGCCCGGTCTCGTCCCCACCGGGCGGGTCATTCTTTTCCAGTCTACTTTCTCTTCAAGGCTGCTCTTTTGAGGCTGCGGTGCCGCCCTTCGGCAACCGGGGCTCGCAGTTGCCTGCGCAGCGAGCGAACGTTATACCGCTCGCGCACGGTTTGGGTGACCAAGCCTCATCACGAAGGTTCCTGATCGGCAGCTCCTTCGTGCGCGCCTGCCTTGTCCACGCCGGAATGTCGGCGCTGGGATTTGGTCAGGTGCGGCGGCAGCAAGCCTCGTGAACGTTTTGTCGCCGCAGGGCGACCAAAGCGCGGCGGCGAAAGCCAATTCTCCGATCAACGGCGAGGAGACAAGAACATGAGCGGCCGGGTTCCATTACGCGCGCGATCAATGGCATTGACGTCGATGGCCGCGCTGGCGCTCGCCGGCAGCGTCGCCGTCGCCGACGACATCAAGGTGCCGAGCGATCCGGTGGCGAAAGCCGCGTTCGACGTGCTCGACAAGAGTTGCGCGCGCTGTCACGAGGTCGGCCGCCTGGTCAAGCGCGACAAGCCGGCGAAGAATTTCGGCTTCGTTCTGGATCTCGACAAGCTTGCCGGCGATCCGAATTACGTGCTTCCGGGCAATCCGTTCGGCTCGCGGGTCTACAAGCAGATTCTCGACCAGGAAATGCCCTACGACGTCATGCAGGAGGGTTCTTCCAACTACAGCCCCACCCCCGAGGACATGAAGGCGCTGGAAGCCTGGATCAAGTCGGTCGGCGGCTCCACGGTGGCTGCATGCGACCCGAGCAAGTTCATCAGCAATGCCGACATGATCGGCTACATGGCGAAGGACCTCGACATCCAGCCGCGCGCGCGCGTTGCCGGCACGCGCTATCTGACGCTGACCAATCTCAAGAACGCCTGCGTCTCCGACGCCGACCTCAACCTCTACCGCATGGGCGCGGTCAAGCTCATCAACAGCCTCGGCCGCACCTCCGACGTGGTCAAGCTCGAGACCATCGATCCGGACAAGACCATTCTTCGCATCAACATCGACGATCTGGGCTGGGACGCCAACGATTGGAATACCCTGCTCGCCGTCTATCCCTACAACGTGCAGCCGGACATCAACTCGACCGGAATCTTCCGGCAAGCGACCGGCACGCCGCTGCCCTACGTCCGCGCCGACTGGTTCGCCTACTACGCATCGCGTCCGCCGCTCTACAATGCGCTGTTGAAGCTCGGCGACACTTTCCAGGCGCTCGCCCAGAACGAAGGCGTCGACATCGACGGCGACATCAAAAAGGTGCAGGTCGTGCGCGCCGGCTTTCAGAAATCGGGCGTGAGCGAAAACAATCGGCTGATCGAGCGCCACAAATCGCGCAGCGGCTATTTCTGGACCTCGTATGACTTCGGCAGCAGCGGCGGTGTGAAGAATTTGTTCGAGCACCCGATGGGACCGCGCGAGTTGGCGCCCCCCGGCACCGTCGGCTTTGAGCACGACGGCGGCGAAACGATCTACAGCCTGCCCAACGGTTTCCAGGCCTATTACCTCAACAATAACAAGGGCGTGAAACTCGACACCGGCCCGACCAACATCGTGCACGACACCAGCCAGAAGGACCTGTCCGTCACCAATGGCATTTCCTGCATGGGCTGCCACGCGCTGGGCATGAAGCCCGGCCCGGACGATATCCGCGACCTCGTGCTCTCCGGCAGGACGTTCTCCAAGGACGTACGCGATACCGTCGAGGTGATGTTTCCGCCGCGCGACAAGATGAAGGCGATCCTGGACGCCGATGCCAAGCGCTTTTTCGATGCGGAGCAGCGCGCCGGCCTCGACGTCAAGCTCGCCGGCACCGAGAGCAACACCGAAGTGATCAATCTGCTGTCGCGGCGCTACGAGGCGGATATCGATCTGAAGCTCGGCGCGGCGGACTTCGGCCTGACCAAGGAAGAGTACGCCAAGGCTGCGCCCGACGTCGACAACAAGTTCAAGCCGCTGTTGCGACGGCTCGAACAGGCGACCGTGCCGTTCGATCAGTTCGAGCAATCGTTCCGCGATCTCGCGGTCGCGCTCACCGACCAGGTCGTAGTCGATGTCGGCGCCGGCTCCGGAACGCTGCACCTGCCGTCGGTCGCCGGCAATAGGGCGCCGGACATCGCGCTCACCTCCGACAAGAACAGCTATCGGGTCGGCGACACGCCGGTCTTCACCATCATCTCGTCCAAGGACTGCACCCTGACGCTGACCGACGTCGACGACAAGGGCGTAGGGGTGGTGCTGCTGCCGAACAAGTTCATGCCGGACAGCAGGATCAAGGCGGGCACGCCGGTGACGTTCCCGCCGCCGCAGAATGCGCCGTTCCTCTACCGCATGAACGACCCGGGCAACGAGACCATCATTGCGGTGTGCAGCGACAGCGAGAACGTCGACGGCATCAAGCACGATTTCGCGCATGAGGCCGTCACGACGATTCCCAACTATGCGCAGACGCAGACGCGCTCGATCGCCGTCGTGGCCGCCTGCAAGCGCTCGATCGCGGTCGAGGGCACGGCGCATGCGCCGGGCTCTTGCGGCTCGGTGACGCTGCCGGCGCGGCCGTCAGCACCGCCGCCGGTCCACGGCAAGCCGGAGCCGTCGGCCGCCGCCCTGCCCAAGGCGGTGCCCGAGAGCGCACGCGCGAGCTTCCGCACCGCGATCGTTCTGCCCGTTCACTAGGCAATATGATCGTGCCAAGAGTTGGCGGCCGGGATGTCCGGCCGCCGGTCTGGTCCAAAGGTCGCAGGCTCTCGGCCACGGTTCTCCTTTGACGCCTTCGCTGAAACATGCCGACAATGGCGGCGTGGGGGGACGGCGTGAGCAGCGAAACCATCCTCGAAACCCAAGACCTGACCAAGGATTTCGCCGGATTCCTCGCGGTGAGCGCGGTCAATCTGCGGGTCGCGCGCGGCGGCATCCACGCGCTGATCGGTCCGAACGGCGCCGGCAAGACCACCTGCTTCAATCTCCTCAGCAAGTTTCTCAAGCCGACGCGCGGGCGCATCGTGTTCGACGGCCGCGACATCACCGCGCTGACGCCCGCTGATGTCGCCCGCCTCGGGCTGGTGCGCTCGTTCCAGATTTCGGCGGTGTTCCCGCACCTGACGGTGCTGGAAAACGTGCGCATTGCGCTGCAGCGCCGCCGCGGCGGCTCGTTCGATTTCTGGCGGTCGAAGCGCGTGCTTTACGCGCTGCACGACCGCGCCATGGCGCTCATCGCCGATGTCGGGCTCGCGCCCTACGCCGATGCGCTGACGATTGAACTGCCGTACGGCCGCAAGCGCGCGCTGGAAATCGCGACGACGCTCGCGCTCGAGCCGGAAATGCTGCTGCTCGACGAGCCGATGGCGGGGCTGGGACCCGACGACATCAGCCGCATCAGCGCGCTGATCAGGACCGTTGCCGAGAAGCGAACGGTGCTGATGGTCGAACACAATCTCAGCGTCGTCGCCAATCTGTGTGACCGCATCACCGTGCTCACGCGCGGCAATGTGCTGGCCGAGGGCGACTACCGGACGGTTTCGGCCGATCCCGCCGTGCGCGAGGCCTATCTCGGGACCGGTCATGCCTGAGGCTCGGGCGCTGCTCGCGGTGAAGGACCTTGAAGCCTGGTACGGCCAATCCCATGCGCTGCATGGCGTCAGCTTCGACGTGCAGCCGGGCGAAGTGGTGACGCTGCTAGGCCGCAACGGCGTCGGCAAGTCCACGACGCTCAAGGCCATCATGGGCATCGTCGAGAGCCGCACCGGCTCGGTGCGCCTCGACGGCAACGAACTCATCAAGCTTCCCTCCGACGCCATCGCCCGCGCCGGCATAGCCTTCTGTCCGGAGGAGCGCGGAATCTTTGCCAGCCTCGACGTCCGGGAGAACCTGCTACTGCCGCCGCAGGTGCGTCCGGGCGGACTGGGCCTCGACCGCATCTTCGCGCTGTTCCCGAACCTGCGCGAACGGCTCAAGAGCCAGGGCACGAAACTGTCCGGCGGCGAGCAGCAGATGCTGGCGATCGGCCGCATCCTGCGCACCGGCGCGCGGCTCCTGCTGCTCGACGAGCCGACCGAAGGGCTTGCTCCGGTCATCGTCCAGCAGATCGGCCGCACCATCGGCACGCTCAAGGCGCAGGGCTTTACGGTCCTGCTGGTCGAGCAGAACTTCCACTTCGCCTCGACCGTCGCCGATCGATTCTACGTCATGGAACGCGGGCGCATCGTCGACCATTTCGCGAACGCCCAGCTCAAAGACAACATGGAAAAACTGCACGTTTATCTCGGAGTCTGATATCACAATGCGTCGAAGCGGCCGCGGTGCTCCTCTCGGCACGAGGATGATACGCGCACCGGCGCTCAAGGCCCGCGGCGAGGGAGGACTGTCATGAGGTTCGCAGGCGCGTCGGCATTCGCCGTCGCGGCGTTGATCGGCACCGCGGCGCAGGCGCAATACACCGACAACGTCGTCAAGATCGGCGTGCTCACCGACATGTCGAGCCTCTATTCCGATGTCGGCGGCCCGGGCTCAGTCGCCGCCGCGAAGCTCGCGGTAAAGGACTTCGATCCGGCCGCCCACGGCATGAAGGTCGAGATCCTCAGCGCCGACCACCAGAACAAGCCGGACGTCGGCTCCGGCATCGCCCGCCATTGGTTCGATGTCGACCATGTCGATGCCATCGTCGACGTGCCGAATTCAAGCGTCGCGCTTGCGGTGGCCGAGGTCACGCGCGACAAAAACAAGGTATTTTTGATCTCCGGCGCGGCGACCCCCGATCTCACCGGGGCGAAATGCTCCCCCAACTCCGTGCACTGGACCTACGACGCCTGGATGCTCGCCAACGGCACCGGCAAGGCGCTGGTCAAGACCGGCGGCGACACCTGGTTCTTTCTCAGCGCCGATTATGCGTTCGGGCACGCGCTCGAACGCGACACCGCCGCGGCGGTCACGGCCAATGGCGGCAAGGTGCTCGGCAACGTATCCCATCCGCTCGCCGCCACTGACTTCTCATCGTACCTGATTCAGGCGCATGCCTCGAATGCGAAGATCATCGGGCTCGCCAATGCCGGCGCCGACACCATCAACGCGATCAAGCAGGGCGCCGAATTCGGGATCACGGCAGGCGGACGGCATTTCGCCGCTCTGCTCGTCTTCATGAGCGACGTGAATACGATCGGCCTGAAGGCCGCGCAGGGCCTGGTTTTGACCGAGACCTGGTACTGGGACATGACCGAGGCGAACCGCGCCTGGACTAGGCGCTGGCAGGCCGAGCGGCCGGGCAAATTCCCGACCATGGTGCAGGCCGGGGTTTACTCGGCGATCACGCATTACCTCAAGGCGGTCGCCGCGCTCAGGAGCGATGCCGACGGCAAGGCGGTGGTCGCCAAGATGAAGGAAATGCCCACCGACGATCCGTTGTTCGGCAGGGGCAGCATCCGCGCCGATGGCCGCAAAATTCATCCGGCTTATCTGTTTGAGGTGAAGACGCCGGCCGAGTCGAAACAACCCGGCGATTTATACAAGCTGCGCGCCACCATCCCCGCCGACGAGGCGTTCCGGCCGCTGAAAGACGGCGGCTGTACCGGATTGCCCGCGGTGGTGCTAGCTCCGGCACCGGCGGCTGTCGCGCTGGCGCCAACGCCGCCACCCGTAGCACCGGCGCCCATAGCGCCGCCGCCCGTAGCGGCGCCGGCCGCAGTGCCGCCAGCGGTGGCGCGTCCGGCCAATGTCGCCACCGCACCCGCGGCTCTACCCAGTCCTTCGGCCGCGCCGGTGCTGTCCGGCGATGCCGTCCGCCGCGTCGCCCTCGTCATCGGCAACGACCGCTACCAGAACCTCGATCCGCTGCAGAAAGCGGTGAACGATTCGCGCGCCGTCGGCGACGCGCTGGCCAAGAGCGGCTTCGAAGTGGTGCGGGTTGAAAACGCGGTACGGCGCACGATGAATCAAAAGATAGTCGAATTCGCCGGCAAGGTCGGCCGCGGCGACACGGCGTTCTTCTTCTACTCGGGCCACGGCGTCGAAATTCGCGGCCAGAATTTCCTGCTTCCGGTCGACATGCCGAAAGTGCAGGAAAGCCAGGAAGGGATCGTGAGCGGCGAGGGCATTCCGGCCGATACCGTCATCGACCAATTGCAGAGCCGCGGCGCCAAGCTGGTGATGGTGGTGCTCGATGCCTGTCGCGAGAATCCGTTCGCCAAGCTCGGAACGCGGGGTATCGGCGGAACGCGCGGGCTTGCCCAGACGGCGGCGCCGGAGGGCGTGTTCGTGCTGTATTCGGCGGGCGCCGGCCAGACAGCGCTCGACCGGCTGTCCGACCGCGATGCCGACCCGAATTCGGTCTTCACCCGGAAGTTCGTGCAAGTCCTCGGCACGCCGGGATTGACGGTGCAGGAGGTGGCGACGCGGACGCGCGTTGAGGTGCATGAACTGGCCGCCACGGTCAATCATCCGCAGATGCCCGCCTACTACGACCAGGTGCTCGGCCAGTTCACATTGACGCCGCCGCGATAGTCTGCGTGAAGGAGCATGGGGATCTAAGAGTAATAAATGCAAAGGGCTCAAGGCCCGCAGAGAGGGAGGATTGCAATGAAACTCGCAGGCACTTTGGGGGCATTCGCGCTCGCCGCGCTGACCGGCACGGCGGCGCAGGCCCAGACCACCAGCGTGAAGATCGGCGTGCTCAGCGACATGTCGAGCCTCTACGCCGACATCAGCGGGCCCGGCTCGGTCGTCGCCGCCAAGATGGCGGTCGATGATTTCAACCCCGCAGCCCACGGCATGCAGGTCGAGATCGTCAGCGCCGACCACCAGAACAAGCCGGACGTCGGCGCCGGCATCGCCCGGCAGTGGTACGACGTCGACCATGTCGATGCCATCGCCGACGTACCGACTTCAAGCGTCGCGCTGGCGGTGGCCGAGGTCACGCGCGACAAAAACAAAGTATTTCTGATCTCCGGCGCGGCGAGCTCCGATCTTACCGGGCCGAAATGCTCGCCCAACTCCGTGCACTGGACCTACGACACCTGGATGCTCGCCAACGGCACCGGCAAGGCGCTGGTGAAGACCGGCGGCGACACCTGGTTCTTTCTCACCGCCGATTATGCGTTCGGTCACGCGCTCGAACGCGACACCGCCGCGGTGGTCACGGCCAATGGCGGCAAGGTGCTCGGCGAGGTGGCGGTGCCGCTCAACACCCCGGACTTCTCATCATTCCTGCTCCAGGCGCAGGCCTCGAAGGCGAAGGTCATCGGGCTCGCCAATGCCGGCGGCGACACCATCAACGCGATCAAGCAGGGCGCCGAATTCGGCATCACGGCGGGCGGTCAGCAGTTCGCCGGCCTGCTGGTGTTCGTCTCCGACGTGCATGCGCTCGGCCTCAAGATCGCGCAGGGCCTGGTGCTGACCTCGACCTGGTATTGGGACATGAATGACACCAACCGCGACTGGACCAAGCGCTGGGTGGCCGAGCGGCCGGGCAAGTTCCCGACCATGGTGGTGGCCGGCGTCTACGCGTCGGTGCTGCACTATCTCAAGGCGGTCGAGGCGCTCAAGAGCGCCAGCGACGGCAAAGCCGTCGTCGACAAGATGAAAGAGATGCCCACCGACGATCCGCTGTTCGGCAAGGGCGTGGTCCGCGTCGACGGCACCGTCACCCATCCGGCCTACCTGTTCGAGGTCAAGAAGCCCGAAGAGTCGAAGTACCCGGGCGACTACTTCAAGCTGCGCGCCACCATCCCGGCGGACGAGGCGTTCCGGCCGCTCAAGGACGACAACTGTCCGCTGGTCACCGGCAACTGATCCCTCTTGGTCCTCCCCCTGAAAAGGGGGAGGACGGCCGGAGTGCGGCATGTTCGAAATCTTCGGCATCCCGTCGCAGGCGCTGTTCGGGCAGTTGCTGCTCGGCCTGATCAACGGCTCGTTCTACGCTCTGCTGAGCCTCGGGCTTGCCGTCATCTTCGGCATGCTCAACATCATCAATTTCACCCACGGCGCGCAGTACATGATGGGCGCGTTCACCGCCTATCTGCTGCTGCAATATCTCGGGATCGGCTATTGGTGGGCGCTGGTCATCGCGCCGATCGTGATCGGGCTGTTCGGCGTGGTGATCGAGCGGCTGTTGCTGCAACACCTGCGCAAGCTCGACCATCTCTACGGTCTCATCCTCACGTTCGGCCTGGCGCTCATCATCGAAGGCCTGTTCCGCAACTATTACGGCTCTTCCGGCCAGCCCTATGCGGTGCCGGACTCGCTGCAGGGCGGGCGCAATCTCGGCTTCATGTTCCTGCCCAACTATCGGGCCTGGGTCATCGCCTTCTCGCTCGTGATCTGCCTGGCGACCTGGTTCGCGATCGAGCGCACCAGGCTCGGCTCGTATCTGCGCGCGGCCACGGAAAATCCGACGCTGGTGCGCGCCTTCGGCATCAACGTGCCGCGCATGGTGACGCTGACCTACGGCTTCGGCGTCGGCCTTGCGGCGCTGGCCGGCGTGATGGCGGCGCCGATCTACAATGTCTCGCCGCAGATGGGCTCCGATCTCATCATCGTGGTGTTCGCCGTCGTGGTGATCGGCGGCATGGGCTCGATCATGGGCGCGATCCTCACCGGCTTCATGCTGGGCATCGTCGAAGGCCTGACCAAGGTGTTCTTTCCGGAAGCATCAAACACCGTGATCTTCGTCATCATGGTGATCGTGCTGCTGGCGCGGCCGTACGGCCTGTTCGGGCGGGGCGCGTGATGGAGCAGGTCGCCGAGCCGCAGGTGGTGCTGATGCGCCGGGACACGGCGTGGAGCGTGGGCATCGGCTTTGCGGTGATGGTGGCGCTGCTCGCCGCCGCGCCGTTCGTGGTCTATCCGGTGTTTCTCATGCAGGCGCTGTGCTTCGTCCTGTTCGCCAGCGCCTACAACCTGCTGATTGGCTACGGCGGCCTGGTTTCGTTCGGCCATGCCCTGTTCTTCGGTTGGGCGGGCTACGTCGCCGCTTACGTCGCAAAGGTCGGCACGCTGAGCATTCCATTCTGGCTCGGCAAGCTCGTTTGGCTTGAGATTCCCCTGCCGTCGCACCGGCCCGAACTGGCGCTATTGTTCGGCACACTGACCGCCGCGATCCTCGGCTACGTCGCCGGCAGCGTCGCCATCCGCCGCCACGGCATCTACTTCGCCATGATCACGCTGGCGCTGGCGCAGATGATGTATTTCTTCGCGCTGCGGGCGAAATTCACCGGCGGCGAGGACGGCATCCAGGCGGTGCCGCGCGGCCGCCTGTTCGGACTGTTCGATCTGTCGCACGAAATGACGATGTACGTGTTCGTCCTGGTCGTCGTGCTCGCCGGTTTCCTGCTGATCTACCGGATCATCAACTCGCCGTTCGGCGAAGTGCTCAAGGCGATTCGCGAGAACGAGCATCGCGCCGTGTCGCTCGGTTACAAGGTCGAACGCTACAAGCTCCTCGCCTTCACGCTGTCGGCGACGCTGTCGGGACTGGCGGGCTCGTTGAAGGCGCTGGTGTTCCAGCTCGCCTCGCTCACCGACGTGCACTGGAACATGTCGGGCGACGTCTTGCTGATGACGCTGCTCGGCGGTCTCGGCACGGTGTTCGGTCCCTTCGTCGGCGCTTTTCTCATCGTCACGATGCAGAACTACCTCGCCCCGTTCGGCCAATGGGTGCTGGTCATCCAGGGTGCGATCTTCGTCGTGTGCGTGCTGGCGTTCCGCCGCGGCATTGTCGGCGAACTCGCGAATCTCCTGCGCGTGCGGCTCTGATTCGGGTTCGCTGTTCCCCGAAGTTATCCACAAGAGATGATCGCCGTGAACGCCGCCGCAGATGCGCCGCGCGCATTTTCATTGCTCGACTCGCCCACAACCGTAAGTATGCAGAAGCGCCGAGTCTATGGGCGCATCTGGCTACTTCCCGATGTCTGCGCGGCAACCCAGCCCGTACCAGAGTATCGCGAGGAAGTGGCTCGTGCTGGCGGAGCGTCGTAAAGCTGCCTTTATCGAACTGCGCGAAAGCGACCGCTGGCAGCACTATTATTCGAGCAAAATCGATATCGACGTCGTGCTGCTCAACATCGATCGCGCCTGCGAGCGCTGGGCCGAGCTCGCCGGGGCTTCGCTGCAACCGGTCGAATGGCTCTTGTGATCGCGCTCGCCATGCCGGTCTTTGCGCTCGGCGGGTGAAGCGCGTGAGGATGGTCTACGGCGGGTGCCGAAGCGGCGCCGCGGGCCGTCCGGACGGCTGGGAAAGCATCCGCGAGATATGTTATCCACAGGGCCGCGACGGTGCGCCCGCACCGTGCGTCTCGCCGCCGTCCTCCACCCAACCCTGTGTGGTCAGCCAACCTTGTGTGATCAGCCAACCTTGTGTGACCAACCATGACGAGCGTTCTGTTCTCGCCGATCCGGCTTGCCGACCTTGAGCTCGCAAACCGCATCGTCGTCTCCCCGATGTGCCAGTACAGCGCCAATGACGGCGTCACCAGCGACTGGCACATGACCCATCTCGGCATGCTGGCGAATTCCGGCGCCGGGCTGCTGGTCATCGAGGCGACCCACGTCGAGCGCTCCGGCCGCATCACCCATGGCTGCGTCGGGCTCTATTCCGACGCCTGCGAGGCGGCGCTCCAACGGGTCATTTCCCACTGCCGGCGCGTCGGCACTGCGAAGCTCGGCATCCAGATCGCTCATGCCGGACGCAAAGCCTCCGCGCAACGCCCGTGGGAAGGCGCCAAGGCGTTGCCGGAGGGCCAGGATCCGTGGCCGACGATCGGGCCTTCGGCGCTGCCGTTCGGGCCGGGCTGGCATACGCCTCGCGCCATGACCGAGCACGACATGGCGCACGTGCGCGACCGCTTCGTCGATGCGGCGAAGCGCTCGGTGCGCCTCGGCTTCGACGCCATCGAGCTCCACCTCGCCCACGGTTACCTGTTGCACAGCTTCGTCTCGCCGCTCGCCAACAAGCGCAACGACGACTGGGGCGGCTCGCTGGCCGGCCGCATGCGCTTCCCGCTCGAGGTGACGCAGGCGGTGCGCGCCGTGGTGCCGCGCGGCACGCCGCTCGGCGCCCGCATCACCGGGACCGACTGGGTCGAGGGCGGCCTCACCGGGGACGATGCGGTCGTCCTCACCAAGGCGCTGCAAAAGGCCGGCATCGACTACGTCGACATATCCTCCGGCAACATCACGCCGGAAAGCCGGTGGCCGAGCGATCCCGGCTTCAATGTTCCGGTCGCCGAACAGGTGCGCCGCGAGACCGGCCTGGCGGTGCGCGCGGTCGGCATGATCGCCGGCGCCAGGCAGGCCGAGGCGATCGTCGCCGAGGGCAAGGCCGACATGGTGGCGCTGGCGCGCGCTTTCCTCGACGACCCGCACTGGGGCTGGCACGCTGCGCAGACGCTCGGCGCCGAAGTGGCGCGTCCCCTGCAATATGCGCGCTCGGCGCCTGCGCTATGGCCGGGCGCGGCCTTGCGCGGCTGACGGCGCGCTGGTGGCGTAGCGGCTCGCCAGCGAAGCCGGCTCGGCGCCGAGATAATAGGCAAGCCGCAGCCGCCACATCAGCAGGATGGTGCGCAGCAGGCCGTTCTGCTCCCAGCGCCGGCCCGACGTGACGACCGGCGTGCCGATGCAGTAAGGCCGGCACAGCCGCTTGAGCCGCCGCGAGATGGCGACGTCTTCCATCAGCGGCAGGTCGGGAAACCCGCCGACCGCAAAGAACGCCTCGCGGGCGACGAAGATCGCCTGGTCGCCAGTCGCGATCGCGGTCAGCCGCGAGCGCCAATTGATCATGCGCGCGACCAGGGCGAGCAGCGGATGCCGGCCGGCAATGCGCAGGTCGAAGCGGCCCCAGACCCGCTCGGCGAGCGCCGCATCGATCATGCGGTCGGCGCCGTCAGGCAGCGTCGTATCGGCGTGCAGGAACAGGAGTGCGTCGCCGCCGCCGATGGCGGCGCCGGCATTGAGCGGCGCGCCGCGCCCGCGCGGCGCCGCGATGACGCGGTCGGCGAGCGGTTCGGCAAGGCGCGCGGTGCCGTCGCGGCTGCCGCCGTCGGCGACGACGATCTCGGCGCCGCGGGCGCGCAATGGCGCCAGCGCCTCGAGCGCGGCAACGATGATCGCCGCCTCGTTGAGGACCGGGATGACGATGGTGAGCCGACGCATGGCGCAGGATGATGGCGACACTCATGCCGCGCGGTCAAGATCATGCGGCAGCCGCTTCCCGGCGCCCGGATTTCGACGTTCCCTGCCGCCGCAAACTCGCATAGAGCATGATCCCGAAAAGTGGACACCGGTTTACGCCGCAAGCTCAGGATAGAACATGAGCAATCCGATACTTGTCGAGGTCGTCCGCGGTCCGCTGGTGGAAAGCCGCCATCGCGGCGCCGTCGCTGTCGCCGATGCCGACGGCGCCAGCGTGCTTGCGCTCGGCGATGTGGCGACGCCGATATTTCCACGCTCGGCCGTCAAGGCGCTGCAGGCGTTGCCGCTTGTGGAATCCGGGGCGGCCGATCGCTATGGCTTCGGCGCCGAGGAGCTTGCGCTCGCCTGCGCCTCCCACAGCGGCGAGCCGGAGCATGTCGCTGGCGTCGAGCGCATGCTGGCGAAGGCCGGGCTCGATAAAGCGGCGCTGTGTTGCGGGACGCATTGGCCGATGTCGCATGCGGCAGCATACGCGCTGGCGCGCACCGGCACGCCGTCGGCCCTGCACAACAATTGCTCGGGCAAGCACACCGGCTTTCTGTGCGTCGCCTGCGCGATGGGAATTGACCACGCCGATTACTGGCGCCCGGAGCATCCGGTGCAGCGTGAAGTGCGCGCCGCGATCGAAGACATGACCGGCGCCGTGCTGGGCGAGGACCGCCGCGCGGTCGACGGCTGCTCGGTTCCGACCTGGGCGATACCGTTGAAAAATTTGGCGCACGCTTTCGCCAAGTTCGGCACTGGCCACGGCGTTACGCGCGAGCGCGCCCGCGCGGCGGAGCGGCTGCGCAGCGCCTGCGGGCAAAAGTCGTGGCACGTCGCGGGCACCGGGCGGTTCTGCACCGAGATCATGCGGCTTCTCGGCCCGCGCGTTTTCGTAAAAACCGGCGCCGAAGGCGTCTATTGCGCGGCGCTGCCGGAGCAAGGGTTCGGCATCGCCGTCAAATGCGACGACGGCGGGGGGCGCGCCGCCGAGGCGGTCACGGCAACGGCCATCGCGCGTTTGCTGCCGCTCGAGCCCGCCGAGCGCACTGCGCTGGCGCGGTTCGGCGCGCCGACGCTGCGCAACTGGAACGGCATCAAGGTCGGGGCGCTACGGGTGACAGCAGCGCTCGCTTCAGGCTAAGAAAAGCGCATTGAACGAAACGCCGTGGCAACAACCGGCAGTCGAGGCGGATGTCCATATCGAACAGTAAAGCGTCGAATAGCAAAGCGTCGCATAGCAAAGTGCTGCTCGCCGCGCTGGCGCTACTGCTGGCTCAGGCAACCGGCGTCTTCGCGCAGGAGCCCGCGAGCTATCCGAAGCTCGCCCGCGACGGCTATGCGCTGTCCCGCGAGGATGCCGAAAAACTGGAAGCGGGCCTCAAAGACACGCCCGAGGATATCGCGGCCCGGGTCAAGCTGTTGGGCTTCTACTTCCGCGGCCCGGCGATGCAGGCGTTGGGCCACGACGCGACGGTCGAAGCGCGGCGCCGGCACATCCTGTGGCTCGTCGAGCATCATCCGGAGTCCGAGGCGACCGAGCTCGCCGAGGCGACCATCGATGCGGCGGGCACCACCTTGGCGGATCCGGCCGGCTACGAGCAGGCGGCGGCGCGCTGGATGGATGAGGCGCAGCAGCACCAGGACTCGGCGGCGGTGCTGAGCCATGCCGCCAGGTTCTTTCGCCTGTCCAATAAGGAGCGGGCGATTTCGCTGCTGCAGCAGGCCCAGCATGCCGCGCCGGGCGATCGCGACCTCGATGCAAAGATCGGCTACGTCTACGCGCTCGCCATTCTGGGCGTCGACATGATGAACCAGAACGGGCTGCCGACGACCCACAACGCCGCCGAGGCGCACAGCGAATTCGCCGCGCGCGCCATGAGCGAGCTGAAAAGCTCATCCGATGCCGCCGTGGTGGGCAACGCCGGCTGGATCGTCGGGCAGTACGGCGTCATTCTCAACGCCATGCTGAAGGGCAAGCTGACGGTCGACTATTTCCCGGTGGCGGAGCAACTGCTCAACAGGGCCCACGAGCTCGAGCCGAACGAGCCGAAATGGTCGAGCGCGCTCGAGCAGATCGGCAAGCTGCGCGACATGACCCGGCAACGGAAATAGCCGGCGTCAGCGCACGCGGTTGCCGCCGATCGACAATTGCGCATAGCGGGCGGCGCCGTCCTTGCTGAGGTCGCCGGTGACCGGCTGCTTCCATTCCATGCCGACGATGGCGCCGAGCCGGGCCGCCGAGATGAGATTGTCGGCGATCACCGCGGCGCCGGCGCCCGGCACCACCGAGACGGCGATGCCGTAGTCGGTCGTGCGCACCACGTTGCCGTTGACGGTGACATCGCGCAGATACGGCCCCCAGCCGGCGGCGATGCCGATGCCCTGGACGTTCTCGATGACATTGCCGCTCGCCACGGTGTCGGCCTCGATGCTGATGCCGAGCGCGGCCGCGAGGTCCGGTGCGCTCTCGCCGGGCCGGCCGCGGGTGAGATTGCGGATGATGTTGCCCTGAACCACGGCGAGCCGGCCGTCCTCGTTGAAGTTCGCGACCGAGACGCCGGTTGCCGCGCCGTCGACGATGTTGTTGGCGATGACGGCGCCGCGCGAGCCGAATTCGGCGTAGAGCGCGGTCTCGCCGAGGCTGGTGCAGGTATTGCCGAGTATCTGCAGGTTGGACGACGAATTGCCGCGCACCGCCGAGAACGCCGCGTTGTGGACCCGGTTGCCGCGCACCATGACGTTGTCGGCGCGGAACACGGCTATGGCGTTGCCCCACTGGCCCGAGCCGCCGGACTTGTTCATGACGTTTTCGATGCGGTTGTCGGTGACTATCGTGCCGTCGTCGCCTGGCGAGGTGCGGCGCACGAAGATGCCGCCGTTGCCGGCGCCGCGCACGGTGTTGCCGGCGATGCGCAAGCCGCGCGCGTCGATCGATTCGATGGCGAAGTCGGCGGCGCTGATTGTGTTTGCGGTCACCTCGCCGTCGGCCGCCTCGAGCGTGATGCCGTTGCGGCCGGCGTTGACGATCTCGCAATCGGCAATGCGGACCGAGCGCGCCTGCGTGACATGCACGAGGCCGCGCTGCTCGGGCAGCGGGATGTCGGCGCCGTCGAGAATGAGGCCGCTGATGCTGACATGGTCGCTGCCGGTTGCCGTCATCATCGACGGCCCTCCCGCCATGACGATGCGGGTCGCTCCCGATACGCCGGCGATGGCCGCATGCGGCGGCAGTCGCAGCGCGCCGGCGCGATAGAATCCGGGAAGGAGTTGCAGCACGCTGCCGGAGGCCGCGGCGCGGTCGATGGCCTGCTGAAAGGTTTTGGACTGGTCTTCGGCGACGTTCGGCCGCAGCCCGAGCGAGGCGGAATCGATCCTGTCGCGCGGCGCGGCATCGCGGATCGGCAAGGCTTGCGGCTCGCCTGCGCGGCGGGCGAGCGCCGGCGCTGCGACACTTGCCGAGGCCGCCGCGGCAAGGGCGGCGAACAGGCGGCGGCGATCGATGTTCATGGCGGGGCACCTCGCAGCAGAGCGGACCCACCCCCCTGCATCAAATAATGTGCCACCGGCCTGTGCCGCGCCGGCACAGGCGCTATTGCGCCGGCAGGGTTAACGGCGGCTTGCCGCGACCAGCGCGATGAGCAGCGACTCGGCGGCGCGCACGAGCGTCGGCAGCGACGGCGATCGACGCTTTACGCGCCGCCGCGGCCGCGCCGAAAGGCCGATGGCCGGGATATGAATGAATTGAACGCGCGGCCGACCGTCGCGCGCGTGCTGCAATGCGCGCCAATAGGCGTAATTGCACAAATACCGGCCGGCATCGCGCGACAGTCGTGCCGCCCGGGTGTTCTTGCGCGCGGCGCCGAGGAGGCTCGCGAACGGCGCGACGCCGCGAAGCGCTGCCGGGGCGCCGCGCACAATGGCGCCGTGCAAGGGGCGGTATCCGCTCGCATCGGGCAGCAGCACCGTGACGGCATTGCGCGCCCGCGTCTCGATGCGCAGCTCGCGCGTGCGTCCGGCAACCCCGAACATCAGAACGACGTCCGGCCGCCGCGCCATCAGTTGCGGCAGATCGCGATCGACGCCCGCATAGGTCGTCGCGAACACGTGCGTGGCGCGCTCGATCGCGGCAAGAGCGGGCCGCCGCCTGCGGGCAAGCGCCTTGACCAAGGCCGCGCTCGGGTTGAACGGCGCGCCGGGAAACGGCCCGAAGCCGGTGATGAGGACGCGCATCGCGTCACAACCCCAGCATCGCGGCGACCTTCTCGACGGCGGTGGCAGGCGCCAGGCGGCCCGCCGCGACGTCGGCCTCGATCCGCGGCAGGGCGGATTTAAGCGCACGATCCGAGCGCAACGGCGCGAACACGCGCTCTTCGAGCATCGCCCACATCCATTTCACTTGCTGCTCGCCGCGCCGCGCCGCGAGCTCGCCCGATGCGGTGAGCCGTTCGCGATGGTCGAGAATGTGCGCCCACAAGGCCGCGACGCCGTCGCCCTTGAGCGCCGAGTAGGTGAGGACCGGCGGCGCCCAGTTGGGCGAGTGCGGCGACAGGATATGCAGCGCGGCGGTGTACTCGGCCGCCGCAAGCTTGGCGCGGGCAACGTTGTCGCCGTCGGCCTTGTTGACCGCGATCATGTCGGCAAGTTCGATCACGCCCTTCTTGAGCCCCTGCAGCTCGTCGCCGGCGCCGGGGAGCACCAGCACCAGGAAGAAGTCGGTCATGTCGGCGACCGCGATCTCGGACTGGCCGACGCCGACCGTCTCGACCAGCACCACGTCGTAGCCCGCGGCCTCGCACAGCAGCATGGTCTCGCGCGTCTTCGCGGCGACGCCGCCGAGCGTGCCGGAGGTGGGCGAGGGGCGGATGAAGGCGTTGGCGTCGGTCGCAAGATGCGCCATGCGGGTCTTGTCGGCCAAGATCGATCCGCCGGTGCGCCGCGACGAAGGGTCGACCGCGAGCACCGCAACCTTATGGCCCTGGCCGGTCAGCATGGTGCCGAGCGCATCGATGGTGGTGGACTTGCCGACGCCCGGCGCGCCGGTGATGCCGACGCGCACCGCCTTGCCGGTTGCCTCGAGCAGCGCCTGGGTGAGGGCGGCGGCGGCGCGGCGGTGATCGGCGCGCTTGCTTTCGATCAGCGTGATCGCGCGCGACAGCACGGTGCGGTCGCCGGCGCGGATGTCGCGCGCGAGCCGGCCGACATCAACGGACGGTGAGGGCGAGGCCATGAAGTTTCATCGGCGAGGCCGGGAGCGCCGTCAAGCTCACGGCGGTGCGATCAGCACGGCGAGGCCGCCGTCCGCATGCGGCTTGGCGGCGGTGGCGCGAGCGAGCGCCAGCACCGCCTCGCGGCTCGAGACGCGGCAGGCGGCGCCGTTCTCGGTGCTGCAGAATTTTCTGCGCGTCGCGTCGCGTCGTCGGCGTCGTTCTCGTCGACGTAGAACACCAGATAGGTGCCGTCGGCGAGCTTGTGGGCGATGGCATATTCGGTCGGCAGGCTGGACCGGATGCTCTGCACCAGCAAATCCGCGCCCTCGAAGGGGTGCAGGGTGAAATCGCCGATGTCGTTCGAGGCGCCGCTCTGCGCGACATAGCGGCCGTCCTGCCAGCGGAATGTCTGGTCGGTCGGCTCGTGCGCCGCGCCGTCATGCAGCGCGTAGAACTGCAGATGCGGCGCCTCGCCGAGGAACGGCTGCGCATCGGTGAGAATGGGCGCCGCGGAATCGATGCAACCGGCGAGCAGGGCGCAGATCGCGACGGCGAAAAGTTGCGGCGCACGGCGCGGTTGCTGCTGCGGATTCGTGGTCAAGATACCCTGCGTGAGTGGTTGGCGGTGCCAGCCGATCCGGGTTGACGCGAACGGCAGTCTACACCCTAGCCCAAATCCTGGCGTCGCCTTGCGCGGCCGATCCGCCTGCCCGCTGCCCTTATTCGTCTTGAATCGTCTCGGAAAGACCCCGTTGTGGTCGAATTGAGGCCGCATCGCGTGGCTGACATCACCCGTTACCATCAGCGCAGCCGGGGGACGGTTGCGCGCCCATCATTGGCAGGGGAGAAGACAATGAATTGGGATCAGATCGAGGTTAACTGGCTCGTCTTCAAGGACAGGCTCCGGCACAACTGGGCCAAGCTCACCGACGAGGACATCACGCGCATCAACGGCCGGCGCGAGGCGCTGGCTGGCCGGCTTCAGGAGCGCTACGGCTTCGCCAAGACCGAGGCCGAGCGTGAGATCAACGCCTGGATCCGCGCGCAAAGACGCCTCGCCGCGTAAGGGGACGATAAATCCATCCCTCCCTGCGGCCGCGGGGAGGGATTTTTTATTTCTGCTCATCGTCCTTCGGCCGCTCGCCGCCGAACAGCGCCGCGCCTTCATCGGAAAGAAATTGCCGGAATTTCGTCCACGGTACGAAGACCGTATAGGGGCCTTCGACATAGGGGCCGACCGCGTAGGGCGAATAATGGAAAGTGAGGCCCGCGCTCCTGCCGCGCTCGGTCGATGGCGCGAGCGTCACCGGCCCGAGCTCCAGCAATGCGGGCTTGACGCCGTCGTTGATGAAAGTATCGGCCTCGAGATATTGCTCGGGCGTCATGTTGGCTTTCAACGTGTCGTCTCCTCCAACCGGAATGTCGCGTGATATCTTCTCCGACGCGACCGCGAGCCGCGCGAGCTGGGCCAGCGCCTTCATGGTCGGCCCGTTGTCGGCGGTTTCCTTGAAGAAGGGGCGGATGCTGATGCGCTTGCGCGCGTCGCCGTCCCACAAGATGGTGTCGATGACGGAATTGGGATGCGCGCCGCCCTCGAACGTATCGTCGGTGCGCACGATGCTGACGTAACGCCCGACGACGGATCGCGACGCATAGTTGCGATCGTAGGTCCAGGCGACACCGCGAAACGCAGCCGGAAGATCGCGCTGCCCCTTGCCGGCGTTGCCGCGCATCTTTTCAGCCCAGCCGCGGCCCTCGGCGAGGCAATTGTCGTACAGGCCAGGATGAGCCTTGAACGCATCGTCGATCTCGACCGTGATTTCGACGAGCTTGCTCTTGATCGATACCGCGGGCGTCTGGGCCAGGCTTTGCGCGCAAACAGCCAGGGTGGCCGCGATGACGACAGCCGATCGGAGAATGAGCGAGCCGCATGTGCGGCGCATCGGGTGAATCATTGCACCGGTCCTCAGGGCAGGATGGCGAAGGCGCGCGCCGGAAAGCCGAGGCCGTTTTCCACCTTGGGCCAGGTCACCACGATGATCGCGCCGGTCGGGGGCACCTTGTCGAGGTTGGCCATGACCTCGATCTGGTAGTGGCCGTGCTGCAGGATGTAGGTCTCGGAATCCATCTTGTCGGTCGTGTCGGTGTCCATGGCTTCGTGGCCGGTCGCGGTCACGCCGCGCTGCTCGTACAGGTATTTGATGGTCTCGAACGCCCAGGCGGGAAACGGGCTGCGCTTGAAGCGCTCGGGGTCCTTGTCCCAATCCTTGTACATGTCGGTGCGCAGCGCGGCGAAGGCGCCGTTCGGCACACGGCCGTGCGCCTTCTCCCAGGCCTTGAGATCGGCCACCGAGAACGCGTGGTTCGGGTCGTTGGCGAGATAAGGCGTATCGTCCAGCACGACCAGCCGCAGCACCATCTGCTTGAGCGGAATCTGGTCCATGGTGATGCCGTTGTCGGCAAAATGCGCCGGTGGATCGACGTGCGTGCCGTATTGCCCGACCATCTCGTAATAGGTGGCGCGGAAGCCATCCTTGGCGATGGTGTAGGGCTCGTGCGTCTTGGGATCGGAGGCGGGCGAGAACGTGGCCTGGCCAAATCCCGACCACACCGGCGTCTGCGGCCCAAAGCTGTGAGTGAGATCGACGAATGTCTTCGACGCGATGATCTGATAGGCGCGCGCGAGGTCCGTCTGCTCCCGCGCCGCCGCACCCGTCGTCAATGCGCAAAGCGCGGCGGTCAGCAGGATCATGTCACGAGGACGAACCAGGACGGTCATCGAACGTCTCCTCATTGGGGTTGCGGCCACCGCCGAAAAATTGCGGCGGCGGACGCCGCGGTCAGCGCCGCGCAACCGCATGGACTCTGCCGATAGACCAGCGCAAGATGCGATGATCGTCTACTGGTTTTCTACTATTTTCTCGCGTTTCTCGCGGACCTATTGGGATATCGGGCGCCGGCACCGGCAGCCGCACGTCGGAAATACCACGACCGGCGGCAACGGAACCGCGCCGCGGCCCCGACAGTTGGAGGGGGCAGGGAAGGCGAGGTGGTAAACAGGCGCTGCCGATGCGGGCCGTCAGGTCAATCCTCGTTCTTTGCCTGCTGCTGGCGCTCGCGGCCGGAATTTACGTGTTCGTCGCCTGGCGGCCGGCCATCGCGCCGATCGCGCCGCCGTCAGCGGGCGGGTTCGATGCCGCGCTGGTGCAGCGCGGCGCCACGCTTGCCGCGATCGGCGATTGCGCCGTCTGTCATACGGCGCCGGGCGGGCGCGTTCTCGCCGGCGGGCTTGCCCTGCCGACGCCGTTCGGCACGGTTTTCTCCACCAACATCACGCCGGATGCCGAGACCGGAATCGGCGGCTGGTCCGAGGCCGCATTCCAGCGCGCCATGCGGCAGGGCATAAGGCGCGATGGCGCATATCTCTATCCGGCGTTCCCCTACGATCACTTCACGCTCGTTACCGACGACGATGACCGGGCGCTTTACGCCTATCTGATGACGCGCCAGCCGGTCCACGCGACGGCGCCGGCAAACACGCTGCCGTTTCCTCTCAACGTGCGGCTGGTGATGTTCGGCTGGGACTTGCTGTTTCTGCATCAGGGTCCTTACCGCGCCGACGCCGCGCAAAACGAAACGTGGAATCGCGGCGCCTATCTCGCCGAAGGGCTCGGCCATTGCGGCGCGTGCCATACGCCGCGCAATGTCCTGGGCGCGGAAAAGACCGGGCGGAAATTTGCCGGCGGCGAGGCGGAGGGCTGGACCGCCTATGCGCTCAATTCGTCGTCGCCGGCGCCGGTGCGCTGGAATGCGCCGGCGCTCGACCACTATCTGGGCCAGGGCTGGGACGAGTTGCACGGCGTGGCGCGCGGTCCGATGGCGCCGGTCACCGAGGACCTGCACGCGGCGCCGCCGGACGACGTTCGGGCGATCGCGGTCTATGTGGCGACGCAGATCGGCGAGCCCGCCGCGCCGCCTCAGCCGCTCGAGCGGCATGCGCAAAAGCAGGCCGGACGCGGCAAGGCCGCCGCCGCCGCCAGCGCCGACAGCCAGGCCGTTACCATCGGCGCCGGCGCCACGACCGGCGGCGGTGACGGCGCCCTGATCTACGCCGCCGCCTGCGCCGGCTGTCACGAAGGGCCGCGGGCGCTGCCGTATGGCGGCATCGATCTCGCGCTGTCGAGCGGCATCAGCGGACCGAGCGCCAAGAACCTCGCCAATGTCGTGCTCTATGGTTTGCCCGCCGCCGCGGGTGCGCGCAGCCCGATCATGCCGGGCTTCGCGGCCGCGATGGACGATGCGCAACTTGCCGCCTTGGCGGCCTACCTGCGCGGGCATTTTTCCGACAAAGGCCCATGGCGTGACGTTGACGAAAGCGTGCGCGAGGCGCGCAGTGCGCAGACCGCGCCGGTAGTCAACCATGCGCCGGCCGCCCCATCCGATCCAACACAGCGGACGACCCATGGTGAAACTCAACGTTAACGGCCGCGCCGAGGAGGTGGATGCCGATCCACGCACCCCGCTCCTTTACGTGCTGCGGGGCGACCTCAAGCTCAACGCCGCAAAATTCGGCTGCGGGCTCGGTCAATGCGGCGCCTGCACGGTGCTGGTCAACGGCGAGCCGGTGTTCTCATGCGTGACGCCGGTGGCGTTGCTCGAAGGCAAGCAGATCACCACGCTCGAAGGCCTCGGCACCGTGGACAAGCCGGCGCCGATCCAGCGCGCCTTCATCGCCGAGCAGGCGGCGCAGTGCGGCTATTGCATCCCCGGCATGATGATGCGCGCGCAGGCGCTGCTGCAGAAGAATCCGCGCGCCAGCGATGCCGACATCCGCGCCTGGCTCGAGCCCAATCTGTGCCGCTGCGGCACCCACATGCGCATCCTGCGCGCGGTGCGCCGCGCCGCCGAGATGATGCAGACGGCGCAAGCGGGAGACGCCCGATGAGGAGCGATGCCATCGTCGTCTCGCGCCGCGCCGTCCTCGCCGGCTCGGGCGCGCTCATTTTCAGCTTCGCTTCGACGTCGCGTCTGTCCGCGCAGCAGCAGTCGCCGCCAAATCCAGGCGGCGCGCCCCCTGCGCCGCCGCCATTGCCGGGCAGCCTGAGCAAGACGCCGTTTCTGGATTCCTGGATCCGGATCGATGCCGATGGGGCGATCACCATCTTCACCGGCAAGGCCGAGCTCGGCCAGGGCATCAAGACCGCGCTGTTGCAGATCGCCGCCGAGCAGCTGGATGCCGATCTGGACAAGCTCAAGCTGATCGCCGCCGACACGGCGCGCACGCCCGACGAGCAGTATACCGCTGGCAGCCATTCGCTGCAGGACAGCGGCACCGCGATCCTCAATGCGGCCGCGCAGGTGCGGGCGCTTCTCATCGCGGCGGCGGCGACCCGCGCCGGGATCCCGGCCGAGCAGATGAAGACGGAGCACGCCGCCGTCGTCGCGCCCGACGGCCGCCGTTTCGGCTACGGCGAACTGGTGGCCGCCGAAATGCTGCACGTCCAGGCCTCGGCACAATCGCCGCTCAAGGACCCGAAGGCCTATCAGGTCATGGACCGCTCGGTGCAGCGCATCGACATTCCCGCGAAGGTCACCGGCGGCGCGGCCTATGTGCAGGATTTGCGGCCGCCCGACATGGCCCATGGCCGCGTGGTGCGGCCACCGAGTTACAGCGCGCAGCTTGCCGGCGTCGACACCGGCGCCATCGAGAAGATGCCGGGCGTGCTGAAAATCGTGCGCGACGGCAATTTCCTCGCCGTCATCGCCGAGCGCGAATTCCAGGCGATCCAGGCGATGCGCGCGCTCGCCGCCGCGGCGCGCTGGCAGGAAACGGCGAAGCTGCCGAACGCGGCCGATCTGCCGGCGGTGGTGACCGGCCTTGCGGCGCGCGACATCACGGATCTCGACCGGCACGACCCGGGCGGCGGGGCGGCGACGGCGCTGACGGCGCTGACGGCGCTGACGGCGAGCTACACGCGGCCCTACCTGTCGCATGGCTCCATCGGCCCGTCCTGCGCGGTGGCGCAGCTCAAGGACGATGCGTTGACGGTTTGGACGCACACCCAGGGCGTTTTTCCGGACCGCGCCGCGATCGCCGAAATGCTGCACATGCCGCCCGACAAGGTGCGCTGCATCCAAACCGAAGGCTCAGGCTGTTACGGCCACAACGGCGCCGATGACGCCGCCGGCGACGCCGCGCTTCTCGCGAGCGCGCTGCCCGGCCGGCCGGTGCGCGTGCAATGGATGCGCGAGCAGGAACACGCCTGGGAGCCGTACGGCCCCGCCATGGTGGCCAAGGTCAAGGCGAGCCTCGACGCCGGCGGCCGCATTTCGGATTGGGACTACGAGGTCTGGAGCAACACCCATTCGATGCGCCCCGGCACGGCAGGCTCGCTCCTTGCGGCGCGCCACCTTGCCAGTCCGTTCCCGCAACCGGAGCCGAAACCGATCCCGATGCCGGAAGGCGACGGCGATCGCAATTCCATTCCGATCTACAAGATTCCCACCGCCCGGGTGATCTATCACTTCCTGCCGGCGATGCCGGTGCGCGTCTCGGCGCTGCGCGGGCTCGGCGCTCATGTGAATGTCTTCGCCATCGAAAGCTTCATGGACGAGCTCGCCGCGTCGATCGGCGCCGATCCGGTCGAGTTCCGGCTCAAGCATCTCGACGATCCGCGCGCGCGCGAGGTGATCTCCACCGCAGCGGAGCGTTTCGGCTGGTCGGAGAAATGGCGGCGCGTGCCGGGGCGCGGCTATGGATTTGCCTTCGCGCGATACAAGAATCTGGCCGCCTACTGCGCCATCGCCTGCGAGGTCGAGGTCGAGCGCTCAACCGGCCGGGCGCGCATGGTGCGCGCCGTCGCTGCCGTCGACAGCGGGCAAGTGGTCAATCCTGACGGCATCGCCAACCAGATCGAGGGCGCCATCATGCAATCCATGAGCTGGACGCTCTACGAGAGCGTGACGTTCGACGATACCCGCATCACCAGCATCGACTGGGCGAGCTATCCGATCCTGCGCTTTGCCGACGTTCCGGACGAGGTGGCGGTCCACATCATCGACCGGCCCGGCACGCCTTTCCTCGGCAGCGGTGAGGCGGGCCAGGGTCCGACGGCGGCAGCCGTGGCCAACGCCATCGCCGATGCGACCGGCCATCGTTTCCGCGATCTGCCGATCTCCCGCGAGCGCATCAAGGCCGCGATCGGCGTTTGATTGAGCCATCTCCGATGCTGATTGCGTCGTCGCTGTGTACCGCGACGCTGAAAATATTGCTAAATACGTACCATGGAATTGCCGGGAACATCCTACCTCTACACCGTGGCCGTCCTTGCCATGACGTTCATCGGCTTTTCTGCGATTGTGATGCAGCTGCGCCAGACTTCGGATCGTAAATTACGGACGTTTGATGTATTGTTTGCGCACGTCTACATGGAGTTCGGTCTGATAATTACCGTGGGCTCAATGCTGCCCCCGCTGCTCGCGTTTTGGGAATTAGCCCCTGCAATTGCGTGGCGTGTGTCGAGCGGACTCGTCGGTGTCCCCGTTGTTTTGTTTGGTTTGACATACCCGAGGCGCAGACGGGCAGCTTCACATGAGCCTACTCCATCGTATGTCCGCTTGAATGTCTCATGCGTTCTGTTGATCGGGCTCACTCTCTTGCTTAATGCGAGCGGCGTTCTAGGCAAACGATCCGATGCGGTGTTTTTAACTGCTTCGACTGTATTTCTCGCTTTCGCCGTGGGCACTTGGCTCCAAACGCTTAATCTCATCTTTGGACAGAAATCGCGCTGATCTGCCCGGTTTTATAAATACACGTAAGCTGCGCACCTCGCGATGACGGCGAACCTCTTACGACTCGACATCAAGTTCCGTCACCCTGAGGTGCGAGCGCAGCGAGCCTCGAAGGGCGACGGCCCGGGCGTTGGGGCCGCATCCTTCGAGGCGCGCCTGTGGCGCGCACCTCAGGATGACGGGGCGTCGCGAGCCATTCCTAAACGCTAAGCGTCCGGCAGCGGAATGAACTCGGCGGTATCGCCCGGCACCACGGCGAAGCGCCCGGCTTTCCAGTCGGCCTTGGCGGCTTCGATGCGCTCCTTGCGCGAGGAAACGAAATTCCACCAGATGTGGCGCGGCCCATCCATGGCGGCGCCGCCGACGACGACGAGGTGGCAATCGCTCACCGCCCGCACGGCGACACGGTCGCCCGGCCGCAGCACCAGGAGGCGTTCCGGCCCGTGGCGGTCGCCGGCGATCTCGATCTCGCCCTCGATCACGTAGACGGCGCGCTCCTCGCAGGCGGCATCGATCGGCAGCGTGGTGCCGGCCTTGAGGCGCGCCTGCGCGAACACCGTCTCCCAGGACGTTGCGACCGGCGAGCGCAGCCCGTGCATCGTGCCGGCGACGACGCGCAGCGTCAGGCCGTTGTCGCGAAGCTCGGGTATGTCGGCCGCCGCCGTATGGGCAAAGGCCGGCGCCGTCTCCTCGTCCGCGGCCCCCAGCGCCACCCACAATTGCAGGCCGTGCAGCGGCTCGCCGCCGTCGCGCCGGTCGGCGGCGGTGCGCTCGGAATGCACGATGCCGCGCCCGGCCGTCATCCAGTTGACCGCGCCCGGCCGGATCGGCATGGCGCTGCCGAGGCTGTCGCGGTGCACGATCTCGCCGTCGAACAGGTAGGTCACGGTGGCGAGCCCGATATGCGGGTGCGGCCGCACGTCGACGCCGTCGCCGGCCCGGAACACGGCCGGCCCGAAATGGTCGAAGAAGATGAAGGGCCCGACCATGCGCGATTGCCCCGACGGCAGGGCGCGGTGCACCTGGAAGCCGCCGAGGTCGACCGAGCGCGGCACGATGATCTGGGCGACGGCGTCGCTCGCGGGCGCATCACCGAGGGCGGGGTCCTTGGCGGGAAAGAAGCTCATGGTGTTGCCTCCAGGTCATTGCGGGGCGGCGCCGAAGGCCGCGAACCGGACCAAACAACCAGCCAACCAAAGCCTCAGATGGCGTGGAACGGCTGCGCCTTCACGGCTTCGACCAGGCCGTAGAAGGCCTCGTTGGTCGTGCCCCAGCTCGGCAGCTTCTTCATGTTGGCGAGCCAGCGCTCGATATTGGGATAGGCCGAGAAGTCGCAGCGGACGACCTCGCCAAGCGTCACGATGCCGGCGCCGAAATAGTCGGCGATGGTGATCTCGTTGCCGCACAGATAGGGCTTGTTCGGGCCGAGCCAATGGTCGTTGAGGATTTTCAGCCAGCGCCGCGCGTTCTGCTGTCCGACCTCGATGGTGGCCGCCTGGGCCTCGTCGCTGCGCCGCTTGAGATGCGGAAAGAGCTGCGGGTAGCAGAGATTGTAGCCCCAGTCGCGATAGAAATTGGAGTTGATCCAGTCCATTATCTCATTGACCTTGGCGCGGGCCTTGAGATCCTTCGGGTAGGCGGGCGAACCGATCTTATCCGCCAGGTATTTGAGGATCGCCGAGCTCTCGGTGAGCCGCAGGTCGCCGTCCTCGATCATCGGGATGAGGCAGTTCGGGTTGAGCGCCGCGTAGGCCGGCTGGAGATGCTCGCCCGTCATCACGTCGACCAGCACCTCCTCGACCGGAATCTTATTCTCGGCGATGAACAGCCGCACTGGCCGGCTCGTCATCGATATCGGATGCATGTAGAGTTTCATGGTGATCGCCTCCCTTTCCCTTAGCCTAAAGGACGGGCGCGGCGTCTGCCACTCACGTTTGATTTAGCGCCAGGCGGCGCCCCGGTCGGGGTGGTGCGCCGCGATCGCAGCGTTCAGCGCCGCACGCCGGCCTTGGCAACCGCCTCGGCGATGAAGCGGGGCTGGGCGAAGGCGGCGACGTGGACCTCGGGCGTCCAATACTTGGTCTTGAAGCCGCCGGCCTTGCGGTAGCGTGCCGCAATGGTCTTGACCGGGAGCGCCCGCATCCGCTTGTCGTCGGTGGCGAAACCCATGGCCAGGTGGCCGCCGATATAGGTCGGGATCGCGGCAACATAGCAACTGCCGTCGGCGAACAGGCGGCGGAACTTGCTGACGCTCGAGATGAGCTCGCGCGGCTGGAAGAACGGCACGCCGTTCTGCGTCACCATGACGCCGCCCTTGATCAGGCAGCGCTTGCAGGACGCATAGAATTTTTCGCCGAACAGGACCTTTCCCGGCCCCTGCGGATCGGTGGAATCGACAATGATGACGTCGAAGCGGCGCTGCGTCCTGGCGACATACTTGGCGCCGTCGTCGATGACGCTCTCGAAGCGCTTGTCGGCGAACACCGGGCGGGTGAATTCCGGAAAGTGCTCCTTCGAGAACTCGATCACCGCCGGGTCGATCTCGACCTGGGTGAGGCGCTTGACCGTCTTGTGCTTGAGCACCTCCTCGGCGATGCCGCAATCGCCGCCGCCGATGATGAGCACCTCGCGCGCATTGCCGTGGGCGAACAGCGGCACATGCGACATCATCTCCTGGTAGATGAATTCGTCCCGCTTGGTGATCTGGGTGGCGCCGTCGAGCATGAGCATCTTGCCGAAGAACGGATGCTCGAACAGCACCAGGTGCTGGTGCTCGGTCTGCAGCTCGTAGAGCACCTTGTCGACCTGGAAGGTCATGCGGAAGCCGAGGTCGTCGAACAGCGT
>Ga0182024_10001912_pt1 | contig 52642 bp, 52 predicted proteins | sample P32metaG_FD_120480 | JGI IMG/M metagenome (GOLD analysis project Ga0182024, IMG submission 120480) | Permafrost microbial communities from Stordalen Mire, Sweden - P3-2 metaG (Illumina Assembly) | ecosystem: Environmental > Terrestrial > Soil > Wetlands > Permafrost | place: Sweden: Stordalen... | reverse complement strand
CGGATTTCGGTAGCGCCACTCGCTGGCATAGTCCACTTCCACCGGCACGCGTGCCAGTGTCTCAATCATGAACTTGCCCGCCTGTCCGGCGTGCCAGCTGGTCCCGCAGGCAATGATGTTGATTTTCTTTGCCGTCCGAAACTCCGCTTCGGTGATCTCCATCTGGTCGAGAAAAATGTGGCCTGTCTCCTGCGAGACTCGTCCCAGCGTCGTGTCGCGAACCGCGCGCGGCTGCTCATAAATCTCTTTGAGCATGAAATGCTTGAAGCCGCCTTTTTCCGCCAAAATCGGATCCCACGTCACATGCTGGATCTGCCGTCTCACCGGCTTGCCGTCGAAGTCCGTCAGTTGCACTCCGTCCGCAGTGACAATGGCCATGTCGCCGTCCGCCAAGAAGAAAATGTCGCGGGTGTGGTACAGAATGGCGGGGACATCTGACGCCACAAAGTACTCGTCGTTTCCTAATCCAACCACCGCCGGCGGTCCATTGCGGGCCGCGACAATCTTGTTAGGGTCGTCGGTTGAAATTACCGCCAGCGCAAAAACGCCCGTAAGCTGCTTGATCGCCTGCCGCACGGCATCTTCCAGCGACCGACGATGGCCATTTCCCGTGCTCGCAGAATATTTTTCGATCAGGTGAGCAATGATTTCGGTATCGGTCTCGGTAGTGAACTTGTGCCCTTCCTCAGTCAGCTTCTTCTTCAGGCTAAGATAGTTTTCGACGATGCCGTTGTGCACCACCACAATTTTCCCGGTGCAGTCGCGATGAGGATGGGCATTTTCTTCGGTAGGACGACCGTGCGTGGCCCAGCGCGTGTGGCCAATGCCATAGGTGCCATCGAGCGGTTTCAGGCGGATGGCTTCTTCAAGATTGCGCAACTTGCCTTCGGCACGCCGCAGTTGCAACCCCTCTCCGTTCCCCGCAACCGCGATTCCAGCCGAATCGTATCCGCGGTATTCCAGCCGGCGCAGGCCCTCGATGATGATCGGAACTACACTTTTCTTACCCACGTACCCGACGATGCCACACATAGAGAAACCTCAATGGATTGACGGAAGTACTTGCTCGTATGCCTACTCGGCGAGGGAGAAACGGAACTCTTCGATCACGGGGTTGGTCAATACTTCGCGGGCGATGCGTTCGACCTCGTCCCGCGCTTCTTCGCGCGACAGGCCGCCGTCCAGCGTGAGCTCAAAGTACTTGCCCTGCCGCACGCTCTCCAGTCCTTTGTACCCCATCTTCTTAAGCGCCCCCTGAATCGTTTTGCCCTGAGGGTCGAGGACAGTTTTCTTCAAAGAAACGTAAACGTGAGCCGTCATAAATCAGGATTATACGTGAGCTACTCTTGCCTTCAGAGGTCAGACTTGGGTTTTGAGCTTACGTCAGTACTTTCCATCCGCGGTCCGTGATCTGACGCCTGAGACTGTTCCTTGTTTTGTTTCAGCTTTTCATCCAATGCGGCTAAAGAGTCTTGCAACATCTTCCGGTGCCGCGGATTAGTGCTGGCTTCGAACTGTTGCAAAACGGTCTGCCGTGACAGCCGAAGACTTTCCCATTCCCGCCAGCGAGCCGCCTCTTCCTTGCTCATAGGAGGGTGACGCTGAGATGATGCCTCGATCCTCTCCGCCTGTTGCGCCTCTACTGATTTGCTTTCCCACCCGCGTGCCACGTACCCATTATAGTTGGGTGGACTCTGACTCGTTTTGAACGATGATTTTGCCGGTAGCAGACGGAGGGTTATGCCATCCGACCATCTTCAAGAAATCGTTTCGCCTTTACTATCTTGAAGCTGTTCTGAAAAGAGAAAAAATTGAAAAAAGTCGCACAATTGGCGGATTCTGCGGGTATAATGCCCGCGCACTATTCACAATCTACGTGAGTTCCGCCTTTTGAGGGGGAGGCGGCGACGAGGAGTCGCTGAATCCGTGTCCGTTACAAGCGCCCCGCGCTTGACCCTCAAATCGCTGTCCCACCCCGCGGTTGCCCCAAGGCCGGGAAATCGCCTATTTCGCGACGGTCAAGAACACGATTTTTTCTGCGACGCCATCCTTCATCGTTTCATTTCTGTTTTTGAAATCGTCTTTCTCTTGTCTTCCCTAAATCCGTGTTTCCAAATCAATGCGATCCTTAATGGAATTGACATTGCGGCCGGGATGGCCGAAGGCCAAAACAATCATTTTTCGGAATCTGACATAACCTTGGTCCCGCGGACTGGGAGGGGCTGCCATGCCTGATTCATCTCAGTTCACCCCAGAGGATCTGATTCCCTTCAGCCATGCAGGAGCTCTCGCCGACCCCGAGAAATTACTGGCTGCATATTTCCGTTCGTCCACGGTGGGAGTCTGCGTGCTGGATTCGGAGTTACGCTATCTCGCCATCAACAACGCTCTTGCCGCAATGAACGGGATTCCCGCCACCCACCACATTGGGAAAACAATCAAGGAAGTTTTGGGGGATGCCGCTAGCGCGGTGCAGCCCGAGTTTCATCGCGTTTTCGCAACCGGGGAGCCAGTCGACAACATCGAGATTTCGGTTGTGCTTCCCACCCGCCTGGAGCCTGGCCACTGGATTGGACACTTCTTTCCCATTAAAGACGGAGCCGGAAATGTCCGGCGCATCGCTGCAGTCATAGTAGAGATTACCGAGCAGAAAAAACTGGAACTGTCGCTGAAGCATATCGGCGGAAAATTAGGCCAGGAGAAAGAACGGCTGCAAATGTTGTCAGATGTGAGTGCAATCCTCGCGTCAGAGCGCGATGTGCAGCAGGCTTTTCCTCGGATATCGGCCCGCATTCGCCGCATCCTGCACCACGAATATGCCGGCTACGAGTTGCATGACCGCAACAGCGGACTGCTGGTGCGGCAAGCCGAAGATTTCCCCATGGGCAAAGGTTTGCTTTCAGCCTTGCCGATCAGCCCGCACAACAGCCCGGGAGGTCTGGCGCTGCGGGAGCGCACGGCGCTGATTTTTTCCAAAGAGCAAATGCAGAACTTTGAAGCTGAAACCGCGAGGAACCTCCTCGAGGAAGGATTGCGTTCCCTGTGTTGCGTTCCCTTACTGCGTCCCAACTGCCCGCTGGGAGTGCTGGTGCTTGGCAGCACCCGCAAAGGCGCATTTCATCCCGATGACTTGGTCCTGCTCAACCAGCTTGCTGCCCAGTTCGCCGTGGCGTTAGAAAATCAACGAGCGACGGCCGAGATCGAAGCCCTCAAAAAACGTTTCGCCGAAGAGAAAAGTTATCTGGAAGCCCAGACCCGTCCCCCCAGCGACTTCACCGACATTATCGGCGACAGCCCTGCTCTCAAACAGATTCTCGATCAAGTCACAACCGTTGCGCCCAGCGAAGCTACAGTCCTGATCTTGGGAGAAACAGGAACCGGCAAGGAACTGATTGCTCGCGCTGTTCATCGCCTGAGCCGCCGCCGCGATTTTCCTTTCGTCAAGGTCAATTGTGCCGCCATCCCCACCGGTTTGCTCGAAAGCGAATTATTCGGCCACGAGCGCGGAGCCTTCACCGGTGCCATCAGTCAGAAGGTTGGACGCATGGAACTGGCGTATGGCGGGACCTTGTTTCTCGATGAAGTCGGTGAAATTCCTCTCGAACTTCAGCCTAAACTCCTTCGCGTCCTCCAGGATCATGAGTTCGAACGGCTCGGCAGCAACCGCACCATCAAAGTAGACCTGCGGCTGGTCGCAGCCACCAATCGAGACTTGGCCAAGGAAATGGCCCAGCATGAATTTCGCAGCGACTTGTTCTACCGCCTCAGCGTGTTCCCGATCCAGGTGCCTCCTTTGCGCGAACGTCGCGAAGATATTCCTCAGCTTATTCGCCATTTCGTGCACAGATTCGCCACCCGCATGCAACGCCGTATCGAAACCATCCCTAAAGAAACCATGCAGAGGCTGACTGCGTGGTCCTGGCCGGGAAACATACGCGAACTCGAGAATCTGATGGAAAGATCCGTAATCATGAGCGAAGGCAGTGCCTTGCACGTTCCGTTATCGGAAGTGCAGGCCGGACTCCACCCCCCTGGTTCCCGTACAAATCGGAGCATGGAACACAGCCTGGATGAAACTTTGGGTAATGCTGAACGGGAACACATCCTGCGCGTGCTTCGCGACACCGGCGGCGTGATCTCGGGACCCAATGGGGCGGCCCGAAGGCTCGGATTAAAGCGGACAACGCTCCAATCCAAGATGCAGCGACTGAAAATCACACGTCAGGATTACTCGACCCCTCCCCAAGATTAGTCTCTTTCGAAAATCTTTTTTGGTCCGAAAATACTGCACCCATGATTGTGCGACGGCTAATCGGCAGCTGCCGACTTTTCGGCAGTTTCGCCAGATCGGTTGCCTCTGTCTCTTTTCGGAACTCGTTCCAAACGCGGAAGTTCCTCCCTTTGCGTTCTTCCTCCGTTTTGGAACGCCGCATGCATCCTGCTCAATCGCCTCTGCCCTGGCCGGAGAACGGTTTCCGACTTTCCCGGAGGATATCCCAGTCCCCCAGTTCCAGTGCCAGACAAAACAAAAAATTTTCGGCGCTTCCGACCGGTTTCAGGGAGTCACACGCATGTTACTTATACACAAGGGGCAATCGCTGCTCCCGGCTTTTTCCTGTCGAGCCGTGGAGACGACCTCGCCGCTGCGAGAGGCGCCTTTTTATGGTCGCACGGACGGTAGTCTTGCGGAGGCGGCTCGGCCGAATCTCGCCCGGTCCTACGCTATTCCAGCCGGTCTTCCCATTCCTGATTTTCATCCCCAGGAAATCGACGTTCTCTACCTGCTCGCCTGTCACTTTGAATGGGAGCGGCAGGAAGAGCCCAGCGCCGCGTGGGAACTGCTCGCAGCCGCGGAGAGCGCCAACTCCAATACTCGGGCGCATGCTCGCGCTCTACTTGCCGCCTCGCGTCATGTGGGCGGTTTCAATCAAGCTGTCAGCTCGCGTACCTCGACTAAACAAAAACCATCTTTCGCGACGGAGATAGAAAAAAATATGAAGGTGCCCTACGGGCTCGACATTATCGAAAACTGCAGCGACTGCGTCACTGCTCACTCCGGGTTTTTTTGCGGCCTCTCGTCTTCAGCCTTGCAGTCTCTGAATCAGGTGAGCCATAAGAGCAACCTGCCTGCGGGCGCCATTCTGTTCGTCGAAGGGCAAAGTGCCCGCGGCATGTTCATTCTGTGTTCGGGAAAGGTAAACCTTTCCACCACCTCGCGCGAAGGAAAAATACTAATTCTTAAAACTGCTTCCGACGGAGAAGCTCTTGGCCTCAGCGCTGCCATCTCAGGCTCTACCTATGAATCAACCGCCGAGACCGCAACCCCGTGCCAGTTGGACTTTGTGGAGGGCAAGCACTTTCGCGAGTTAATGCAGGAGCATAGTGAGGTCGGGATGATCGCGGCGCAGTCGTTGAGCCGCGACTTCCAATCCGCCTATCGAGACATTCACGATCTTGTCCTTACCCGCTCTTCCGCGGGCAAGCTGGCAAGACTTTTACTTTCGCAGTCGCCGACCAACGGAGTAGAAGCGGCCGAGACTCGCATCCCCTCGTCGATGACCCATGAAGAAATGGCGCAGCGCATTGGCTCGTCCCGCGAAACCGTAACGCGTCTTCTCAGTAATCTGAAAAAGAAGCAGTTGATTCGGCTGGACGGTCCCACCCTTGTGATTCGGGACCGCTCGGCGTTGGAAGCTCTTGCAGTTTAGTCCTCCCCCACCCTAGGAGACCGGAGGACGAAAGCTTTTCTCGCGTCCTCCGGATTTTTCTGAGCTGTCCGCAATTGCTACGCTGAATCCCGTCCCTCAGGCGCGTTCGATTGCTGCGCTGAATGCCGAGCGCTGAATGCCGATCTCAAGACCAGAATGATCTTGTTTGATTCGCGTTCATCACCCGCAATGTCAGAGTCCGAACAATTCTCGTAGCCGCTTGGTTTGAGCCCGGCTCACTGGAATTTCGGTCTGCTTCTTGTCGTCCATGCGCAGCTGGTAAGAACTCTTAAACCAGGGAACGACTTCGCGAATGCGGTTGATGTTGACCAGGTAGGAGCGGTGCGCCCGCCAAAAAAGTTTTGTGTCTAAACTGTCCAGCAACTCCTCAAGCGTTCGGCAATTGGATTGGCCTTCCATTCCTGCCGTCCCGCCCGTTACCACCGTGATTACGCCGTCTTCAATCCAGGCATAGCAAATATCTCTTTGATCGACCAGAAACATGCGCCCCACGGTCTTTAGCAGAATTTTCGAGGCTGGCTGCTTCTGCGATTCGATCATCCGCACCAGGGTGTCGATCTTCTCCGCCGGCAGTCCATCCGCGTCCTGCTTCGCCCGCGCTTTCTGAATCGCCTGCGCCACGCGTTTCTTATCGAATGGCTTTAGCAGATAATCGATGGCATTCACTTCAAAGGCCTTCACCGCATACTGGTCGTAAGCCGTGGCGAAGACGATTTTTGGCAGAGGGATTTTCTTGTCCAGCAGCTTCTTGATCACTCCGAAGCCGTCCAGGCCGGGCATTTGTACATCCAGAAAAACCAGGTCAGGATTATGTTCTTTGATCAGGCTGAGAGCTTCCAGCCCATTCTTGCCCTGCGCCACCACGTTGATATCGTCGGTATGCTTCAGCAGGTAGGCGAGTTCGTCGCGGGCGAGTTGCTCGTCGTCCACGATTACTGCGGATAAAGCCATTGTTGCTCCGGAAAACAATCAAACAATCAGATCCAACAATCAGATCGAACAATCAGAAGACCGCTGAGTTCAGTATAGTGCCGCGATTTTCCGCGCGCAATGCACCCTGCGCTCCGCCCCTGTACCGTCCTTCTGCCGGCTGCTATAGTTTTAAATTCTGCATCGAATGCGATTCATCATGAGCGTTCATCGTGAACAGGGGGGCCCGGAAAGAATGAAACTCTCCAGCACTTTAGGAGCAGTGACTTTAGGAGTAGTTTGCGTCGCACTGCTGTCCATTCCCGCTTGGTGCGCCACTGCGCCCACGGTCACTCTTGCGGTCGACGCCACAGCGGCGCCTCGCAAAATCTTTCATGCCTCCTTGAAAATTCCCGCCAGCCCGGGAGATCTTATCCTTTACTATCCGAAATGGATTCCCGGCGAGCACGCGCCCGACGGCCCCGTCATTGATCTTGCCGGCCTGAAGTTTTTTGCGGGCGGCAAGTCTTTGAAATGGCGGCGCGACCTGCTCGACAGCTTCACCCTGCACGTGCAGATTCCGGCTGGCGTCACCGAAGTTGCAGCCGAACTGGACTTCCTTTCTCCGGCAACCTTCGAGAGCGGCTTTTCCGCAGGCTCCTCCGCCACCGACAAGCTAGCCGTCATTAGTTGGAATCAAGTTTTGCTCTATCCCAAAGGTTGGAAGTCCGACGAAATCAATTACAGCGCCAGCCTCAAGCTTCCCGAAGGATGGAAGTTCGGCACGCCGCTTCCCGTAGTGAATCAAAGTGGGAGCCAGAGCGGAAACGAAATTAAGTTCGCCACTGTCTCTCTCTCGACGTTGGTCGACTCGCCAGTCATTGCCGGCGAATTTCTGAAAGTCGTTCCGCTCGCCAAGGATCCGCCCACCGAAATGGATATTGCCGCCGACAGCGCTGCCGCTCTTGACGCCCCAGACGAAGTCTGGGATCACTACAAGAGTCTGGTCGATCAGGCGCAAAAATTATTCGGCGCCCACCACTATCGCGACTATCACTTCCTCTACACGTTGAGTGATCACGTCGCCCACTTCGGACTTGAGCATCACGAATCCGACGACAGTCGCGTGGACGAACGCGCTCTCGTTGACGAGGCCGACCGCAAAGCCTCCGCCAGCCTTCTGCCCCATGAATATGTGCATTCGTGGAACGGAAAGTACCGCCGTCCAGCTGACCTAGCCACGCCGGACTACGAGCAACCCATGCAGGACGATCTTCTCTGGGTCTATGAAGGCCTGACCAACTATTTAGGATTCGTGCTGACGGCCCGCAGCGGCTTGTTAACCCCGAATCAAGACCGCGAGGATCTGGCCACGACCGCCTCTGCGCTTGAGCACACGCCCGGGCGCGAATGGCGCAACCTGCAAGACACCGCCGACGACGCGCCGGAGCTTTATTTCGCCCCGCGAGCCTGGGAATCCTGGCGACGCAGCACCGATTTTTACGACGAAGGAACTTTGGACTGGCTCTGGACCGACGTCATCATCCGTCAGCAGAGCAAGGGCACGAAGAGCATCGACGATTTCTGCAAGCTCTTCCACGGAGCGCCCAGCACTGGCCCAATGGTCAAGACATACACCTTTGACGACGTGGTGAACGCTCTCAACCAGATCGTTCCTTACGACTGGCGCGCATTCTGGACCGAACGTCTCACCAATCACGGTCCAGGCGCTCCTCTTGGCGGCATTGAAGGCAGTGGCTGGAAACTCGTTTACGACGACACTCCTTCTGACATGATGAGTACGGTGGCAAGCCTGTATCATTCCGTTCCGTCTGCGCTCGGGTTCGGGCTGGTACTGAGTGATGACGGCGCCATCAGCGACACCATTGAAGGCATGCCCGCCGCCAAAGCCGGCATCGGCCCGGGCATGAAGTTAGTTGCAGTCAACGGTCGCCGCTTTTCTCCCGACATTCTGCGCGACGCGGTCAAAGCCACCAGGAACGGCGGTGTGCTCGATTTGCTGATTGAAAATACCGACTATTTCAAAACCTACAAAGTCGACTATCACGGCGGCGAGAAATATCCGCACCTGGTGCGTGACGATTCAAAGCCAGATTTGCTAACTGAAATCCTGAAGGCGAAATAGGTAATCAAAGGGCAATCGAGAGGGGTTCCCCTTGTCTCGCTTCCTTTGCGAGACAAGGGGATTTTGACTCAGTGTATCGGGAGATTTCAAAAGGCGCAGAATAATAAGGCACGCTGAAGCAGCATAAAGCACTCTGAGACGCTGCACGGGCCTTAGTGCTTACTATTCCTTCATCTCCCGCTCCATCACCCTCCGCAGCGCCCCATTGATCCGCGTCTGATAACGTCGCCCGTCCCGGCGAAACCAAGCCAGCACATCGGCATCCAGCCGCAGGGTGATAGGCTTCTTAATGGGCTTGTAAAATTCCATTACTTCTTCCATCGAAACCGTATTCCCCTTTGAGTGTTCTGCCGACGCCGAGAGCGTCAAGCCCTTCTTCCGCCGTCTCTTCTGCCGCGTTCCTGTCGCAGACCCTGCGCCACTCCTGCGACGGCTTTGTCCCTCTCGTGTAAGTCGTTTATTCTTCTTCATATACTCCAATATAATTATTTATTTGTATGTACACAATCGTAATAAAAGTGTTCCGTAAGGAACATTTTGTAAAGAAGCTTCTGCAAAACTCCTCCGGGCAGTTGCCACGACTCATCCGGCTGCGCTTACTTCCAGAACAACATCGTCATCTTCCATAAACCCAAAGACTTCCTGCGGCACAGGATTCTGCCATACCGGCGCGAACGATTGCCGGTGCAGCGGTGTCGGACCGAACTCGCGCAGGGCGGCGAGGTGTTTGGGTGTGCTATATCCCTTGTGCGAAGCCAGTCCGTATGCCGGAAAGACCGCATCCCAATCACGCATCATGCGATCGCGTTCCACTTTCGCCAGAATCGAAGCGGCCGCGATGGAAGCAGACAGCGCGTCACCATGCACGATCCCAACCTGCGGCTGGCCGCAATCAATGCGCAGGGCATCGATGAGCAGATGGTCGGGAACAGGCGCCAGCAGCGCTACAGCTTCGCGCATAGCCTGCCGCGACGCGTGATAAATATTGATCTGATCGATGCGCGCTGCGTCGACGGCAGCCACAGCCCACGCCACTGCATGCTCGCGAATGCGTTCTGCCAGCACCTCGCGCCGCTCAGCGGGAAGCAGTTTGGAATCGCGCAGCCCGCGCACCCGATAGTCTGGGTCAAGAATTACTGCCGCTGCCACCACGCAGCCAAACAGCGAGCCGCGTCCCACTTCGTCCACTCCAGCAACCAAACGGGCTCCTGCTGACCAAGCTTTTTTTTCATAGCGCAGCGTGCAGCGCAGCTTCTTCAGCATCCGCAACTTCGCCGCGGAGAACGAAAGTTTACGCGGGCTGGACGATTTCGTCGCGGAAGATTCCATCTCAAGAGATCTTATCGATAAAAATGCAAGATTTGTTCACCATCTTCCTCGACAGCAGAAATTCCTGCAAGAGAAGATTCAAGCTCGCGCATGGAAAACCAGACCTTCGCGCTTCGCTCGCAATGACAGAACGGCGAACAGTAACCATTACCCGGATTACGGGCGTACATTGCCCGTTCGGACATGTACTGGTAACTTGGCCTTAGTCGGACTCGACCCGAATCATGGAGTGCAAAATCAATCCGGTGGCGGAAAACGGCCTGCTAAGTGGAAAGCTGGTTCATTTGGCGCTGCCGGTGCGCTGGAGTTTGATCGGCCGGGAAGGCCGAGGGCCGGCCGAGCTGGCTTGCACCTACGACATTCATCCGCGCGGTGCGCGCTTGCTCAGTTCGCGCGCGGTGAACATGGGAGACATGGTGCTGGTGGAACGCGGGCGCAACAAAGCCATTTGCCAGGTGGTCTGGGCGGGGGACGCCGCATCGGCTTTGCGCGGTCAATTCACAGTGCAATGCGTTGAAGGTAAATCGCCCTGGGATGAAGAGCTGCGGCAGATGCAAGAGCAGTACCAACCGATTGACCTTGATAACCTGGAGCGGCGTGCGCTGCCTCGTGGATTCGGCGGCGCGGAATCCAACCGTCGTCGTCGTCCACGCTACCACGTGGAGGGTCTGGCTCAGGTGATCGACGGAGTACAGCGGGTCGAAGGCGAGGTGCAGCAGATTTCTGAATTTGGCGCGCGCATTGCCGCCACGGAGATCCTGCGCCCGGGAACCGACTTCCGCCTCACGTTGAACATGTTCGATATCAGCGTCGCGCTCAAAGCGCAGGTGAAATACCTGGTGAACAACCTCGGCATGGGAGTAGAGTTTCGCGAAATTCGCCGCGGAGACCGTCCCATGTTGAGCTATGTGCTGAGCCGGCTGCGTAGCAGGAAAGTGCAGGAGTTTGTGGGCGTCGAGGTCATCCCGCTGGCCTCAGTCGCTGGATAATTCTGGAATCACACCCCAAGATATATCGACCGAAGTACAGGTGCCAACGAAGACTCGTTCGCTTCATTTGGCTGGCGACATTTTCATAGCGGCATCATTTACAATGAGTCTCAAGATCCTCGGGTTCGAGAATGTCCTCCACTGGAAAGGTGAATGCGGCCCTGGCCGCCGCGATAATCTTCATTCTCCTCAGCAGTTGTTCCGCATATTTCGCGTTCAACCGCATGGACGCGAGCCAAAGTTGGGTTCGCCACTCGCGCGACGTACAGAATGCCTTGGCGCAATTTTCCCGGGCTGTCGCCCGGGCGGGACGGCTGCGCTCGGAGTATATGGATTCCGGCGACAACTCTCTGTTGCAGCAACAGGCTGACGTAGTGGATCAGATTCGGAATACGGCGGCCGCGATTCAGACCTTAACAGTCGACAATGCGCGACAGCAGGCTAATTGGAAAGAGCTTTCAGAATTGAAAGAGCAGCGCATTGCTCTGCTTGGCGCGGCACTCGAGCTGAAGAAGAGTGGAAAGTCGACTCCAGCGGCCCAGGCGGCGATCAGCCGCCAGAGCCTGGCGGCAGCGGATCGTACAGACCAGGTATTGCAGCGCATGTACGACGCGGAAGAACAATTGCTGGCGGAACGGCAGGCGCGGGCAAACAGTTCCGCTTCCTTGATTGCAACCATTCTGATTGCCAGCCTTTTCCTGGCTCTCGCAATCTTCATCGTTCATCATCTCTTGCTTGTAGACCAGGTAGCGGCGCGCTCTCGAGCCGAGTTGGCGCAGCGCGCTCTCAGCGCCAAAGTGTTGACGCTGCAGGATGAAGAACGGCGCAAGTTTGCGCGCGAACTGCACGATTCGGTCGGTCAGCAGCTGGTAGCCATGAAAATGGCAATTTCGGTGCTTCAATCCAAATTGCCGGGCGACAACACGCTGCAGGATTGCCTGAAGCTGCTGGACGATTCCATTGCGGAAACGCGGACGATTTCGCACCTCTTGCACCCGCCCCTGCTCGATGAAGCGGGACTGAACTCGGCTTCGCGATGGTTTGTGGAAGGCTTCGGTAGGCGCAGCGGTATCGACGTCAGCCTGGACATACACGATGGCGCTGGCCGTTTGCCTGAAGCCACCGAGCTGGTATTATTCCGGGTTCTGCAGGAGAGTCTGACCAATGTGCACCGCCATTCCGGCGCTAAGCGAGCCGATGTGAGTTTGCAAACGGCGAATAATCAAGTGATCTTGCGAGTACGCGATTATGGCAGCGGCATGCCTCCAGCAGTGGTGGAAAGTCTGCGGCTCGACGGGTCAGGCGGCGGCGTCGGCCTGGCGGGCATGACCGAACGTATTCGCGAAATCGGAGGAAAACTGGAAATTCATTCCAGTGCAGTCGGAACCGAAATTGTGGCACGGGTGCCCATGAGCACGAAACCAGCAAGGCAAACAATATCTCCGCCCAGGATGCAAGAGGTGAAAGGATGATCCGCAGTTTTTATTGGATAGTTATCTTCATACTTTTAGTTTTTGTGGGCGCTTGCTCGAAAAACTCATCGGCGCCCCGGGTCATCGTTGAAATTCCGCCAGGCTTCTCAGGGAACTTCGTCCTGGAGATGGGAGTGGCCGGCGCTCCTCCGTTGGCCCAACGTGGAGATGCATACGTGGTGTCTGTGCCCAAAGACGGGAAGGTCATTACGTCGACACTACTGACGAAGTCACAGCCGACATTTCAAAATGCCAGTGAAGGGGCGGTTTGGGGTTATTCGCATTCCGTATCGAACACCGGCGATGGCATTCCGGTGGGCGGCAGGATCGAATTTTTCGTCGGGACCAGGAAAGAATACGAGGCCGAACAGGGCAAGAAGAATCATTCCGGAGCGCTGTCATCTCCGGCGGAACTGGCCGCGATGAGCGCCTGATCGTAGCTGCTCTCAGCGGCTAAAAAAGAAGACCAAGGCTTTTTCCCAATAATTAGGACGCGCCCCAATGGCGCGCCCTTTTTAAAACAAGCCTGAGACGACTGGTTCGGCGCACTCGGCCCGCGCCGCCGATTGCCGTGTGCGATTATGCTTTCTCTACGTCACGCAGGCGAGCGGCTTTGCCGCGCAATCCACGCAGGTAGAACAATCGGGCGCGTCGCACCTTGGACGAGCGCAGCAGTTCGACCTTGTCGATCACCTTGGAGTGAACGGGGAAGATGCGCTCCACGCCCTGGCCAAAGCTGATCTTGCGCACGGTAAAGCTGGCTTGCGGTCCGTTGTCGCGCTTGATAACCACGCCTTCGAAGGCCTGCACTCGTTCCTTATCGCCTTCTTTGATTTTTACGTGCACGCGGACAGTATCGCCGGGGCGGAATGGGGGAATGTCGGTGCGTTGCGATTTGGCCAGCAGTTTTTCGATGATTACGTTTGACATGGTTTTATCCTTCGTCCTTCGCAGCGCCTAAAGGCGCGATTGATGCTCGTTCCTTTTTCGGTATGCCTGAAGGCATACCCTGATACGAATCCTGATACTTACTTAACGTATGATCCTGTCACACCGAGTACAACTTCATTTTCGATCGCGCTTGATCCGGGCCAAAACTTTTGCGTCCTCGTCGCTCAGTTCTACACTTTCCAGCAAATCCGGGCGGTTGCGTAGCGTTTTTTCCAGAGCGCGCTGCCGCCGCCAGAGGCGAATTTCCTGGTGATCGCCGTTGAGCAGAACCTCCGGTACTGTCATCCCACGAAAATCCGCGGGGCGGGTGTAGTGCGGATAATCCAGCAATCCGCCGGAGCCGCAGGTCGAATCCGCCGCTTCGTTTTCCGTAACCTCGCCCACTTTCTCCCGCGCGGTGAATGATTCCTGCCGCGTCGAAGCCTCATTGCCGACCGCGCCGGGCAGCAACCGCATGACCGCTTCGATGATTACTGCTGCGGCCAATTCGCCGCCGCTGAGCACGTAGTCGCCAATCGAAAGCTCGCGGTCGGCAAGAAAATCTGCCACCCGCTCGTCCACACCTTCATAGCGGCCGCAGACCAGAACGATGCGATCTAGAAGAGCCAGTTCCGCAGCGACCTGCTGCGTAAAGCGCTGACCCTGCGCCGATAGCAATATTACGCTCTCCTTCGCTGTGCCAGCCAACCGTTGCTCACGCAAAGCAAGCCCGAGCGGTTGTAAGCAATCAAAGATCGGTTCCGGCTTGAGCACCATGCCCTCGCCGCCGCCGAAAGGGCGGTCATCCACGGTGCGGTGCTTGTCGTGCGTGAACTGCCGCAAGTCGTGGACTTCAATTTTCGCCAGCCCCATTTCGCGGGCCCGGCGGGTGATGCCGTGATCCAGCGGTCCGCTGAAGAAGCCGGGAAAGATCGTGAGAATATCGGCTTTCATCTAGACCAGACGCAAACCTTTAACCACAGGGGGCACTGAGGTTCACAGAGTGAAACTTTTTTTCAGCGCCTCTTCCGTTTTCCTTCTTTTTTTTCTGACTGCTGCTCCTGCTTCTCTTCTGCCGTTACCGGAGCATTAATTTCCAGCATACCTTCGGGAAGATTCATGCGCACCCGGTGCTGCTCAATGTCGACACCTTCCAGGTACGCTTCTGCGAAGGGAATTTCGAACTTCTTGCCCGCCCCATTAGCAACGATCAGCTGAGGAGCTTCGCCGGCTCCGAACTGAACATCTTCGATGCGCCCGATCTCTTGCGCGCCATCGAGAACCACGCAGCCGATCAAATCGCTGACGTAATTCCAGCCTGGCTCAAGCTTCGCGCGCGCGTCGCGCGGTACCTGTAATTCAGCTCCGACCAGAAGGTCGGCGTCAGAAATCGAATCCACACCGCGAAACTTCAGAACCAACAGTCCCTTGTGCGGCCACAAATTTTCAACTTCCACTTCGCGCCGCGATTCCTCTTTGGGCAGAGCCGAGAGCTTCATGCCTGCGGCGAAGCGTCCGGGAACGTCGCTGTGAATCTCTGCCGCGACTTCGCCATGCCGCCCTTGCGTCTTTACGACGCGGGCCAGGGTGATGAACTCGCCGTTTCTTTCAGGACTCACAGCCGTTAGCGTAGGTAAGGTTCATTCGCACTGCACCTCTTCGGACATGTTTCGAAAACCGCCCGGAATCTATTCTATGATTTCGAGCGTGTAGCGCTTATGCGCCCGATGGCCGGCGGCGCTGAGTAACGCTCGCAGCGCGCGAGCGGTGCGTCCCTGGCGTCCGATCACCTTGCCTACATCACTTTCGGCAACTTCGAGTTCAATCACATCATCGTCAAACTTTTCGACGAAAACTTCGTCGGGCGAGTCGACCAGCGACTTCGCAATCAGCTCGACGAGAGTAAGCACATCTGCAGCGGGCTCAGGCATAGTTTGCGTTCTCACTGTGGTTTCAAAAGTTGGCGGCCGCGGCTGACGAAATCCCCAGTGGCTAAAGCCGAGCCAATCGGTGCCACTGACGGCACGACTGAAGTCGTGCCCTACCTAGGTCTCGCGCCCTGCGAATCTTGCCTATCCGAGCCCGCGCATTCCCGAGTCGCGGTGTGAGTGCGATCCGAAGGCTGGGTCGTTCCAAACTGCGTCGACCTAGGCTCCGTCGCTCTTAGGCTCCGTCGATCTAGGCAGCAGAGCCGGCAGCGGCTGGAGCCGGAGCTTTGGAGAACAATTTGTTCACACGCTCCGACATCTGGGCGCCCTTCGACACCCAATACTCCACGCGATCGCGCTTCAGTTCGACGCTGGCGGGATTGGTGCGGGGATTGTAAGTCCCGACTACTTCCACCGGACGGCCGTTGCGAGCGCTGGCCTTCTCAATCACCACAATGCGATAGTGCGGTTGTCTGCGCGCACCACGGCGCGCCAGACGAATCATTAACACAGGTCTTATATCCTTGTTCCGGAAGAGTCCGGTGAGATCGAGGCAAACTCTTATTATGCCGAAGGTTAGGCGGGATGGCAAGGGGCGGCGGAGGGGCCACATCCCTTTGCGCCGATTCGTGTTGACTTTCCGACCTTAACTGACAACACTTTCAAGTCTAAGGCATCTGCAAATGTCTGTCACCCCTCCCTCGCAGTTCGACCAGATCGGCTTCGGCGTCAGCGCATTTGTGGAAATGCTCAAGAATGTCTGCGAGATCGCGGCAATTGGCGTAGGAGCGATCTGGACGTACTTCAACTTTTTCAAAGGTCGAACATACAAGTCGAGACTTGAGTGTGAAGTAGACGGCTCGCTGGAAGCGAGCTCTGGACGACTGCTGCTAAAGGTTGTCGTTACAGCGAAGAACGTCGGCCTTTCAAGGGTGCTAGTCAGCCAAGAAGGAACGATCCTACAACTCCACCCGGCCGTCATTTACTACACCAGCCCGTCGTGGCCTTGCCAGATCAGATGGACCGATCAGCCTGCGGTTTTCGACGTATTTACAGAGCACCCCTGGATTGAATCGTCAGAGCCGATTCAAGATCAGGTATTGGTTGAACTCCCGGACAACGGCACTCTTGCTTACAGACTAACGTTGAAGGTGTGCGACAGGAAGACGACGTGGACAGCAACGAATATCGTTCAGCGCTCCAATCAAACGAGAATCGAAGGAGGTAATCGTGGCCAAGGCCCAGGACCAAAAACCGACTGACCCGAAAGAAATTCAAGAAATCCAGAGACAAAGGGAAGAACAGCGAAGAGAAGAACAACGACGTAGAGAAGAGCAAGAAGGCCAACGGCCTGACAAGAAGGACTGACGAGATTACTGCTCGTCGTCCCGAGGAGGATTTGTGACAGAGTTTAGAGAGCAGAAAGATGCTGATCCGAACGAGGCTCGAGAGATTCAAAGACAGCGAGAAGAGCAGCAACGCAGAGAACAACAACGACGCAGGGAAGAGCAAGAGCATCAAAAGCCTGACAACAAAGCCTGACGAGATGGCACTACCCCTGCCGCCCACCCTGCTAGACTCAAGCGTTTGGAGCTGCGGACTTGCCGGGGATCTATCTTCTTGCGTGGACGCTGAGTCTAAGGGCTCTGCAGCATCCCCACTTCTGCGCGCAGCTGGCAAGTTGAAAGAAAACTTGTCATCCTGAGCGGCGTCTTCTGACGCGAAGAATCTATGCAGTCGCGGCGAGAATTGCATAGGTCCTTCGCTTCGCCAGGATGACAATGTGTCGACCACGGCCGATGGTGAACAGCGGTCCGGAAACCTAGGCTACGGCTTTTCTCTTCGGGGCCGATGCCTGGCCTATGGCGGCTGGCTTCGCCAGGAAGTTGAGCAGCGCGGTGTTGACTTCGTCTGCGTGCGTCCACGCGATGTTGTGCGGACCGTCTTTGATGACGACGAGTTCGGCGCCGCTCACCAGCTTGGCAGTGCGCTGTCCCGAGGCCGAAAAAGGCACGATGCGATCCGAGTCGCCCTGAATCACCAGCGTGGGAACGTCGATCTGGGCCACGTCGCCACGGAAGTCTTCATACCAGGTGGGCACGCAGGCCAAGCTGGCGGTGCCGGAAGCGGAGGCCGCCACATTCCAGCTTGCCTGCACGGCCTGCTCGCTGACGCGCTTTCCCAGATAGACGTCGGTGTTGTAGAAGTCTTTGAAAAACGCTGTGAAGAAGGCGTAACGATCGGCGGAGACAGCTTTCTCGATGCCTTCGAACACGCTGCCATCCACGCCCTCAGGGTTGTCGGCGGTCTTCAGCAGGAAGGGCGGAACGCCGCTGATGATGACCGCCTTGCTGACATCCTTCGATCCGTATCTGCCGATGTAGCGCGCCACTTCGCCGCCGCCCATGGAGAAGCCCACGAGAGCAAAATCGGTCAGCTTGAGATGCGTGACGAGTTTGTGCAGATCTTCGGCGAAGGTATTGTAGTTGTAGCCGGAGGTGGGCTGGCTGGACTTTCCGAATCCGCGGCGGTCATAGGCGATGACGCGGTGGCCCGCTTGCAGAAGGGCGGGAACCTGTTTTTCCCAGGACGCGCTGCTGAGTGGATATCCGTGGATCAGAACCACGGGCTGGCCGGTGCCGTGGTCTTCGTAGTAAAGATGGATGGAAGTTGAATTTTCTTTTCCCACATCAACGTACGGCATAGATCCTCCTAAATGATGTTGGTGATTTACGACGGTGAATGTTGGTTGTTAGAGCTGGAGCGCTGGGGTTGTAGATGTTCGGCGAAGCCTTCAGGATTCGTCTTTGATAGTGATCGCGAATCTTCTCCGAGCGCCGTGACGGATGTGGAGAATCTCCACTCGCTTGGCCCGCTCCTTCACGCGATAGATTACGCGATAGATATGAGGCTTGTGGCCGTAAAGAAGATGCCGGAGCTGCTTGTTCTCAGGAATCGCAGGGCCTCGGGTGGGATGTTCTTCCAAACTCAAGATCGCGCCTTTAAGACCTTCGTACCATCGAAAAGCCGCTACCGATTCGGTTGCGTGAATGTGTTCGAAGAGCAATTTCAAATCACGCTTGGCTCGGGGCATGAGACTAACGAGATAAGCCATACTTTTGCTTGATCTCAGCGTCAAATTCCTTGAAAAACTGATGCGCAGGCCGGCCTCTTCCCTTTCTTGCTTCTTCCAAGCCCTGGCGAATGCCTTCGCGGACATCGGCGGCTGCGGCGATGTCAAGCAGCCTCTGATAGGCTTCCGCATCCTGGACTACAGCGGCAGCTCTTCCTTTTACCGTCAGGACCACCGGCCGTTTGCTCTTCCGCAGTTGTTTGAGAAAGTCTCCCGAACGGCGACGAAAGGTAGTCAGCGACTGAATATCTTGAGTGAGGTCAAGCATTGCTTGTCTCCTAGAGCACCTTTTTAGGTGCTTATAGAATACATTAAATCTCTCCTGCTAGACTCGAATGTTTGGAGGTGTGGGCTTGCAGGCTGTTTACATTCTTTCTGCCGTGCGGACGCCGATTGGGAAGTTTGGCGGGACGCTGGCTTCGCTGACTGCGGCGGATATGGGCGTGGTGGCGGCCAGGGCCGCGATGGAGCGCGCCAGGACTGAGCCGGCACAGGTTGAGGAAACTATTTTTGGCAATGCGCGGCAGGCTGGCGGCGGGCCGAATGTGGCCCGGCAGATTTCGGTGCGCAGTGGAGTGCCGCAGGAAGTTCCGGCGTTCACGGTGAACAAAGCTTGCGCGTCGGGGATGAAGGCGATTGCGCTGGCGTATCAGGCGATTCTGCTCGGCGATGCGAACTGCATTCTGGCCGGCGGGACGGAGTCGATGTCGCGGGTTCCTTACTATCTCGATAAAGCGCGCTGGGGTTATCGGCTGGGCAATCAGGAACTGGTGGATGGGATGTATCGCGACGGATTTTTCTGTCCTTTAGCGCAGATGGTGATGGGCGAAACGGCCGAGGTGCTGGCAGAGCAATATAAAATTACGCGCGAGGAGCAGGATGAGTTTGCGCTACTGTCGCAAACCCGCGCTGCACGTGCCATTGCCTCGGGGCGCTTCGAGGCGGAGATTGTTCCGGTGACGATCGAGGGAAAGAAGGGTGCGGCTACTTTTGCGCGCGATGAGCATCCCTTTCCGGAAGCGAGTTTGGAAAAGCTGGGGAAACTTGCGCCCGTATTTTCGGAAACTGGAACCGTTACTGCGGGAAATTCTTCCGGCATCACGGATGGCGCAGCGGCGGTTGTTGTGGCCAGCGAACATTTTGTGAAGCAGAATAATCTGAAGCCGCTGGCGCGGATTGCCGCGGTAACTTCGGCGGGAGTGGATCCGCGGACGATGGGAATGGGGCCGGTTCCGGCGCTGCGGAAGTTAGAAGAGAAACATAATCTTAGGCTGCAAGAGTTCGGGCTGATCGAACTCAATGAAGCGTTTGCCGCGCAAGTGTTAGCCTGCGACCGGACGTTAAATTTCAATCGCGACCGGCTCAATGTGAATGGCGGGGCCATTGCGCTGGGGCATCCCATTGGTTGTACGGGCACGCGCATTACGGTGACCCTGCTGCATGAAATGCTGAAACGCAATACCAGGCGCGGCGTGGCCACGCTGTGCGTGAGCGGCGGCATGGGCATGGCGCTGGCGCTGGAAAACGTAGTATGAACCGTCTCGAAAAGCGGTCGGAAGGCTTCACAAGGCGTTCCGCGCGGCCGAGAGAAACAGTTCGGCAGTGTATAGGCTAAGAAAAGTTTGTAACCAGCCTTAAAGCTTCCCGTCGCATCGAAAATATCGGCTCGTTTAAGCGAGTGGCGCTTCGGAGCGGAGAAGCGCTGATAGCCCCGATCGACACTTATCTTCAGTTGGCCGGCAACGCTTTCTTGGCCGAGGAAGCTGCAGGTTTTGCATGAGCCCTTCGTTGCACAATCGGGAAAGAGGAACAATCCAGAGCCCACTCCTGGGAATACTTATCGTTTGCGGGATTCAGCTGATCCTGATCGCCTGTGGAGGCGGGGGTGGTGGGAGCACGTCTTCGCAGGCAACCCCAACCATCTCGTCAGTCTCGGTGACGTGTAGCCCTTCAGCGGTAGCGATGAAGGCGACCTCGCAATGCAGCGCCTCGGTGCAGGGTACCGGGAGCTTTAGTTCTGCGGTGACGTGGTCTGCCAGCGCAGGCACGATAAGTGCGAGTGGGCTTTTCACGGCGCTATCCACTGCTGGCAGCGTGACCGTGACGGCGACGAGCACCCAGGACACGACTAAGTCGGGAACAGCCTCAGTGACGGTACAGTCGAGCGCTTCCACCATTACTTCCGTTGCCGTGACGTGTAGCCCGTCTACGATTGGCGTGGGCGCGACATCGCAATGCAATGCGACGGTGCAGGGTACGGGAAGATTTAACTCTGCGGTGACGTGGTCTGCCAGCGCGGGCACGATTAGTGCAAGCGGGCTTTTCGCGGCGCCATCCACCGCCGGCAGCGTGACTGTTACGGCGACGAGCACTCAGGACACGACTAAGTCCGGGACAGCCTCAGTGACGGTACAGTCGAATACTTCCACCATTGCTTCTGTGGCAGTGACGTGTAACCCGTCCACGATTGGCCTGAGCGCGACATCGCACTGCAATGCCACGGTACAAGGCACGGGAAGTTACAGTACTGCCGTCACCTGGTCTGCGAGCGTGGGCACGATTAGTGCAAGCGGACTTTTTACAGCGCCAAGCACTGCCGGCAGCGTCACAGTGACGGCGACCAGCAGCCAGGACACAACCAAGTCTGGAACAACGACCGTGACGGTGCAACTACAAACGCCGCAGAGCAAGCATGTCGTGCTGGTGATGGAAGAAAACCAGAGCTATGACACCGTGGTGGGCAATACCAGCGTCTGGCCCAATCTCAATAATTTGATCAGCAACGGGGCGCTGCCCAACAATTATTACTCGAACTCGCATCCCTCGATTGGCAACTATTTCATGCTGACCACAGGGCAATTGCTGACCACGGACGACAACTCCACCACCGTGTGGGACGTAGACAATCTGGCCCGGCGAATGCTGGCTGCGGGAGTTTCGTTCAGAATTTATGCCGAGGGTATTACTCAAGGCTACGTTGGCGGAAATACCGGGCTATATCTGATTCGACATAATCCTTTCGCCATGCTCTCGGATGTTGCCAGCAACCCGCAGGTGGCGAACGCGACCATCTGGCCGTTTTCACAGTTCGCTACCGACTTAGCGAACGGAACGCTGCCAGAATTTTCATATATCGTTCCCGACGTCGATGATGACGCGCACAACGGAACGCCTCAGCAGGCAGACACCTGGTTGCAGACGAATGTGGTCGTTCCCCTGTCGAACTCCTCTGCGTTCCAATCGGGCGGGAACGGCGTTCTCATCGTTGACTTCGATGAAGCAGCGGACAGCGATTCCACAAATGGCGGAGGGCATGTAGCTCCAGTTCTCTGGGGTCCGAATGTAAAGGTGGGATACATGCAAACTTCCGCTACGCTGTATCAGCACCAAAGCATGCTGCGAACGATAATGGAAGCTCTCCAGCTAACAAATCCTCCTGGCGCGGCTGCCAGTGCACCTTCGATGGCAGAGTTCTTCGTGCAAAAGTAAAACGCAATTCTATGGCGATGCGCGTGCCCGGGCCCAGGGCGTGGCTGCGAGGAAATGTCCGCACCGGCTGCTGGTATGATTCCGCAGATGTCGCGACGCGGAAAATTCGTTACATTTGAAGGGCTCGACGGAACCGGCAAGAGCACGCAACTGCGGAAGCTGGCTGCGGTGTTGCGTGCGGCTGGACATGAAGTGGTGGAGACGCGCGAACCAGGCGGGACGCTCACGGGGGAAAAGATTCGCAAGGTGCTGCTCGATTCCGGGACGGCGGGGCTTTCACCGCTGGCGGAGATGGCTTTAATGTTCGCTTCACGAGCGCAGCATATTGCGGAAGTCATTGAGCCGGCGTTGGCGCGGGGAGGCATTGTGTTGTGCGATCGGTTTACGGATTCGACCGAGGCTTATCAGGGTTACGGCCGGCGGTTGGGAAGCGAGGCGGTGCGGGAGTTGCATCGTGTGCTTTGTGGAAATCTGCAGCCGGAATTGACGATTCTGCTGGATTCGGACGCGGCGCTTTGTGTGAGTCGGGCGCGGCAGCGGAATAAGCGGGATTCGAAAAGTTCGACGCGCGGCCACGACGAGAACCGGTTCGAGCAGGAGACGCGGGCATTCTTTACAAGGGTGCATGATGGATATCTTGCGATCGCGAAGCGGGAGCCGGGGCGAGTCGCCATCGTGGATGCGCGCGGGACGCCGGGGCAAACGCATGAACGAATCGCGGAGTTGGTGCGGAAGAAAATGAGGCTATAGGAAAGTCATTTTCACCACAGAGTCACAGAGACACAGAGAAGAGCGAGAATCAGAAAGAGCTCTAGGTTTACTAGTCTTGTTTCGGAGTCGTCGCTCATCTTCGATTAAGCGCGAATCTTCATTTTACAATCACGATTTACAATGACTTACGTTTTTCTCCGTGTCTCTGTGGCTCCGTGGTGAAATCGTTCTATGCCTTTTTCTGACTTTCATGGAAATGCCGAGATCGTCCATCGCCTGCGCGACATGCTGGCACGCGAGCGCTTTCCCCATGCTGTAGTGCTGGCCGGCGGGCACGGTTGCGGCAAATACACGCTCGCGCTCATGCTGGCGCAGGCGCTGAATTGTCTGTCGCCGGTGACGACCGACGGTCTACCGGATTTTTGCGGCAAGTGCGCCAACTGCACGCGCATCGCCCAGTCGGCCGATCTTGACGCGCTGTTCACCGAGGCCGTGGAGGCGCGCGAGAATATGCGCGAGGCAGACAAAAAAGAGACCCGGCTGTTTGTGCAAACGCATCCCGATGTGCTGGTGATTCCGCCCGACCCTCCGCAGATGATGATCAAAGTGGATCAGGTGCGGCGGGTGATTGAGACGATTTATTACCGGCCGGCTGAGGGTCGGGAGCGAGTTTACATTTTTACCGACTCGGCGTTTATGAAAGAGGCGGCGAACTCTCTGCTGAAGGTGCTGGAGGAGCCTCCGGAGTTCGCGACGATTTTTCTGCTGACAGAGAATGCCGGCGAATTGTTGCCGACGATCCGCTCGCGGTCGATGGTGTTTCAGTTGTGCGCATTGTCGGCGGAAGAGATTGAGCGCTATCTGGCCGAGAATCGTCCCGAGTGGAAGGCGGCCGAGCGCGCGCTGGTGGCGCGGCTTTGCGAGGGGGCAGTGGGACGGGCGCGCAGCTTCGATCTTGCGGTTTATGTGGCGGCGCGCGCGCATGCGATCGCAATTCTCAACTCGGCGTTGCGGGGCGGGGAGCATAGCGAACTGTTTAAGATTACGGAGTCGTACCGGGCGGGCGCGGAAGGGCGAGAGAAGACGGAGCAGTTGATTCGCACGCTTTATTCGCTGTTGCGCGATCTGGCGTCGATTGAAGCGGGCGCCCCGGAATTGGTTCGGAATAGCGACATTGCTTCGGAGCTGAAGCGGATGGCGGAGTCGGCGGATTTTCAGTGGATCACGGCGGCGTCCGATCGGCTGGCCGAAGTGGAACGCGGGATGCGCCGAAATTTGCTGCGTTCGCTTTCGCTGGATGCGTTTGCCGGGGCGCTGGAAAAAGGGTAGGGCGGAACTTTACGTCCGCGATTCTCAATGAGTGCGAACGCCTGGTAACATCAGCGATGGTCAGTTTGCCTGGTCTTTTGCTATTGACTCATTAGCAATTCTGATTTTGGAAAGTTGGACGGTCAGTGGATGTGATGATCTCGGTCCGAACCGAGGACAAAGCCACTTGCGCACCGTCTGGGTGTGGATCAGATCGAGTTCTTGCAGGGCGCGGTAAGATGGCCCGCAACGTGGTTCCGTGACCATCGGAGTCTATTTCCAGCTGGCCGTTCAGTTCGTGCATTCGCTCGCGCATTCCGGCCAAGCCGACGCCAGTTTCCGCGCTCGCTTCACTAAGCCGATTCAGACGCTCTGCCGTTATGCCACGGCCATTGTCTCGTATTTCCAGAACCATCGTTTCAAGCTGGCGTTGAAAGCTGACGATAACCTGCGTACCTCCAGAGTGCCGATGTACATTCGTCAAGCTCTCCTGGAGGATACGGAAAAGAACAATCTCCACGCTCATTGGCAACCGTTCCTGCTCAGTCGCAATGTCCAGGCTTACCTTTAGTCCGCTTCGCTTAGCAAAGCCCTCGATGTACCATTCCGCCGCGCATCCGAATCCAACCTCATCCAGTAACGGTGGATGCAGCAAGTAAGACATGGTGCGAATTTCTTGGATCGCCTGATCTGTGAGCTCTTCGGCCTCGGAGACAAGGGCCATTTTCGACGGGTCTTGCTTGCAGCTTTCCTGAAGAAACGAAATACTGATTTTTAGCGCCGCCAAGGTTTGGCCAGTGCTGTCGTGCAAGTCACGAGACAACCTGCGTCTCTCCTCGTCCTGCACCCTGAGAAGCCGCTGGGAAAGGTTTTGTAGCTCCGCCGTGCGTTGTAGAACTACCTCTTGAAGTCGAGAATGCTCAAGTGCCGTTTGTCGGGAGTGTTTTGAAAGAGCCCACATATATCCTCCTCGGAGCGGGTAGTCAAGACACGAACGATTCTTTAGTCCCGTACATCTGGGTGCGGTGGCCTACACAGAGTCTCGTGAGAACGGATCGTGCGCTGTGACCTAAATCACAGTCGGCAGTGATGTCTGCCGCAGCGCAAGGAGGGCAGCGCGGCTTGCCTCCAATCTTCTATCAAGATTCTTCAAAGCCGATGGCGGGGGCCGATAGAGTTCTTAACTGACGATAAATCTCTATTACACGCATTGACACTTCTAGAAGTTGACCGCGAATCCTGCCGAGATCACCGGATAGAACCTGAACGGGGATATGTCTTTGTTGAACTTATTTTGTTGGGCTTGCACATCTGCCTGAAAAGCCGCATTCGAACTGACGTCGAGGCAGTTCAATCCCGTGGAGTCGCAGGCGGTTTCCTCCCATGCTCAGTGCAGTGCGGGGAGCGCCGGTGTAGATCACTCCCAGCTCGACTGGGAAGCTGAAATGGCGATGGTTGCGAGGCAGAAGATTTCCCCAGCCCACGGTGAACATGGGGCCGGCTTTGATGAAGTCGACCTTTCCCGTACCAGTGATGGGATCGGTGGGAGAGCTGGTGTAAGTGGTGTCGTTGAGCGTAAATGTGCTGCCGCCGGGCACGGAGGCGTTCGCGGTGACTTGGTTGCCGTTATAGACGAGAACGCCGGGACTGACATGGAAGCTTCCGTGGAAGGGAAACCAGTCGTAGTGCGCTTCCGCGGAACGGAGACGCAGCTGGCCGTCGTAGGTGATTCCGTCTTCGTTGAAGTTCTGGTCGTAACTGAAGATGTTGAAGCCGCCGCGGAGGTTTGAATTAGCCGTTATGGGCGTGGCGGCTTCAACTCCGGCGCCCAACAAAGAGATCTTGACGCCGATGCCGAGGCGCGAAAATGGCTTGGTGGAGTCGGCTTGCGCGGAACACATTCTTGGAAGCACGATGCTGCTGAAGAAAAGTAAGGCGAGTGCAAATAGGGCACGTCGTGTCATGCAGGACTCCACTTTCATTCAATTCTGGCCGCTGGCGAGGCGGGCTTAAACTCAAATTCCATCGTGCGGAGAGAATTGTCTCGTTGTGCGTGCCGAAATGGAAGATGACTCTGGAAGACGATCCTAGGTGTGGCTGTTAGGTTTAAGACCGATCGCGATGCGACGCGATCGTAACCACAGCGGAGTTACCGGGGATTGCGATGCTGAAACATCAGGATTATCTAAGGCCATTACCTTCAATAAGTTATCCCGATTACTCTGGTGGTTCTACTCCCTTCGGAGAGATTGCCCGACCTTACCCACCCGCCTATAATCGTCTTACTCTGGTCAGAACTCTCCGTCAGGTTCCGGGTAAAAGAAGGGGAAGTCGAAGTATGTCTGCACGCTTCCCAATCGTGATTGATTGAAAGGAAATGCCCGGATTATGCGAAAGCGCCTGCAACTCGCATCGATACTGACGGCCACGACGGCTACTGCGACCTCCTTGTCTTTATCTGCAACTTTATCTTTATCTTTGATTTTTTCTGTCGCTCCGGCGCGGGCCTGGGCGGCTGAAGGCGATGGCCGAACGGAGATGATCACCGCGACCGACGAAAATGGCCGCAGAATCTATGTGAACGAGCAGGTTTCGGCTCAGAAACGCGCCACGCAAAGTGAGGCTCAAAGCGCGCAACCGCAGCACTCGTCGCTGGTGTACTGGAGCAGCAAAGATAGCCGGTGGAAGCCAGTGCCTTCCGCGGGAACGGCGTCGATGAGGGCGGCGCGCTCAGCTGCGGCAGAAGTCAGCCAATATTTCGGGCACGAATCAACGCAATCGGCGAATGCGAAGATTGTGGCGGCCAATGCCCGCGGGCATCAGGCTTCGCAGGACGAAATCGATGCATCCATCGTGATGGCAGCCGCCCGGCACAATGTGGACCCTAACCTGGTGCGCGCGGTGGTCAAAGTTGAATCGAACTTCAATTCGAACGCGGTTTCGCGCAAGGGAGCCATGGGGCTGATGCAGTTAATGCCGTCGACGGCGCGGTCATTGAATGTTAAGAATCCGTTTGACCCCGAACAGAACGTGGATGCAGGCGTGCGGCATCTCAAGCAGCTTCTGGAAAATTACGGCGGAGACGTGAATCTGACCCTGGCCGCTTATAACGCGGGTTCGGGCGCCGTGGCCCGCAGTGCGGGAGTGCCGCACTTTGCGGAAACTCAGAATTATGTGCGCAGGATTACCAATCTCTACCATGGGGGATTCGATCTTTCTCCCTCGGGCCCTAACCACGATCCCGTGCGCGTTCAACGAGATGCGCGGGGCGTGCTCTACATCAGCAACACGGATTAAGATTACGGCATCTGTTTAAGCAGTCTGTATTCGAATTCTCTTAATACTCTCAGGTACCAAGGCAGTTTAACGGCAACGGCGGATCGAGACAGTAACGGACCGACGACTTTGAAAATCACATTGAGCCAGCGCGGTCTGCGCTGGGGAGCGCTGCTCGCGTCGGTGGCTCTCTCTGGCATGCTGGTGCATGCCCACGCCCGCCCTCATCATCGTTACGGGGAATCCTGGGCTCGCGAACGCTTTGCCGGCGCGGAGCGGATGCGGGAAGCGCTCAACGGACGTCCTCCGGCCGAGCGAACGCGGCACGATTATCAGCGGGTCCTCAACGCTTACCGGAATATTTATTACGGAGCGCCCACGTCGACCAAGGCCGACCCCAGCGTGGTAGCCGTCGCCGAGACACTGGTCGAGATGGGGCGGCGCTTCGAGGATGACAAGATTCTGAATGAGGCCATTGCCCAATACAAATTCCTGCGGAAAGAGTATCCGGGCAGCAAATACCGCTGCGATGCCTTGTTCACGATAGGCGAGATTTATAAAGACGATCTCAACGACAGCCAGCGGGCGAGCGAGACTTTTGCGGAGTTTTTGCATCGCTATCCGCAAAACCGGCTGGCAGAAGACGCGCAACGAGAGGTAGCCGAGCTGGACCGGGAAGCGAATCGCGAGAAAAGGGCGGCAGCACAAAAGCCGAAGAAGAAGGGCCAGGAGATCGTCGACAAGAAGATCGCCGACAAGAGCAGAAGTGCCGAAAATTCTGCCGGCAAGGACGCTAATCCCGATATTGATTCCAAAGACGATTCCAGGACTGATCCAGTAACGGTCTCGAAGACCCGCGCAGCGGCGCAGGAATCTTCCGAATCCCACGCCCAACACACGGCGCGCGTGACCGGTATTCGGCACTGGTCAACACCGGATTACACGCGCGTGGCGATTGATTTAGAGAGCGAGATTAAGTTTGGCTCGCAGCGCATTTCCCACCCTGACCGAATCTTTTTCGATTTGCGCGGCACCCGGTTAGCTTCCACGCTGATAGGGAAAAGCTTTGACGTGGATGATGGATTCCTGAAGAAGATCCGCGTAGCGCAGTTTCAACCGGGGCGCACGCGAGTTGTGCTTGAGGTCGACAATCTTTCAGACTATGAAGCGTTTCTGCTGCCGGATCCTTATCGCCTGATTATTGATATTCACGGTAAGAATAACCGGAAGAATATGCACGCCAAGCTGCTGGAGGACAGCGCAGCCATGGCGGACGTGGAAGCACCTCCGGCGACGGGCGCCGACCACGGTGATGTCTCTGCGGCTGAATTAACTCCGGAGGAAGCGTTGGCTGCGGCGGAAGCAAAGGTGAGAGCGGAAGCTGACGTAAAAGAGGAGTTACGCGCCGAGGCCGGGAAGGCCCCGGTTACGAGTGAAGATGTAGGCGATGATACGAAAATCGCCCCGAAGGTCGCCGCCGGCTCCACGCTGCATGCATCCGCTTCGTCAACGCATACTGCTTCCAATTCGAAGACGGTTCCGGCCGTTACCAAGGTAGTCGTCGAAGCAGACGAGGACGATGACACGCCTCCGCTCCCGGCTCATGCGCGCGCGAAAGCCTTGTCTTCCTCTACGCCCCGATCTTCTTCGTCTCGATCTTCTGCGTCTCAATCTTCTTCTCCTCAATCTTCGTCTCGGCTGGCTTCGACCGGATCAAGAAGTGACGATTTCGATATGCGCGAAGCCAAGCCGACGGCCAGTGGCGAGCGCTCGCTGATCCGCGCGCTGGGTCTGAAGATTGGCAAGATCGTGATCGATCCCGGGCATGGCGGCCACGATACCGGGACCATCGGTCCGGACGGGCTGCAGGAAAAGGATCTGGTGCTGGAGGTCGGGCGCCGCCTGGGCAAATTGCTGCAGACGCGGTTAGGCGCCGAAGTGGTTTACACGCGCAAGAACGATACGTTTATTCCTCTGGAAACGCGTACCGCCATCGCCAACCAGCAGCGCGCTGACCTGTTTATTTCGATTCATGCCAACTCCAGTCATGACTCCGAGGCTCGCGGAGTGGAGACGTATTACCTGAACTTCACGTCTTCCCCGGAAGCGTTGGAAGTGGCGGCTCGGGAAAACGCGGTGTCGGAAAAGTCCATCTACGAACTGCAGGATCTGGTGAAGAAAATCGCGATGAAAGAGAAGATTGAAGAATCGCGCGAGTTCGCCGGCGACGTGCAGGAGTCGCTGCACAACGGGCTGGCCGCCAAGAGCCCTGCCATTCGCGATCGAGGCGTGAAGAAAGCGCCATTCATCGTGCTGATTGGCGCGAATATGCCGTCCATTTTGGCGGAGATTTCCTTCGTCAGTAATCCAACCGACGAGCATCGCCTGGAGACCAGCGAATACCGCCAGCGCATCGCCGAGTCCCTCTATCGGGGTGTTGCCAAGTATGTGGATGGATTGAGCGGAGTGAAAGTCGCCAGCAAGCTGGACAAAGCCGCCGGCCAATAAGCCCGCGATCGCTATTCATTCCAAAATCCAGGTCGACATAGGTCGCGAAGCGTAGACTAGCTTCCGGCAGTAGCTATGGGCGCGGGCTCAAGACCAATTTGGCGATGCCTGCAGGTGGCTGCATGCGTCTGCTGCGCAGCCGTGGCCGCTTCAGGCGGACGGCAGGATGAGTCGCAGCCGCAAATCTTTCGCTCCGAGCACAATGAAGTGGAAGTCGTAGTAATCGTCCGTGACGGCAAGGGCCAGCCGATCAGTAGTCTCAACCAGAGCGACTTCCGAATTCGCGATAACGGCAAGCTCCAGACCATTAGCAGCTTTGCGGTTCAGGGCGCGACGCAGCCCGAGATAAGTCCGCAGCCAATTGAAACCCAGCTCTCCGCGTCCCCGGCAGCGACGCAACGTCGATTTATCGCGTTGTTTTTCGACGACCTTCACAGCGAACCGGGCGACTTCGTGCGCGTCCAAAAGGCGGCCGAACAGTTCGTGCAGGATAGCAAGTTCATCGAGGATCGAATCGCAATCTTCAAGGCCTCGGAGAATGGCGAAGTAACGTTCACCAACAACAAGCCAGAACTGGTGGCAACGATTCAGGGGCTGCGTGTACATGCTGCGAAGGACGACTCCGCAGTGACGCAATGCCCGCGGATCACGAATTACGAAAGCTACCTGATCGTGAACCAGCATGATCCGGAGGCGCTGACGGCGGTAGCTCTGCGCTTAAGGAATTGCATTTGCCCACCTCCCGCCAGTCAAGGTTGCCCCTCAATGGACACTCTAAGAGGTATGGCTGAAGGGGATGCCGAACAGGCATGGCAATTTCAGAAATATCCAGCGCAGCAGGTACTGGCAGCGTTGGATCTCTCTGTTCGCGTACTGGGAACCATGCCGGGTCGCCGGATATTGATGCTGAGTTCTTCCGGATTTCTTTCGAGCGACCTCGAGAGCGATATGAACCGTGTAATCGACAACGCCTTGCGCCGCGGCGTAGTGATCGATGCGCTCAGCGCTAAAGGTCTGTACACCGAAGCTCCGGGCGGGAATCTAAGCGAGCAAAGGCTGGACGGCACGTTCAGCGTCAGACCTCAAAACTCAAAGTATGAGGCTCAACAATCTTTCGCGCGCATGGAAGCTGAAAACGAAGCGATGAACGATTTCGCCGACAGCACGGGCGGCAAGTTTCTTAAGAATAACAATGATTTCCTGCACGGCCTGAATGAGTTGTTGAACCCCGAGGTCTCCTATGTGCTGGCGTTTTCACCTCATCCGCTGAAACATGATGGAAAGTTCCACAACCTAAAGGTTGAAGTAAAGACGGCTGGGAAGGTAAGCGTGTACGCTCGCAAGGGCTATTTTGCGCCGATCCGCGAGAAGGAAGACAAAACTTTAAGGGCCAGGGCGGCGCCAGCCACATCTGTCGACGCCAGAAATCCGGTGCCTCCAGCGTCGAAAGCTCCGGTAACAACCCCGTCCATGGAGCCGAAAGAAGCAACTAAAGCGGCCCCTGCGCAGCCTTCGAGCCAGCCAGAGATTGTTGCTTCAGCGGCTGCTCCGGGCAGGTCGCAGCCGGCGACGGCGCCATCAAGTGCCCCCGCTCCTTCAGTTGGAGCAACCCCGTCATCCGTCGACGCAGCCGATGTTGCCTCGGAACGCGCCTTTCTGATTCGTGCCTCGCTTGCGGTGCAACACTACATTGAAGCCTTCGCTGATCTGACCGCCGATGAAACGCGCGTGATGCAAACCTTCGATGAGAGCGGGTTTCCCAGCGAGCAGCGCTCCATGCAATCCGCGTTCGTTATTTATCGGCTGCACAACGATCCGAAAAAAGTCATGGAATATCGGGAGGTGATCTCAACCGACGGGCACGAAGTGAAGGGGCATGCGGCTCGCGCAACCAAACTCTGGCGTGAGGTAGCAGAAGCGCATTCCGCGGAGGCGGAGGCCAAACGCCTTAGGCTGGACAGCGAACGCTACGACATCGGAATGGCGGAAACCGGGCTGACGCTTTTTGAAGGATTGCCCCTGCGATCGGTCTGCGCCGGCGATTTTATCTTTCGGGAGTTGCATCCCGAACTGGCGAGCCCGAGATCGGTGCGGGTTTTTGCTTACGAGCAAGTTCACCGTTGCGACTTGATTGCGTATCATTTTCACTTACCGTTGCAGTTCGCGGATTCCCCTTTATTGCACGCTGGCGAGTTGACCCTGGATGCTGAAACGGGACAAGTCGTCCGCGAAGAACGCAACGTGTATGCCGGTCTCCCAGGAAAAGGGTCGCCCCGCGTCGCTCACATTGTGCTGAACTACGACGAAAGCGCGTTCGGCATTCTTGTGCCCAGGAAAATTGACGTCGAAACCTTCGTTCCACGCGTAAAAATCAATATGAATGAAGGCTTCCATCTCTACGCACGCATGGTCGAGACCTATGGGCGATTCTCGCGTTTCGAGGTCAGTGTAGGCGAAAAGGTTTCAGCGCCTGCAAACTGAGGAGTCCGGTGGACGTGCGGTTGCAAATGTGCCTGGCGACGTTCGGAGGACTGGGACAGCGCGTGAAGGAGTGAATATGGACGCGTTTAACGCCGGCTGCCCGATGTGGACAGTCTGGCCCCAAAATGCCGGGAAGGACCTTACTGAATCGAGCTTCCGACCTGCGAAAAGACATTCGACGCGTTCGAGCCGATCAGGCGGATCGTTCCCACGGCAATTACGAGGATCACCGCCAGCATTACCGAATATTCGGCGATGTCCTGACCTTCTTGATCCGACCAGAGATTGCGCAATGAGTATCCCATAAGTTTGTCCTGTTTTTTTTAAGCATGCACGGCCGCAGCCGCGGGGGATTGCGAGACATGCTGGCGCCGGTAGTCGGCAAAATTCATGCCCCACGCTTCGCTATCCTGCGTTATCGCCTGTAGCCCGACCTGAAACTCGGATGTGCCTTCCAGTTTCTTAGTCCAGACGACTCGAAACTGAATTTTTCGCTGACGGTAGAAAACCGTCACTTCGTCCAAAGCATTCAGTTGACGATGCACTGAACCCAACCGAGCTCCGTCTGGGGTGACGTCCAGGGTATGCACCAATTCCTCAAACGCTTTGCCGGCGCTGTCTTTGCCCTTCACCCGTACCGGTAGAACGGCCTTGGTGCGGTTGCCGCGCCGCTGCTCTACAGCCATACTGCTGGACTCCATGCTGTCACCCAAAGCTAGTTTGCCGCAGGACTGGCACGGTGGGAATGGCCCCGACGGGTAGCCGGGCGGCACGAAGGTAACATGCGTCTTTGACGGGAAATTAGCGCCAAATCTATCGCTTGCGAGGATCTTGAAGTTTTTTATGAGGGGATGCTGCAGCTCGGAGGGTTTTCGCTGAGGGGCTTAGGAACGCCCCGACGATTCTGCAGCGCGAGATCCTTCCCTTCGCCTGAAGAACGGCTACGGTCAGGATGACCCCGACCAGGCCACGGGGTTTGACAGCATTGTGGTGCTGGGACACCGGCTGGAGCATTGTGAAACCTTTCCGCCAGCTGTGTGGTCTAATTGGGTGAGGATTTTTTACTGCGGGGCCATCGATGAGTTTTTCCCGGTTTGTCGGTATTTTGTTTGTGCTTCCGTGTCTGCTGGGTATTGCGTCTGCGGGGAATACGCTGCAGGCGACAAGTCGTGACTCGTCAGGCCATGACTTTTCCAGTCGTCGCTCCGACCCGTCCCACGTTTCGAGCCGCAGCAGCCCTTCGACCCAGGAACCGTCGCTGCTTCCGCAACAGTTTGGTGGATGGGAGATGCAGGGGTCGGCCCACACCGGAACTGATCCTGCCGCTGCAGATCCTACGAACGCCGCAATTCTCAAAGAGTATCAATTTACCGACCTGGCCTCTGCCAGCTACACGCGCGACGACGGTCGCACGTTGAAAGTCCGGGCGGCGCGCTTCGCGGATGCGTCTGGGGCATTCGGCGCCTACACATTTTATCTGCAGCCCGAAATGACGAAAGAACAGATCGGCGATCAGGGCGCGTCTTTAGGGCAGCGCGTATTCTTCTACCGCGGAAATGTGCTGGTAGATGCACAGTTCAGCAAAGAATCTGCCATGGCCGGCGCGGAGTTGCGTGAGTTAGCGGGAGCTTTGCCGCGCCCCAACGGAAATTCCGCCAACCTGCCCACGTTTATCGAATTCATGCCGCGACGGGGCTATGTGGCCAACACGCAGAAATATGCAATGGGGCCGGCCGCGTTGACCGCACTCGCGCCGCCCGTTTCCGCCGATCTGGTGGACTTCAATACGAGTTCGGAAGTGAGTCTAGCGCGCTACGATACGTCGAGCGGCCAAGCCACGTTGATGTTGATTTCTTACCCGACACCGCAACTGGCCGCGGAGCATTTGCGCCGCATCGATGCAGCACATCGGATGACACAGCCGCAGGCTGGCGTTTCGAGCATCGAGAATGTAGGTTCATTCTTCGACAAGCGCACCGGGCCGATTCTGGCAATCGCCACTGGACCGGTTTCGGATCACGATGCGAAATCACTGCTGAACATGGTGAATTACGAAGCCAACGTCACCTGGAATACGCCGACCGACAATGGCCAGGCGCGCGACCTCTACATGCTGATTCTGAATATTGTGATCCTATGCGGCATCGTCGGCGGACTCGCGATTGTGGCAGGAGTCGCCTTCGGCGGAATTAGGATTCTGATGAAGCGCTGGTATCCCGACAGAGTATTTGACCGGCCGGAACAAATGGAATTCATTTCGCTGCGACTCACCGAAGTGACAGTAAAAGGAACATCCCAGGGTGGCGGTGAAGGCAGCCGGGAGGCGCCGCAGAAGCCGGCCTGACCGGATAAGTAGCTTTAGTTAGATCGGGTTACGCTGATTCATGCCTGAATTTGTCTCAATTTGCTACACGGGACGGCCATATTAATTGGTTCTGTAAATCGTTGAAAACAAAGACATTTATTTCGCAAAAATCCCTTGACACCCTCGTTTTTAGACTCATAAGATTTGTCGCAGAAAGTTTTGACGGATTTTAAAGCTCCGTTGGAACTATTCTCCCTTGAAAGAAGAGGCCGCCCTGTTGCCGGGTGGCCTTTTCGTTTATGGCAGTTCTATCTGTAGTGGGAACGATCGAATGACAAACCGTGTTCAGCGCAGACGAATGCTTCAGGTCGAGTGATTCGCTGAACTCTTTCGGACTCTATCCGTATCATGTAAGTGTCGTAAGTATTCTTGCGGCCCAGTCCTAGTTGGCAAATCGCGAGGGAGGAATCCATGTTTTGCGATGGATGTGGGGCAGCGGTGCAAGCAGGTCAGGCATTTTGCAGCCAGTGTGGCAAGCAAATCGTCGGCACAGTATCGTTCTCGCGCCAGATGCGGGGCCGGGTGCAAGGGCACATACACCTGCTTGGCATTCTGTGGCTGGCTTTTTCCGCGTTCAATGCAGTGGGAGGACTGGTCCTGTTTGTTGTGGCCAACACTCTGCTTGCGCATTTGCACGAAATGGGAGCGCCGCCGCAAGTGCCAACTGGTTTTCTGCAACCGCTAGTGAGCACTCTCGCGATTATTATCCTCGCCAAATCGGCATGCGGATTCATTGCCGGCTGGGGAATTTTGCATCGAGAGTCGTGGGGACGCATTACCGTCCTGGTGTTAGCCTTCATTTCGCTGTTTCACATCCCATTCGGGACGGCGATTGGAGTTTATTCGCTATGGGTTCTGCTACCCGCGCAATCGGAGCAGGAATATAACAATCTGGTCGAGGCCACAGCCGCGAAGGTTGCGTAATTTTGAGAGTAGAGGGTGGGAAAACGGGTTAAGTTCTCAACTCGGTTCTTAAAGACGTGAATCGGAGATGGGCGGCGCTCGCGCCGAAAAAATGTTGGGCTGTTTCCGGTCGAGCGAAGGATTCTCGCAGGTCATCCCCGATGAAAAGGCGCCCCCGCCTGATTCTGCTCCTATTCGGCGGCATCCCTAACAGCCCATGTGGTTCTCACATGTCGTTCTGCTCGGATGCTAGCAGCGTGCTGCGCGGAGGCGAAGATAACTGAGGGAGCCGACCCTTGGGCCGGTCTTTGACGCCGTCCTTAAGAAGGCCATTCTTAGCAACTGCCAGCCGTAACTGCACGAGGCGTGGTCCATCATTGCTCGTTTATCGCTGCCGACGGAAGACCTTGCCGCGAACCGACATCGGATGACCAGGGTGGGATAGCCGTGCAGGTTTGTTGCTACCGCGTCTGGCGACGGCCTTTCTTCTAATTACCGCGTTCGAATTCAGCAATAACGCTAACCACCATCTCGACGCATTGGACGGGAAACTTGCCCACTGCGGTCTCCGCTGCCAGAACCAGGCTGTCGGCACCGTCTTTCAGTGTGTTGTAAATGTCGTTGATCTCCGCCAGTGTCGGGACTGGGGAGCGCACCATCGATTCCATCAGGTTGGTGGCAACGTAGACCGGGCGCCCGATGGCCTTCACACGCCGGATGATGTCCTTCTGGCATGCCGGGATCTTTTGCAGCGGCACCTGCCGTGACAGATCGCCGCGATCGATGAGTATCGCGTTGGAGAGCCGGGCGATTTCTTCCAGGTTGGCGATACCGCTGCGCGATTCAATTTTTGAGATCAGGGTTGGATCTGGACCGATCAACTGCCGCATCTCCTGCACGTCCTGCGGCCGGTTGGCAAAGGAGAGCGCATAATGATCGATACCCATTTCACGTCCAATCTCAATTGCCTTTCGATCCTTGACGGTGATGGCGGGCAGATCGATCTCGCGATGCACGTTGCACGCCTTATTGCTGCCGACATGGCCCGCCTTGCGAACGCGCAGAACGGCCCTCTCACTGTTGACCTCCATGACTTCAACCACAACCGCATGGAAGCCGAGGGTGATCAGGTCGCCAGCCTCCAACAAATCAATCGTGTCCGGAGGCGTGAAATTGAACTTCTTAGCATTGCCCTGAACGGAATGGCGATGAAGCTGGATGAGACTATCTTTCTTTAGATTGGTGGGTGCGACTGTGAACGATCCCGTCCTCACCTGCGCCCCTTCAGTGTCCAGGCAAATCGGCACAGTCGAGTGTTGCTGCAGAAAAGCGATGGCGGGACCGACGCGCTCAATCGGCGTATGAGAGAGGTTGATGCGAAACAGGTTCACGCCGAGTTCCTGAAGACGCCGAATGATCTTGGGTTTCCATGAAGCAGGGCCGACGGTGCAGGTGACCTTGGTCTTCGTAGGAGGCACCATACTCATTCCAATGGTCGAACCGTGCACGATCGCGGATCGCTCTCTCATCATCTCCGTAACTTGCATAATCCTGCCTCTCCAAGGCTGCGGCGAGTGCTTTCACTCCTGCGCGAATTGGTCAAATACGCCGCAATCACCGAATGCTCAGACCGGATCAGTGAGTTCCAGCCTTCCGCCGTTGGTCAGGACCCGCCCCAGAAAAGTCTTGGACTTCAGGAATAGCTTGGCGTCGAAGTAGCACGGGTAGAAGATGCGCATGAAGCTAAGCCACGGGCCTAGGGAAGCCGGGCTGCGGCGATCCGTAGTCAGGGAGTACCCAAATTCCTCCAGACAGTCTCCGATCAAGGCCTCCACATTATTCACCTCCGATGGGGAAAATTTACTTTTCCATCGGCCGATTGGATTGAAGGTCACTGGACTGGACTCGTCTTTCCAAACCGTGTTCGGAGAAGCAACTCGCCCGACGCCGTTTTTTTGAATGCGTCCATAGTCCAGATCGTGATCGAGGAATTCTCCCACCCTGGCGAAAGCTTTAGCGGGATCGCGGACCATATCTTCGTAGCGCACTTCAAGGTAATCGTTGGGAAACAGCTTTCCGCAACGTCTTCCCATCCGCACCGTCCATTGCCATAGCAGCGCCCAGGCGTAGAGGGCTCGTTCTTGCGTCTGCCCCAGGGTGTGAGCTCCATGCTGTAACTTCAGAGAGAGCGCGGCGTCGCGGCCGTCACGAACGACGTGCACAAACAAAGCGTCAGGAATCTCTCGCTTGATGGTCTCCATATACATGATGTTGTCAATATCGTAAGAAGCCCAGCGTTGGACGTGGGCCCGGCGTGCCAGCTCTCCGAGCGTAATTTGCAAGAAGTCGCCGCCGCTCTTGCAGTCTTGCAGAATCTTGGATCGCAGTTCTTCGGGACCGAAGCCGGTTCGACGGAAGGCCTTGCTCCGCAGCCAGATTTGCATCATTCTCTCGCGATTTCTGGGCACGGACGGGTCCCCGCACATCGCAATCAAGGTTGAATGCAAACACGGGGAAGCGTGATACAGCGGAAATCCGCCGGCAGAAAGCAAGCTATCGTACAGAAGAGCGGTGCCAGAACGATGACAGCCAATCACAAACACTGGCGCTTGTTTTCGTGCTCCCACTCTTGTTTTGATCCTCCACGGCCCGCCAACTTCGCCGGCCGATTGAGCGGCGTTTTTTACCAAACTTTCACGTAATTTTCATAATTCCGTAACATGGACTCGATCTCAATTAAAGTCTATAAAGGCACTTGTGTTTATGCAATGGGAAAAGGGTAATAGCACGATGGGGTAAGAATCCTGCGAGGGCTAGCACCCGGTCCTCGACACACTCGCGAAATCGAGCTGCCATTCAAAAAAGAAGTGTTAGAATTTCGTTCAGAAAGACTCCCATCTAACCTGCTGATTTTTCCCCTTGTGGGAACAAGACGGGAAACACTTTTGGCCGTAAGTCATTGAAAGCCGACGTAGCTCAGTTGGTAGAGCAGCCGATTCGTAATCGGCAGGTCAGCGGTTCAAGTCCGCTCGTCGGCTCCATTCCTTTCCTGCCTTCGTCAGTCGTGTCTTAACTTGACCCAGGTTCCGGGACTTTTTTCGATTGGAGCGTTGGGCCGCGATTGGTTACGCGGAGCCGAGCAGGCTATAGAGCAGGACGCAGAAGACAATCACCGTGAACAGGACATACATGCGATCTCGCTCGGCCGCGAAACCAAAGATGGAGAAGGCAACGCGGGCTACGGGAGTTGCGATGAGAAAAAGCAGCCCGAGTTGGATGATTCCGCGGCCATGCATTGCCCTGACGTCGCGTAAGACTCCGTGAATACTTCGCAGGTCGGCGGGTTCGCCCCGGAAAGCCCGGAAGTCGACGGGCGCGTGGCCATGGCGGATTAGATAAATGATTCCGCCTATTAGCACCACCAGTGCGGCGAAAAGGACTCCGACCCGCAACAGGATTCCCAGAAGACTTTCCATCCTTTGATCCGTCCAGGTTGGAGGGATTGAGGCAGCTGCAGGGTTCGAGTTTAGTTCTGTTGATGCTTGCCGTTGCGAAATTTGACCGGTCGAAGTTTGTTCCGGCGAGTTTCGATCGGTTGAATTTCGATCAGTCGAGGTTCGGTTGATCGGGTTTCGGTCGTTTGGCATTAGATGTTCCCCGAGAGACCGTTGTAGAGCATTTCAATGCCTAGAAGAACGATGACCAGGCTAAAGCCGAGGCGCAGCCATCTTGTATTTGCTTTGATCAAAATCTTCGCGCCGATCAGCGAACCTGCAAGAACTCCGAGCATGACCGGCATGGCCAGACCGGGATCGATGTAACCGCGGTGCAGATAGATGCCGGCGCTGGCGGCAGCGGTGACGCCGATCATGAAATTACTGGTGGTGGTGGAAACCTTGAAGGGAATTTTCATGGCCTGATCCATGGCGAGAACCTTCATCGCCCCGGAACCGATGCCGAGCAATCCCGACAGAGCGCCGGCGCCAAACATGAGGCTCCAACCCACGGGAACATGTTGCACATTGTAGGTTCGAACTCCCTCCACGTCGGGGAAACTACCGTTCAGGTGCAGACGCGTGGCCAGCGGATCGGGCGGAACTCCGCGTTGTGCCGGGGGTCTGGGTTTGCGAGAAAAGTATGCGGAAAACAACAGCACGACTCCGAACACAATGGCGATCGCGTGAGTGGATACATGTGCCGCCAGGCTGGCGCCAAGCAGCGCACCCACAGTAGTTGCGATTTCAAGGAACATTCCGATGCGGATGTTAGAAAAGCCTTCTCTCACGTAGGCTGCCGCAGCTCCGGAAGAGGTAGCGATCACGGAAACGAGGGAGGCGCCGATGGCATAGCGAATATCGACCTTGAAGAGCAAGGTAAGCAGCGGCACCAAGACGACGCCTCCTCCCAGTCCCGTCAACGCCCCGACAAGTCCGGCAATCAGCGAACTGGCGCACACCAACACACTAAACTCCAGAACGGTCATGCAGCTCCTTTCGGCGTTCGCGTCTCCCTAATACAAATATACGGTTCGAAGCGCGCACACAAGTCGAGCCACAAGTGTACAGAGTATGCGTGGTTGTCTTGTGTGCGATTTATCGTTTCCAATTTTGCCTAAAAAACCAAGGTGTTTCCTGTATCTGCTGACAAAGCATTACATCGCTTTACGATAGATTTTGCACCCGGGAAACTGCCCTGCGCATCTACCTAGTAAGACAATCATTGAAGTTGGATAGTCAAGCCTGCTTCATAATTCTCAGGAGGATCGTGGAAATGAAATATTTAAAATATTCAGCACTCGTATCAGCCTTCGCCCTGCTCACGTCGCTGGGCGCGTTGGCGCGGGACAGTGCCAATGCCAAACACTCGCTAACTTTGGCGGACCCGGTTCAAGTAGGGAACGCCCAACTGCAACCCGGCGATTACAAGGTCGAGTGGCAAGGCACCGGCCCGTCGGTTCAAGTTAACTTCGTGCAGCACGGCAAGACCGTGGCAACGGTGCCCGCGACACTACAGACCAATGATAAAGACGTAGTGCAGGACGATGTGATCACGGACGCAAATGGTACCCCGAAAGCGCTCAAAGAGATCGATTTCGGCCGCCAGAAAGAGGCGTTGGTATTTACTCAGCCTGGCATGTAGGAGTTCCAACCGTGGTCCGCAGGGACGTTGTTTCGAACGTCTCTGTGGGCTGGGGTCGCCTTATCCCCTCTGGACAATTGGGTTTGTCGCCAGACATACCACGTTCGTGCCATGCATGGCACGGGTGAGCCATTTACCGGCTTTGGGCGCAGCGTTAGAGTGTTCTTGAGCAGCACTTGGGGGAGGGCTGATCAACAGACGCCTCTTGGACTCAAATCGAGTCTGGGGCGTTTTGTTTTTGGGGCGAATTTTTCATTCCTAATGCATTTGCCACGAATCCTCCACTCTCGCCATCGCCTAAATCCACATTTTCTGACCCCGGCTACCGGACCTCTATCGCCTCTATCGCGAGAATGGTAGATTTGTGTGCGGTTCTGTTGCCGCGAACGGCGCGGTGGCGAGGAGCAAGTCATGCCGGCTCAATTTGCACGTCGCGAATTTCTCACAGGAATGTTTGCTGTGACGGCGGCCACGGCCGCATCCCGGGTTATGACTCCGTCGGATGCGAAATCGCCATTCCGCATTGCCGTCATCAACGATGAAATTTCTCAGGACTTCGGCCACGCCTGCGAGGTTGCGTCACGGGAATTTGGCATGACCTGGATTGAACTTCGCGGCATGTGGAAGAAGAACATTCTTGATCTGGACGAAAAAGAAGTGGCGGAAGCGCGCCGCATTCTGGAAAAGTATCAACTCAAAGTCACCGACATCGCCAGCCCGCTGTTTAAAGTCGACTGGCCGGGCGCTCCCAAATCAAAGCATAGTGAGCCCAACAGTTTCCGCGCCAACTTCACGCCGCAGCAACAAGACGAAGTGCTCGACCGTGCCATCGATATGGCGAAATCTTTTCAGACGGATCGCGTGCGCTGCTTCGATTTCTGGCGATTAGAGGATCAAGCTCCCTACCGCGCCGCGATTAACGATAAGCTGCGAGACGCCGCGAGCAAGGCGGCACAAAAGGGGATCATTCTTCTGCTGGAAAATGAATCCTCGTGTAACACGGCGACAGCAGCGGAGGCGGCCAAAGTGCTGGAGGCGGTGAAGACTCCGTCGCTCATGTTGAACTGGGATCCAGGAAATGCCGCCAACAGCGGCGAAACTCCGTATCCCGATGGTTACAATTTATTGCCCAAGGATCGTATTGGTCACTGCCACTGCAAAGATGTCGTCAAACACGGCGCAAAAACCGAGTGGGCGGCGATGGGAGCCGGAATCATCGATTGGGCGGGGCAGTTCAAAGCGCTCAAGCGCGACGGCTACCACTATGCGGTGAGTCTGGAGACGCACTGGAGCGGCGGCGGTACAAAAGAAGAGTGCTCCCGAACAAGTTGGGCGGGAATGAAAAAACTTCTGCAACAGGCGGATGCTTTGTAATCGCGTGACCGATCCCACCAGATGCAGTTTTCCGAAACATACGGCGCGCAATGTAAATCGATAGCCCTGGAGCTCTCATGATTGGTGCCGTCGATATCGGCGGAACGAAGATTGCAGTGGGCATGGTGGATGACAAGGGTAAGGTGCTTTCCCGGATGGAGGCGCCGACCGACCCGAAGCGGTACTCCGACGGAATCGAATTAATTGCCCACATGCTGCGCAAGACGGCGCAAAGAGCCGGTGGGGCCTTCCGTGGGATCGGAATTGGCTCAACCGGGCCGGTCGATCCCCTACGTGGGGAGTTCGGTGATGTGGATTTCCTGCCCGGGTGGCGCGGGAAGAGTCCGGTGAAAGATCTTGCGCAGATTTTCAGCGTGCGCGTGGCCCTGGAGAATGACGGGGATGCGGCGGCGCTGGCGGAAGCCGGTTGGGGCGCGGGTCAGAATTGTTCACGACTCATCTACGTGACAGTCGGCACCGGAATTGGCGGCGGCTTTGTGTTCGATGGCCAACTCTACCGCGGAGTGGACGGAGCTCATCCTGAAGTTGGACACCAGGTAATCGATCCCGCTGGGCCACAGTGCTCGTGCGGATTTCGCGGTTGCTGGGAGTCTCTGGCCTCCGGTCCCGCGATGGTGAGTTGGATTGAACGACATGCGCCTGCTGACTACCCACACCGTGCCGGCATCACCGCGCAGAAGATATGCGAACTGTCCCTCGAAGGCGACAAAATCGCTCTGCAAGCGGTTGAACATGAGGGCTACTATCTCGGATTGGGACTCGCCAACCTGATCAATTTGTTCACGCCGGAGATGATCGTGTTGAGCGGCAGTGTGATGAAGAGTGCGCCGCTTTTTCTAGCACGCATTCACGCGGTGATTGGAAGTGGCTGCCGCTTTGTTCCGGCTGACAAGACTCAGCTCACCCCGGCGTCTTTGGGTGAAGATGCAAATCTGATTGGCGCGGCGAGGGTTTGGCACTACCGAGTGGGACAGGGAAGCTGAGATCATTAACGGTCTTAGAATTCGCGTCGGCGGATTCGCTCCGGCCCCGAATGTCTGTTTTAGTCCTAATGCATGTTTTAGTTTCGGTCGATGATCTGTTAGTGTTTTCCCTTCCACTTCTTAATGTTTGTGTGATGCAGATCACGGCACTCGGAGACCGTTCCATGAAAGCATGGCCGCCTTACGGGCCAGTCCGATTGCCTGGATTGAAACGACGAACGACTGGAGCGGCGGACGAAAGGATGAGGACCGCGTGATTGTCGGAGTTCCGAAAGAAAGTTATCCGGGAGAACGGCGGGTTGCGATCGTCCCGGCAGTGATTCCTAATCTCGTCAAGGCGGGACTTGAGGTCATCGTGGAAGCCGGGGCGGGTGAACAGGCTGGCTACCCGGACGAGATGTATGTCGATAAGGGCGCGAAGATTGTACCCGACCGGGCCGCCGTATTCGGCAGCGCCGACATCGTGATGCAGGTGCTGTGCTACGGTTCGAACGATGTAACCGGCAAAGCGGACTTGCCCCTTATGCGCCGCGGTCAGACTTTGATCGGATTTCTGCGGCCACTCGGTTCTGCGGAGATTGTTCAGGAGATCGCGCAGGCAGGCGTGACGGCTTTTTCAGTGGAGCTAATGCCGCGCACTACCCGCGCGCAGAGCATGGACGCTTTGTCGTCGATGGCCACCTGCTGCGGCTACAAGGCAGTATTGTTGGCGGCCGAGACTTCGCCACGCATTTTTCCCATGATGACCACTGCGGCCGGAACCATCACGCCCGCCCGTGTGTTTGTGATCGGCGCCGGCGTGGCTGGATTGCAGGCCATTTCGACCGCACGCCGCCTGGGCGCAGTGGCCTCCGCCTACGACATGCGCCCTGCCGCCAAAGAGCAGGTGCAAAGCCTGGGGGGACGCTTCGTGGAACTTCCCATCGAAGCCCAGAATGCGCAGGACACCCGCGGTTACGGCACGGCGCAGGACGAAACTTTCTATGCCCGCCAGCGCGAGTTGTTGACTCGCGTGGTGGCGGAAAGCGACGTCGTGATTACGGCTGCGGTCATCCCGGGCAAGAAGTCGCCGGTGTTGATCACCGCAGGAATGGTGAAAGGGATGGCGCCCGGTTCGGTGATCGTTGATTTGGCCGCCGAGCGCGGCGGCAACTGCGAACTGACACGCACGGGAGAAACCGTAAAGGTCGATGGCGTAACGATTATCGGTGCGATCAACCTGGCCACCAGCGTCCCCTATCACGCCAGCCAGATGTACGCCCGCAATGTCAGCACATTTCTTTTGTACATGGTGAAAGAGGGCAAACTGCAACTGAATCCGCAGGATGAAATTATTCGCGAGACCATGATTACCAATGGCGGCGAAGTCGTGAACGCCCGCGTGCGGGAATTCTTCAAGATGCCAGCATTGGCAACGGCCGGGTCTTGACAATTTTGACGCGCCGGTCAACTGAGAACTCAGACTGGGGACCAGGAATTAGATATGAACAACAACTTGATCGATGCGCTTTTCGTTTTCATGCTGGCGGCCTTCATTGGATTTGAAGTAATTCGCCACGTTTCGCCTCTGCTGCACACGCCTCTCATGTCGCTTACGAACGCGCTCGACGCCATCGCGGTCGTCGGCGCCATTGTGCTCGTCGGGGAGAAAAAAAGCACATTCGCCACGGTGCTGGGCGTCATCGCCATCGTGGCCGCCACCAGCAATGTGGTGGGCGGATTCCTCATCACCGACCGCATGCTGAGGATGTTCAAAACCAGCCGTCCCAAATCGTAACCATGAAGCGAAAAAATTAAAGCCAATATGACCGAGTTCGCCGGAAGCCAGTACATCATTGAAATCATTTATCTCGTCGCCAGCGCTCTGTTCATCCTGTCGCTGAAGTGGATGAGTTCGCCCGCGACGGCGCGCCATGGCATTCTGGCGGGCGAAATCGGCATGGTACTGGCCATCGCCGGCACGCTTCTGCACCACGGCATCGTTGACTACAAGTGGATCATCATTGCGCTGGTGCTGGGTTCGGGCATCGGCGTCCCGCTGGGCATGGTGCAGATGACTGCCGTTCCGCAGCGGACCGCTCTCAGCCACGCCTTCGGAGCGCTGTGCGTGACGCTGGTTGGAACCGCGGAATTCTACCTGCGCTCACCCGATGTGCCCAAGTTCATGATGTCGGTATTGTCGATGGAAGTCATCCTCGGCGGACTGACCTTTACGGGTAGTTTGATGGCAGCGGGAAAATTGCAGGAGATTTTGCCGCAGCGGCCCATCACTTTTAAGGGACAGAATCTGGTTAATTTGCTGCTGTTCGTCGTGGCCGTGGGCAGCGCCGTCCATCTCGTGTTGCATCCGGGAGCGAGAATTTTCTTCCCGATCATTGTGGGCGTCTCTTTGATTTTTGGAGTGCTGCTGGTCATTCCGATCGGCGGCGCGGATATGCCCACCGTAATCTCTCTGTTGAACTCGTATGCCGGACTTTCCGCGGCTGCCATGGGATTCGTGCTCGACTCGAAACTTCTGATTATTGCCGGCGCGCTTGACGGGTCCTCTGGCCTCATTCTTTCGATCATCATGTCGAAGGCGATGAATCGCTCCTTCGCCAACGTGCTCTTCGGAGCCTTTGGCCAGGTGCAGGCGTCGGCCGCGGCAGGGCAGGAAGCGAAGCCGGTGCGCAGCGCAACGCCCGAAGAAGCGGCCGCGATACTTTTGGCGGCCAACAAAGTTGTCATCGTCCCGGGCTATGGCATGGCCGTGGCGCAGGCGCAGCACAAAGTGCGCGAGCTTTATGACGCGCTCACCAAGAAGGGAGTCGACGTTCGCTTCGCCATTCATCCGGTTGCGGGGCGCATGCCCGGCCACATGAACGTTCTGCTCGCCGAAGCCGACATTCCTTACGACCGCCTCATCGAAATGGACGAGATCAACGGCGACTTTCCACAAACGGACGTTGCTCTGATCATCGGCGCTAACGACGTGACCAACCCCGCCGCGCGCACGGATCAGTCGAGCCCAATCTTCGGCATGCCGATTCTCGACGTAGACAAAGCCCACACGGTGATGGTGATCAAGCGCGGCATGAGTCCCGGCTTCGCTGGCATCGACAATCCTCTGTACTATCTCGATCGCACGCTGATGCTATTTGGCGATGCCAAGCAGTTCGTAGGCGGGATTGTGCGGGAGTTGAGCGGCGGACATTGAACGACACCGATGGGCGATGCATCGTCCGAAACCCGTTTGACACCCTGAACTAACCTTCCTAAACTGATTCCATGGAAATACGTCTGCATCCAGAAAAAGAAGCGCAGCTGGCTGAGATCGCTGCCCAGCGGGGTCTGAAGACAGACGAACTCGCTCAACAGGTGTTGAGCCATTATTTGGAAGATGACACTCGTTTTATCGAAGCAGTCAATCTCGGGCTGGCAGCAGCCGAGCGGGGAGACTTTGTAGAACACGAGGAAGTGGGAAAGAAGCTGAAGCGGATATTGCGCTTCTAGATGCGCTTGCGCTGGACAACTCCCGCCACCGACGACCTGTACAACATCGTGCAGCGTATCCGAAAAGACAATCCTGCAGCAGCTGTTGTGGTGGCAACGACTCTCTACGATGGTTGCGGTAGTCTGCGAGACTTTCCACGTCGCGGTCGCAAGGGGCGGATCGAGGGCACCCGCGAGCTGGTTTTCCCCGGCTTGCCTTACATCGTTGTTTACAGGATTCAGGATCAAATTGTAGAACTGCTGCGCATCTATCACGGTGCGCAAGATTGGCCATGAAATGGGTGCGAGGTGATCTCATGAAAACGCTGCAGGTAATGACTGGCCTAATTTTATTTTTCCTGGCATCTTTTGTCGTTGCTCAATCCCAACCACAACTCAATCTGATGCCTATGCCGGCAAGCGTGCAGCAAGGCACGGGACAACTGGCGATCAATCAATCGTTCGCGATTGTCGTTACTGGAGGGCATGATGCCGCGCTCGATGGCGCAGTCCAGCGGTTCGTGGACCAGCTTTCCCGGCAAACCGGAATTCCGTTTCGGCCGAAACCGGGCGCTGCGCCGGCTTTGCAGGTTCATGCCGACCAGGGTCTGCAACCGGTGCAGAAACTTGACGAGGATGAATCCTACGAACTGACCGTCGCCGATTCGGGCGCAAAGATCACGGCGCCCACTACATTGGGCGTCCTGCGCGGGCTGCAGACATTTCTCCAGCTGGTGCAAATCACTCCCACGGGATTCGCAGCCCCAGTCGTCACCATCAAAGATCAGCCTCGCTTCCCTTGGCGCGGGATGCTGATCGACGTCAGCCGCCATTTCATTCCCATCGACGTGCTTAAGCGGAACATCGATGGCATGGCTGCGGTGAAGATGAACGTGCTGCACTGGCATCTTTCCGACGATCAGGGATTCCGCGTGGAGAGCAAGAAGTTTCCCAAGCTGACAGAGATGGGCTCGGACAACATGTTTTACACGCAGGATCAGATTCGCGAGTTCATCGCTTATGCGCATGAGCGCGGCATCCGCGTCCTGCCCGAGTTCGATATGCCGGGCCACAGCCGATCTTGGTTCCTCGGCTATCCCGAACTTTCCAGCGGCGCCGGTCCGTACACGCTGGAAGGCGGGGGGATCGATCCCATCATGGATCCCACGCGCGAATCGACCTATAAATTTTTGGAAAAGTTCATTGCGGAGATGGCCAAACTGTTTCCCGACCCTTATTTCCACATTGGAGGCGACGAAGTCGACGGCAAGCAGTGGGACGCGAATCCGAAAATTCAGGAATTCATTAAAGCTCACGGCATGAAGAACAATCAGGATTTGCAGGCCTACTTCAACCAGCGCCTGGAAAAAATCGTGGCTAAGAACCACAAAACCATGGTTGGATGGGACGAAATCCTGCACCCTGATTTGCCGAAGACAGTCATCGTGCAGTCGTGGCGGGGGCAAGCTTCGTTGGCTGCGGCCGCGAAACAAGGCTACCGGGGCCTGCTTTCGTATGGATATTATCTCGACCTCATGTGGCCGGCGGCCAGGCACTATGCCGTTGACCCGATGAGCATGACAACGACCGATGGTGCCGCGGACCTGACTCCGCAAGAGAGAAGCCTTATCCTCGGCGGCGAGTCTTGCCAGTGGGCCGAGTGGGTGACGCCGGAAAACATCGATTCGCACATCTGGCCGCGGAATGCGGTGATCGCCGAGAGGTTGTGGTCGCCGCAGGAGGTCAAAGATGTTGCCTCAATGTACCGACGAATGAATGCGGTGAGTTATCAATTGGAATCGCTCGGCCTGACTCACAATTCCGCGCGCGCGCACATGTTGCAGCGAATGGCGGGAAACTCTGATATCAGCGCGCTGCGCGTGCTTGCCGACGTGGTCGAACCAGTGAAAGAGTACAACCGCTGGGACGACGCCAAGGGCCCCATCGATTTCCATTCACCTCTTACGCGCATGATCGATGCGGTGAGCCCTGAGAGTGACACGGCTCGGCGCTTCAGCGAACTGGTGCAGAGCTTCGTGCAAGGCGGGTGCAAAGATCGCGCCGCAGAAGAGCAGATTCGCAGTTACCTCACTACGTGGCGGGACAACGATGCCAAACTGCATCCGCTGCTGGAGCAATCGTCTATCCTGCAGGAAGATGTGCCGTTGTCGCAGAATCTGTCAGCCTTAGGCGAAGCGGGTCTTGAGGCGCTTGACTATATTGATAGGGGCCAAACTGCGCCGGATTCCTGGAAGACGCAGCAGATGGCCGTGATCGATCAAGCCAAGACGCGGCAGGCCGATATGTTTCTGATGGTGACGGCCCCGGTGCAACAATTAGTCGAGGCGAGCGCGGGGCAGGCGCAGCACAACTGAGGCGTGCTAAATCTATCGGTTTGCGCACGTCAACTAATTAATGATATCATGATATCATTCGCTGAGGTGGCACGTGGCACAGCTTGTGGTCAGAAATCTTGAAGACGGAGTGAAGAAACGCCTGCAGCGCCGTGCTCGACGTAACGGCCGTAGCATGGAAGAAGAAGTGCGCGACATTCTTCGCAACGCCGCCAAGGAGAAGGAAAAAGCGACAGTCGGACTGGGTACAGCAATTGCTTCCCACGTAAAGGGCACAGGACTCAAATTCGAAATTCCTGAAATGCGCGGCTATCCCGTGCAGCCAGTTTCCTTTGACGACGACTCGGACTGATGACGATTCTCGACACAAATGTCATCTCTGCTGTGATGAGCGATCCGCCCGACGCTAGGGTTACTGCATGGCTCAATACACAAGCCCCGAATTCCGTATGGACGACTGCGGTAACAGTATTCGAAGTTCAGGCCGGATTGAAGATGATGCCTGCGGGAAAAAGGCAGATAGTTTTGACGCGAGTTTTTGAAATGATCCTGGCTGACATGGATCATCGCATTGCTGTGTTCGACGAAGAGTCCGCCAGGCTGGCGGCCAATCTCACCGCGTTCCGCCGGCAAAAAGGAAAGATCGTCGAGTTCCGCGATACGATGATCGCCGGCATCGTCTTGTCGCATCACGCCAGCCTTGCAACTCGCAACACTATGCACTTTAGTGACATCTCCGCGACTGTCGTTAACCCTTGGGATGCGTGAGAATGCGGCCACCCGTGATATTCTATTAACTCCAGCTGCGCACCGTCTTAAGCGGAATTCCTCGCAGATCCTGAAGAAGTTACAAAGAAAAACATGCTTTCAGTCAGCAATGTGTCCATGCGCTACGGCGCCAAAATTCTGTTCGATGAAGTCTCGACGGCGTTTACGCCGGGCAAGCGCTATGGCCTGACCGGGCCCAACGGTGCGGGCAAATCCACGTTTATGAAGCTGCTCAGCGGCGAACTCGAGCCGCAAAAGGGCTCCGTCGTCCGTCCACGCAAGCTCGGAGTGCTGAGCCAGGATCAGTTCGCCTTCGATGCCTACTCCGCGATCGATGCCGTCATCATGGGCAACAAGCGGCTTTGGGCCGCGATGCAGGAACGCGACGCCATTTACGAGAAGCCCGAGATTACAGACGCCGATGGCATGAAGCTGGGCGAACTCGAGGGCATTGTCGGCGAAGAAGACGGCTACACCGCCGAGAGCGACGCCGCGATTCTGCTGCAAGGGCTCGACATTCCCGACGAGCTGCACGCTCGAAAAATGGGCGAATTGCAGGGCGGGCAAAAAGTTCGCGTGCTCTTGGCGCAGGCTCTGTTTGGACATCCGCAGGCCCTGCTGCTCGACGAACCCACGAACCATCTGGACTTGGATTCGATCCACTGGCTGCAGGGATTTCTAAATGTTTACGACGGCGTGGTGATCGCCATCTCGCACGACCGGCATTTCCTCAACAGCATCTGCACCCACATCGCCGACATCGACTACGAAACCATCATCACTTACACGGGTACTTATGACGACATGGTCGTAGCCAAGACGCAGGTGCGGTCGCAGATCGAATCGCAGAATGCGCAGCGCGAAAAGAAAATCTCGCAGTTGAACGAATTCATTGCCCGCTTCGCTGCCGGAACCCGGTCTAGCCAGGTGCAATCGCGTCGAAAAGAAGTGGAACGCCTGCAGGTAACGGAACTAGCGAGGTCGAATATTCAACGGCCTTTCATCAAATTCGAGCAGAAGCGTCCCTCGGGCAAGCACATTCTGGAAGTTCAACATCTGTGCAAAGCCTACGGCGAGAAGCAGGTCATTAAGAACTTCACCGCCAGCATTATCCGCGGCGAAAAAATCGCTCTGATGGGCCGCAACGGCGCAGGGAAGACCACGCTGCTGAATGCCCTGCTGGCGAATTCTCCGACGACGCCCGACGCCGAACTGCGCAAGACTAGCGGTTATGACGGGCCGTTCGTCGACAAGGGCAAGGTCACCTGGGGACACGAAGCTTCGATTGGATACTTCGCGCAGGATCATCGCAGCCTCATTGAGGGTGGGATGACTGCGATCGAGTGGCTGCATCAGTGGGACGGCGCGGCCGTCACCGAGGAGCTGCGCGGAATTCTAGGCCAGATGTTATTCGCTCGCGAAGAGGCCACGAAGTCGACCAGTGTCCTCTCCGGTGGCGAAGCCGCGCGGTTGCTCTTCTGCAAACTGATGCTGCAGAAGCCTAACGTTCTGGTGCTGGACGAACCTACGAACCACCTGGATCTTGAGTCCATCAATGCCCTGAACATTTCCTTGCAGCGTTATCAAGGGACGGTTTTCCTGGTTACGCACGATCATGATTTGATCGACGAAGTCGCCACGCGCATCTGGCATTTCGAGAGCGACCATAAGATTACCGACTTCAAGGGCAGCTACGAGGACTACCAGGCGGCAGTCGCGGTTTAGCTCGTGTGGCGAGGGCGCCCGCGCCACGTCAACGCACTGCACCATTTTCGTTGCATGTAAATCAACCAGGTTCTCCACAGCGTTTCACAGCATTAACCGGTTGCGTTTTCTGCCGCAAGTTGCAGATAATGTCGACAGCATTGTTGCTGGTGCATCGAGTATTCCTGTGTACAGTCGAGCTGATTTACTTAGAATTCTTCACATCACGCCCCGCCAGTTGGTCAACTGGGAGCGGGTCGGTCTGATTCCGCCTGCCGAATCCTATTCTTTTTCCGATCTCCTGGAAGTGAAAAAAGTTCGCGACCTGTGCGCGATGAGCGTGCGTCCGGCGGTGATTCGCCAGTCGCTCGACGCCATGCGCAAGCAAGCTTCGGGAGTGGAGAATCCGCTGCTCGAAGCCGCAGCCTGGTCGACCGCCAAACATCGCGTGGCATTCCGCCACCAGGGAAGACTGTTGGAGCCGATCGCGGGCCAGTTCCTCATGGATTTTTCCGAACGCGAGAATGTCGTGACCAGCACGCCCGTGCCAAAGTCCGATCCCAACCCGCGCGAGAACGAAGTGACAGGCTGGTTTGCCCGCGGCATCGCCTTGGAAGAGGATCCAAATACGCAGCCAGCCGCAATTGCCGCCTATCATCATGTGCTTGAAATTGATCCGTCGCACGCGGCGGCGCACATCAACCTGGGCACGCTTTACTATAACCGGCAGGATTTCGCGCTCGCCGAAAAACATTACCGGCAGGCGATTCACTCTGACCCGCGCTACTCGCTCGCGTACTTCGATTTAGGCAACGTGCTCGACGAGACCGGCCGCGTGCAGGAAGCCATCTTCACTTACAAGACTGCCCTCCAACTTGCTCCCACCTACGCCGACGCGCATTACAATCTGGCGCTGGCTTATGAAAAGATCCGCGAGCCCCGCAAGGCGCTGAAACACTGGCAGGCCTATAGCAAGCTCGACACTGCCGGTCCCTGGTCAGTACACGCCCGCAGCCAGATCAAACGCATCCTCCAGGCCGATACGCTGAAGCTGATTCACTCCCGCCCGCGCTAGTATTCCCTTAACTAATCGGCGTCATCCTGAACGTAGCCGTTCTTCAGGCGAAGTGAAGGATCTCCCGCGTACCGAATGCCGCGCCCGAGCCAAATAAACCCGCACCCCGGAAGCCCCTTCTGCAGGGGGTGACCGGAAACAAAGTGG
>Ga0182024_10001911_pt1 | contig 52652 bp, 34 predicted proteins | sample P32metaG_FD_120480 | JGI IMG/M metagenome (GOLD analysis project Ga0182024, IMG submission 120480) | Permafrost microbial communities from Stordalen Mire, Sweden - P3-2 metaG (Illumina Assembly) | ecosystem: Environmental > Terrestrial > Soil > Wetlands > Permafrost | place: Sweden: Stordalen... | reverse complement strand
CCAGCCTGAGTCTCGCGCAGGCAGCGCCGCCGCCCGACGGAAATGAGCAGCAGGGACCCCCGCCCGGCGGGCCTGAGCAAGGTCCTCCTGGCGGCGGACGGGGCATGCAGATGCCGCCGCGGGGCGGCCCCGGAATGCCCGGTGGCATGGGAATGCCCGGCCGTCGGGGGATGCGCCCCGAACGCGCGCAGATGGCCGTCGACCTCACTGGCACGATCGAGGGGTTCAACTACTCACCCCGCGGCGATATCGACGGCGTGATGCTCAAGACATCGGACAAGTCCATCCAAATCAATCTCCCGCCGGGCTTGGGAATTGCGCTGAGCCAGGTCTCCCCCGGCGGCACGTTGAAAGTCACCGCCAGCCCGGAGCCGAGCGAGACTGATCATCCGATTTACGAGATGCAATCCCTGACGACGGAACAAGGCAAGAAGATCAGCGCGCCCGGAATGGGCGATGACAAGTTCGTTCATGAAGAGGCGACAATCAAGCAGTTGAACTACGCCCGTCGCGGCGAAGTCGATGGCGCGCTGCTTGACAGCGGCGACTTTGTTCACGTTGGTCCCGCCGCCAGAGATCTTAAGCTCAGTGTTGGCCAGAAGATTACTGTCGACGGCTTCGCTCACGCGATGCTGACCAGCGATCATCAGGCGATCCACGCCGTGGCAATTGATGGCAAGAGAGTTGAGCAAGGCCCCCCGCGCGGTGACGGCCCTGACGCCGGTCCCGGCCCGAGAGGCCGACGCGGCCCGGGTGGTCGAGGCGGTCCCGGTGCGGGCGGTCCTGGCCCAGATGGTCCCGGCCCAGGTCCGGGCGGCCCGGGCGGCAACAACGAAGCGCCTCCACTCCCGCCAGGTGGTCGAGCTGATAACGGCCAACCTGGACCCGGCGGCCCGCAATCCGACGCGCCGCAGCCATGAGCGAGTCGGCATTCGACGCTCGCGCAAATTGAATGCGTTAATTGCAAATATGGCGCTTGCGTCTCTCAAATCAGATTGCTAACGTATTGCTCTGGTCGGCGGTATTCCCCGGAGAAGGCTCCCCCCCTCCTTTTCCAACCGCCGGCCTTTTTTCTGCGCCGAACTTCTACCACGGCTAGAAAAATCCCAAGTCGGCGACGCAGTCATCCGCGTTGCCCCTGCCGCTTCTATGACACACTCTGGTTCTTCCGAGATCAATGTGCCGCGGTCGGATGCGCTTTACGGTATGCGTCAATTTGCTGCTGAACCAGTGCGTTGGCCTGGTCCATCAACTGGAGTGTCGCGGCCTGTAGATGGTTGGGATCGGCGGCCTGTCGGCCAATGACGATGTGGTCGTTGTGGAGGTACTCCTGAACCTGGATGAGCGACGAATAATAGTCGGGTGTTTTTCCCGAGCGTTTGGCGGCGTCGCGGGCATGATCGGCCGCCATATCCTTGCTCGCATCTGTCTTCACCAGTTCATCGACGAGCTGCCGCACGCTATCCCGTGCCTTGGTGACGGCGTCAAGCGCCTGTTGCCGCAGCGGGTCGCTGGTTGCCTCCGCGCCTATATCGTCGATCGAGTGATCCAGGTGTGAAATCGCGTCGTTCAGTTCAGGAATCCGCATATCGGGAGCGGTCGGAACGATGGCCGGGGGGGCAGCGGCGGGGGGCATTGGCGCAGCCGGTGTTGGCGCCGCAACTCGCGCCGCGGGGTGGGCACGCTCGTAGTCGGCAACTTCCCTGGCGATCATCCCGTGAGCTTCGTCAAGCGATTTCAATGCCTCCAGAACGTGCGGGTTCTTGTTCTTGTGGCCTGGATCCTTATCGAGGATGTTGTAATTCAGCTCGAGATCCTCATTGACTTGATGAATCGCGGGGTAATATTCCGGCGCCGGGTTCTTTTCGTTTCGAGCGTCACGCTTGTGAGCGGCCTCGATGCCGGCGCTGTCGTTAGCGCCCTCGATCTGATTGATCAACCGTTGCACCGCGTCGCGCGCCTTTTTGGCAGCTTCCAACTCCTGCGCGTGCTCGCCCGCGGGGCCCGATTTCAGGCACTCCAGCGTGTCGATGGTCTCATTGCTGTGGGTCAGCACGAGATGCAGTTGCTCAAGTCGCTGAGCCTTCGATTCTTTTGGCGCTTGTGCCAGAGCGGAAGGGCCCGCATTCCAAAGCAGCAAGGGAACGCTTAAAACCGCAACGCGGACGGCAGCTTTCATAAGTTTTCTCCAAGAAATGCCAACGCTCTCGAGATTTCACCAAACGCGACATGCAAACGCTTTCCAAGCAGTCATGGCACGCATTTTTACAGGCACCCACTGTTAATAATCAAGCGAGCGTCAAACCGATGCCCACTGTCACATCATGACGCGGTGAAATGAGAAACGATAGCCCGTCAGAGGCTATTTTGCGGGGGCAAAATTATAGGGATTCGCGGAATGCAGGCTTCAGTGGCGATGCGATCGCCTACGACACGCCGGCGGCGCGCTTCAGCTCGGCAAGGTCGATCTTTTTCATCTTCATCACCGCGCTCATCGCGCCCTCGGCTTGTCCCGGCTTTCCGCTGGTCATGATGTCACCGATGATCGTGGAGACAATCTGCCAGGAGACGCCGAACTTATCTTTCAGCCACCCGCACTGCTGGGCTTTGGGGTCGCCGTCGGCGGAAAGCTTGTCCCAATAGTGATCGATCTCGGCTTGTGTGTCGCACATCACCTGAAACGAAATCGCCTCGGTAATCTTGAACATCGGCCCGCCATTAAGCGCGGTAAACGTCTGACCCTCCAACTGAAACTCAACCACCATCGCCGACCCCACCGGCCGGCGATGATGCTCCTTGCCCGCCTCGCCGTAGCGGGAGATGCGGTTGATCTTGGCGTTGTTGAAGATGCCGACGTAGAAGTTCGCGGCGTCTTCGCCCTGATTGTCGAACCAGAGACACGGGGTGATTTTGGAAAGCTTGGGCATGACACTCCCTCAATAAAGAACAACGACGTCGGACGACAATGGAATTGCGTAACACTCGCCTTACAAATTGCAAGCGGATGGAATTGTGGCGCGGGTAGAATCTTGGGCTTCCGAGTGCCGCACACAAGAATATTGCGGATTTCGAACCAGAAGAGCGACGGCACAAGTGCCCCCTCAAGCGTCGCGGCTTGAAGGGCTGCATCGGTCCACTGGCTTCGCTCATCTGCCAGCGCCCACGCCGCGGCAACGGAGCAATCGACGATAAGAGGCATGGTTAGAACTTGTGCCCTTGGTGTTTATGACCAGCCAACTCGTCAATCGTTGCTTTGTTCTTAATCTGACCCGCAAGTCGGCGGATTGAGTCGGCGGCAGCCGTTCGTTTCGCGATGCTGTTGCCCTCGGTGCCGGCGCTCGACAGTTCGTCCAGATAGGTCTCGATGGAAACTTGACGAGCAGCAGCAGCCGCCTGCAAGCGGGCGATGATGTGATCGGGAAGTGTAAGTGTCGCCATGATGTCCCTACGTTACATTATATCACGCCTTAAGCATGAGTGAGTATCGATCACGAAACGGCGGTTGACGGCGATCGCCTGATAAAGCCGACCAACACCAATACCCACGCAACGATCAGCGAGAATCCCGCACCGATATGGGTGAGCTTGACGACCAATTCCTGCCACGGCTTGCCGCCGGTGGCGCCGGCTTGAGCGCCGGCGACGCTCAGCAACTGCGTGGCGCCCCACCAGGCGTTAGCGGCTTCGGAGAGGGCCATTGTCCAGGTGAGCCATGCGGAGAGGAGGATGACCACCATCGATTTGGGGCCGACGCGATTGGGGAGCTTCAGGAGGATGATCGCGGTGGCGATGAAGAGCAGCCCGTTGGATTCAAATTCATTGTGCGCGCCGACGGCCAGGCGTGGATAGCGCGTCTGCGGGACCAGGAATCCAAACAGGAGACCTGCGAAGATCATGGCCAGGCCGTGAAGGAGAACCTGTCGGCCGCCGCGTTCGACTGTCATTGCTCTCCGCTCCTCATCCCCCTTATCCCGGCGTCGGGCTGGATGGCTTAGAACCTTCCCGCCCCCCGCACGAGCGTCTTATCGAGCAACTCTTCCAGCGTCGTGCAAACGTGATCGACATCCCGCTCGGTCATTGCGCCGAAGAATGGAAGGGCGAGCGTTCTGGCGGCGACATATTCACACACCGGATAATCCCCGACTTTGTATCCAAACTGCTCAGCCACGTACGGTTGCAAATGGATCGGCGGGAAGTAGTTGTTGCAGCCGATGCCATCGGTTCGCAGCCCGATCATGATGTCATCACGGTCGCCGGGGGCGAAGAGGTCGTTCAATCTCACCACGAAGACGAACCAGCTCATGTGGGTGTCGTCCTGCAAGGTCGGCAGGATCAGATAGCGGTTGGTCATCAATCGCTCGATGTACATCTGGGCGACGTGTCGGCGATTTTCGAGAATTTCGTCGAGTCGGCGGATCTGGGCGACGCCGATCGCGGCTTGAAGTTCGCTCAGGCGGTAGTTGTATCCCAGCCGTTGGTGGGCGAGCCAAGCCATTCCCTCGCGGCCCTGGTTGCGCAGGCTTCGACACATCGCCGCGAAGGCGTCGTCATCGGTGACGATCATGCCGCCCTCGCCGGTCGTGATTTGTTTGTTCGGATAAAACCCGAACACGCTGGCCCGGCCGAATGAGCCGATCGGGCGTTCGCCATACCGGCCGCCGAATCCTTCGCAGGAATCTTCGATCAGCACCAGTTCGTGTTTTTGCGCGATCTGCTCGAGCTCGGTCATGCCGCCGGGATGGCCAAATGCCTCGACGGCGACGATTGCCTTCGTGTTCGGCGTGATCGCCGCCGCCACCTTGTCTACATCCATGTTCAGCGTCTTCGGATCAATATCCACAAACACCGGCTTGGCGTTCACGTACAGAATGCAGTTGGCCGACGCGACAAAGGAGAACGGCGTGGTGATCACCTCGTGACCAGCCCCAACGCCCGCCGCCAGCATCATGCAATGCAGACCGGCGGTGCCCGATGAAACGCCAATGCCGTGTTGGCGATTTGTCAATTTGGCGCAGGCCTGCTCGAACTCTTCGATGCGCGGGCCGATCGACAATGTCGAGGTGTGCATCACGTCGAGCACGGCGTCAATTTCAAGCTGCGTAATATCCGGCCTTGAAAGCGGAATCGGCGTCGGCATCTTTGGCTTCCCTGAAGTGCTGCGGTTTGACCCGCCAAAAGTTATACTCAACGATCCTTGCGTCCGATAATCTATCGAGTCCGATAACTTATATCGTCTCTAACAACCAGGTGGCATGAGTTCCAAAACGTCGTCGCATGAGCAAGACAAGAGCAACGCCCATTTCTTCCGGGCGCTGCGTTACCTGTGGCCGTATCGCAAGTTGATGGCGATTTCGATCCTTTGCGCGTTCTTCGTCAGCGGCGCGTTCGCCGGGGGGCTCGGCACGCTGTTGCCGGTGATGCATGTCTTTTTCGACAATGACACGATCGAGCAATTCGTCGATCGCCAAGTCGCGCAATATCGCCTGGGCGTCGGCTTCGCCGATCGCACCGATGTCCTGGAAGTGATTCGCGTTGATGCCAACGGCCCCGGCGCCAGCATCGGCCTGGCAAAGGAAGACAAAATTGCGCTGCCGGGCAAAAACGTTCTGGAAACGGTGAAGACCCTTTCCGACCCGGCCCTTCAGTCGACATCATTGCAGGTGAATGGCCAGCCCGGCGCGCAGCCGCTGACGCTGCACAAGCCGTGGTTTTACATGAACATCGGCCGGAAGCTCGCGGCATACGCGCCGCTTGATCCGATTTACGCGATCGCGTCGGTGCTTGGCCTGATTGCGACCGTCTCCGTCATCAGCAACGTCGTTTCATTCTTCCAGGAATATCTGTCCGATAAGGCGGCGGTGCTGGCCGTCAATGACATTCGGCGCCGGCTCTATGACCATGTGTTGCATGTCCCGCTGAGTCATTTCGGGATGAAGGGAACGAGCGATGTGACGAGCCGACTCACGCAGGATGCGCAGAATTTGAACGAAGGGTTCAAGTCGGTCCTGGGCCAGGCGATTCAGGAGCCGATCAAGATGGCCGCGGCCTTCGGGCTGGCGCTGTTCACCAGTTGGAAGCTCACGGCCATCATCGTGTGCGCCGCGCCGATCATGATCTTCGTGATCAGAAAGTTTGGCAAGAAGATGCGCCGCACCAGCCGCCGGGCGATGCTGAGCAGCGCGGTGATGCTTGGGCAGATTGAAGGCTCGCTGCTGGGCATTCGCGTGGTCAAAGGCGCGTCGGCCGAGCGTTTTGAGCGCCGCCGCTATGGGCGAATCATGTGGAAGCTGGTCGATCAGCAACTGCGGATGAGCCGGATTGATGCGTTCACCGAGCCGACAATGGGCACGCTGATGCTCTTCGTCGTCGGCGGGTTGATTCTCGTCGCGTCATGCATGGTGCTGCGGTGGCATACGCTGCAGAAAGAGCAATTCTTTCTGGTGATGATCTGCCTCTCGAGCATCGGCGATTCATTCCGGCGCGTGAGCAAGGTGAACAACGTCCTGCAGCGATCGAATGCGGCCGCGGCGCGAATCTTTGAAGTGCTGGATCTGCCGATCGAACGCACGCGCCGGGCGCAGCTGGCTCCGGTACTGGAAGATCCCACGCAGGTTGCGGAAGCACCGGCGAAGCGGGTGAAGCTGCCGCTGCTATCGAAGGAAATCACGTTTGAGGACGTGACGTTCTCCTATCCGAACTCGCCGACGCCGGCGTTGCGCAACGTCAGCCTGACCATCCCCCGCGGCAAGTGCGTGGCGATCGTCGGCCGCAACGGCAGCGGCAAAACCACGCTGCTGGCGCTGCTGCCGCGATTCTACGATCCGCAGGGCGGCCGCATTTTGATCGACGGCATCGATACCCGCGATGCAACGCTGCGATCGCTCCGCAGCCAGATCAGCATCGTGACGCAGGACTCGGTGATCTTCCCCGGCACCATCGCCCAGAACATCGCGTACGGCCATCCGCTGTCAGCGGGCCTGGACCCCATGCCGCCGGCACTGATGGACCGCGTCGTCACCGCCGCCAGGCAGGCATACGCCGATGAATTCATCATGGAAAAGCCGCAGGGCTACGAAACCATGCTCGGCGAACTGGGCGGCCAACTGTCCGGCGGCCAAAAGCAACGCCTCTGCATCGCCCGCGCCATCTTCCGCACCACGCCGATCCTGGTGCTCGACGAAGCGACCAGCCAGGTCGATTCCGAAAGTGAAGAGCTGATCCAGCGCGCGCTGGAGGGTCTCATCCACGAGCGCACCACGTTCGTCATCGCGCATCGACTCGCGACGATCAAAAGCGCCGACGAAATCATCGTGATGGAACGCGGCCAAATCGTCGGCCAGGGCCGCCACGATGAACTCATGGCGACCTGCGAAACCTATCAGCAACTCATCGAGCGGCAGTTGTTCGCGTTGCCGGTGTGACGAATCCTACGGTTTCGGCTTAAAAGCCGCGCGAAATTTCTGCCTTTTTTAGCCGGGTCGCTTGCGACGCGCGTTTTTCTGCAAAGAGTCCGGAAATTAAACGGAATCCGAATCAGTCAGCGCACTCTTCGGCCGACCTAATGACCCCGCTTAACAGCCTTGCCGGCCCGCGTTTTGTGCTTCACGACATCGGTCACGGTCGTGGCGGCCAAAGCCGCCGCGGCGCTTTGCTCGGAACCCCGAAGCGCCGCTGCCGGCGGTGGAATCGCTGGCGTGCGAGACGGCCGGCCGGATGTCGGCGGCGAAGTTATTGCCGGCGCCGCCGGAGCCGGCAGGGTCTGGCCGTAGTTCGGCTTCAGCAGATTGAAATCCGCCGAGTTGACCGAGCCGTCGTAGTTAAAGTCCCCCTCGCCCCATGTCGCGCCGCTGTTCAGCGTGTAGTGCTGGGTCATTCGCATGAAGTCGGTGAAGCCGACGGAGCCCGTGAGGCCCGTGTCTCCGTAAAGCGTGTATTTCAATTCGATGGTGTTCGCCGGCAACGAAACCAGTCCCTCCCCCGAGTCAGCATATCCAATGCCGGTCGTCCGATTCACATTCGCCGCCGCGGCGGCTGAAGTGATGACGCCGGTGGTGGCGGTGGGAACGCCGGTCCAGAGGCCGTTGCTGTAACCGTTCTGAAGATAGCCGCGAATCGCGGATAGGGGATCGGAAGCCGCGTTCGCGTAGGGGATGTAAACCGTGCTGGCGCCGATCTCCAGATTGGTGTTGGCTAGGAGGTTGGTGCCTGACAAGCCGTTGAGGGTGAAGGTGCCGTTGAGGTGAATCGTTTTGGGAAGCGGATTGCCGTTGGAGTAGTCGAGGACAATACTGTCGTTGAATGCATCGCCGATGATCGTCAGCCCGGCGGGGTCGGAGATTGGCAACTGTCCCGCGTGGCCGCCCTGTACCCAATCGATGTCCTGCTGATCGTAATCCCGAACCAGTGTGATAGCACCGGAGTAGCCGGGCGTGATCACATCCGAAGTCCCGCCTGGAACGCGAATTTCAAAAGCACCCCGCCCATACGTCCCCACGGCCAGAAAGTCATAATAAGACGAGAGCTCGACGTCGGTCACGATTGTGTTCGGCATGCCGCTGCTGAGCGTGTTCCAATGGGTGCCCGAGTCATCCGAAACGAAAAGGCCGCGAAGCGTGCCGAGGTAGGGGCGCGGTGGCGCAAATCGCCAGTCAACGGCCAGTGCCTGACCTGCATCCTCCGGCGGCAGGTTGCCCGTGATATTGGTCCAGCTTGTCCCGCCGTTAATTGTCACAAAAACATGGTCGGCGCCGCTGTCGCCGCCGAGGTATGTGCCACACACCACGTATGCATGTTGCGGATCCGCGGGATCGATCTGTATGTCCATGACGTGACCCAGGCTGGTCTGCGGCAGACCCGAATCTGCTTCGTTCCAGGTGGAACCATCCGTCGTGACAAACATTTTTCCGTCGGTAGTCGCTGCATAGCTTGTGGTCGGGTCAGACGGCGATATCGCAACCGCGCTGACAAACTGCCCCGGCGATAATACCGGGCTGATTGCTGACCATGACGACGCAGCGTCGGTCGACATGTAAATGCGATCTGTCCCGAGCAGCAGCACATTGGAATTTCGCGGATCGATCTCGAAGGCGCGCTGAGATGCGTACGCGAGCGTGTAGCCGGCGTTCGTGGTGGGAATTCCCGTGCCAGCGGCGGCCCAAGTTGCGCCGCCGTCTATAGACTTCCAAACGAAACTGCTCGGATTAGTCGGATCGTATTCGTACACGATGTTCTGAAAGGATGGATCAACGACGATGCGTCCGACGTCGTGCCCGCCACCCAGGTAATTCCAAATCGTGCTTTGCGTGGACTTCAGCCCGGCCAGCTGGTCCTGTGCAATACCGAAAAGCACCTGCGGATCGTTCGAAGAGATGGTCAGCGTGTTGAATTCCGTATCCTGTAAATCCCCCTGCTTGTTGAGGAACGGCGCCGTACCGCCGGTCCAGCGATAGATTCCGCGACCGCCGGTTTCGATAACCGCACCGGCATCGTCGAAGCTGACACTCACGGGATCTTCGTTATAGATCAGAGTCCAGTTGGCGCCGCCGTTGGTACTCTGATAGAGCGTATTGCTGCCGTTGACGTAGACGATGCTGGCGTTGTGCGGGTCGACTGAAAGCAGAACGTGCGAATCGCGCGGCTCATCGGCGTTGGGAAGCGCGGCCAATGCGGTCCAGCTCGTGCCGCCATTTGCCGTCTTGTATCGATGTGGCATCCCACCTGGGGCATTCCCGAGTGCCGGGTCAAATACCGTCGCATAGACTACGCTCGGGGAGGACGGGGAAATCGCCAACCGTACAGTGGCGCCGACCGCCGCGCCCGAAATCACGCCGTTGTTGAGCAGCGCCCAGCTTGTGCCTCCGTTGATCGTTTCGTAGATGCCGTTGTGGGCGCCGCCGCTTGTCGTATCGCCCACCAGCCCCACATAAAGAATGGACGGGTTCGCCGGATCCATCACGAGGTCGGCAGCAGCTCCGTTGTGGATTGATGCTGTGACATTGGTCCAGCTCGTCCCGCCATTGATGGATTTGTAAACACCGCCGCCCCCGGTCGCACCGGACCATGCAGAAACGTAAACGTTATTCGCGTTGGTCGGGTCGATGACCAGGGAAGCGAAGGTGGCCTCGTCAAAGATGGAATTGGCAAGCTCATTCCAGGTTGCTCCACCATCGGTCGATTTAAGGATACCGCCCCCGGGGCCCGACACCTCGGCGTAGATGATCTGCGAGTTGCTGCCGGCCAGGGCGAGTGGCGTGTATGAAAGATTCCCGAACTGATCGCTCGGCATGCTGTCGGTCAGCGGCGACCAGTTGGGGATCGGGTCGAGCCAATCGGTCGTCTTCCAAACACCACCGCCATCGGCGGCGATGTACATGATGTTCTGATTCGTGGGGTCCGGTGCCGCGACCGCAACACGACCGGAGACATCGGGTCCGTTAGCCTGCACTTCGAGGATCGGCTCGGGCCCGACCGGCGCCCAAGCAGCGCCCCCGATTTGGTACTGCACCGCCGGCAGCTGCATCGGCGCGGAGAATTCCGACGTATTTCCAGTGGTATCGGTTCCGGTCGCGGTAATCCATTCACCCGCTGTTGTCGCGGCCAGGTGCGCGGTGAAGAACGCTGCGCCACCCTGCGTGGTGACGGTGCTTGAACCGATCCAGCGATCCCCCGGCCCATTAAATGGACTGTCAGCAGCGCTGTTGGCGTAGAAATCGAGCGTATAGGTGGTGAATCCCGCCGTCGGATAAAGCCCTGAGATGACCGTGGAGCTCCCCGCCGTACCCGATTGCAACATCGGATAGTTAATGAAGTCGTTCGGCCCCTGTGGAAAAGCGTCCACCGTATTCACGTTCAGCTGATTGTTGAGGCTGATGCCGAGATAGCTCGCCCCGTTGTTGTGAATCGAGTTGCCACGAATGGCATTGCCGGTCGAGTGAGCGGTGCCGGATGTCGGATCTGTGATGAGGACGCCGTTGCGCCCGTTGGCGATGATCAGGTTCCCTTCCGCCGCCGCATCGGTGTCGGACGGGTTTACCCCGACCCGCGAACCGCTTGCGCCATTGTCGATCCAGATTCCATTGTTTCCGTTGCCCAGAGCCGAGCCGTTGGCGTTCGCGCCGATATAGTTCCCGGCGATGTTGGCACCACTGCTTGGGCCGAGGTACATGCCATCGAGCCCATTGGCGGCGATGACGTTTCGTTCCAGCGCGTCTCCAACGCCGTCACCGTTGGTTCCGATCTGCACCAGCACGACGTGATCAGCAAGTTTCACTCCCACCCCCGCGTTGCCGAGTGGAAGGAGGCCAGTCAGATCTGTTCCTACATAATTGCCGGCGACTACGTCCTGTATGGAAGCGGAGAGGACAATTCCGGCATAAGAACCAGCGTGCCCGTTAGCCGAAATGACATTTCGTTCGGCGGCGGCATCGACATCGGAACCGTTCACCCCGATGCGGTCATTCTGGGCCAGATTTTCGATAATTACACCTTCACCGCCGTTGCCGAGTGCTTTGGTGCCGCTGATGTCTGTTCCGATGTAGTTTCCGGCGACGAAGTTACCGGTGGTATTACTGTCGGACATTTCAACGCCGGCGTAATCAAAGCCGGTTCCGTTGGCGGAGATGATGTTTCGTTCGGCGGCGTCGTTTACGCCGTCGCCGTTGGTGCCAATCTGGTTGGATTGGGATCCCCCTTCGATCAACACGCCGACGCCACCGTTCCCAAGCGCTTTCGTGCCGGTGACGTCAGTGCCGATCAGGTTTCCCACGAGGACGTTTGAGTTCCCCTGGAGGATCTCCACGCCGGGGTATTGAAAGGCCGTGCCGTTTGCGGAGATGAGGTTGCCGGAAATGGTAGTGGCGGTTGCTGCATTGCCGGTGTAGAGCCCAATTCCGTTGCCCAGAGCCTTGGTCCCCGAAAGATCTGTTCCAATCTTGTTGCCGCTGACGGTATTGGCTGTCGTGTTGGTTCCTATTACAGCGACACCCGTTGCGTTGGCGGAGATGAGATTGCTCGAGATCGTGTTGTTCGAAGAACCGCCGGAAATAACGATGCCGTTAACGGCATTTCCAGCGGCGAGTGCGCCGGTTGGATCGGTACCCACGTAGCAGTTCTTGATCGTGTTCCCGCCCTTCGCGTTCGACATCGAGATGCCACTGCCGCTGAAGTTGCTGACGATCAGCGCGTTGATCGTTGTGCTGCCCCCGGTGATGTCTAGTCCATCGGCGGTGGCACCAGCGGACGATCCCTTGATCTGGATCAGCGGCGTGCCGGTGTAACCCGTTTGGGTGGTGCCGTCGATCGTCACAGGGTCGGTGACCGCCGGCAGCGTGGACATCGGCGTAATGACGTGGACGCCGGACCCGGAAATGTTGAACGTGATCGAATCCAACCCCACGTGTACATTGGCATTGAGAATCGCTTGGCGCAGCGAGCCGGCCCCGGAATCGGCGGTAGTTGTGACCGGGTATGCCGTTAGAAGCAGCCGTGATTCGAGGTATTCACTAAAGAACTGGCGCACGGGACGATGATGACACCGCACGCGTTTGGACTTTTTCATTTACATTTCCTCGTGGGCGACAAGGTCGTTTTCTTCGCCGTAGGCTTGATATCGCTACGGTATCACCGAAGCGTGTTCGATCAAGCCAAAAACCGCTTCCAATGCCCTTGGCGAGTTGAGGTGCGATTGTGGGTGGCCACTAAGCCAAGGCTGCTTTGGGCACGCCCGATCCGCTTACTTTCGTGCGCCCAGGCTTTGGTCCTCGCGGCGGTGGAGACTTTTACGGCGACTTTCTGGGGGGTATAGCCGAAGATGGCGGCAAACAGGTCAAATTTCGCCGTTCAAATTCTTTCAATCTTCGCGCTTGCAATTGCCGAAACCCTTCGTAAGATTCGACCAAACAAACACTGAACAAGGATGGCATGGTGACTTCCGTCGAGTTCAGTTTGTGGGGGCGGCTAGTGCTTAGAGCGAAGCACCTTTTTGTTTAGCCAGCTCGCTTGCGAGCCGTTCGAGCGGCAAGCGAGCTTGTCGGCTACACGAAAAAGGGCAAGCTTCTTAGTCGTCGCCCGCTTAAGTCACCGCATTTTGCCGGCTGAAAAACAGACCCGGCATTCATCGTGAAGGCCCAAAACCTTCACATCAAGGAGTTGTTCTCATGGGCAAGACCATGGAGAAGGCGGAGCCGCGTTCCAACGGCTCGGAGTCGAAGGGGTTCAAGGATTCATCTAAAGAGGTTTCGATCCGCGACGGGTCTGCCAAAGACGCGTTGGGGGGTCGCGACATTGTCGGCAAAGATGCCGCGGGTAAAGACGGTACGGGCAAGGACATCACCGGCAAAGATGCGGGCAGGGATGCGTTGACGGTTCGGCCGGTTCCGGTGTCGGCGCATCCGCAGAACGCGGCTCGCGATTCGGCGCTCAGCCGGGCCGTGCAGCAGATTGAAAAGCAGTTCGGCAAGGGCGCCGTCATGAAGCTCGATGGCAACAACATTCAGCCGATTGACGGTATCGCCACGGGGAGCCTGAGCCTCGATATCGCCCTCGGCGGCAGCGGCATTCCGCGCGGTCGCGTGGTCGAGATCTTCGGGCCGGAATCCAGCGGCAAAACGACGCTGACGCTGCACATTATCGCGTCAACGCAGAAGATTGGCGGCGTCGCCGCGTTCATCGACGCCGAGCACGCGCTCGATCCCTCGTGGGCCAAGCGGCTCGGCGTGAAGCTCGATGATCTGCTGGTTTCGCAGCCCGACACCGGCGAGCAGGCGCTGGAAATCTGCGAGCTGCTGGTGCGATCCAACGCCGTTGACGTCATCGTGATCGACTCGGTGGCGGCGCTGATCCCGCGCGCCGAAATCGAAGGGGAAATGGGCGACAGCCACATGGGTCTGCAGGCGCGGCTGATGAGCCAGGCGCTGCGAAAGCTCACCGGGGCGATCTCCAAGAGCAAGTGCACGGTGATCTTCATCAACCAGATTCGCGAGAAGATCGGCGTGATGTTCGGCAACCCCGAAACCACGCCCGGCGGCCGAGCGCTGAAGTTCTATTCGTCGATCCGCATTGATGTTCGCCGCACCGGCAGCATTAAGGAGGGGGAAGTTGCCGTCGGCAATCGCACGCGGGCGCGCGTGGTGAAGAACAAGATCGCGCCGCCTTTCCGCGACGCCGAATTCGACATCATGTTCGATCGCGGCATCAGCTATGAGGGGGATGTGATCGATCTGGCGGTGCTGGCCAATGTTGTCGAGAAAAGCGGCGCGTGGTACAACTACAAGGCCACGCGGCTGGGCCAGGGCCGCGAAAATGCCAAGCAGTTTCTCGTGACCAACCCCGATCTGGCCGAAGAAATCCGGGAAGCCGTGCTGAAAAGCAAAGGGCTTGTCGATTCGAAACGCGCTCTTGAAGGCGCTGTCAAGCCGTCGGGTGCATTGGTCGAAGCCGTTTAAGATCAATTGGGTGTGTTTCGAACACAAGGGTGTTCGATTCGAACTCGAAGTGATCCGCGAACGTCTCGATTACAGTAGCCCGTCCGGTAATGTCTGGTAAGCTAAACCCGGCTTGTCATGCCGACCATCGGCGTGACAAGCCGGACGCCGGCCAGACCGACATGGGCTTGCTAAAGCAGCCGCCGCTGCTGGGGTAATCGGGATGGGCCGACGACTGGGTTGTTTAAGTCGCGCGCAATCGCTGTGCGTACTGTCTTTGTGCGGTTTGCTGGCATCCTGCTCGGCCGCCAGCAACAGATCCAGCGCCGATGCCTCGGCGGATTCCCGCATTCACCTGGTCGAAAGCTTCAACGCGCCAGAACTCGAGGCGCATTTCCAGCAGGTCGCTTCCCACGCGTGCTCATCGGTTGTCGCGATCTCGGCTACCGAAGATCCGTTCGATGCCGACCTGGGTTCCGGCGCCGATGACATCAATCCCGAAAAGCTCGCCGGCCTGCTCGATACCGTCGATCGCACCGTCGGCACCGGCTTCATCTTCGATTCCGACGGCTACATCGTCACCAACGATCACGTCGTCGCCAAGGCGCAGCAGCTTTGGGTGACCACCGATTCTCACAAGATCTACCCGGCGATCGTCGTCTCGTCCGATCCGCGCGCCGATCTGGCGGTTTTGAAAATTCCCGCGAAGTATCTTCCCGTGGCGAAGTTCGCGCGCAAGCCGGCGGCGCGCGGGCAGTGGACGCTGTCGATCGGCAATCCATATGGGCTTGCGTCCGGCGGTGAGATGGCCGTCAGCGTCGGCATCGTCAGCGCGACCAATCGCTCGCTGCCGCGACTGTCGGGCAAGGAAGATCGCCTCTACAGCAACCTGATTCAGACCACCGCGCAGATCAACCCGGGCAACTCCGGCGGACCGCTGTTTGATCTTCGCGGCGATGTCATCGGCATCACCACCGCAGTCATCCTGCCGCAGAAGCAGACCAACGGCATCGGGTTTGCCATTCCCGTCGATTCGCAGGTGATGCGGCTTCTCAACGACCTCAAGCAAGGCAAAGAGCCGGTGCACGGATACCTGGGCGTTTCGGTGACCTCGGCCACGTCGCGCGAGCTGCGCGACTGCGGACTGGGAGGCGATTGCGGCGCTCGAATCGAGACGATCGATCCAAGTTCGCCCGCCGCCTTGGCGGGGATTCGCGCGGGGGACATCATCGCGGAACTCGATGGCCAGCGCGTGCTCGACAGCGACGAATTTGTGCGACTCGTTGGTCTCTGCCCGGTCGATGCGCCGGTGACGGCAACGGTTTATCGCGATGGGCCGACGCATGTTCTCGTGCAGCTTCGCCCGCGCAAGCCGCGGCACAGCGAAACCGCCGACGCGGCGCGCGTGCGATGGCACGGGATGCTGATCGGCGCGATGCCGCCGTATTGGGATTTCGCGCCCGGCAAGCGGCCATCGACTGGGGTGATGGTCATCGGCGTTGATGCCAGGGCCGTGCCCGCGAGCCTGCGCGTGCGGGCCGGTTCGGTGATTACCGCCGTCGAAGGCCAGCCGGTTCGTGATGTCAGTGATCTGCGCCGATTCATCGCGGCCAATCCGGGCCGGCAATGCCACGTGCAGCTTGCTGACACGCCCGAAACAGCGATGGTTTCGGTGCGCGATCACTGAGAACGTGATTGATAAAGCGCGATCTGCGGGCGCAGCCTGGGTTAGCCGCTACCACCGAAGGTGTGCGCGCCGGTGCGCTGCGATAAGGTCACGTGCGATTGTAGATTGCAGTGAGTGCCGCTGAGGCCAGTTTCAACTTCAGATCAGTGCAATGGTGAATCGCGTCCCCTCGAATCGAGCAACCGGGCTCGCAATGGAAACAACGCGCACACCTTCGGTGCTAGCGGCTAACCCCGGGCTGCGCCCGCAGGTCGCGCAATAGCAACAGCGCACTCGGTATCGCAAACATCCGCAGGTACCATTCCTCTTCACGTTTGCCCGGCGGCGGTCTACCCTCGCGGCATGAAGATCTACACCAAAACCGGCGACGATGGTTCCACCGGACTAATCGGCGGGAGCCGGGTTTCCAAAAGCGATCCGCGCATCGAATGCTACGGCACCGTCGATGAGCTGAACGCGTCGATCGGTCTGGCCGCGGTGGCCGCCGACGCGCCGCTGCGCACGCGGCTCGAGCGCGTGCAGGCGGAATTGTTCTCACTCGGATCAAACCTGGCACTGCCGAACGACGATCGCGCGATTCCGATGGCGCCCGTGCTCGATCCGCGGTTGGTGGAACAATTGGAAACGGAGATTGACACGGCGACCGCCGAACTTGCGCCGCTGCGCAACTTCATCTTGCCCGGCGGCAGTGAAGCCGCCGCCCGATTGCACCTGTCGCGCACGATCTGTCGCCGGGCTGAGCGATTGGCCGTCGACCTCCCCGACACCGCGACCGCACGACACCTCGCGGTGCTCTATCTAAATCGATTGAGCGACTGGCTGTTCGTCGAAGCCCGCTACGCCAATCACCGGCTGGGGGTGGCGGATGTGATCTGGTCGGGGTGAAAAAAAGTTTGGCAGTGCGTCAGGCTGATATTGGTGGATTTTTCTGCATAAAGGGGCTTACAACATTTCCGCGCGCTGCGGGAATCACAGGAATAGCTGACCGATCCACCCACGCGTCGGGTGCCCCGGCGGGCTTAGCTGAACGTCCATCCAATCCTTGTATCGTCGGCACTTACTGAAGTCGTTAGCACTCGTGGCGTTAACACTGATTTGGGTTACCCGATCATCTTGCGCGGAAACCAGAATGGACCAGTCCTTGGAGCCGAAACGATCATAAAAATAAACATACTCTGCGCCGGAAGCGTCAACGTCGCCGCAGTCGGGTAAGCCGAGGAGCGCGAATGTCTGCTCCAGTGTCAGAGAGGGCTGACGATGGAAATAGAGCATGAGGCGTCCGCAGACCTGTTCGAACAGCCGCCCACGGTGTCCGGATCCTTCCGTCGTGAGATAGGCATTCTGGTCCGTCAACAGTAAGGCGAGCTGGGGGTCAATCGGGGCCACCGCCAGCGTTGGAGGCTGGGCCGGACGCGTGTCAACGACTGAAGGCTTGGACGGCTGCGCGCTCGCCGTCGTGCTCGGCGTTGCTTGCGAAGCCTCGTGTGCGCACGAAATACAGCAGATGGATGCGGGAACAGTCGTAAGAAGCAAAAGCCGCAATCGCTGCGCAATTGTAACGTGCGTCATCGTTTCTCCTATTTGATTGCGCCTTTGACCCTCACCGTTGTGCCGCATTCGGGGGAGACGCCGCTCGCAGCGCAATTCATCGAGGCCACTCCTGCATCTCCGTTTTAATTTGTGCAAGCGACTTGCCGCCTCGCAAATCCCCAGCGATCTTGGAAAGATTCACCACTGCGCCGGGTCCGCCCGGTTGACCAAACTTCGCCAGATGCACATCGCCACGCTGGACGATTTTCATGACGTAGCCTGCAAAAACCTCCCGCACGAGGTCAAGAATCTTCTGTTCGTCGGCGGGAAGAATCGGCGCGACCATAGCGAAATCTTACCGCGTAGTTGGAAGAATGCGCAGCCGCATTTTGGGCCAAAAAGCTTACCCCGAGACTTCAGTATTTCGTGGCAGCGCCGTCCCAGATTCGCGGCAGACGCTGGTCCTCACTGAATTCTCATCGGAACGAGCTACGATCAATTCCGTTGAGGCTCAGTCGCGACCGGTGAGGCATATGAGATTAAGCTGCGCGATTCTCAGCGGAGTCACCCTGCTGTCCATGCTGGTGGCTCTGCCGGTGCTTACCTTGTTCTATGATTCTGACGAAATCGCCGCGGGGTTTGGCATCTTCATGGTTGTGGCGGCGGCGTGGTTGTATCTGCTCGCCCGCGGGCTCGACGCCCGGACGTTTTCCGAAGGAGTCGCCCGCTGGCCATTCGCGAGAGTCATGGTCGCATGGGGGATGCGATTCACCTATCTGGCGGGCGCGCTGATCCTGACGTTGGTCAGCCTCGGCTTCATGCTCTCGCTGGCGTCGTTCATTTACGCGGGTATCGCGTCTGCTTTGTTGGCCGGACTCAGTGGGCGAACGGTTCTCTTCATCTCGCTCGGCGCCCTTTACGCCGTGCTGATGGCCGCGGTGACGGGGCTCTCTTCCGTTTTCTTCTTTCGGTTTGCTTGGAGTGGCCGAATCACGCGACAGTCCCCGGTTTCTTAGGAACCACCGTCCCGCATTCCGGGCAGACGCCGCTGGTGTTGCCGGCGAGGTCGTAGCCGCAAGTGCTACATCGTCCCCGCTGGCGTCGACGTATCGCTCGGCGTCGAAGACCCAGCCAGCAAACCCAGGACACTGGCAGCAGCAAGGTGACCACAATTGCTCTGGCAGTCTCGCCGTTGCTGGGTAATCCAGAGGTGTATAGGTGAGCACCCGGATCCGTCAACGAAAAGTCCCTTAAATCTCGCAGCGTGTCGTAGCGATTCCAGAGTTGCAGCAAACAGAGGAGGAAAGAGATCGTGGCGGCTGCGGTAAAGATGCCAAACAGGAGACGTCGGATCACTTGATGACCTCCGGCTTAGTCGGAGCGGGCAATTTCAGGTACGGAAAATAGTTCAGGTCATCAAACCCCACTTCGAACAACATGGGTTTCACCTCATCGAAGTACGGTTGCGGCGGTTGAACATCCTCGCCAAGTATCTTCAGCGCAAGGTACGCGGCTTGACGCACCAGATAGACTTTGACGGTCTTGCGTTCAGGACCGACCGCGCTCACTTCCGTGGTTGAGGGATCATTCAGAAAGGGGCGAATCAGCTTCACCGTCTCCGGTCCCGGATAGCTGGCAAGGTTGTAGATCACCGTTTCGCGGAAATCCGGAACGCCCTCAATCTGAAGATCCTTGATCAGTTGCTGTTTGTATGAAGCGTCTGCGGTGCGGACGAAATCGTGATACATATCCCCGCCGTCGGGAAACATGACGATGATTCCGCGCCGGCCACTCTCACCGGGCCGTTCCGCGGCGATATACGACTTGACGATCTTGAGAATCGCACGCTCGTTCCCAAGGTAGTTGCAGTTGTTGTCATACGCGGCGCGTGGGCACTCTGAATACGGATGCGCGAGATTCACCCAGTGGGCCGCTTCCAATTTTCCAGTCTGGGTCCGCCGGGCAATGAAGACCAGCACACGATCCCCGACCGCATACCGTTTATCCGCGTGAACGTCGTGGCCATCGCTGATCCACAAGTCGACGTCGATCTCGATCGCCGGAGGTGTCGTTTTTCCCTCAAGGATTTCAACCGCTAGGCAGGTCACGTGCTCCGGCTGCCACGTGCCGTCCCGCTTGCCGAAACGCGCCCGCGTGACTTTCGTGACAACGACCGAGGCGCTGATGCTGCTCCACCATTCCACCGACTCAGACCGAGTCCATCGCGCGCTGGCCTTTTGTGGCGCAAGCACCAGCACGACAAGCACGCAGGTGAACATCAGCCGCAAACGCATGATGAACTCCAAGTTACGACCGTCCCACATTCCGAGCGGACGCCGCTGGTGTTGGCGGTTGTAGCCGCACGCGGGCAAAAAAGTTGTCTCATGGTCGCGTAGCTGTAAGGGAGGAAGGCTGCACTACTTTCGACCAATCATCGTCGTCGAAGCCAATTTGGTAAACCGAGCCGTCCGCATGGCAGAAGACCGACAATGTCATATTTCTATTCCCCGAACTGCACCAATAGTCCAACTGCGTGCCATCGGGTATATTGAAAACGCGATCTGCGGTTCCTAGATTGAGCGCTACGTGGTTGATCATGGGATCGCCCCCATTGTTGGCCAAGAGTGACAGCCCCATTGCTCTTGACCAGAACTCACTGCTCCCATTAAGCCGGTTCGGAATGCCCGGGGCGATCGCCCAACTGGTGGCCAGCATTTGCCGCGCCGTTCTTACTTGGTTCCATCGATTGATGAATGAGATCAGCTTCGGCAGAAGCAAAACAACGACAACAATCAGAGCAAGCATTAAAACAGCTCTGACGTTCCGATGCTGCGCATGCAGGTTCATGGATGGCTCGCCTTACCGCATTCCGGGCAGACCCGACTCGCAGGAGACTTCCCCAATTTTAGTTAGCCGTGACGCGCAGCGGAGCTTGTGGAAGCGCGCTCGGACAGGCTCCGCTGCGCGTCACGGCTCGGGAAGATTGTCTCACGTCCGTCGCACTTGCGCGATTTCGGTGCCGCATTCCGGGCAGACGCCGCCGGTGTTGAACGCATCCGCGCTCGTCACGCTATCTTCTCCATTCTGGCCCATACACGTTGATGCCAGCTCTATTGAAGCCGAAGGAAGAGACGTAACCGTTGGCATCTATCATGACCAATTCCTCTATGTCGCGTCCTGCGGCCGAATAAAAATAGACGAGCGTGGCCTCTCCGTTTGTCGCTTGAATCCACCGATCTGGTCGACCGATCAGATCGATACATTGGTTCCCAGTTAGTGTATTGCCTTGCGAGGCGCGTTGCATTTCAAAAGCAATTCTCGCAAAGAGGTCTTTGCGCTTGTCTTCGGGACTGCTTGCTAAGTATTCGTCATAGTCTTTGCCAATGTTTTTCCTTGCCCAGCTCTGGGTCCACATGGATCGGACAGCGTCGAAGTCTTCGCGGGAAGACGCCATGGTGTTTGACGCCTTAGGAATTGCCGTTGAGGCTGGACGATTCGGACGGCAACCGATTGCGGCAAATGCCAGCACGATCGTCGCGATGGCGTTACCTCGCTCCAAGCTCTGCTTTATTTTTATTGCACTCATGAGCCTGCCTCTCAAAATCGTTGTACTGCCGCGATATTTGTCCCGCATTCCGGGCAGGTGCCGCTGGTGTTGGCGGTTGTAGCCGCAGTTGGGGCAGCAGCCGGCTTCCTGGCGATGGCGCGCGTTCCAGAGTTGGGCTATGTACACGCCGGGGAGAATCGCAAACAGCAGCAACGGCATCCAGAGCGGAATCGCCGCCAGGAAATTCACTTGATCGACTTGTTTAATCGTTTCAACGACGTAGGTGGTGTGGGTTTCTCCCCAGGCGATTCCGGAAAACGAATGGGCATCCATGGATTGGAAAGCTTCATGCGGCACGCCGCGCTGCCAGCCGGTGGGATAGAGGGTCGCCATGAACGTATTGCGGAAGTGGCGGCCCGAACTGGTGTCCACGAAATCGGTGTGAGTCTCGAAAAGACCAACGCTGTAATGGTCGAGGAAAATCGCCTTGACGCGAGCGCGTTCGGGCGTGAACTGAACGCGGCTGATGCTGCGATCCAAACTCACGAGGACGAGCGCCGCCGTCGCGAGGAATAGAAGCAGCGACAACGCCACGGCGATGGTGAACATGCGCGGCACGGCAGCATCTTACCGCGAACGCGGCGGCGCCATCGTCAGAAAGCGCATACTGTCGATGCTAGTGTTTCGCGTTGGCCAGTTGTGCGAAAGCATCGTTGACCGGGAACTGGAAGCCGGGCACGACATCGCCCGCCGCTAGAACCTCGCCGGCACGATAAATAACGGGGTTGGAAGCGGGTCGGTAGACGAGAATGGTCCGCTGGCGTGGATTGACGATCCAAACTGCCAAGGAGCCGGCGGTGAGCCAGTCCTGCAGCTTCTCGTCAACATCGTATGTGGTGTCGCTCGGCGAAAGAACCTCGACCGCCAAGTCGGGTGCAAGGGACCAGTAATGCTCTTGCGACGCGACCTCGTGAGCCCGGGCCGTGCTGATAAACCCCACGTCGGGAGCGCGGACGGTGTCTGGATTGCGAGAGATGAGATATCCGCAATCGCCCGGCGTAACAAATCCCAAGTCATGCTCCGCCACAAAATTAGCCAGCAAACGGAAGATGGCGCTTTCGACGAATCCGTGGTCACGTCCTGTTGGCGGCATCGTGCGCAGCTCTCCCCGAACCAATTCATAACGTTCCCTGCCGCGGGGAAGTTCGGCAACCTCCGCGGCGGTCATCGGCTTGGCAGTGATGGTCATGACAAACGCTCCCTGGGTCTCCAGCGATTAACTGTCGCCAGATTATAACGTGGAAATCATCGGAAATGGCATGTTGCGATCGGCGTTCCGCATTCCGGGCAGACCCCGCTTGTCGGATCCCCGAGCTTCTCGTCCTCTCAAAACTCGGCCTCATCGTGCATCCCGTACTTCTTTGCGATGACGGGATCTGTCGTGACCAGATGCGCGTAGTCGTCAGCCGTGCCGGCGTCGGGGTCGAGAGTTACTCCGTCGGCGTTCATCGATTCCAGCAAGTCCGCCGATTCTCGAAACGTTCGAGCGATTTCACCGATGCTCTTCGCGCCAGCGGTGAGAAACTTGTTCCGCCAGAGCATAACGAAACGCCTGGGCGCTTGTTGGACGGATCGCCACAGTTCGATGAATTTGTCTCTGACAAAAGGCGCGAGTTGCGCGGACAAGTCTTCCGGGAGGTCCAGAAGTTTGATCAATTCGATGACGTCCGAAATGTCCTTCAGGCGCGTCGGCTCTGTCATCCCCGAGGCGAGCTTGAGCTCGATGAGCGACGGAAGGGTGAGGTATTTGATCCCATCTTTCTCGATGGCAACGGTGGCCGGGTCGGGGAAGGCGACGGGTTTGGGTTTCCCATCTCCTGGAAACTGTCCGGTCACCAGAAATTCAACTTTTACTCTTGATTCAGTGTCACGAAGATTTTTACTTCCCGGGAAGGGGCGAATGTAACCCAACCCGTCAAGCGCCTGGTGAACTTGCTTAAGACCTTCCGGCGTGACCAGAAGATCAACGTCCTCGGTGAATCTCCGATAGCCATGCGCAAAAAGGGCCAGACCTCCGCTTACCGCGTACGCGATGCCTAGCTCATCGAGCTGCCGGGTGATTTTGCGGAGCGTATCCTGAACAGCGCTCTTCCCTTCAAAAAACTGGCTTCCCTCGGTCAATGCCCACCTCGGTTCGTTTTGGAGCCGTGCCTGGTAAGTCAGGGGCGCACCGATCGGAAGATCGGCGGTTGTTTTATCATTGCGGTCGGTTCTGAAGGGCTGCGCACTCATGAAGTGCCCCAGTGTAAGCGAGCAGGCACAGTTGTTGTAGGACGGGCTGCCAAAGTGAAGGCTGAGAATGGGATTTCACTTTTCTCTTACCGGCCTCCCACATTCCGGGCAGACGCGACTCGCCGGTGACTTTTCCAATTTTAGCTAGCCGTGACGCGCTGCGGAGCGTGTCAGAGCGCTTCCGAACACGCTCCGCGTCACGGCTAACTCGGCCAGATTCTCTCAGGATCGTCGCACTTCCGCGATTTTGGTCCCGCATTCCGGGCAGACGCCGCTGGTGTTGGCGGTGAGATCGTTGCCGCACCCGGCAAATCGATTTTGAAAAAGCGCGAAGAATGATTCCCTATGCGATTGTTCATGAAGGGCGCGATCGCCGTACGCGGGACCGATCGGCGGATTATCCCTGCTCGGCGCGGAGCTCGCGTCCAGTGCTTCGATTTCGGTCGCGACGTTGAAGAAGCTCTCCGCACGCAGGAAGAACCCCGTCCGCGGCCGGCGCACCGACCGCACCAGACGCAGCGCGCCCGCGAGCGACGACTCGGAGCTCCGCGTCGAGAAGTTGAAGTTCCGGCTGCCACCCTCGGCGTTCAATCCCAGGCCGACGGTGATCGCTTCGAGCAGCGTTGATTTGCCCGTCCCGTTGTCGCCGATGAAAATTGTCACCTTTGGGTGCAGCGGCAGCGTTTCGAGTGCCCGAACCGCCGGCAGCGAGAATGGGTAGACATCAAATGACGGAACCCGCTCCCGAAGCAGTTCCAGGTGAACGAGAAAGTGATCCGGGCCGGGGTCATTCATTGATGCCGCCGGATTGTAACGCGGACCGGCGGGTCGTGGCTGGGTCGCTGGCCTGCTCCAGGCACGCAATGTGGCCTCTTTTCACGACGTATGCGCTTTCGGGCACGTCTTTTTGCCGGGTCTAACACGGCGTTTGGCCAATCCAAGCGGGTCCCTCTAACCGGCGCCGGGTGCGGGGCCTCCTGCTCGGCATGCAAAGTTAATCCTCCAACAACGCCGATCTTCTGACGTAGAAAGAAGTGGACACATCCGTTGTCGGCCATTGCCCGCGGTGGGCGGAAAGGGTTGGTATGCTCACGATCTGTGGAAGCCGTTCGCGGTTTTGCGACGGTGTTTCAAGGAGGAACTTTCTAAAGATCGGGGCGCTTGGGGTCGCGGGGCTCTCACTGCCCAACCTCCTGCGCGCGGAGGCGGCTGCGGGAATCACGAAGTCGCATAAGGCCGTCATCATGATCTTTCTGCCCGGCGGCCCGGCGCACCAGGACTTGCTGGACCTTAAGCCCGATGCGCCCTCAGAGATTCGCGGGGAATTCAAGCCGATCAAGACCAATGTTCCCGGCATGGAAATCTGCGAGCTGATGCCGCTGTTGGCCAAGCGTGCCGACAAGCTGGCGGTCATTCGTTCGATGGTCGGATGCAGCGGCGATCACGACGCATTCCAGTGCCTCACAGGCCGGGTTAAGCGAGCCATGCCGCCCGGCGGCTGGCCGAGCCTCGGATCCTGCGTCGCGAAGTTGCAGGGACCGGTGGAGGAGGCGATGCCGCCGTTCGTCGGACTTGCGCCGAAGATGGGACACATGGAGTGGGCTGATCCCGGGCAGCCGGGATTCTTGGGAATGCCTTACGCCCCGTTTCATCCCGAGGGCGAAGGCAAGAGCGACATGGTGCTGAACGGCATCACGCTTGACCGTCTCGCAAATCGAAAACTGCTCCTGCAAACGCTGGATCGGTTCCGTCGCGACGCCGACGCCAGCGGGACAATGGAAGGCGTCGATGCATTCAACCGGCAAGCGATGAATGTCTTGACCAGCAGCAAGCTGGTCGAGGCGCTCGATCTGAGCAAGGAAGATCCGAAGGTTGTCGAGCGGTACGGTAAAGGTGATCCGCGCAATCGCGACGATGGCGGCCCGCGTCTCACGTCTCATTTTTTGATCGCCCGGCGGTTGGTCGAGGCCGGCGCGCGATGCGTGACCCTCGCCTTCAGCCGATGGGACCATCATGGCCAGAATTTCCGCCAGCTCCGCGAGGACATTCCGCTGCTCGACCAGGGCCTCAGCGCGTTAATCGACGATTTGTATTCGCGCGGACTCGACAAGGATGTGTCGGTGATCGTGTGGGGCGAATTCGGCAGAACGCCGGCTATTAATAAAGACGCCGGGCGCGATCACTGGCCGCGGGTTTCGTGCGCCATGATGGCCGGCGGCGGCATGAAAACGGGCCAGGTCATCGGCGCGACCGATCGCCAGGGTGGCGAGTGCACCCACCGCCCGGTGCAGTTCGGCGAAGTCTTCGCCACGCTCTATCACAATCTCGGCATCGACTCGAGCAAGGTCGCGATCCCTGACTTAAGTGGCCGGCCTCAATATCTCGTCGATAACAACGCGCAGCCGATCAAGGAACTCGTCGGTTGAGAGTGTTCAGTTTGCTAAGCGGATATTGCATGAAGCACGTGATCGCGTTCACCATTGCTCTGGCCGCCATCGCTTCCGTGGCGGTTGCCACTTCGGTTCCTGCAATTCCTCAGGATGTAGAGATTTCCTGTCGGGGCGGAGCCGCAGCAGGCGGGCCTCTGGTGCTGATTGGCTCCGACGCGAGACAGCAGCTCATCGTGACCGGGCATTTCCAGGGCAATACCGAAAGAGATTTGACGCACGCCACACACTATCAGGTTGAGCCGGCGGACATTGTGCGCGTTGACGAGAATGGCGTGGTCAACGCCGTTGCAGATGGCTCGGTTGTCGTCACGGCCACCGTCGACGGCGGAAAGACCGCTCAACTTCCCATCCGCGTCGAACATGTCGGCCAGGATTTGCCGGTCAACTTCCCGAACCAGATCGTCCCGATCTTCACCAAGCTCGGTTGCAACGCCGGCGGTTGCCATGGAAAGGCCGCCGGGCAAAATGGGTTTCGCTTGTCGTTGCTCGGGTTTGAGCCGAGCGAAGATTACGAGCATCTGGTGAAAGAGGCGCGCGGCCGCAGAATTTTTCCCGCAGCGCCGGAACACAGCCTGCTGCTCGAAAAGGCCACCGGCATCATGCCGCACGGCGGGGGCAAGCGCCTTGACATCGGCTCCGATGATTACCGGTTGATCATCCGTTGGATCACTCAGGGAATGCCTTACGGAAGCCCGACTGATCCCACGGTCGCAAGAATTGAGGTCTATCCCGCCGAGCGAATCATGCAGCCCGCGGCTGAGCAGCAGCTTGCTGTGACCGCGGTATACACCGACGGATCGACGCAGGACGTGACCCGGCAGGGGCTTTTCGAAGCCAATGCACAGGACGTCGCGACGGTTGATGCCGGCGGCTACGTGAAGATGTTCAACCAACCCGGCGATGTGGCCGTGATGATCCGCTACCAGGGAAAGGTCGCGGTCTTCCGCGCCACCGAGCCGCTGGGCGCGCCGATCGGTTCTTTACCGCCGGTGCGGAACTTCATCGACGAACTGGCATTCAAGAAGCTCGCGCAAATGGGCATGCCGCCGTCTTCGGTATGCGATGATTCGACTTTCATTCGGCGCGTGTCGATCGACATCGCCGGGCGCTTGCCGACGCCGGAGGAAGCGCGGGCATTTCTCGCCGACGAGGACTCGGCCAAGCGCGACAAGTTAGTTAGCCGACTGCTCGATTCGACCGAATATGCCGAGTACTTTGCGAACAAATGGAGCGCGCTGCTCCGCAACCATCGCACTCGGCCGGCCGAAGCGGGCGCGACGTTCGCGTTTCACGACTGGATTCGCGACAGCCTGCTCACCAACAAACCGTACGATCAATTCGTCCGCCAGATTCTGACCGCGTCCGGCACCGTCGAGCAGAACCCGCCGGCCGCGTGGTATCGCCAGGGACAGGATTCCAACGTTCAATTGCAGGATACCGCGCAGCTTTTCCTAGGCCTGCGCCTGCAATGCGCTCAGTGTCATCACCACCCGTTCGAAAAATGGGGCCAGAAGGATTATTACGAGCTTGCGGCGTTCTTCTCGCGCGTCGGGCGCCAGCGGACGCCGGGCCCACGCCCAGAAGTGACCGTCTTCTTCCGGCCGGGTCAGGCGTCGGCCGTCAACCCCAAGACGCGCAAGTCATTCGGGCCGGCGGGCCTGGGTCAGCCGGTGTTGCAGCTCTCGCCCGATCAGGATCCGCGAGTCGCCCTGGCTGATTGGGTGACGGGCAAAAACAACCCATGGTTTGGGCGGGCGTTGGTGAATCGCTATTGGAAGCATTTCTTCAGCCGTGGCATTGTCGAGCCTGAGGACGACATGCGCGACACCAACCCGCCGACCAACCCGGCGTTGCTGGATGCGCTGGCGGCTCATTTCAAAGACAGCGGCTACGACCTCAAAGACCTCGTACGGACGATCTGCGGCTCGTCGCTTTATCAGTTGGATTCGGCTCCGAACCAGTACAACGCCGTTGACCGCCAGAATTTTTCGCGGTTCTATCCCAAACGGATCACGGCCGAGACATTGCTGGACGCGGTCGACGCCTTGACCGGATCGGCGACGCGATTCGAGGGATTACCGGCCGCCATGTCCGCCGTCGACCTGCCGGACAACAGCTATAACGAGAGTTCTTATTTTCTGACCGTCTTCGGTCGCCCGGATGGGCTCAGCGCCTGCGAGTGCGAGCGCTCGGCGCAGGCGAGCCTCGCGCAAAGCCTGCATCTTCTCAACGCGAAGGACATTCAGGAGAAGCTCACTGCCCCGGCGGGCCGCGCCGCGACACTGGCCGGTAAGAGTGCCGACCTCGACGAAAAGAACCTTCAGGAGCTGTATCTGCTGGCGTACTCGCGCCTGCCCCAAGCCGCGGAACTCCAAGCCGCCAATGATTACATCAGTAACGCCGTCGCAGCGTCCGGCGGCAAGATCGATCCGGCCAGGCGGCGCGCCGCCTATGAAGACCTCATCTGGGCGTTGATGAATACCAAAGAGTTTTCCTTCAATCACTGAGGTCGCGTGGCCGTGCAGTTCGAGCGATTTGTCGATCGTCGGTGGTTCCGTGTGTGCGTCGCGATGTTGTTCGTGGGGTTGTCACGGCAAGTGGCGCTAGCAGATTTTCCCACTGCCCGACTGACTTCAATCTTTCCGCCCGCTGGGCAGGCGGGGTCCAGTTTCAAAACCGTTTTCGCCGGCACGGATCTTGACGGAGCAACGGCGGTCTGGTTCACGAGCCCCGGTATTTCTGCCAAGCCCGTCAGTAGCGCCGCATCCGAAGCGACTTTCGAACTGACGATCGCGCCTGACGTTCCGTCCGGTTCTTACGATGCGCGTATTCAGAGTCGTCACGGCATCTCCAACGTTCGCGCGATCTGGGTCGGTACCGAGCGAGAGGTTGCCGCTGCGACGGATAACACCGCGCCGGCGACGGCGGTGTCGCTGAACGTGGATAGTGCTATCGCAGCCCGTTGTACCGAGCGGGCCAATCAGTTTTATGTGATCAACCTGTCCAATTCTCAGCACGTCGTGATCGAATGCGTGACCGATCAAATCGACTCGAAGATGTTGCCGGTGATGCTCGTCAACGACGCGGCGGGCCGCGAGGTCGCGCGCAGCCGTCGCGGCGGGATTGTCGACTTCATTGCTCCCGCTGAAGGCCGCTACATCCTCTGCGTCCATGATGTGCTGTTCCGCGGCGGAGCGGAATTTCCATATCATGTCGCGGTCTCCACTCGTCCTCACCTGGACTCGATCTTCCCGCCCGTCGGCCACCCGGGAACGACATCGAAATATCTTGTGTTGGGCCGAAATCTGCCCGGCGGCGCCAAATCCTCTTTTCGCGGGGCTGACGGATCTGCGCTCGATCAACTCGAAGTTCAGATCTCGCTTCCGCAGCCATCGCTGGACGAGACGGGATCTCGATTTGAATATCGCGTGCAAGGCGACTCGGGTTATTCCAATCCGGTATTCATTGCCGTCGAGGATTTTCAAAGCTGCGCACATTTTCCGTCGACAGGAAGCGCCGAGCCCTTCGAGTTTGCCGCGAGCAAAGGGCAGGAATACTGGTTTGAGATTCTTTCCGACCGGCTTGGCGCACCCAGCGCGCCGGATCTGCTGGTTCAGCGCATGATCGACACCGGGAAGGGCGATCGCAAAACAGAGGACATTCGCGACGCCAACGGCGTCGATCCGGCATCTCCCTTCCGCGTTCCGATGAATGGCCTGCCAACCCGCGACGTCGCATTCGGTTTGACGATTCCGCAATCGGGGACGTATCGCGTCACGCCGCGAGACTTGTTCACCACGGCTGATGGATATCCGGCGGCGTATGCGCTTTCCGCAGCTCCGGCGGTCCCGGATTTCGACCTGACCGCGACGCCGGCCGTGGTCGTCCGAAACGCCGGAGCCGACGTGCAGCCAACCGGCGGCATCGTGCTGCGTCGCGGCGGCACGTTTCCAATTGACCTCTTGATCTATCGACGCGGCGGTTTCAGCGGGGATGTTCGCGTTGACTGCGAGGGTCTGCCGCCGGGCATAACCGCGAGCGGTCTGATCGCCGCCGGCCAGAACGAAGGAGTCCTTTTTCTCTCGGCTGACAAGTCAGCCAAATCCTGGACTGGCGCAGCGCGCATCGTCGGGCATGCGGCCAGTTCGCACGGCGACGTCACGCGCCAGGCGGGCTATCGAACCATCGTCTGGGGCGCAAAGGGCGACACTGAAACCACGCATATTCGCACGTCGAGGGACTTCAGTTTCTCGGTAATCGACGAGCCGGCTCCACTGGTGATTGCGGTTGCCGCTGGTAAGAACGCGACTCTGGCCAAAGGCCGCAATCTGCACGTGCCCCTTCATTTCACCTCAGCCGCGCAAATCACTGCTCCGATGCAGATCAAGCCGCTTGGAATGCAGCAATTTTTCCCGCTGCAGGAGACCGCTGTGACGGCGAAGGGAAATGATGCCGTCTTCGACTTTGACCTCGGCACGCCGCTACGACCCGGTAAGTACGTGATCTATCTCGAGGTGACGGCCACCGTCCCCTATCCGGTCGCGACAGCAGGAGCGAAAAAGCCGGGCGGTAATATTTCGGGCATCGTTTATTCGCAGCCCATTATCCTGAATACCGCTGCAAACCCGGGGTGAGTTTTTGTGCGCACGCCGACTGTCATAATTCGCTTGCTGCCCAGCCTCCTGATCCTTGCGCTGGGTGCCCCGGTCGTTCGCGCGGATCAGCCGGTCGATTTTCAGGGCCAGGTCCTGCCGATCCTGCGCGAGAGTTGCCTAGCGTGTCACAATCGCACCAAGGCCAAGGCGAAGCTCGTGCTTGAGACGCCGGCCGACATTCTCAAAGGGGGCGATAGCGGCCCCGCCGCCGTGCCCGGCAAGGGTGAGCAGAGCTTGATGATTAAAGCCGCGGCTCACGATCCTTCCGTCGATTCACCCATGCCGCCGCCGGACAACAAGGTCAATGCGCCGCAGCTCACCAGCGCGCAGCTCGCCCTGCTCAAATTCTGGATCGATCAGGGCGCCAAGGGCGAGGTGAATAGCGGCACGTCGATCGTCTGGAAACAGATATCCGCGGCGCTCAAGCCCATCTATGCCGTGACTGTTTCACAGGACGGCCGCTTCGCCGCTTGCGGCCGGGCGAACGAGATTTGCATTTACCGACTGCCCGACGGGCAGCTCATTACGCGCGTCACGGATCCGGCTCTGCCTTCGCCGGGAGCTGCCCACCGCGATATGGTCGAATCGCTTGCGTTCAGTCCCGACGGAACGCGACTCGCGTCCGGCAGCTATCGCGAGGTGAAGCTCTGGCGGAGATTGATCGCTACGGTGAAACTCGATTTGCCCGCGGGCCCAATCGCCGCCACCACGGACGGCAAACTTCTGGCGGCCGGTGGGATCGATGGCTCGATCAAGCTCTACGCCGGCGAGAGCGGCGCTGATCGCGGCGAGCTTTCAGCCGAGGTCGGGGCCGTTCGCGCCCTCAGTCTCTCACCCGACGGCACGAAGCTCGCGGCGATCTGCCAGGCGAGCACCATCAAGGTGTGGGACATCAAATCGCGCCAGCCAATCGAAGCGGTTGAATCGCCGTCGTACCTGAATGCGATCGTCTGGGTGTCGAAAGATCAGGTCGCTGCCGCGGCCGACGACGGGATGATCCGAATCTGGAACGTGGCCGCCGACACGCGCAAGCTGGCGCTAGTAAGCGAACTTCAAGGGCACGTCGGCGCGGCGATGTCACTCGCGGCAAATCCCGCGAACGCCACTCAATTGATCTCCGGTGGAACCGACGGCACTGTTCGATTGTGGGACGTGGGCACGCATCGCGAGCTGCGCGAGATGCTCTATGACGCACCCGTGCTTGCAGTGGCCGTGCGACCTGACGGCAAGGCATTCCTTTCTGCCGGGGGCAGAAAACCACCGATCCTTTGGTCGGCCGACAACGGTGAGCGGATCGGCGAATTGAATTTGATTACCGCGGGCCCCAACGCTGGAAAAGCCGGGGCCACGCCAGCGTCGCAAGATTCGGCTCAGACCGTCGTTCGCGCCGTCGCTTTCTCGGGCGATGGAACGCTCATCGCCACCGCCTGCGACGGGTCACTCGCGACCTTCGACGCAACCGGCACTCAGATCGATCGACTGGACCTCGCCGGCCTCGCCTTACAGTCAATCTCGTTCTGCGGACCAAGCCGCATCGCTGGCGCCGGGTGGGCTTCACGCGGAGAAGTCTGGGACATCGGCGGCCATTGGCGCCTCGATCGCACTGTCGGCGGAGATTCGCCGGCGTCACCCTTTGCCGACCGCGTGACCGCCGTGGATTTCAGCCCGAGCGGCAAACTCTTAGCCACCGGCGGTGGTCAGCCGTCCCGGCAGGGCGAGATCGTCCTGATCCGGCCCGACGACGCGGCGATCGTGCGACGTCTCGACGACGTTCACGGCGACACCGTTTTCTGCGTTCGGTTTTCACCCGATGGAAAGCAACTGGCCTCCGCGTCGGCCGACAAATTCGTCCGCATCACCGACGTGGACAGTGGCAGGGTCGTGCGATCCTTTGAAGGTCATGCTTCTCACGTGCTCGGCGTCGCCTGGAAGCGGGACGGCCGCACGATCGCCAGCGCCGGCGCTGACAACTCGCTCCGTTTATGGGACGTCGTCGCCGACACTGCTCCGCTCATCGTCAGTGACTTTGACAAGGAGGTGACCAGCGTGAGCTTCCTCGGTTCCAATTCGGAGATCTTGGCCACAAGCGGCGACCCGCGCCTGCGCATCCTCGACTCCGGCGGCGGCCAAGTCCGCACCCTCGACGGCTCGACCGATTTCATCTACGCCGCCGCGTCCACTCGCGATGGATCGCTCATCGTCGCCGGCGGCCAGGACGGCGTTCTGCGAATCTGGGACCCCAAAACCGGCCGGCTTTTAGCGGCCGTGCGTTGATCGCGATGCGCTGACTGACCAGCGCCGGCGCGACGCGGTTGCTAAAGGGTCGTCTTGGTGAAGTGAAACCGGCCACCGGACGAATCCACCGCCGCCAGCAATGTTTCGACCGCTTTCAGATCGCGCAGGATCGGATTGGGTTGTTTGAAGTCGTTTAGGTGAGCCGCTACATGCTCGGCCAAGCCGCGCACCGTTTTGAGCCCTTCGGCCGCGTCATACCATTGCTCGGCGGGAAGCCTCATCTTCGATGGATCGAATCCCTCCTCTCGCATTTGGGCGATCAGCGCGGCTTGACTTTCCGAGAGCAGCGAACTCACCGCCGTCACCTTGCATTTCCGGGCGGCAAAGTCGAGTCGATCCAACTCGCGCGCAAGCGCCCTGCCCGACGCCGTCTTGGCGTACGCCGCGACTGCTTCCTGCAGTTCCTTCTCGAGTGTCACTACGATCGCCTGAGCCATCTTGGCAATCCTGCCCCAAGTATCGGCGCACTTCAATACTGGAGCCTTCCGGGCCGGCAGACACAACAGGCTTCCGAGACAGGTGTAGCTGACATTAATCGGAATGATCGCGCCCGCATGGCCCCAAATCGTGAATTGAGGGTACAATTTGAAAGGCAGCCGTACTCATCTCACTGGCCGATCTGACGCTGCCGATGCCGCGGAACGGAGTGGACCCATTCGAACAAGAATCCTATCGGCCGTGATCCTGGTGGTGATCTGCGCAGCCGGCCAATGCGCGCAGGCGAAGAAGGCAGAGGCGATAACGCCCGCGCCGCCGCGCCCGGCGGCGCCAGCGATTGTGTCGCTTGAGTTGGAGCCATCGTCGCTCACGCTCGCGGATCCAAGCGACGGCCGCCAGGTGCTGGTGTGGGGCGTGACCCAGGACGGCCGCAAGTTCGATCTGGGATACGAAGCGGTCTTCCAAGCCGATTCTTCGTTACTTCGCATCGACCCGGGCAACTTTCTGGCCGGCCTGCAAACCGGCGAGTCAACTGTCACTGTCACTGCCGAGGGCAGGGAAGCTTCTCTCCCAGTGAAGGTGCTTGCCAGCCAGCGACCGGCCGTGCGATTTACGCGAGATGTCATGCCCGTCCTTGCTGGTGTTGGCTGTAATGCCGGCACTTGTCACGGCGCGGCAAAGGGAAAGAACGGCTTCAAGCTTTCGTTGCGGGGTTATGACCCTGAATACGATTACAACGCGCTGGTGAACGAGCTCCAGGGCCGGCGCGTCAATCGTGTTGATCCGGCGAACAGCCTCATGCTTCTCAAGCCGGCCGCCCAGGTCCCTCATGAAGGCGGCTTGGTGCTTCGGCCTGGAAGCCGGCAATATGAAACTGTGCTGGAATGGATCAAGGAAGGCGCCAGGTACGAAGCCGATTCCGCCACGGCGCGGCCCAATCGCCTGGAAGTGCTTCCCGCCGACGCTGCGCTGGATTTGCCGGGACGGACCCAACGGCTGGTCATCCTCGCACACTATCCCGACGGCGTCGTTCGCGACGTGACCCGCGATGCGGTGCTCACCTCCAACAGCGTCGACACCGTTCGCGTCACCGGCAGCGAGATCGTTGGCCTGCGACGCGGCGAAGCCGCGGTCGGCGTGCGTTACGAGGGCAATTACGGCGTCGTCAACGTTTCGATCATGGGAGATCGCACCGGCTTCGTATGGGCTCCCATGCCGGAGTACAACTACATTGATGCCCATATCAACGCGAAGCTCGAGAAGATGAAAATTCTGCCGTCGGAGGAGTGCACCGACGCGGAATTCGTTCGCCGGCTTTACCTCGATCTGACGGGCCTCACGCCCACCGCGATGCAGGCACGGGCCTTCGTCGAAGATCAGGCGCCCAGCCAGGAGAAACGAGAGAAGCTGATCGAGAAGTTGCTCGGCGGCAATGACTTCGTCGACTTCTGGTCCAACAAATGGGCGGATCTGCTTCAGTGCAATTCCAAAACCCTTGGTGAAGAGGGAGTCTGGGTTTTCCGCGAATGGATCCGTGAAGCCATCGCCCAGAACATGCCGTACGACCAGTTCGTGCGCACGCTGATCACGGCTGAAGGCAGCAGCCTGGACAACCCGCCCGTCAATTACATGCGGACACTCCGCGAGACGGGCAAGATCACGGAGGATGTCAGCCAGACATTCCTCGGCGTTCGCTTCAGTTGTAATAAATGCCACGATCATCCGTTTGAGCGGTGGACGCAGAATCAGTATTACGAGCTTGGAGCGTTCTTCGCCCGCGTGGCGTTCAAACCCGGAGCGCGCCCCGGTGAGGAAATTGTCTACGACAACTTCCGCGGCGGCGAGGTCGCCCATCCCAAGACCAACGCAACCGTCGATCCCAAGGTTCCGTTCGGGCAAAATCCCGACTGGCGAAAATCGCGCGTTCGCGAAGTGGCGCTGGCCGACTGGATGGTCAGCAAGGACAACCCGTTCTTCGCCAAGTCGTACGTCAACCGCGTGTGGAGCTACTTCTTCGGGCGGGGGATCATCGATCCGGCGGATGATATCCGGGCGGCCAATCCGCCGGTGAATCCGGAATTGCTGGATGCGTTAACCGAAGACTTCATTAAGAGCGGCTTCAATGTTCAGCATCTGATACGCAGAATCGTGAGTTCGCGCACGTACGGCCTATCGATCGCGTCGAACCCGTGGAACCACGACGATCGCATTAACTTCTCCCACGCGATTCCCCGACGTCTTACCGCAGAACAAATGATGAACGCGGTGGCGATTGCCACGGGGACCAAGACGCGACTCGCCGGGCTTCCGGATGGCGTGCGGCCGGAGGATCTGGCCGATGGAATGAACGAAGGCAGCGACTTCCTCAAGCTGTTTGGCCGGCCCAAGCGCGAGACGGCTTGCGAGTGCGAGCGAACGAGCAACGTCAGCCTCGCGCATGCGCTGAACTTGATCAACGGCCATCTCATCAGTGACTCGTGTACCTCGCAGGACAATGCACTTGCCCGGCTGATTGCCCGGGAGCCGGACAACCGCAAGGTGGTCGAAGAGATGTATTACATGACGATGAATCGGCCGGCGACAGAGGCGGAGCTCGCCGCCATTGACCTGGGCTCGGGCGCTCAGCGCCTGCCCGCCGCCGAAGACCTTGGCTGGGCGTTGATGAATAGCCCTGCGTTCCTTTTCAATCGCTAAGTTTCGATTCTCGGAGGCTGCGCATGCTATCGATTCCAGGACAACCCGGGGCCACCTGTGACGGCGTCAGCCGACGCGAGTTGCTAAGAGTGGGCGGCGCTGGTTTGCTCGGCCTCTCGCTGTCCAACATCCTCGCGCTCGAAGCGCGCGGCCAATCGGCGCCAACTGGGAAAAAGAGCGCTGGGTTCGGGTCGGCCAAGAATTTCATTTTCATCTTCCTCCAAGGCGGCCCAAGTCATATCGATATATGGGACCCCAAGCCGGATGCCCCGGATAACATTCGCGGACAGTTCAAACCGATCGCGACCAAGATTCCGGGCGTTCAGGTCAGCGAAGTCATGCCGAACCTCGCGCAGGTGCTGGACAAGGCGACGCTCGTGCGCTCGGTTAGCTACACGCCGGCCGGTCTGTTCAATCACACCGCCGCGATCTATCAGATGATGACCGGCTACACGCCGGACAAAGTATCTCCATCGGGTCAGCTTGAGCCGCCCAATCGCAGCGACTATCCCTGCATCGGCGCCCAGGTCGCGCGCATCCCTCCACCCGAAGGTCCGATGCTTCCGTTCGTGATGCTTCCCCGGCCGTTGCAGGAATCGGGCGTCATCGGGAAGGGGGGCTCGGCGGGTTTTCTCGGAGCAGCTTACGACCCGTATTACATGTTCCAGGATCCTGCGACAAAGTTCAGCACGGATGACCTGGCCCTGCGACAGGGGATCGATCAGGCCCGCATGCAGCGTCGAGCGACGCTCCTTCAGAAAGTTGATGCGCAGATGCCCGAGATCGAGCGCGCGGTCTCCGAGTATGCGCTCGACGCTTACGACAAGAAGGCGCTCGAACTCGTCATCTCCGGCCGCGCCCGCAATGCCTTTAATCTCGACGAAGAGAAACCCGAACTGCGCGATCGTTATGGCCGGCACACATTTGGCCAATCGCTGCTGCTGGCCCGGCGTCTGATCGAAGCCGGCACGCGCGTGGTGCAGGTCAACTGGCCCGCTGTCGCCAACGGGAATCCGCTGGTCGATGCCTGGGACACCCATGCCGCCAACTTCGGGCCGCTACGGAACCTGCACTGTCCCAAGCTCGACAGCGCGCTTCCAGCTCTTTTAGCGGATATGGATTCGCGCGGGTTGCTCAAAGACACCGTGGTTCTGGCGATTGGCGAATTCGGTCGCAGCCCTAAGATGGGAGTCTCCACATCCGGCAACACCAATGGTCCCGATGGCCGCGATCACTGGCCGTACTGCTATACCGGGCTGATCGCCGGCGGCGGAATCGCCCGCGGCGCGGTCTATGGCAAGAGCGACAAAACCGCCTCAAGTCCGGCGGACAATCCCGTTCATCCGATCGAACTGCTCGCAACCGTTTACCATGCGATGGGAATCGATCCGGGAACGATGGTTAACAACGCGCTCGGCCAGCCGCGAGAGCTGGTTCAGGCCCAACCCGTCGTGAGCCTCTTTGCATAATGTGCAGAACTTTGCCGGCATCCGCGTAGAGCGACCGGATAAGCAAATCAAGTCTGTCATGTTCTACTTGCGATTGATTCTCTATTCGGCGGTCCTCGTCTGCTGCGCGGCGTCGCAACAGGTGCCGGATCTTGTTACGGCTCCGCCGCTCGCGCTGAAAAACGGACAGTCCATTGACGTGACATTGACCGGCCGGCATCTCAGCTCGATTCAATCCGCCGCCGTTCTCAACGCTCGCGGCGTCACTGCCACGCTTATCGAACCGCCAAAGGACGACCACCTCCGCCTGAAGTTCACCGCCGCGTCCGATGCCGCCGGGGGTGAACGGCGTTTTCGCCTGATCGGTCCCGCCGGTGTCACCGGGCCGGTGCGACTGTTCGTCAGCGGCTACGATGTTCGGTCACTTGGCACTTCCGACCAGCCTGAAGACATCCAGCTTCCCGCGACGGTTATCGGCCAGATAGCCACCGCCGGCCAAGTACAGCAATTTCGGTTTCACGGCCATCAGGGCGAGCTGCTCATCTTTGATGTTTCCGCGCGCCGAAGCGGTTCGCTGCTTGAAGCTGTCGTCAACGTTGAATCCGATTCCGGCCGGCAACTTCCATGCAGCCTCGAGCATCACGCCGGCGACCCATTGCTGTTGTTCACGCCACCTGAAGACGGAGACTATGTTCTCCATCTCGGCGATCTTCGCTTCCGCGGCGGGCCCGAGTTCAGCTTTCGCATCACGGCCGGCCACATTCCTTATCTGGAGTCGGTTCTACCGAGCAGTGGCAAGCCTGGCAGCGTCATTCAAGCCAAGCCTATCGGCTACAACATCGACGGCCTAGCGCCGATCGCGATCGATCTCACACGCACCGCGCCGGGGTCCATTTCGGTGCATGTCAGTGCGCCGCTGGGGATTTCCAATGACATTCCATTTGAGGTGACCGACCTCCCGCAGTTCGTTGAATCCGAGCCTAACGACAGCCCGGACGAAGCGAATCTTGTCAAGCTTCCGGTCGAGATCAGCGGCAATACCGATCGCCCAGCCGATGAAGACTTCTTCCGCTTCCGCATTCCATACAAACAGTCCGTCAGCCTTGAAGTCCTTTCGGCCCGCCTTGGATCGCCGATGGTTCCGCTGCTACAGCTCCGCGGGGCCAAGGGAGAGATTATTGAAGCCAACGACGGCACCGCCGATTCCGACGGCCAGATCATCCGCGAACTCGACGCCGGCGAATATCTCGTTTCCGTTCGCGACCTCTCGTACTCCGGTGGTCCCGGCCACTGGTACCGGCTGAAGATTGAGCCTTTACGCTCTCTTCAACCCGACTTCAGCGCGCGATTCCAGCCTAATACACCGCGCCTTCATCGTGGCGGCAGCGTAGCCGTCTGGTTTGACCTCCGCCGCTTCAATGGGTTTCGCGGCGATATCACGCTCATGCCCGAATCGCTGCCAACCGGTGTCACGGCATCTGCGCTGACGCTTCCCGAGAATGGCAGCGGGTGGCTAACGCTGTCGGCCGCACCCGACGCATCGCTTGGAACCGTGCCGTTCCGATTGCGAACGCAAGCGGCTGTCGGAATGGCGACCGTCGCCCACGATCCGCAACCCGATGTTTATCTGACCGTGCTTGATCCAGCTCCGTTTGCGGTAGAAACAATTGCCGCATTGACTCCGCGGCAGATCGATGAAGCGAGCGCGCGACTTAAAACACTTGGCGAGAAGCTCGCCGCTCCCGACTCACGGCTCGAGTCTGCTCAAGCGAAGTGGGAAGCCAGTATTCCGAAGCGGCCGATCTGGACGCCCCTCGAACCCGAGACGTTCTCAAGCGACAAAGGCACTCGGCTGCATCAGCTTGCTGATGACTCGATCCTTGCCGAGGGGAACATTCCCGATCAGGACGAATACACTGTCGTGGCCGACACCGACCTGAAGGGCATCACTGCGGTGCGACTGGAAGCGCTCGCCGATGCGCGCCTGCCGGCATCCGGACCCGGCACCGCTCCCAATGGCAACTTTGTCTTGAGCAAATTCCGTCTGATGGTCGGCGAAGGAGACGAACCCGGACATCCCGTGGAGCTGCGTCGCGCAGCGTCAGACTTCGCGCAGGAATCCTTTCCCGCATCAGCCGCGATCGACGCGAAGCCCGCGAGTGGCTGGGCGATCGACCCGCAAGAGGGACGCACGCACGCCGCGGTTTTCCGAACTGCTTCCCCGATTGGCTTCGGCGCTGGCACAACGTTGACCTTCGTCCTCAGCCATCAATCCGCATTTGCCCGCCACAATCTCGGCCGCTTCCGGCTCTCCGTGACGACGATCGATCCCGCGGTTCTGAATATGGTGGCGGATCTGCCGCAGCCGATTCGCGCCATATTCGCCACGCCGCGCGAACAGCGCAGTGCACAACAGCGAATGGAACTCGCGGCCTACTATCGAGCCATCGATCCGGAACTGGCAAGCCTGCGAAATCAGGAGCGTGCATTGCGTTCGTTCGTCGGCCCCTACGCCGAGCTTCAGCGGCTTCAGGGCGCGCTCGCGGCCTCCACGCCGCAGTTCGACGCCGATCAAAAACAGTGGGAGCAATCGGTCGCCCAGGGTGATGCGTGGATCGTTCTTCAACCCACCAGCGCGACGTCAGATGCAGCGACACCGCTGGCGCAAGAGTCGGATGGGTCGATTTTCGCTGTCGGCAAGAGCCCCAGCGCCGACATCTCCCACATCACCGCATCCTTGCCGATCAAGTCCATCACCGCGATGCGTCTCGAGCTTCTCCCCGACCCGCGCCTCTCCGCAAGCGGTCCAGGACGCGCTGATGATGGGAGCTTCGTGCTCACGGGCTTTGAGATAGAGAAATCAGGTGGAAAGGAGATTGGAAATCGTGCGCTGCCGATCACTCGTGCAGCGGCGACCGCCGAGCAGAAGGATTCACCCATCTCATCATTGATCGGCGACGCTGGGCCAGGCCACTGGTCTGCGGGGCCTGGCGCTGGTTTGCCCGTCGAGGCAACGTTCTATTTCGACGGGCCTGTTTCCCTCGGGGATCAGCCGGAACTTTCGATCAGCCTGCACCAGGCTGCCCAACACGGGCTGGGCAGATTCCGGCTCTGGGTTACATCAAACCCGAACCCGGACGCGGCTCCGCGTCTTGCAGGGCCGATCCTCGCGATCCTTAAGACGCCTGATGCCGGGCGTTCCGCGGGCCAGAAGCGACAGATTTCGGAATACTTCCGGAACATATCGCCGTCACTTATTGCGATCCGCGATCGCATGGCGGAGGTTCGCGCGCTGACGCCCGCAATGCCGCCGCATGCGCGTCGGAATCAGCCGGTGGCGATCCCTGTCCTCGTCAATCGTACTGATGGTTTCAAGGGCGACGTCACCGTCACGCTCGAAGGCTACGTTCCTGGCGCCCCTAAGTTGATTGCGACGCAGATCAAAGTGACACCGCTCAATCTCATGGCGGACTTGTCGTTCGGAGTCCTGACCATCCAGCCCGCGGCCGCTGCCGAGTTCGCGACCCGGATGGTCGTTCTCAAAGCCGAAACAAAAACGGGTGATGAAGTGATCACGCAATACAGCCCAGCGTTTCCGCTGACGATTCAGAATTGAATGAAGTTAACTTTGGAGACGATAGGCACGCAGAAAAGATCAAGCATGAGCTCGCGCAGCGAACTATTTTCAATCCCTCTCTCTTTTCCGCGTGTACTGAGTGCGGTGTTGCGAGAGCGCACCCGGGATGGATTGCACGGTGAAGCGTCCGTGACATGGGCTTCCAGCCCATGCAAGTATTTTTCATGTTTTAAGTGGCGCTTACGATCTGGGAATTCAAGATCACCGCTCGCGGCATCGGGACATTTTCGAGCAACGAGCGATGCCCGCAAGAATAGAAACGCGCTGCGCTTCGGGCTTGCTCGTATGGACTTGGCACGCAAATCGAATGTGAAAAACGCTCGGCATGGGCTGGAAGCCCATGTCACAGACGCATTGCCGCTCGCTTTATCAAGACCGCACTCAGTAAGCGGCAGAGCGCGGATTTCCTCGTGTTTTCTCGTGCTCGTGCTAATCGGCCTCTTTGTTCCCAGCGTATGCTCGGCCCAACTCGAAGCGTCAGTCAGCTTCTATCGCGATGTGCGTCCCATTCTTAATTCCAACTGCAATGCCTGCCACAAGCCGGAGAAAAACAAGGGGGACCTGGACATGACCACCTTCCCCGCGCTGATGAAAGGGGGGAAGCATGGTCACACGATCGAACCGGGAGCGCCCGACAAAAGCAAGCTCGTCGAAATGATCTCCGGCGCCGATCCGGACATGCCCAAGGACGGCGACCCGCTCAAGAGCGAGCAGGTGTCGATCATCGCCCGATGGATTCAGCAGGGGGCGAAAGATGACACGCCCGCTCCCGGCACGGCCCATATTGAGACGCCGATCTATACAGTTCCGCCGGTCATCACCGCGCTCGCTTACTCTCCCGATGGCGCGATCCTGGCCGTCACCGGCTATCACGAAATCCTGCTCCACCAATCCGACGGCTCCAAGCTCCTGGCCCGTCTGATCGGCGAGAGCCCGCGCCTGGAGAGCCTCGCGTTTTCTCTCGATGGCAAGCAGCTTGCCGCCTGCGGAGGCTCGGCCGCCGAGTTCGGGCAGGTCCAGGTTTGGGACGTCGCGGGGCGGCGGGCTTTGAAAACTTTCAACGTCGGAACCGACGAACTTTACGGCGTCAGCTTCGCGCCCGATGGGAAATCGGTCGCCTTCGGCGGCGTCGACAAAATCGTTCACCGCATCGATCTGGCCAGCGGAAAGGAGATGCTGGACTTCAAGGCTCACGCCGACTGGGTTCTTGCAACCCAGTTCACCCACGATGGCAAACAACTGGTCTCCACGGGCCGCGACCGCGCCATGAAGCTGATTGATCTCGAAACCAATCGCTTCGTTGACGATATCAACAACCCGCTCGAAGCCTGCCTGTGCCTGGCGATTCATCCGAAGGAAGAGCAGATCCTGTACGGCGGCGATCTCGGATTCGCCCGCCTTTATCGGATCTCCGACAACCAGAAGCGCACTTCGGGTCGGAACGACACCAACCTGCTTCGCACGTTCGACCGCCAGCCGGCTCCGGTGACGGCGGTCGCGTTCAGCCCGGACGGTGCGCATGTCGCGATCGGCAGCATGGCCATTGTGAACATCTATCCCGTTGACGAGGCCGATAAGTCAGTCCTCTCGCTTTCTGCCGGCATGCAAGGCCCGATCTACTCGATCGCGTATCGACCCGACGGATCCCAGATTGCCGTTGCCGGCTATGATGGCCAAGTCCGTTTGTTCGACCCCAAATCCGGCGCGTTGATGAAGCAGTTCATTCCCGTCCCGCTTACCTCGAGCGCCCCTCCGGCAACCGCCGCCGCCGGATCTGACGCCGAACCGCTCTTTCACGACTCTTTCCACGGAAAACTGGCGCCCGGCTGGAGCTGGATTCGCGAGTCATCCAAGGACTGGCGGGTCTCCGACCGCGGCCTCGAAGTTCACATCCAGCCCGGCAATGAGTGGGGGCCGGCCAACGACGCCAGAAATGTCCTGGTGCGTCTCGCGCCCGGTGCAGGCAAGCAGCCGCTTGAAATCACTGCCGCAGTCTCCAACCATCCGACGTCTCAGTACGAACAGGTCGATCTCGTCTGGTACTACTCCGACAGCAACATGGTTAAAATCGGCGAGGAGCTGGTCGATGGAAAGCTGTCGATCGTGATGGGCCGCGAGGAGAACGACAAGACGCGCACGATCGCCATCATCCCGCTCGATTCCAACGACGTTCAGCTACGCTTGAATGTGACGGGCAACCACATCCGCGGGCAATTCAAGACGCCCGATGGCGACTGGCGCACCGCAGGCAAATGCGATGCGCCCGCAAAAGGTGATCCCCAGATCAGCCTCCAGTTCTACCAGGGCCCGGCCGACGAGGAACACTGGGCCCACGTTTCGGAACTCACCATCCGCCGGTCGGACTGACATGCCGCGAGGATCGATCATGAAGCGCTTATTGGCCGTGGGCCTTCTGCTCATACTGGTACGATGTCTCCCTGGCAACGCAGCTGCGGTGACCGTAAACGGGCGTCACTTTACGGTTCCGAACGGCTTCACCGTCGAACTCGTTGCCAATTCTCCATTGGTCGATCGTCCGATCACGGCCGATTTTGACGAGCAAGGCCGACTTTACGTGGCCGATTCTTCTGGATCGGGTGAGAAGGCGGCCAAACAACTCCAAATCAAGCCGCATCGCATCGTCCGTCTTGTTGACACTCACGGAGATGGAAAATTCGATCAGCAAACCGTCTTTGCTGATCACATGATGTTCCCTGAGGGAACGCTCTGGCTTGATGGCTCTCTCTATGTGGCTGCGCCGCCGAGCATCTGGAAGCTGACCGACACGACCGGCGCCGGTGTCGCCGACCAGCGAACCGAGTGGTTTCAAGGCAAGACCCTCACCGGCTGCGCAAACGATCTTCATGGACCCTATTTCGGGCTCGACGGTTGGGTCTACTGGTGCAAAGGTGCGTTCGCAGAGCAGACGTATGAACGACCGGGGCGCAAACCCTTCGTGACTCGCGCGGCGCATATCTTCCGCGCACGCCCCGATGGTTCAGCCATCGAACCCGTCATCACCGGCGGGATGGATAATCCCGTCGAGGTCACATTCACACCCGGCGGCGAATGTGTCTTCACCAGCATATTTCTCTCGAATCCCGAGGGAGGAAAACGCGACGGCCTGATCCATGGAGTTTACGGCGGCATCTATCCCAAAATTCATGATGATGTCACAGACCCGCACCCGCATACCTTCCCGGATTTGATGCCTGTTCTGGTGAATACGGGCCCGGCGGCCGAGTGCGCGCTCACCCGCTACGAAGGGGACGCGTTTGGCCCCGGCTACCAGGACAATCTCTTTGCCAGTTCCTTCAACCTCCACAAGGTGACGCGTCATGTCCTCATCCCAGACGGCGCGACGTTCAAGACGATCGACTCGGATTTCCTGGTTTGCGATCACATCGATTTTCATCCGACTCACCTGATCGAAGACGCCGACGGCAGCCTGCTCGTGGTTGATACCGGCGGCTGGTACAAGCTCTGCTGCCCGACCTCGCAGCTCGGGAAGCCCGATGTATTGGGGGCGATCTATCGCGTCCGCCGAGTCGACGCCAGGCCGGTGGATGATCCGCGCGGGTTGCGGCTCGCATGGGATCACCTGGAGGCCGCTCAGTTATGTGCTTTGCTGGGCGATTCTCGGTTTGCCGTTCGTCGTCGGGCGATTGCAATGCTCGGTCACCGGGGAAGCGATGCGGTCGCGCCGCTGTCGGAAACGCTCAAGCAGAATCCGCCGGTGCTTTGCAGGCTGAATGCGACGTGGGCGGCAACGCGCATCGACGATCCCGGCGCACGCGCGATAGGCCGCGCGATGCTTATGGATGTGGATGAAACCGTGCGTCAAGCCGCCGCTCATTCCGTATCGCTCTGGCGCGATCGGGATGCCGTGCCCGCACTTCTGGATCTTTTGAAGGACGCCTCCGCGCAGAATCGGCGGGTTGCCGCGGAAGCGCTCGGTCGCATCGGCGATAAGTCCGCCGTCGGGCCGCTGCTCGAGGCGCTATCGCAGTCCGTGGATCACGTACTCGAACATTCGCTGACTTATGCCCTGATCGAGATACACGATGGTGACGGCACGCATGCGGGCCTGGCCAGCGGCAATCTGCGAGTGCGTCGAGCGGCCATGATGGCCTTGGATCAGATGGATCCGCGCGGGCCGCTGGATGCCCTGTCGGTAGCGCAAGAGATGTCTTCTCCGGATGCGGCCCTTCGAGCCACTGCCGCATGGATCGCCGGGCGGCACAAAGATTGGGGCGATGTTCTGGCTGACGCGCTCAATCGCCGCCTGCAGGAACAGAATCTCACAGCCACTGAAGCCGACCAGCTTTCCGGGCAGCTCGCGCGACTCGCGGGCTCAGAAGCAATTCAAAAGGTCATGATCGCCCAATTGGCCGGCGGAGGAACAGCGGCTCAAACCGTGCTGAAAGCAATCGGCCAGTCAAACCTTCACCGACTGCCGACCGCGTGGGTGGCCGGGCTTTCTTCGACGCTGAATGATTCGGTGCTCGTGACTCCAATCGCGGCAGCACTTCGCAACCTTCCCGCGGACGCGATCGCGCCCCTCGCCGGTGCCCTCGTCGCCGCCGGTAACCGGGACGATCTTCCCGGGCAAGCTCGGCTTGATGCGCTGTCGGCTGTTCCAAAGCTGAAAGTAGTGTCGGCGAGTCTGTTTGCGTTCCTCACGTCACATCTGGCGGCGAGTTCCCCCGTAGCCGAGCGATTACAGGCCGCGGATGTCCTGGGAAATGCGAACTTGTCAGACGATCAACTGGCAGCTCTCACGGATTCGCTGCGCTCCGCCGGTCCACTGGAAATCAACGAGCTGCTGCCGGCGTACGCCAAATCGCACGATGAAGAGCTCGGCCTTAAGCTTGTCGCGGCGTTGAAGGACGCCAAGTCGATTCGTTCGTTGCGTGTCGATCTGCTTAAGCCGCGCCTCGACCAATTCGGCCCTGAGGTCGCATCGGAATCGCAGTCGATCTGGCTCAAGCTCACCCCCAACGCCGCCGCGCAGAAAGCGAAGCTCGACCGCCTTGAGGCAAGCCTTCCCGCAGGCGATATTCGCCGCGGCCAATTGATCTTTAACAGCCCCAAAGTCTCCTGCGTTTCCTGCCACGCCATCGGGTACGTCGGCGGTCATGTCGGACCCGATCTAACTCGCGTCGGCCAAATTCGCACCCGGCGGGATTTGCTGGAAAGCATCGTCTTCCCCAGCGCCAGCTTCGCACAGGGCTTTGAACCGTATATTGCGTTGACGAACTCCGGAGAGCGCTACGACGGCCTTCTGCGCCGCGACGATGCGGAAGGCATCATGCTCGTCACCGGCCCCGATCGGCAGGTCAAGATCCCTCGTTCCGATCTGAAGGAGCTTCGCCCCAGCGCAGTGTCGATCATGCCCGAAGGGCTTGATCAACAACTGACCATCCAGGATCTGGCCGACCTGACGACGTTCCTGAAGGCGACGAAGTAATAGACACGCCAATATGTTTTCCCGCTATGCCAGCTTCGCGGGCGATAATCCGAATTATCCGTTGCAGTAGTTGAGGCTCAGCGGGCGCTGGATATTGCAGCGCGGATGGCGGTTTGGATGGCGTCGCCGCGGAGGTCTTTGGCCAGCACCTTTCCATCGGGACCGATCAGCCAGATGGATGGGATGCCGTGGACGGCGAACGCCTGCGTGACGGAGTCATCGAAGCCGCCGGGGAGAAATCCCTGAGGCCAAATCATGGTGTTCTGTTTGGTGTAGGTGGCGGCGCCAGCGGGAGTACGGTCGAGGCTGAGAGCAAGCATCGCGAAGCGGTCGTCTTTCGCGAAGGCTTCGTACGCCGCGCGAATATGGGGCGTCTCGGCGACGCACGGGCCGCACCAACTTGCCCAGAAATCCACAACAAGGTACTTGCCCCGGAAGTCGGCCAAGTGCACGGTCTTTCCGTCCAGTGTCTTCACCGCAATATCGGGCGCGCTCTGCCCGACGGCGACGCTTCGGAGCATCTCCATCTCGATCGGCGGAATTTCGATGGCGGGATGCTCCTTCGCATCGGAATCCGGTTTCGGAACGCCGAACTGGCCCTGGCCGGTGGCGATATTGTCGCCGGGGCCGCAGGTTGACGGGCCGTTGGCGCGGGCGATGGAAACGGTGAAGCGGTACTCACCGGGCGCTACGTTGATGATGCGGAATGATCCGTCGGCCTTCAATTCGAGGGGGTAGGCGCGATATTGATCCCGCGATTTTCGCGCCGCTTCCTGGTATGCCTTGCCGCGATCGGATTTCATGAACTCGCTAATCCACTGCCGACGTTCTTCGGGGGCGCCATTTGCTATATCAGGCGGATAGGGGATGCGGGGCCGATCGATTTCGAGCACGGCCTGATTGATCGTTCCCCAATTCCAATCGCGCTGCAATGCGAGCTGGGGCGGAATGCGCACGTGTCCGATGATCGTCTGGCCGTTGCCACCGATCGTCACCTGCATGGTTTGCCCGGCGATGGCAGTAATCTTCTCCGGGTCGGTGTAGTGGATCATGTATCCACCCCCGCCCGTGGCCTGGCGCACTTCACGCGAAACGGTGACGGCGCCGGGCGGCACGCGATCGAACTTGAATTTGCCATCCGAGTCGGTCTGCGCGTCGATCAGGTGCAAAACGCGCGGAGCCTTAACGTCGGGGAAGGCCATTTCGTCGGTGGGACGCGCGTCAACGTGCTGGCCGGCGGCGGGTTTGCCTTCGACCGTCAGCGTCCCCTCCACGCGCGACCAGGCCTGCAGCTCAAGCTTGCCGCTTTCGGGAATGCTTTTGAACTGACCGCAGCCGTAGTCGCTGGCGACAACCAGCAAGTAGTTTCCCGACTGCGGCGGGAACGAAAACTTTCCATGTTCGTCGCTGCTGGTTTGCAGGTCTCTGCCGGACATCGCTGATTTGCCGTCGTGAAGCTGAATCGTCTGGCCAGGAAGCACAAGGTAAATCGTCGCGCCAGCGACGGCTTGACCATCGGCTTCTACAACGGTGGCGGCCAGGTCCTTCTCGCGCTTCAGGCGGAAATCGAGCGTGACTTCCCCTTCACTTTCCTTGAACGCGCGGGACTCGGCGGGCAGGTAACCCGGCGCTTCGATTCGAACGGCGTACGCTTCCCGTGCGAAGGTTTCCACGTAATCGATCTTCCCGCCGCGAGCTGCCGACTTGGCGCGCGAGCGGTCCCAAAACGTGGGCTGGCTCTCACTGAAGATAATGCCAGGAACAACCGTGAACACATCAATGGTCTGATTCGTCTCGGCATCGATAACGGTTCCACGAACGTGCAGCGCGCGGCGCAGCGTGACGTTGAAATCGTGATCGGCAGCCGTCAGCGGAACGCGGCTCTGGCGCTGGAAACCTTCCGCGGCGACATCGCAATAGACTGTATCGGCGGGAGCTTCATCCCAGACGAAGCGGCCGTCCTGATCGGCATGGAGGCGCGTTTCCAGCGACCGATTCCCACGCCAGGTGTCCGGATAGACCCACGCGAAGGGAATCGGCTTTCCTTCGGGATCAAGCACGCGGCCCGCAAAATGGTGGCCGGCGCTGAGCTGAATTGTTAGATCCTGCTTCTGCTCGGGCATGGCGAACTGCTTGAGTTCAGGCGCGCATCCCTTGGCCTTGACCGTAAGGACAACATGCTCCCCGGGCGCAGCGGCATAAGCGAAGCGGCCGTCGGGGGCGGTGGTTTCAGCGGGGATGCGGTTGCTCGCGAGCACGCCTCCATAATAAACCTCGGCGCCGGCCAGGGGCTTTCCATCGACGCCCAGAACCGTTCCTTCGACGGCAATGCCACGTTTGAGCGTCAGAGTCAGCGGACCTTCGCGAAGTGTTGAAAGCGGCGTGACGGGCTTGAGCATGTACGCTTCACCGTTGGCGTAGTGATGGTGCCAGGCCGCGGCCCTTAGCGCAGTGAGCTGCGCGGGGAACTCGTCGAAAGACCACGTGCCGTCAGGGCCGGCGACAATGTCGTCGCGCCAGGAGTCAAGATGTTCGTGCGGATTGGCAAACGTCTCCTGCGCGACAAGCGCGACGTGCGCGCCGCCAACGGGTTGACCGGAGTCGTCGGTCACGCGACCGGTGATGACGGAACCCGATTCAAGGGCAAGCGTGTACGACGCGGGAAGCGGCTCTGGATCAAGGTTCGCGCGGGGCATCCACTGCAGCCATTCTCGAACGTAATGCGGTTTGGCGACGTGGATCGACAGGGAGCGCAGCGACGTCGCGGGAAGCTGAATCAAAGCGTGCCCGTTGTCGGCGGTCTGGCCGTTCCACTCGCCGGCGGTGTACCGGGCTTCAATTTTCACCCCTGCGACAGGTTGATCGGTTTTGGAATCGACGACGAGCAGATCGATCGATCGAGCCGGCTGCGTTGCGGGCACGCTATCAGCGGCGGCAATACGCGCACAAAGACTCAGTAGGGAGAACAAGAGCGTGGTGGTTGCCCGCATCGCAAGATCCTCCGGCTAGATGATGTGCAGGATTTTGCAAAATGGAATACCACCGTTGCCGACGCACAGCAACACAAATCCGACAAGACGCGCAGGGCTTTTTGGGAGGAGGGCTGATCAGCCCAATGGCGGCGAAAAGAACGTTCAGCCACAGCCAAACGGCGGAGAATCAACTGGGGAACTAGGATTCGAACCTACCGAAATACCCGGTTCTGAGCGTAATAATAGGGGTGTGGACACAAAATGGTCAACGGATTTGGAGTTGGCGGCGGTTGTTGCTGCTTGGTCTTCGTTGTCGGCTGCGATGCGCTCGGCGGTTGTTGCTATGGTTCGGGCTGGTCAAGAGCGGTGAAGGTGGGTGGGTCAAATCGTGGGGGTTGTGTAGGGATTGCCCTCGCGGTGGTGCCGCCGCGGAGCGGTGGCTCCGCGAGGGCATACCCTGCATAACTAATAGGCAGGGTAAATTGACAAGGGTAGCGGTTATTGATCTTAGAGTGGGGTTTGGCGGTTTTGTCTGTGAATCTGCCAACCGTGACTTTTGTGCTATTTTGGCTGTCTGTGTAGTGGAGGTCTCGTGGAAGAGCTTGTCCCCACCCCAGAAGCACTGACCAGAGAGGTGAGGTGTCTTCCGGAGCGGGAGAACACTACCCCTGTCTGTACTCAGTCCGGGCGTGTTCCTTCATCGTGCTTTCGTACACATATCCGTCGTGTCCATTGACGCGATGAGTCAAGTTGGTATCATCTTGGCATGGATGCTAAAAAGACGAAGCGAAAAGGCGGTTGGCCCAAGCGAGACCGGGCGGCGTTGTCGGTGCGCGTCTCGCCGGCTTTGGCCAGAGAGTTGACCCGCCTCGCCCGCCGCTACGGGTTGACCCGCAATCAGTTTATCGGGACGGTTCTCGAAGCCGTCGTGATGATTGAACGGCAGGGCAAGCCTGGCACGGTTCCGGCCATGTCCTTGTTGCCTGAGTTGATTGATCAGATGCTCGAAATGGCGGCTTCGCGGCTGCGGGAGTGAACATGGGGGCGAGGTTTATCACGCCGATCGCGCTTGCCGAGGAACTTCAGATCACAACGCGGACGGTGCGGCGTTGGGAAGCTGCGAAGCTGATTCCGGCTGCTCTGCGGATCGGCGGCAAGGTTTTGTATGATCGTGAGGCTGTTGACCGCCTCATTGCCCGGCTTCGGTCCAAGGTGAAATCATGAAATCATCTGTCGTCGCGTCCTTGTTCAAACGCAAGCGGTTCCGTCGTGATGGGTTGAAAGTGGAGTCGGCGTGTTGGTGGATGCGGTACCGTTGTGCGGGTGAGCTCAAGTTTCGTTCCAAGAGTCTGGGCGTGCGTGATCAGCGCGTGGCTCAGTCCAGGCTTGCCGAGTTCCTCCAAGAGCAAGAGCGGGAAGCGGCTGGCATCGTCGCTCCGCGTGCGCTGCGGGACGGGGCTTCTCTCCCGTTGGCCGATCATCTGGCGAACTACGTTGGCGATCTCGCGAGTCTGAACCGCGCGCCGGGTTACGTGTACAACGTCCGGACGCTGTTCACGCGTCTGGCGTCCGAGTGTCGCTGGAAGATGCCGCGTGATGTCACGGTGGAATCGTTCCAGACGTGGCGGCAGGCTCAAGGCAAGTCGGCCAAAACGCTCAACGAATATCTGGATTCTGCGGTGGGGCTTTTCAATTGGATGGCGCGTCGCGGTTTGCTCGTTGCAAATCCCCTGGCTGCTGTCGAGCGGGTTGATCAGCGTGGGCGTGAGGTTCGTCGGCGTCGTCCCTTGGCTGACGATCAAGTGTCTCGATTGCTGGCCGTGTCGCCTGATCGCAAGGGTGTTTACTTGGCCGCTGTGTCCACTGGGCTGCGTCGTGGCGAGTTACGGGCATTGAAGTGGTCGGACGTTCATCTCGACGCTGTACGGCCGTTCCTGAGCGTCCGGGCGTCAACCACGAAGAACCGGCGGTCGGTTCAGATGTGGTTACGTGATGATCTGGTGGCTGAGCTGCGCAAGTTGATGCCGCCAGTGGGGACGGCCGATGGTCCGGTCTGGGGCAAGCGGGTTCCCCGGATGGTTCAATTCAAGCTCGATTTGGAAGCGGCGGGGATCCCGTTCAAAGATGAACAGGGGCGACAAGCCGACTTCCATTGCCTGCGACACACCTTGGGTACGAATCTGGCCCGGTCGGGTGTTGAGCCGCGCCTGGCGATGGAAGCGATGCGTCATAGCGAGATGCGCTTGACGCAGAAGACCTACGTGGATGCGTCCGCGCTTCCGATGCTGGACGTGCTTGAAAAACTTCCGCGCTTCGATGTCGCGGCGGTCCCGATGGCTGAGGCGGTCGGGGCTGAGGTGGACACAAAATGGTCACAAAATTTGTTCCGTGGGCGTCCTTTGGTGTCCGCCGCTGACATTCCGGCGATCGCGGCTGAAAGTGTGAAAGAGGCTGTTTCTCTGGGGAAAAGTGCTGATTTGTCCGCTGCTGTCCGTCAGTGTCCGGAAGTGCCAAAAGCTGGGGAACTAGGATTCGAACCTAGACAAAACGCTCCAGAGGCGTTTGTGCTACCGTTACACCATTCCCCAAAATTTTCGGCGGTTTTTGGCCGCCGATTACCCAATCCTATCGCGAGGCGGGCTTGGGTCAAGCATCACCGGGTTCCGTGATGGCGACAGATCACACCGCCGGTTGGGCATCGGCTCGATTGGCCATCAGGTTCAAACTTCTCGCTATTGCCATGTCCAAATCCGGACAGCAGTTGTCGATGTCGATGATGGGATTCGACGCTGTTGATTCGCTCAGCATCTGATACTGCTGGCGGCCGATGCCGGCCAACACCAGCCCGCGTTGGTCGCTGGCCAGTCGATTGGCCAGCGAGTGGATTTCCAAAGCGGCGTTGGCGTTCAGGTCGGGGACGTGAGCCAGGTCCAGAATCACGATCTGCGTGCTGGCCTCGAGCCGTGCCGCCCAGGCGGTGAGGTTGGGCATGCGGTGGACGCCATTGCGCTGGCGGTCTTTCTTCAGCCGGAAGACCGCGACGCCAGGCGGGAGCCTCGCGCCGTCGAGGTCGGTCGGGTTGCCCAGGGAGTGGATATCGGCGATGGGCCGTTTGAT
>Ga0182024_10001910_pt1 | contig 52658 bp, 58 predicted proteins | sample P32metaG_FD_120480 | JGI IMG/M metagenome (GOLD analysis project Ga0182024, IMG submission 120480) | Permafrost microbial communities from Stordalen Mire, Sweden - P3-2 metaG (Illumina Assembly) | ecosystem: Environmental > Terrestrial > Soil > Wetlands > Permafrost | place: Sweden: Stordalen... | reverse complement strand
CGCGTGCTCCAGGAAGGCGCCGCCTTCGACCATCTGGGTGAACATGGAAGGCGAGACAAAGAAATAATCCTTGCCTTCCTGCTCGCCGACGCGGGACGCGCGCGTGGTGGCCGAAACGCTCATGGTGACGGCGCCATCGATATCCAGCAACCTGCGCGACAGGGTGGTCTTGCCCGCGCCCGAGGGCGAGGACAGCACCAGCATCAGGCCCCGGCGCTGGATATTGTCATTCGACATTCTTATTCAACATTCTGGGCCTGCTCGCGGAACTGGTCGATCACCGCCTTAAGCGCCAGGCCGTTGCGGGTCAATGCGATGTCGGCGGATTTGGAGCACAGCGTGTTGGCCTCGCGGTTGAATTCCTGGGCCAGGAAATCGAGCTTGCGGCCTACGCCCTTGCCTTGCGCGACCAGACCGCGGGCGTCCTGGACATGGGCGGTGAGCCGGTCCAGCTCCTCGCGCACATCCGCCTTCACCGCCAGCAAGGCCACTTCCTGCGCCAGGCGTTCCTCGGGAATGGCATTGCCGTCCAGCAAGTCCTTGATCTGGGCCTGAAGACGCGCCTTCAGCGCCGCCGGCTGCGCCGCCGCCAGCCGGCCGGCTTCGGCCACCAGCTGTTCGACCTCTTCCACCTGCGCCTTGAGCAGGGCCGCGAGCTTGGCACCCTCGCGCGCGCGTTCCTTGGTGAGCTTGTCAAAGGCCAGTCCCAGGCTTTCCAGAAGCGCCGCATCGCGGCCGCCACGCGCCACCGGATCGAGTTCGCCAATCCCGTCATCGGCCACGATCACACCCTTGAGCGCCAGAAGCCCGTCCACCCGCGCGGGCGCGAGCCCTGTCTCGGCGGCCACTTCACGCGCGATCCTGACGGCGGTGGCAAGGGCGGCGGCATCGATCGCAAGCCCCCGCGTGCCATCCGGTGTTTCGATGGAAAGCGACAGCTGCAGCGCCCCGCGCAGGAAGCGCTCGCTCGCCAGGCGGCGTACCGCCGGCTCCAGCCCGTCATAACCGGGCGGGATGCGAAGCCTGATATCCAGGCTGCGGCTGTTGACGCTTTTCGCCTCCCAGCGCCAGCGCAAGCCGTCATGGCTGCCCGTGCTTTCGGCAAAACCGGTCATGCTGGCAAAGGTCATCGCTGCTCTCCGAAGGCGCGAAAGTTAGCGCGGGCAGGCCAAGCCTGTCACCTGTGGTGCGCGGCGCGTTTCTTCTTGGCCGGACCCGGCGGCAGCTTGGGCGTGGAAGGATCCAGCACCGTCACATTGGTGTCCCCGATCCGGCTGGGTGCCTGGACCTCCCGGCTTTCCGGCAGGGCCTGCTGCTGGCGTTCAAAGGCGCGATAGGCCGCGACATTCCTGGCCTGGCCTTCGATGGTGGCGGAGAAGACATGCCCGCCATGGCCCGTCGCCACGAAATAAAGGTCGTTGGTCTGTTCCGGGTTGAGTACCGCCGCCAGCGAATCCTTGCCGGGATTTGAGATCGGCCCCGGTGGCAGGCCAGCAATGACATAGGTGTTGTAAGGCGTTGCGGCGGTCAACTCGCTCTGGCGGATGCCGCGGCCGAGCGGATAGCCTTTGGAGATGTCATAGATGATGGTGGGATCGGACTGAAGCTTCATGCCCGTCTTCAACCGGTTGACGAACACCGACGCGACATGGCGGCGTTCTTCGGCCAGCGCGGATTCTTTTTCCACGATGGAGGCCAAGGTAATCGCCTCTTGCGGGTTCTTGTAGGGCAGGCCGTCGTCGCGGGCGGCCCATTTTTCGTCCAGGAATTTGCGCTGCGCGGCCGCCATCTGGGCCAGCAGGTGGCTGCGGGTTTCGCCGCGGGTGAAGAGATAGGTTTCGGGCAGCAGCGTGCCTTCTTGCGGCACCGGGCCCGCATCGCCCATCAGGGTGGGATCGCTGCGCACCAGCTTCCAGATCATGTCGCTGGTCAGGCCTTCGGCCACCGTCAGCTTGTGCTGGATGGATTTACCCGACGCCAGGATGGAGGCAATCGTGTCCATCGAAGCCGCCGACGGAATGGCGTATTCGCCGGCCTTGAGCTGGCTGGCAAAGCCTTTCAGGCGCACATCGAATTCAAACAGCAGCGCGTGTTTCACCACGCCCTTGTCTTCCAGCAGCTGGGAGACATCGTGGGTGCGGCTGTGCGCCGGGATCAGGACTACGGTCTGGTTGCCGGATGGGGCCGCCGGACCGGCCAAATCCCAGGCGGCATTGGCCCATTCCACCGCGCCCGCCCCGATGGCGACGAGAGCGATGAGAATAAGGACAAAACGCATCAGAGTTTGGTGACGATCAGCGCGGCATTGGTGCCGCCGAAGCCGAAGCTGTTGGACATGGCCACCTTGACGTTGCGCTTCTGGGCCTTGAGCGGCACCAGGTCCAGCGCGGTGACGACATCCGGATTTTCCAGATTGATCGTGGGCGGTACAATGCCGTCGCGCATCGCAAGCAGGCAGAAGATCGCTTCCACCGCCCCGGCTGCGCCCAGCAGATGCCCGATCGACGACTTGGTGGAGGACATGGCGGTCTTGGACGCTGCATTGCCCAAGAGCCGCTCCACCGCGCCGGCCTCGATGCCGTCGGCCATGGTCGAGGTGCCATGGGCATTCACATAGTCGATGTCGGACGGCGCGATACCCGCGCGCTTCACCGCCATCTGCATGGCCCGGTAGCCGCCGCCACCGTCTTCCGATGGCGCGGTGATGTGATAGGCGTCGCCCGACAGGCCGTAGCCTGTGACTTCGCCATAGATCTTGGCGCCGCGCGCCCTGGCATGTTCAAGCTCTTCCAGCACGACAACGCCCGCACCTTCGCCCATGACAAAGCCGTCGCGGTCCTTGTCGTAGGGGCGCGAGGCCCTGGTGGGCGTGTCGTTATAGGCGGTCGAGAGCGCGCGGCAGGCATTGAAGCCCGCGATGCCCAGACGGCAGACCGCCGATTCCGCACCGCCCGCCACCATCACATCGGCGTCATCCAGCGCGATCAGCCGTGCGGCGTCGCCGATGGCATGCGCGCCCGTGGCGCAGGCGGTGACCACGGCATGGTTGGGACCCTTGAAGCCATGCTCGATGGAAACATAGCCCGACACCAGATTGATCAACCGGCCCGGAATGAAGAAGGGCGACAGACGGCGCGGCCCCTTTTCATGCACCAGGATCGCGGCATCCTCGATGCCGGTCAGACCACCGATGCCCGAACCGATCAGGACACCGGTGCGATAGCGGTCTTCATCGGTCGTGGCTTCCCAGCCGGAATCGCGCACCGCCTGCTTGGCGGCCGCCAGGCCATAGATGATGTAATCATCCATGCGCCGCTGTTCCTTGGCATCAACCCATTGGTCGGGATTGAAGCTGCCGTCGCTGCCATCGCCGCGCGGCACCTGACAGGCGATCCGGGTCGGCAGGTCGTCGGTCCTGAACTTGGTGATCAGGCTGGCGCCCGATTGGCCGGCGATAAGGCGCGACCAGGTCTCCTCCACGCCACAAGCCAGCGGCGTGACAAGACCCAGGCCCGTAACGACGACCCTGCGCATGAGGCTCAGACCTTACTTCGCCGGATCAGGAGGCGTTGGCTTTGTCGATATATTTCACAGCGTCACCGACGGTGACGATGGATTCGGCGGCGTCATCGGGAATTTCGATGCCGAATTCTTCCTCAAACGCCATCACCAGCTCGACTGTGTCGAGGCTGTCGGCCCCCAGATCTTCAATGAAAGACGCGGTGTCCGTGACCTTGTCGGCATCAACATTCAGGTGCTCGACGACGATCTTCTTCACGCGCTCGGCAGTATCGCTCATGGACTTGTAAGCCTCTCCTAGATTTCAAACCGGCAAAGGGGAAAACGCCGGGACCACACATTGGGTGCTTCGTGAGGTGGCCGGTTTGGTAACACAAACCTGCTGGCCCGCCAACGCGGCACTTAAGCTGTTGATTTTCCTGTCATATCATTGCCATCCCGCCATTGATATGGATGGTTTCGCCCGTCACATAGGCGGCTTCCTGGGAGGCCAGATAGGCGACGGCGGCGGCGATTTCTTCGGGTAGCCCCATGCGGCCGGCCGGGATTCGCTGGCTGATCATCTCTTTCTGCTGATCGGTCAGGACCTCGGTCATCGCGGTCTGGATGAACCCCGGCGCCACCGCATTGACGGTGATGTTGCGTGAGGCGACCTCGGCGGCCAGGCTCTTGGTCATGCCCACCAGGCCGGCCTTGGCGGCGGCGTAGTTGCCCTGGCCGGGATTGCCGGTGGCGCCGACCACGGAACTGATCTGAATGATGCGGCCCCAGCGCTTCTTCATCATGCCGCGCAGCACGGCGCGCGACAGGCGGAAGACGGCGGTGAGGTTCACAGCGATCACCTGATCCCATTCGTCGTCCTTCATGCGCATGAAGAGATTGTCTTTGGTGATGCCGGCATTGTTCACCAGGATGTCGATGCCTGCGCCCGCAGCTTCTTCCGCGGCCTTGGGCAGGGCTTCGACGGATGCGGTATCGGACAGATTGGCCTGGGCAATGAAGGCGCGCGCGCCGAGCTCAGCTTTCAGCGCTTCCAGCGCTTCAACACGAGTGCCCGAGAGTACCACGGCCGCACCCTGGCCATGCAAGGCCTTGGCGATGGCGCCGCCGATACCACCGGAGGCACCAGTCACAAGAGCAGTTTTTCCGGAGAGGTCAAACATCACAACACCTTTCCAAAGGCTCCCAGGTCGGCAGGCGAATCCAGCGTGATCATCGCAAGCGAGGGTTCGATGCGCTTGACCATGCCGCTCAACACCTTGTTGCCGCCGAATTCCACCGTGGTGTCCACGGTCAGGCCCTTCAGCGCCAGAATGCTTTCGCGCCAGCGTACGCGGGAGGTGACCTGCTCGATCAGAAGCTGGCGTACATGATCAGGATTGTTCGCTTCTTTGGCGGTGACATTGGCCAGCACCGGCACCGCCAGCGGGCGGATGGCGACCTTGTTCAACTCTTCCGCCATGCGGTCGGCGGCAGGCTGCATCAAGGGCGAATGGAACGGCGCGGACACCGAAAGCGGCATGGCGCGTTTGATGCCTTTGGCCTTGGCGATGTCCCCGGCGCGGGCGAGCGCGTCCATGGTGCCGGAGATCACCACCTGGCCCGGGGCATTGTCATTGGCGACAACGCAAACGCCGCCGGAATCCGAAGCTTCTTTTGCCACCGCTTCAGCCTGTTCGATATCGGCGCCGATCAGGGCGGTCATGCCGCCTTCGCCCACCGGCACCGCCGACTGCATCGCCTGGCCGCGTGTCTTGAGCAGCCGCGCGGTGTCGGCGAGGCTGAAGGCACCCGCGGCGGCCAGCGCGGAATATTCACCCAGGCTGTGGCCGGCCACCAAGTAAGCGTGTTTGGCGACATCCAGCCCCATCTCCTTTTCCAGGATGCGCACGATGGCGAGCGACAGGGCCATGATGGCAGGCTGGGCGTTTTCGGTGAGCGTCAGATCGGCTTCGGGGCCTTCCCACATCAGTTTGGAAAGCTTCTGGGACAGCGCGTCGTCCACTTCCTGGAACACTTCGCGTGCAGGCGCGAAAGCATCGGCCAGGTCCTTGCCCATGCCGACTTTCTGGCTGCCCTGCCCGGGAAAAATGAATGCGCGAGTCATTGCGGGGCGAGACAAATCAAGAGGGCCTCACGGAGTCAAGTTGGGAGAAAAATGCCCGTCCGATGAGGATGACCGCCACACCGCCCAGAACCAGCATGGCGGCAACGAAGGAAAGGCCGACGCCATAGGTTCCGGTCTGCTGTTTCGCCCAGCCCATCAGGGTGGGACCGAAGAAGCCGCCCAGGTTGGAGACGCTGTTGAGAAGCGCCAGCCCCGCCGCCGCCGCAGTGCCGCGCAACAACGAGGCCGGCAGGGTCCAGAACACCGCCAGCGCCGCATAGATGCCGCTGGTGGCGAGGCACAGGAACGCGATCACCAGCCAGTGGACGTTGGCGGTCATCGCCCCCACGACACCGAACGCCGCCAGGAAAGCGGCGAAGGCGACATGACCGGCGCGATTGCCGCTTCTGTCACTGGACCAGCCTAAGCTCACCATCGCGCCCATCGCCAGAAGATAGGGCAGCGCGACGATGAACCCGGTCTGGCGGATCGAATAGCCCATGCCGTGCACCATCTGCGGCAGGAAGAAGTTCAGCGCGTAAAGCGGAAACACGATTGCGAAATCCGGAATCATAAGTATCCAGATGCGGCGATCGGTCAAAAGCTCGCGCAGGCCATGCAGCGCGCCTTTCGGTTCGGCCGCCAGACGCGCGGCGATGATGCGCTTTTCATCCGCCTTCAACCATTTGGCGGTCGCGGGACCATCCGGCAAAACCCATAAGGTCGCGAGGCCGCACAGGATCGAGGGAATGCCTTCCAGCACAATCATCCACTGCCAGCCGGCAAGGCCGTGACCGCTCACGCCCAACAGGGCGCTGGAGATGGGCGAGCCGATCACATTGGCCAGTGGCACCCCGGCCAGGAACAGCGCGATGAAACGCGCCCGCGTATCGGAGGGAAACCAATAGGTCATGTAGAACACCATGCCGGGATAGAGCCCGGCTTCCGCCGCCCCCAGCAGAAAGCGCACGACGCAGAAGCTGACCGGCTCGCGCGCGAAGGCCGTCAGCATGGACAGAAATCCCCAGCTGACACAGATGCGGCACATCCACAGACGCGCACCCACCTTCTGCAGCATCAGGTTGGAGGGCACCTCGAACAGAAAATAGCCGAAGAAGAACACGCCGGAGGCGAAACCATAGACCTGGGGCGAAAAGCCCAGATCGTGATTCATGGTCAGCGCGGCAAAAGAGATGTTCACCCGATCCAGGAAGCTGACCACATACATCAGCGACATGAAGGGGATCAGCCGCCAGGCGGCGCGCGCCAGTATCTTGTCAGACGGATCTGTCACGGTTTGCGCACAAGGCTTTTGGACAGGAGCGCCATGGAAAGCGCGGCGATCATCGGCACCACCACACAGGCCCACAGGCCCGCCTTGTAGTCGCCGGTCGCCTGCCGCAGCCAGCCCATCATGGCCGGTCCGAAATAGCCGCTGAGATTTCCCACGCTGTTGATCAGCGCAAAGGCGCCTGCTGCCGCCGTGCCGCCCAGGAACAGCGGCGGCACCGTCCAGAAAGTCGCAAGGCCCGAAAACACCCCACCCGAAGCCAGGCAGAAGCCGAAGATCACGATCACGACGTTACCGCCGACCGCCGCGATGGCGAAACCTGCCGACGCTAGCAGCGCCGACAGGCAGAAATGCAGCACGCGCCGGCCGGTGCGGTCCGAGGAATGGCCGAACAGCCACAGCACGGCCAGCGAGAAGACGTAAGGGATCATCACGACGAAGCTTGTCTGATGGATGGAATATCCCATCGCCTGCACCATGGTCGGCATCCACAGGCCCAGCGCATAGATGCCAAACACAATGGCAAAATCCGGAATCATCAACGCCCATACCCGCCAGTCCTTCATCATCTCGCCCAGCCCGTGCACCTGGGCCTTGGGATCGGCAGCCAGCCGCGACAGGACCGCTGTCTTCTCATGTTCCGACAGCCATTTGGCCTTGGCCGGATTGTCCGGCATCCACACCAGCACCGCCAAGCCCAGCAACAGGGTGGGGATGGCTTCCAGCAGGTACATCCACTGCCAGCCATGCAGGCCGGCGGTTTCGATTCCCAACAGCCAGCCCGACAGCGGCGAGCCCAGAATATTGGCCGCCGGGATGCCCATGCAGAACAAAGCGATGATGCGCGCCCGCGTCGCCGCCGGAAACCAGTAGGTGAAATAGAGCAGGATGCCGGGATAAAGGCCGGCTTCCGCCAGCCCCAGCACAAAGCGCATGGCATAAAAGCTGTAGGGGCCATTGACGAAGGCGGTGGCCATCGAGACCAGCCCCCAGGTCAGCATGATGCGACAGATCCAGATGCGCGCTCCGACCTTTTCCATGATCAGGTTGGACGGCACCTCGAACAGGAAATAGCCCCAGAAGAAGATGCCCGCGCCATTGCCATAGACTTCCGGGCTGAAGCCCAGGTCATGGTTCATGGTCAGGGCGGCGAAGCCGACATTGACCCGGTTGAGGAAGGCGGCGACGTACATGGCCAGGATCAGCGGCACCAGCCGGAAGGCGGCGCGGCGCAGGATCGCGTCCGCCTCACTCTGTGTCGCTTCCATGACGCCCCTGTCCCTGTTCTTTGATCTGAGCGTCAGCCAGCCCGGTGCCGAATACAAGTTCCTCGTTCCGCATCGCCACGCCCGGGCCTAAGCTCGCCGCGTTGCGTGATTCCAACTTCGAAGGACTGCCCCATGAAGAAGCTCGTTGCCGCCGCCATTGCCCTGACCGTGCTGGGCGCCGTCGCCGTTCAGGCCGCCCCCCACCACCGCCACCGCGTCTGCGTGTTCCACCATCACCACCGGGTCTGCCACTGGCGCTAAAGCCGGCCGGCCGGCTGGAAAAATCGGGGCGTGGAGGTTCTAACCACCTCTGCGCCCTTGTTTTTTTGCTGCCTTGCCCTTTGCGGGCCTTTTCTCTATAGACCCGCCTCTCAACGGCCACGGTCGGCCGGGGCCCTTCCAGAAGAAGGGTTGGCGCATTGTGCGCGTCCCGGGCGAGCCAAAGCGAAGACGGGAACCCTCCCAGCTTCGTTCCGTGGACCGAAAGGAAAGGGAAGCAGATGGCTCTTTACGAGCATCTCCTGATCGCGCGCCAGGACATCAGCGCGCAGCAGGTGGACGCACTGGCCACCCATCTCAAGACCATCGTCGAAGGCGAAGGCGGCAAGATCGAGAAGCAGGAATATTGGGGCCTGCGCGGACTTGCCTATCGCATCAACAAGAACCGCAAGGGGCATTATGTGCTCCTAAACATCAACGCCCCGTCCAAGGCGGTGATCGAGCTGGAACGCCAGCTCAAGATCAACGAAGACGTGCTGCGTTATCTCACCGTCAAGGTGGACCAGTTCGACGTCTCGTCGAACAAGAACCGCCGTGACGAAAAGCCCGAAGGCGCCAAGCCCGAAGCTGAAGCCGAGGAGATTCTGGTATGAGCTATGGTGGCAACCGCGAAGGCGGACGTGGCGGAGATCGTGAAGGCGGACGCGGCGGCGACCGCGAAGGCGGCCGTGGCGGCCGCGAGGACGGCGCGCGCCGTCCCTTCTTCCGCCGCAAGAAGACCTGCCCCTTCTCGGGCGATAACGCGCCCAAGATCGACTACAAGGACGTCAAGCTCCTGCAGCGCTTCATTTCCGAGCGCGGCAAGATCGTGCCGTCGCGCATCACCGCCGTCAGCAACAAGAAGCAGCGCATCCTGGCCAACGCCATCAAGCGCGCCCGCTTCATGGCGCTGCTGCCCTACGTCGTGAAGTAGGAGAACCGTCATGCAAGTGATCCTGCTCGAAAGAGTCGAGAAGCTGGGCCAGATGGGCGATGAAGTCCGCGTCAAGGACGGCTTTGCCCGCAACTTCCTTCTGCCCAAGAAGAAAGCGCTGCGCGCCACCAAGGCGAACCGCGACTTTTTCCAGACCCAGAAGGCGCATCTGGAAGCCAACAATCTGAAGCTGAAGGGCGAAGCCGAGAAGGTCGGCGCCAAGCTCGACGGCAAGTCGTTCACCCTGATCCGCCAGGCCGGCGACCGTGGCCAGCTTTATGGTTCGGTCAGCCCGCGCGACGTCGCCGACGCCATGGAAAAGGCCGGCTTCAAGGTCGACCGTCACCAGGTCCACATCAGCGTGGCGATCAAGGCCATCGGCCTGTTCACCATTCCGGTTGTCCTGCATCCGGAAGTGAAGGTGAACATCACCGTCAATGTCGCCCGCAGCGAAGACGAAGCCGAGCGCCAGGCGCGCGGCGAGGACGTGCTGGTGTCGAAGACGGACCAGGAAGAGGCCGTTGCCGCCGCCGAGGAAATCTTCGAGGAAGGCGCCGGTCCGGCTGCGGAAGCTTCGGAAGAAGAGCCCGCCGAGGCGTAAATATCTCGCTCAAGCAAATGAAAAGGCCCGGTTCACACCGGGCCTTTTTTGTACATTTTGCAAACATGTCCGGCTCGGAAGAATTCCGAAAATGCGGTGTTCCGGAAATTCGCAATCAAGTACCGCGTCCCCTGAACATGTTAAGATGAGCGAACCGCCCGAATTTGCCAACGGCGGGCCCTTCTGCCTCAATAGGCCTAACGGGCGATCCTCAGGGGGCGGCTTGTCATTCTGTTTTGACCATATTGACCAGGTGACGCAATGAGCGTCCAGGATGCGCACGCGGCACTGCGGCAAGGTCGCATCGAGGACGCCATCGCAGCCTTTCGCGCCGAGTTGGCGCGCGAACCGCGCGTGGTCGAGACCTGGCAGGAGCTGGGTGGGGCACTGAAACGGGCGGGACGCGCGGGCGAAGCAGAAACCATCTATCGAAACATCCTGCTGCGCATGCCTGGGTTTTTGCCAGCGCGGCTGACCCTGAGCGCCATGCTGATCGACCAGAAGCGCTTCGTTGAAGCCGAGAGTGTCGCGCGCGAGGGCTTGGCGCATGCCGCCGACCCGCAACTGGCCGGAGTGATGCATAATAATCTGGGTCAGGCGCTGCGCGGCTTGACCCGCTTTTCTGAAGCACTGGAGCATCTGGAAAAAGCTCAGGCGCTAAACCCAACCTTGCCGGGATTGGACCTGATGCGCGCCCAGACGCTTGAGCAAATGCAGCGTTTCGACGACGCGCTGACGTTGTTTGAAAGGCTGATTGCGCGCGAACCCCATGCGCCCCTGTTGCAACGATCCTATAATGAGTTGCTCTACAGGCTGGATCGTCACGAGGATGCCCTCAAATCCTATGACCACGCCCCCAAAACGCGTGAGTTGCTCCTGGACAAGGCCTATTTCCTGTCTCATGAGCTGCGCGGCGAAGAAGCGTTGGGCGTGTATCGCGAACTTCATGCCAGGGATATGCGCGATGCTGTAGCCGCGGCCGGTATCGCCAACACATTGTTGATGATGCAGCACTATGAAGAAGCCGCCGCAGCCTTCGATGTGGCGCTGGCGGCTAGTCCGTCCGATCCCGACCTCTATTCCTCTGCCGCCGCCGTGGCGCTGCACCGGGACGATCCCAAGAAGGCGGTTGCCTTGTGCGAACAGGCCTTGCGGCTGGCACCCCTAAGCCAGCCTGCATTAGCAACGCTAAGCGTGGGGCTGCGCACGCTTGACGACCCGCGCGACGAGATGCTCAACGGCTATGACACGCTTGTTCAGGTGTTCGACCTGGAGCCGCCCGCCGGATTCGCCAGCATGGAGGATTTCAACGCGGAGCTTTGCAACTATCTTGATCGCATCCATCCTGCCGCCCGCAGATTCCACAATCAGACGCTGCGGGAAGGCACGCAGACCAATGGCGACCTGTTCGGCGCCGGCCACGAGCTGGTGGAGCGCGTGCAAATTCGCATTCATGAAGCGGTGGACGACTATATAGCCGATTTGAAGGAGGATGCGCGCCACCCCTTTTTGTCGCGGCGCACGCGCAACACCCGCTACAATGGCTCCTGGTCGTCACGGCTCGGCGATTGCGGCTTTCACGTCAACCATACCCATCCGCGCGGCTGGATCAGTTCCTGCTACTATGTCGGTGTGCCCGATGTGGTAAAGGACGAAAGCCAACGCCAGGGCTGGATCAAGTTCGGAGAATCCAGCTTCGAGAATCTGCTGGAGAGGAATCCGGCGCGGCGCGCGGTGCAGCCAGTGCCCGGCCGGCTGGTGCTATTCCCCTCCTACATGTGGCACGGCACCAATCCGTTTCACGCGCCCACGGCCCGCACCACCATCGCCTTCGATGTGGTGCCGGCCGATTGAAGCCGGCTGGAAGCAGCGACAGTGATTGCGTCCGTCAGCCACGCTTATTACACTGACAGGCCGGAGAAACGCGCTTATGTCGGGGAGGCATTTGGGGGCCGTTCCACTATCCACCGAACCGAAAGCCAGCCGCCTCCTGATATCGGGGCGGGAGCTTTTCATATGCGACGGCTTTATCGATCCCGTTTTGGTCACCAAAATCGGAAGCGCCGTCCAAAGCCTGCGCTATGAGCGCAAGGAAAAGAGTCGTGTGGATGTTCCCCCTTCCGCAGCGTCTGCCGACATACCGGATGAGGTTGTGGGTGCGGATCCCTTTTTCCTGCGCCTGCGCCAGGTGGCCGAGTGGATGTTTCCCGGCGAAGTGTTGCGCGACCAGCGTGCTTATGTGAACAGCAGCGTCTATGGCGACAGTTATTATACCCATCGTGACTGCTCGGCGCATCGCAAGCACGTCACCGTGCTCTACTATGTCAATCTTGACTGGCACACCGATTGGGGCGGAGAAACCATCTTCTTTGACGATGATTATGACGCGCGGCTGGTGGTAACGCCCAGGGCGGGGCGCGTCGTGGTTGCGCGCGGCGCCATCTTGCATCGCGGTACAGTACCGACCAGCTCCTGCCGGGAGAAACGCTATACAATCGCCTACAAGCTGCTATCGGGCGATCCTGCCGACGATCCGCCGCGCCAGAGGTAAGTTCCAGTCAAATTTCCGGGCGTCTAGGCGCTGCGCACATACTGGTTGAACCACTCGATCGTTCGGCTCCAGGCCTGCTCGGCCGCGGCCCTGTTGTAGCGCTCCGGCGTGGCGTCATTGAAGAAGCCGTGCACCGCGTTCGGATAGACATGTCCTTCAAAACGGATGTGGTTTTTCTCCAGCTCCGCGGCTTGCGCCGGATAGCCCCCTGCCAGAGACTTATCGAGCCCGCCGTGATGAATAAGGATGGCCGCCTTGATCTTGGGCACATCCTCGGGCTTGGTCGGCGCGCCATAAAACGGCGCCGCAGCCCCCAGATCCTCGCCCATCTGAACCGCCAGCGTGTTGGCCACCCCGCCGCCATAGCAGAATCCGGTGGCGCCGATTTTGCCTGTGCAGTCGGGCCGCGCCTTCAGCCAGCGCGCCGCGGCCAGGAAATCCTGCGACCGCTTGGCGCCGTCGAGCTTGGAGAAAAGCAGCCCGCCCTTGTAATCGTCGCCGGGATAGCCGCCGACCGAGGTCAGCGCGTCCGGCGCAAAGGCCATGAAATTCTCCAGCGCGAAACGGCGCGCAACATCTTCCGTATGCGGATTAAGCCCCCGGTTCTCATGCACCACGATCACGCCGGGCAGTTTCGCCGGCGTGGCGTCGCGGGTGTCGGCGCTGAACGGGCGCACGAAATAGCCGCGGATGGAACCATAGCCATCCGGTGACGGTATGGTCTCGTAGCTCGCCTTGATCCGCTCGTCATTTTTGGCGACCTGCTGGCCCAGGGCATAATTGGGCATCAGCGCGTCGATGATCGCCGAGGCGGTGAGCCCGGCTATCGCATAGGTTTTGACGCCGTTGACAAAGGCGCGCCGGCTTATCTCGCCGTGAATGAACTGGGTGTACAATTCCACCGCTTCCGCGGGAATTTTCTTTTTGTAGTCCATGGATGCCTCCTCGCCTTGGTCGGCCTAGCACAGCCCCACGCCCCGGCGCTGTCAATCGCGAAACTGGCGCAAGCGTGGCCTTTGCGGCCTTTTTCTTTATGGCTTCACATAAATGCTGGCATAGGCCCCGCGATAGGCTTCTTTCCAGCCGCGTTTGCCGACGAGAAAGCGCCGCAACGCCTCGTGCGTGTTCATCCAGAGCACCGTGTCGATCCGGTATTTCCCCAGTACCCTGTCCCAGGCGCTTTCATCGACCTGCTGCTGACCCAGGCTGAAATAGTCGCGCAGCACGGCGTCGGGATAGGCGGTCGACGCCCGGCCGTCCACGAACAGCGGTATGGCGCCGCGATCATAGAAAATCAGAAGGCCGCCATAGTTCCAGTGGTTCAACAGCCGCGCATGGGGAAAATGCATTTCCAGAGTGCGAACGTCCTTGCTGGAAAGCATTTGCGGCAGGCCGAAAGCCGGCTCGACCTGGAGATAGATCAACGGCAGGGCGCAGGTCGCAACAATCCCTGCAAACAGCAGCGCCTTGCCGGCTTGGAGATTGTCCCGCCATTTGGGCGACGCACGATCGAGATCCAGCGCCAGCGGGACGGTCGAGAACAGGAAGAAGAAGGACATATAGCGGAACTGATACAGCCCCAAAAACAGGAACAGCCACGACAGCAGCCGCGCCTCGATCGCACACGCCGCCCGATAGCGCAGTTCCAGCGCGACAAAGAGCAGAATGTAGGCGATGCCGGGAATGCTGCCCGGGATGACGATGTTGCGCCAATAGGACCACCATTCGGTGATCTGCGCCTGCACAAAGCTGCCCAAAGTGGCGCGCACGCCTTCATAGATGTGCCAGCCCAGCGGATTGACAAGCGTCGCGGCCAGGCAGCCCGCGCCTGCCAAACCATAAAGCCTGAGATGGGCCCAGTCGCGCCGCATAAGCGCCAGGCCAAAAAAGACGCCGACAATAAAAAGACCCAGCGTGAAGCCGCCATGCAGATTGGCCCAAAGAAGCACGAGAACAGGCAACAAAAGCACTCGCCGCGTTCGCCTCAGGCACTCCCCGTAGAACACAATGGAAAACAGCATGGTGGCGAGGTTGGGCGACGCCGCAAGATAGACATTGGGGAAGGACGCGAAGGCGGGATAGAGCAGGCTGGCGGACAAAACTGCGATGCAGACGGCAATCGTGGATGCGCCGCTGCTCAGACCAAGCGACGCCAGATACCCGACAATCACCGCGCCACAGGCGAGCGTGAGCAAGACCAGGCCGCCAAAGGCCGCCTGTTGAAACAGCGCGCTGGCGCACACATCCCAAAGCCAGGACAGGTTGAACCACTGTCTGCCCGCCGAGGTGAAGGCCCAGGGATCATGCAGGGGAACCGTGCCGCGCTGCCGGATCAAGTCTCCGGCGGCCAGATGCCATCCCAAATCATAATGGCCCAGGATGATCTGCGCATTCAGCAGGTAATAGGCGCAGGCGCATGCAATCAGGAAGACGTAAATTCCGGATTTTTGTAGCATGAAATATTGCTGCGCCCCTTGCCGGAGATTTTCGGCAAATCGACCTTAGCGTCCGGCGGGGCGGGTGTGTAGTGCTGGGCCGCGTGTGAAAGTACGGCTACTTCTTCTTGATCCTGGCATAGTCCGCCCAAAGGCGCGCAATGCGCGGCGTGACCGGCCCGCCACCCGTGACCTGGCCGAACGCCGCGATCGCATCGTCATACTTGCCTTGCGCCGTCAACGCCTGGCCCAGCACCATCGGCGCTTCCGAAGAATCGGCATTGCCGCCTTTCTGGATCGCCAGCTTGGCCGCGGCTTCGGCTTGCGGATACATGCCATAACCATAGAGCGCTTCGGCCAGTTTGGCATTGTAAGTGCCGTCCCCGGCCTGTTCGCCGGCGATCTGCTGCGGCATGGTCTGCTTGTCGCTGTCGGCATGCGGGGCAGGATCGGGGTCCACCTGGCCGCCATGGGCCTTGGCGCTTACCGCATCGCCGAAGAAGCCATGCTGGCCGGCAATGTCACCGACTGTGCTGGCGTCAGCAGGTGGGACCTTGGCATCGACAACAAACAGCAAGCGGCCGAGCCAGATTCCGTCCTGGTCACGCAGGCCCGGCGTGCCGAACGTCATGTCAATGATCTGTAGCCAATCGGCCGGATCGTTATAGTCGGCGGCTTCCTATTTCAGCGTATCGGCCATGCCCGCTTCATCCTTGAGCTGGGCCTGGGCGGAGAGCAGCAGCTGCAGGGTTTTGCGGTCCGGCACATGGCCGGCTTTCTTGTCGGCTTCGATGCGCTGCTTGGCCGCGTCTTCCGTGGCTTGCGGCGACATTTGCGCGCCAGGCGGCGGCGCGGGCCGATTGAGGTGCGAGAAACTGTCGGACGACTGGCTGGGAGACTGCGCGGCCGCTGGAACCCCAAAAGCCAAGACCAGCGCGGCCGTCGCCGCGCCCAGATGTTTTTTCATGGATGATCCCTCCCAACCTGTTTGGCCAACCTGTTCGGCCAACCTTCAGACAACCAAGCACCGCAAGTGTATCACTTTGCCTTTGCAATCGTATCCGCCATTGCGTCGGCAATATCATCTCGCTGGAGCACCCCGCTTCGCCCGGCGCTCATTCTGTAGAGACCCTGGAGATAGGCAAGGTCGAACTGGGTCAAGCCGTCCACCGCATGATCGCAGGTCGCGGCCAGCATGTTCACGACGCTGGGCAGCTGCTGGCAGGCATCCAGCGAGTTGAGCTGGGTCAGCGCCAGCATGGAAATATAGTCGGCCAGGGGCGCGATCTTCTGTCCCGCCAGCCTGTGGGAATCGATGACGATCAGGATGTGGTTGAAGCCGCTGTGGATGCCGTCATCGATGTGGTTGCCGTTCGACCGCGCGACTGCTCGCGCGTATACGGGCGCGCCGTAGGGGTTCCCCACTTTGATACCTTCGCCAAGGGGTATGCCACTGTCCACCGAGCGACCGCCGTTCAGGTCCACGGTTTCGGTGGTGTACCAGGCCTGGATGGGCCTTGTGACAATTGCCAGCGTATCCTGTTGGGCATTGGATGTGGCATAGCCCAGATAGTTGGGATCATTTTTGCGCACATTGTCCAACAGCGCCTGCGGCGCGGTGGTGAAGACGATCTCGACATTGGGCTCACACGACGTCTCGGTGTTGACCGGTGCGCCGGCCGCCAGCGCGATATACTTGACCCGTTGGGTAACGAACGCGGTGAAGTGGGGATTCTGGCCCACGACGACCGGACATACGCCGCGCTCCCAGCGTGCGATCTTGCCCGTGAGCTGTGTCGGCGTGGCGAAGGCCTTGGTGAAATTGTGGAGCACCTCGCGCGACTTGATCCCTGTGACGGTGACGCTTTCGGACGGTGTCTGTGCCGATGTGGCGGGCGCCGGCGCGATGGCGGCGACGGCAATGCCAAGTGCGGCCAGTGCTTTCATCATGTTGCGCCCAGACGGTTAAAAGTGGCCCAGAGGATTGCTGGCCCACATTTCCGTGGTCTCGTCATCTGGTTCGCCGGGTCTGATCAGCATGTAACGCACCTTGCCGTCGGGACCCGGCGGCACGATATAGAAGGTCAACTTGCGGCGCTCGAACCGCACGTCATAGACGTCGGTGGGTTCGCCGCGCAGGAGTTTGGTGGTGTAGGCATTGGCGGACTCGGTCCCGGCGTATTTCCACGACAGCAGAGCGCCAAGCTCGAAGTCCTCTTCGGCATTCCACTCCAGCCAGGGCGTCGCCGACAGACCCGCGCGCGCAAGAAAATCATGATGACACCCCACCCCATGCGCGAGCAGGCATCTCAACGTCTCGGCGGTCTCAGTATGCTCCGCCATGACGCGCGTCTGTGCCGATGCGGCGGGCGCGCAGGCGATGGCGGCAATGCCAAGTGCTGCGAGTGCTTTCATGGCGCTTCTCCTGCCTAAGGTTTCTAACCGGGGTCAGTAGATCCCGCGATACAAGGTCATCTTATGAGCGGCTGACGAGGAGACATCGACTAGCGAGGACGGAATGATCCCATTGGGATTGCCACTTTTGAACCGGACATTGGCCTTTCCATCCGGACCGGGCGGCTCGACGATTGCGGTCGTGTCTTCGTGCCTGTATTGCACCTCATAGACGTATGCGCCGGCGGCGTTGGTGCCGAGATAATCTACCTTTTCCAGCGGCCCTTGCGGGCAATCGTAAGCCCAGCGTTGCTCGTATCTTTCACCACACCAACTCCAATACGTCGCGGCCGCACACGTCCAGTGTCCAAACCCCAGCAAGCATCCCAAAGCCGCTTCTGTTCTGGTGCGCGGCCCGGCTGCGGTGGCCGAAGCCTCGTTTGGTTCCGGCGAAGCGTTCTGACTCGTCGGGTATGCCATTTGATCGGCAATTTTCGGCGGTTCGGAGATGGAAGCTATTTGCGGCAGAGCCGTAAGGACGAATTGCGTCTGTGCTTCAATGCTGACAGTCCTGGGCGATGCCGGCGCGGCAGCATCCGCTCTATTGGCACCGACGTCCTTTGATGCGTCGCCATCATTGCCGCTGCCGGCTGTATCTGCGGCAGGCTCTTGGGCAATCTGAGCCGGTGCCGCAACCATCGCCGGGAGCGCGGCCAGTACCATGTGGGGCCGCGCAGCCATGGATTTTGCGGCGACGGGCGGCTGGGCGGCCCAGGCGCTGAGGCCTGCGAGTGTTGCCGCCAACAGGACAAGGCTTGCACCTGCCAGACGGCGCGCGGTGCCGGGTGGTTTGCGCTTGAGCAAGGCGATGCGCTCGATGAGCGGATGCTGTGCACCCGGCCAGTTGCAGCCCAGCGGCAGTGACGTGACCACCAATTGGGATTTCAGCAAGGCCTTGGCGTAATCGCGGCGCGAGATGCCTGCGGCCACCGCGCTCGCGTCGCAGGCCAGTTCCTGGTCGATGCGTAGCCAGCGGGCGCCGAGATGGACGAACGGATTGAACCAGCAGAGGCAGCGCAGCAGCGCCGCCAGCGCATTGATGCGCGCGTCCTGCCGCGCCAGATGCACACGTTCATGCGCCAGGATCGCCGCCTGCTCCTGCGCGGTGAACTGTGTCTGAAAACCATCCGGCATTACGATGCGGGGCGTGATGAAACCCAGCACCGCCGGCCCGGCCTTTCCCCGTTGCGCGGCGGCGGAAAAGCGAAGCTGCAGCCGGGTCAGATATAAGGCCATCAACAACGTGCCCAGGGCCCAGGCCACGAACAGCAGCAGCGCGGTGTCGGGCATGGCATACGCCGAGGCGTGCGGCGGCATCAAGAGGATCAGCGCGCCCTGCCCTGCCAGTTGATCTGTAACACCCAGGGCTGAATGGGCGATATGGCCCATGACGGATGCAGGTGCGACCGGCACATGCACTGGCGTGACATACACAGGCTCAGACGCGACCACGCGCGGTGGAAGCAAGATTGCCATGCCCGCGATCGGCACCAGAAACCAGATCGCATAAGCGATGGGTGCGCCAAACTGGGCGCGCAAGGGGCGGCGCAGCAGCGACACCAGGATGATCGCCGCTGCCATCGCCAGATTCACTTTGCCAAGGGCAAGAAGAACGTCAGTCACTGTCTGCCTCCAATTCCGCGATGAGCTTTTTGAGCTTCTTGATATCGGACGCGGTCAGCGCGCGATGTTCGGCAAAATGCGCGACCAGCGGCGCCAATTGTCCCTGAAACAATCTGTCCAGCAGGCCCTGGCTTTCGTCCTGCACATATGCGGCGCGGCTGATCAGCGGCCGGTAAAAATAGCGCCCGTCCTGCCGCATGCCGGCAAGAGCGCCTTTGCGCAGCAAGCGGGTTATCAAGGTGCGCACTGTGCCGTGACCCCAGTCATTCGCCTTTGCCGTGGCGGCGATGATTTCCTCAGGCGTCAGGGGCGCCTTGCGCCACAGCGCCTCCATCACCTGGCTTTCGGCGGCGGAAATCTGGATCTTCTTCTTTTTCATGCCGGCATGGTGATACGCAGGTATTTCAGAGTCAAGATACAAGTGTATTTTCGATGAATTACCGGGACGAACGGGAAAGCCCGGGTGCCACCAAAAGCGCCTGCTGGAGGACGGCTTTGTCCGCTTTGCCCGGCCCTGACGGGCGCTTGCGGTTTCAGGCCAGGTTGGACCGGCAGAGCGCGCCCAACGCCGTCTATAGCCGCCCCGGCGAGAGCGGTACGGCGAATGATTGTGCGACGGAGTTGCTAGTCCGGTAAGCCCAGATATCGCCAGAGCTGCTCGATCTGGATCATGTCCAATTCGATGGCGGTTTCAATCTCGCGGATCAATCCCGGCGCATGGCCGCGCTTATGCCGGTCGTGGGTTATCGCTAGAAGTTCTGCGAGCGTGCCGGAGATTGACTGTTCTTTTTGCCCACTAATGAGCGCCCAGCCCGGCGACTTCATCCGGCCCTTCAAATCATCTTGCGTATAAATAGTTGCCATCTGGTACCTTTCCATGACTGCCGCCACGATCGGGAGGGAGAGTATTGCGCCCTTGCGTCATCAAACTTCAATGATGACTTTGAGGGCCTTGGTGTCGGCGGCGCGGGCGAAGGTGTCATAGGCTTCCAGGATTGCACTCAGCTTGAAATGGTGGGTGATAAGCTGTCCCGGATCGATCTTTCCCGATTGCGTTGTCTTGAGCAGCATCGGGGTCGAAACGGTATCCACCAGCCGCGTGGTGATGGTGATATTGCGGTCCCACAGCCGCTCCAGGTGCAACGCGGCCTTGGTGCCATGGACGCCGATATTGGCGATCGTGCCGCCTGGCGCCACGATCGCTTCGCAAAGCTCAAATGTGGCCGGGATGCCGACAGCTTCAATGACTGTGTCCGCGCCCTTTCCATCGGTCATGTTCATGATCGTCGTGGCGGCCCGTCCGTCCGTGCTGTTGACGATGGCGGTGGCGCCAAAACGCTTGGCGCTCGCCAGCCGGTTGTCATCCAGATCGACCATGATGATGCAAGCGGGGGAATAGAACTGGGCCGTAAGGAGCGCTGCCAATCCAATCGGCCCTGCACCGACGATGGCCACACTGCCGCCGGGCTGAACCTTGCCATTCAGCACGCCGCATTCAAAGCCGGTGGGCAGGATATCGCTCAGCATGACCAGGGCTTCCTCGTCTGCTCCGGCAGGAATCCTGTAGAGGCTGGTATCGGCATGCGGGATGCGGACATATTCCGCCTGCGTGCCGTCAATCACATTGCCGAGAATCCAGCCGCCGGTGGTGCAATGCGAGTACATGCCGCGCCGGCAATATTCGCATTTTCCGCAGGATGAGATGCACGAGATGAGAACAGGATCGCCCTTTGCAAATCCCGTCACCCTGACGCCGACTTCGGCGATAATGCCAACCCCCTCGTGACCCAGGATTCGCCCGGGGGCGCAGGTCGCGACATCGCCCTTCAGAATGTGCAGGTCGGTGCCGCAGATGGTCGTCTTGGTGATCTTGACGATTGCATCGGTCGCCATGTCGATGCGCGGCATTGGCCGGTTCTCCAGCGCCTTCTTGCCTGGTCCGTGATAGACAAGCGCTTTCATGATTGTCCTCGAATACCCTGCATGCGGCAGATCCGCCGTTCAGCAGAGCCGATGCGATCAAGACGCGGAATCTAGGATTATAGGAGAAAGCCAGGCTGCAATACCGCTCGCGGCGCGCGGTGAGTTATGCCCAGCTACACAACTCTCAAACACGCACTTCGATCCATCGCGTCTTATCGTGCGCCGGTGCGGTAAGGCTTTGTCCGCTTTCCGCTGCCCGCACTTCTATCCAGGCGTTTATCCGGGATTTGCGAACACGCGGGGTGCGGTGCGCCGGCCGTCGCGGCCCGATTGCGCCACGGCCAAGGTCGCCGCCAGCGTGCCCGCGCCATCGGCGACAGACACCATCGGCGGCTCGTCCAGACGGATCAGGCGCTGGAAATGTTCCAGCTGGACCTCAAACGGGTCGCGATAGGGCGGCGCGATATCGGTGGCGATGATGGGCTTGTCCCAGCCGATCTCGCCCGGATTTTTGGCCGACCATCGGCGCAGCACCGGAAGCTCCAGACTGCCTTTGGTGCCGGCCAGACGATAGGCGCTCTGCCCACTGAATTTGAAATTGGGATTTTCCCGGCTGCCTTGCTCGATGGTCCAGGGCGAGAAGCCCGCATCAGTGCAGACCAAAGTACCCAGACACCCGCCCGCGAATTCAAACAGGGCGGCGGCGCTGTCTTCCACGGCAAATCCCCGCATCGCATTGCTGGCAAGACCGCTGACCGCGCGCACCTCGCCACACAGATGCCGCAGCATGTCGATCTCATGAATCGCATTGATCAGCAGCGGGCCGCCGCCCGGCTCCTTGCGCCATGTGGTGTTGAAATAAGCGTCGGGCTTGCGCGTCGCCCAGACCACGGACGCCGCCACCAGATCGCCCAGCGCGCCTTGCGCGATCAGGCGTTTGGCTTGCTGTACCACCGCCAGATAGCGGCGGTGATGACCGACCAGGGTCTTCACCCCGCTCCTCTTCACCGCATCGACCAACAGTGCGGCCTCGTCCAGGGTCGCCGTCACCGGCTTTTCCATCAGGAAATGAATGCCACGCTCGCACGCCAGTTGGCCCTGCGGCGCATGCAGATTGTTGGGAGTGGCGATGATGACGGCCTCCGGCCTGACCTGATCCAGCATTTGCGCCACATCCGTAAACCAGGCGGCAGCGCCCAGATCGAATTGGGCACGGTCCGCGACGGGATCGACGACGGCGACGAGTTCGGCTGCCTGCGGCATGGCGCGCACCGTCTCGATATGCCGGCGGCCCACCAGACCCGCTCCCAGAACTGCCAGGCGCAAAGGCTTCATCGCGCCACCTGTTGGTGCCGCGCGATGGTTGCGCGTGCCGACTTGAGCAGATGCCGCGCATGCGTCAGCGGATCGCGGCCTGGCGGCAAAGGCACTTCGAGGCTGGCGACGCAATTGGGCGGCATCGCCGCAAGAAGATCACCCAGCGGGAATTCGCCCTCGCCCGGCGCCAGTCTTTGGGTGCGCGCTTCCTGAATGAGCGCATCGCGGTCCACAGGCCCATGCCGCGGGCCATCACACAATTGCACATAACCAAGCCAGGCGGGATCGGTCAGCGCAAGCTCAGCAATGTCGCCCGCGCGAACCCAATGCAGCGCATCGACCAGCACCCGAAGATTGGGCCCCGCGGCGCTCTCGGCCAGCGCCATGGCGGCGCGCAGCGATTTCACACCGGAAAAGATCATGTATTCCAGATCCAGCGTCAGACCAAAGGGCGCGGCGAGATCGCACAGCCGGGCCAGCGTTTGCGCGACGCGGCCATGATCGGTGCTGTCACAGACAAGCTTCATCCGTCTGGCTCCCAGTGCGGCGGCCGTTTCCATCAACAGCAGATAATCTTCCGGCCGTGTCCGATCATTCAGCCGAATGATCTCCACGTCCCAGACCGCAAGGCCCGCGTCGCGAAGCAGCGGCGCAAGCGCGCGGGCCAGCGCCTTCAATTCTTCGCCGTCATAGACCCGGTCGGTTGGCGTTGCGGGCGCCAGACGCAGATCGACCAGATCAAAACCGGCCTCGGCGGCGGTTCGGATCAGCTGCTCCGGCGAATGATCGATCAGGCTCAGATGCGCGAGCGACAGCGGCCTTTTTGGCGTCAAGCCAGGTTCGACGTGTAGAGTGTGCCCAACGCCGTCCAGGCCCGCTCGGCTTCGCCTTGGTCGTAGACCGCACCGCCCGGCACGCACCAACCGTGATTGGCGTGATAGACCTCAACGGTAGCGGTCTTGCCCGCCGCGGCGAAGGCCGCCTTCAGATCGTCCTTCAAGGTGGGCTGGGTGGCGTCATCATTCTGCGCCTGGCAGACCAGAAACGCTGCGTTGGTCTTGCCGATCAGCAGATGCGGGCTTGCCGGGTTCTTGGTCACCAACCCGTTGCCGCCATGAAAGCTGCCGACGGCAGCGATGCGGCCGGAGACCGCGGCCGCGGTGCGAAACGCCAGCGCCCCGCCCATGCAATAGCCCTGCACGCCCGCTTTCTTGCGTTTCGCCGTCGGCGGCTGGGCGTCGAGGAAGGCCAGATAAGACTTGGCGTCGCTATCAATGCCGTCATTGGTCATGGCGCCGCGATAGCCCATCAGCCGGTTGCGCTGCTCGGTATTGCTGAAATCGAAATTGTCGCCGATCACTGGCGCCTTTGCCGAGCGATAGAAAGGATTTGGCACCAGCACGATATAGCCCTGCGAGGCGAGCCGCTTGCCCATGTCGCGGAAAGCGGGGCGCAGGCCCATGATGTCGGGCCAGATCAGCACGGCCGGCCAATGGCCTTCGCCTGCCGGGTGAAACAGCACCGCGTCGCAATTGCCGTCGGCGGTCTTCACCGCCACGTCACTTTCCACGACATTGGACTGGGCCACCGCGCCGGTCGCAATACCGGCGGTCGCCACCGTGGCGAGGCCGAAGCTGCGCCGCGACAGTCGCGTATCGGTAACCAGGCCAGGATGAATGAATTCATCGCACATGACGCTTCTCCCATGACGTTGCCCCGCCGTGCGCAGGGTCTGTTGGCGAGAGCAAATGAGCCACGGTACGCCCTGTCAAGCGCCGGCGTCCTGAAATGATCTCAGGGCCGCGGTGCCCGTGGCGTTTCGGTATTGAACATATTGATCAAATTGTAGCCCCCCATGGCCAGACGCACATTGGGGCCCGACGGCGCCTCCGCCCCCATCTCATGCCAGGACATGGGCGCGGCATAGAGGACGTCACCCTCCACCGCATGGAACTCCCCGGCATTCTCGAAGCGGCCGCTGATCTTGCCGACCTGTATGATCCACCATTCCGCCGGACCCGGATGCATGTGGCCAAAGGTGGAATGCGGATCAAAGGTGCCTTGCGGCGGGCCGCCACCAATATTGCCCTTGCCGGTGCCACACTTGTTGTCGTCGGCATTGAGATAGCCCAGCAGCGGACTGACAAAGATGTGATCGTCCAGCACCACCGCGCCAGGCTTGGCGCATTTGGCGATGGTATCGTCGAAGGTGTTCCACATCAGCCGGTTGGGCGGAGCGTACGGTTCCGGATGATGGGGGAAGGAGATCTTCACGATCCGGCCGCCGGCACTGGGCTCCGGCTGGGGGCCGTCGGCGGGATAGACCGTCTTGTAGTTGGTGGGATTCACTTCAACCCACAGCGCGTTCTCGCTGCCACCCACATCATAGGAGAATGGCGTGGTCTTCATGATGTTGATGATGGCGCCGCGGGCGGCGGTGACCGGTTGCTGGCCTTCGACATTGAAATGCACCTCGCCCGCCACCACCACAAACACGGTGGGTGTATCGGGATGGGCACGGGTGGTGAAATGGGTGCCGGGTGCTGCGGAGTTGTAGGTCGCGTCCTGTTCGGGATCGAGAATGATCTGCTGGGACCAGTTGTTCTGGCCTTCATGCATCTTCTTGAGATCGGCCAGCCGCCAGATCGGGCGCATCGGCGGCTTGTAAACCCCGCCCTCGGTCTTGTTCGCCCACCAATATTCCGCCGGGCCACCACGCCCGCCGCCGCCACCACCCGGCGGCTGGGCCTGGCTGGCCATCGCAAGCAGGATAACGGCCGCACCCATCAGGGCAGCGGTTCGTGTTTGAAAAGACATGCGCATCACCGTCACCCATCGCAATTCGGCGCCATATGACACCCCGGGAAGCTTTTTACCTATGCTCCCAGAGGCCGGCCGGCATTCTGCCCTCTCAAAGGATGAGAAAATACCGCGCCGCAAACTTGTATGCTCGCGCCCGCGATGAAGGTGATAGGAACATACGGACTGACCCGGATGGACGGCATGACACATTTCGCGAAATTTATTTTCTGCTTTCTGATCTTCTTTCCGGCGGCGGCCTTCGCCCAGCCCGCGAATGATCATCTGCTGTCGGCGCAAAATCTTTCCCAGCTCGCGCCCCATGTGTGGATGATCAAGGGCTTTCCCAATATCGGCATTGTGGTGGGATCAAGGGCGACCCTGGTGATCGATACCGGGCTGGGCACCAAGAATGGCCAGATTGTCGCCGGTGTGGCGCAGCGCCTGTCGCCCAAGGGCCACACACTGTATCTGACCACCACGCATTATCACGCCGAGCACGCCACCGGCGACGGCGGTTTCCCGCAAGGTACCATTGTCGTGCGTCCGCGTCCCCAGCAGGAGGAAATGGAGGCCGAAGGGCAGAAACTGATCGACCTTTTCTCCAGCCGCTCGCAACAGGACCGCGACCTGCTGCAAGGCGTGCGCATCAATCCCGCAAATATCCTGTTCGATGGCAGCTACCAGCTTGACCTGGGTGGCGGTGTGAATGTCCAGCTCTCATGGTTCGGCGGCGCTCATACCCGGGGCGACGAACTGATCATGGTTGAGCCTGACAGCGTGCTGTTCACCGGCGATGTGGTGCAGAACAAGGCCGGCCCCTATTTCTATTGCGCGGGCTGCTCGCCCAAAACCTGGCTGGCGGTGCTCGACCGTATGGCCGACCTGCACCCCAAAATCGTCGTGCCCGATCACAGCCCACCGGGCGATGGATCGCTGATCGCCCAGGAACGGGAGCTGATGGCCTTCCTGCAATCGCGCATCGCCGCACTGAAAGCCGACGGCCAGACAGTGCCCCAGGCAACCGCGATCCTGACCGCCGAAGTCCATGACAAATATCCGGGCTGGACGGGATTCAACCACATCGACCAGGCGGTCGCGCAGGGCTACGCCGGGCCCTGACGCGACCAATGTCTTCATGCCGCTGGCGTGGTCAGCTTTGCCCGCAAGGCATGCGCCGCCGCCACCATGGAAACCAGCGCCGGCTTCACTTCCGCCCAGTCACGGGTCTTGAGCCCGCAATCCGGATTGACCCAGAGCTGGCCGGGTTTCAGCACGTCCAGCGCCTTTTCCAGCAAGGCTTCCATTTCCCGCTGGCTGGGCACGCGCGGAGAATGGATGTCATACACACCAGGGCCGATGTCGTTGGGATAGGCGAAAGAGACAAAAGCGTCGAGCAACTCCATCGCCGAGCGCGAGGTCTCGATCGAAATCACATCGGCATCCATCGCCGCCACGGCACCGATGATGTCGTTGAACTCCGAATAGCACATATGGGTGTGGATCTGGGTGCGCGGCGCGACACCGCTGGCGGAAAGCCGGAAGGCTTCCACCGCCCAATTGAGATAGCCTGCCCAGTCACGCTTGCGGATGGGCAGACCCTCGCGCAGCGCCGCCTCGTCGATCTGGATGATTTTCACGCCCGCGCCTTCGAGGTCCAGCGCCTCGTCACGGATGGCGAGTGCGATCTGCAAGGACGTGTCGCGGCGCGGCTGGTCATCGCGCACGAAACTCCATTGCAGGATGGTGACCGGACCGGTCAGCATGCCTTTCACCGGCTTTGACGTATGGCCTTGCGCCTTTTGCCACCACCGCACGGTCATGGCTGCGGGACGCGAGACATCGCCAAAGATCACCGGCGGCTTGACGCAGCGCGAGCCATAGCTTTGCACCCAGCCGCGTTCGGTGAAGGCAAAGCCTTTCAGCTGCTCGCCGAAATATTCCACCATGTCGTTGCGCTCGAATTCGCCATGCACCGGCACGTCGATGCCGATCTCGTCCTGCCAGGCCATCGCTTCGGCGGTTTTTTTGTCCAGCAGTTTTTCATAGTCGGCCTCTGCCAGTTCGCCCTTGCGGAAGCGGGCGCGGGCCTCGCGCAGTTCGCGGGTCTGGGGCAGCGAGCCGATGGAGGTGGTGGGCAACAAGGGCAGCTTGAGCAACGACTGTTGCAGTGCGATCCGCTCCTGGAAGGGCGTGGCGCGCGCCGCCATGGCCGGCGTCACCGCCGTCAGCCGCGCCTTGACCGCCGGATCATGGATGCGCGCGGAGGTGGCGCGCGAACCCAGCGCCTGGGCATTGTCCAGGAAATAGCGGCTGTCGCGCGCGCCATTGGCGGCTCTGGTCAAGACGGTGACCTCATCCAGCTTCTGTACCGCAAAGGCGAGCCAGCTTTTCAGCTCGGCATCGAGTTTGGTTTCGCCCTCCAGGTCGACCGGCACATGCAGCAGCGAACAGCTGGGCGCCACCATCAAGGCGCCACCGCGAAGCTCGCGCGCCCGTTCGATCAGCCGTTCGCCGTCGGGCAGCGCCGGCTTCCAGATGTTGCGGCCATTGATCAGGCCCAGCGACAGCAACTGACCACCGGGAAGCGCGCGACACACATCGTCCAGCTGCCCGGGCGCACGCACCAGATCGACATGGACGCCTGCCACCGGCAGCGCCGCCAAGGTGACGAGATTGTCGCCCACCGCGCCGAAATAGCTGGCCAGCATGATCTTGACCGGCACCTGGCTTAGATCGATATAGGTTGCCCGCAGGGCCGCGCGTGCCGCTTCGTCCAGGTCGCTCACCAGCACCGGCTCGTCGATCTGCACCCATTCCGCGCCCGCCTTGGCCAGCGCCTCCAACAGCTGGCGATACACAACCAGGATGCGCGGCAACAGCGCCCAGCGGTCGCTTTCATCGCGCATCTTGGCAAGTGCGAGAAACGTCACCGGCCCGATCAGCACGGGCCGCGTCTGGATCCCCAGGAAGCGCGCCTCTTTATATTCATCCAGCGCCTTGGTGGTGGAGAGCGCGAACGTCATCCCACGCCACAGCTCCGGCACGATGTAGTGATAATTGGTGTCGAACCATTTGGTCATCTCCATCGCCGGCGCATCGGCGGTTCCGCGCGCCATGGCGAAGTACAGATCCAGCGGCACAGGACCGTTCGTGAAACCAAAGCGCAGCGGCACCGCGCCCAGCATGGCGATGGTGTCCAGCATCTGGTCGTAGAGGGAAAAATCGTTGGAAGGAATGTGATCGAGCCCCGCCTTGGCCTGCACGAACCAGTGCCGGGCGCGCAACGCGCCGGCGGTGGCGCGCAGATCATCGGCGCTGGCGGCGCCGCTCCAGTATTTTTCCAGTGCGGTCTTGAGTTCACGCATGCTTCCGATGCGCGGAAAGCCGAGATTGGCGGACAGGATCATGACTAAGCTCGTCAGGGACTTTGGTTGACAGCGCGCCAACGCCCGTTCCGCCCAGGAAACGTGCGTGCGCATATCACCGCCTGATCAAGTGATCACCGCTCTTGGGAAACCCACCGTTCCCGCGAGCGCAGGCGTGACACCGACAGCAGGTCTCCTGGCTCACGGGTCGATGCTTGCCGGCCTGTCTTCCCGAACTTGCGTTCAGTGACGCGATGGGCCGGCGAACTCGCCGCTTACAGTTGCGGGGGCAGCTCCGGCTTTCACCGGATTCCCTATTAATCCCTCTCGGGAACTGTCTGGTCCCAGTTAAGCCCGGCCTATGCAGGCTGTCAAGAAATATATAAAGACATTGTTATATCTGCATATAGCATCTCGAAATAGCCTCATGCTGCCAAAGACTTGTCCAGCAGATCCATCAGCAAATTGGTGCCATGCTCGCGTGAGCCGGCATCGTCATAGCCGTCGAGGAAGTCGCCATATTCGGTCAGCACCAGCCTGGTGCCCGCCCCTTGCGGCATGATCTCGATGGTGGCCTGCGAGACGGAAATCTTCCGGCCGTCCAGATGCATCACATAGCTGTAGATGATGCGTCCCGGCTCGCCCGCGGCGGGCTCCACGATATCGCGATAGATGCAATCGAAGCTCGAGACCGTGCCGCTGGCGTGGCGACCCGACAGCGTCTCGCGCCCGCCTTCGCGGAAATCGAAAAGCTTTTCATGCTGCTCCCAGCCCGGCAGACCAGCGAACCATTTGGCTTTCGCTTCTTCTTTCGCAAAGGCTTCGAAGACGCGCATCGGTGCGTGCTTCCACTGCCGCGTGATGGTGAAGCTGGCCCGGACAACAGAACGGGGCATCAGGCAGTTTCCTTTGCATAATGCAGGCGGATGACGCCGTTATCGAACGGCTTGCGGCTCAAGAGCTTCAATTTGGTTTTGTGCGCGCCTTTCCAGTAGGCCATGCCCGAACCCAGCAGCACCGGATTCTGGAAGATCCAGAACTCATCGATCGCATCCAGCTCCAGGAAGGCATGCACCAGGCCAGGACTGCCGAAGATCAGCAGGTCTTTTCCCGGCTGCTGCTTGTCGGCGAAAATTTCTTTCGCTTCGCGGCGCAGATGCACATTGTTCCAGTCGCTGGACGTCATGCTGCGCGAGAAGGTCAGCTTTGGAATCTGCTCGACCCAGCGGGCGTGCTGCACTTCCGGCGAATCCGGCTTGCCCAGAAGCTTCGGCCAATAACTCTTCATCATGTCATGGGCGATGCGGCCATACACCGCCGCGCCCGCCGTGTGGATCAGGTCGGTGGCGTCGGCGAAGATGGTGCTGTTCATGCTGATCCAGTCCATTTCGCCCTTGGGGCCGCCGCAGAAACCATCCAGCGACACATGCATCAGGGAAATCAGCTTTCTCATGTCTTCTCCTCCGTCTCATCCAGATATGCGCCCAGCCGGTCGAGACCCCGCTCCCACATCTGGCGGCGCTCGCTCACCCATTGCTCGGCCTGGCTCAGCATCTTGGGTTCGATGCGGCAGGTCCGCACCCGGCCCTGCTTTTCGCTTTTTACCAGCCCGCAATCCTCCAGCACCTTCAGATGCAGCATCACCGCCGGCAGCGACATGGGCAGCGGCCTGGCCAGTTCGCTGACGGTGGCGGAGCCCTGCGCCAGCCGCTCGACAATGGTGCGGCGGGCAGGGTCGGCCAGGGCGGCAAAGGTGCGGTCCAGTTGATAGTTAAGCATATACTTAACTATCAAGCTTTAGCCCTGCCCGTCAAGCAGATCAGCCCCGATTATTTTTGAAGCATTATCTGGGGTATGTTGCGCCGCCGAACAGGAGGACCCTATGTCCGTCCAGACCCAGCTCAAGCGCGTGACGGTTCCGGAGATCCGCGCCCACAAGAACAACGCGCCGGTGGTGTGCCTCACCTGCTATCACGCCCATACCGCGCGTCTGCTCGACAATTATGTGGACCTCATGCTGGTGGGTGACAGCCTGGGCCAGGTGATGCATGGGCTGGAAACACCGCTCGGCGTCACGCTCGACATGATGATCACCCACGCCAAGGCGGTGATGCGCGGTTCCAAGCGCGCGCTGGTCGTGGTCGATCTGCCGTTTGGCACTTACGAAGAAAGCCCTGCCGTTGCCTTCCGCAATGCCGTGCGCGTTTTGCAGGAGACCGGCGCCACCGCGATCAAGCTGGAAGGTGGCACCCGCATGGCCGAAACCATTCATTTCCTGACCGAGCGTGGCGTGCCGGTGATGGCGCATATCGGGCTGACGCCGCAGCTGGTGAACATCAAGGGCGGTTTCCGCACCGTGGGCCGCGCGCTCGAGGAATGGCCGGCGCTGGAAGCCGACGCCAAGGCGGTCTCCGATGCCGGCGCCTTTGCCGTAGTGCTGGAAGGCATGGCCGAACCGCTGGCCGCCCGCATCACCCAGTCCATTCCCATTCCCACCATTGGCATCGGCGCTTCGCCCACCTGCGATGGCCAGGTGCTGGTTCTGGAGGACATGCTGGGCCTCAATCCAAGCCCGCCCAAATTCGTGCGCCAGTACGCCCAGCTGGGGCCGGCAATCGAGGCCGCGGTCAAGGCCTATGCCGAGGATGTGCGCGAGCGACGCTTCCCGGGGGTGGAAAATGTCTACCCCATGAAAAAAGCCCAGTAAAAGCCGCCATCTAGGGTGTTTTCTTACCGCCGGGCGCATTGCGCCAGACGGCTGCGCGGGCTAATTAACCCGGCCCAGCAAAGACTTGCCCGAAGGACCAAAAGCCCGTGACCGATATTTTCCGCGAAGTCGAGGAAGACGTTCGCCGCGAACGGGTTGTGAAACTCTGGAAGGCCTATGGCAATTACCTCATCGCCGCCCTGGTGCTGGTGTTTGCCGGCATCGGCGGCTGGCAGTTGTGGGACCGGCATGAACAGCAAGAGCGGGCCAAGGTCGCCGCCACCTTCATCGCCGCCCAGCGCATCACCAATCCCCAGGCCGCGGCCGGCGCCTTTGTCGATATCGCCCGCGACGCGCCCAAGGGCTATGCCAATGTGGCCAGACTTGCCGAAGCCGGTGCGATGTTCGCATCCGGCCAGCAGGGTTCGGCCATCGCGCTTTACAAGCAGATCGCCCAGGACGACAGCGGCACCATCGGCATGGTGGCGCGCCTCAGAGCCGCCTGGGCGCTGGCCGACAGCGCAAACCGTGCCGATCTGGCCGAGCTGCTCAAGCCGCTGGACCAGCCGGGCAGCGCCTGGCGCGAGAATGCGCAAGAAGTGCTGGCCTATGCCGACTACCGCGCCATGGACATGAAATCGGCGCTGGCGAAATACGCCAGCCTCGCCGTCGATCCGCAGGCGCCTGACGCGCTGCGCAACCGCGCCCAGGCGATGGCCGCGTACCTGAAGAATGGCGGCGCCGTCTCTTACGGCACGGTGCCGGTTGATGCCGTACCCACGCCGCCGCAGGCAGGGGCTGTGCCTGCCGCGCCCGCGGCCCCGGCGAAGAAATAAGATGAAGCTTTCCCGCAGTCTCCTGCTGGTGCTGGTCGCCGCCTCGTTCGTCCTGGGCGGCTGCTCTATGTTGAACGAGATCGGCGGCTGGTTTTCTTCCAGCGGCAAGAAATCCAATCTGCGCGGCGTGCGCATTCCGGTGATGACCGCGGAATCCGACCTGAAAGTGGATGCCACCATTGCCGGCACCGCGGTGGTGCTGCCGCCGCCCTATCGCAACACCGAATGGCCCCAGCCCGGCGGCTATGCCTCCAATGCCATGTATCACATGGATGTGCCAGGCCGGCTGCGCAAGCTCTGGGACCAGGATGCCGGCAAGGGCTCCGACACCGACTCCCTTCTGACCTCGCCGCCGGTTGTGGGCGGCGGTCTGATCTATGCGCTGGATTCCGAAGCCCATATCTGGGTGTTCCGCGCCAACGACGGACATCCGGTGTGGAACCGGCGCCTGGCTCCCAAGAACGGCACCGACCTGCCCACGCTGTGGGGCCTGCTGGGCAAGCCCAATACGGTGGACCCGCCGCAGGGCATGGGCGGCGGCGTCGCCTATGACGACGGCAAGATCTTCGTCACCTCCGGCTTTGGCGTGCTCCACTGCATCGATGCGCGAACCGGGCGCGAGATCTGGCAGAAGGATCTGGGCATGCCGATCATCAATGCCCCGGTGGTCAATGGCGGGCGCATCTTCGTCTCCACCCACGACAATCATTTCTACGCCATGGCCGAAACCGACGGCCGCACCTTGTGGGAAAACCAGGGCGTCACAGCCGACGCCGGCATTCTGGCTTCGACCAGCGCGGCGGTGTCGGGCGAGACCGTGATCGCGCCCTATACTTCCGGCGAACTCTTTGCGCTCAGGGCCCAGAACGGCCAGGTGGGCTGGAGCGATGTGCTGTCGCGCTCGGGCCATGTCACCGCTTTGTCCCAGCTCGATGACATTGCCGGGCGCCCGGTGATCGATCGCGGCGTGGTCTATGCCGTCGGCCAGTCCGGCGTGATGGCGGCCTTCAGCGTCAATACCGGCGAGCGGCTGTGGACGCGCGACATTGGCGGCATCCAGACGCCCTGGGCCGCGGGCGATTATGTCTATGTGCTGGACAGCGCCGACCGCGTGATCTGCCTGACCCGCAAGGAAGGCCGGATCCGCTGGATCCACCAGCTGCCGCAATGGGAAGATCCCGACAACAAGTCCGATCCGCTGATCTGGGCCGGCCCGGTGCTGGTTTCCAACAAGCTGATCGTCACCTCGTCCAACGGCTATGCCGAGGCGATCTCGCCCTATGACGGGCGGCTGACCGGACGCGTGGAAATCCCCGGTGGCACCACCATCGCACCGGTGGTGGCCAACGGGATTCTGTATCTCTATACCGCCGACGCCGAACTGGTGGCGCTGCGTTAAGGCAGACGCATCATGTCTCTGATCTTGGCTATCGTGGGCCGGCCCAATGTCGGCAAGTCTCGGCTGTTCAACCGGCTCGCGGGGCGCAGCGCCGCTATTGTGCATGACACGCCGGGCGTGACCCGCGACCGCCAGGCGATCGATGCGGTCTATGACGGACTGTCCTTGCGCCTGATCGACACCGCCGGCTTTGAAGACGCCATATCGGGTTCGGTCGCCCATCGCATGACCAAGCAGACCATCGCGGCCATCGCCGAAGCCGAGGCGCTTTTGTTCTTGATCGACGCCCGCGCCGGCATCACCGCCGGCGACCAGATGATTGCCCAGGCGCTGCGCAAGTCCGGCAAGCCGGTGATCCTGGCGGCCAATAAATGCGAAGGCCAGGTCGAACCGCCGGCCGAAGCCTGGGGCCTGGGTCTTGGCGAAGCGATCGCGATTTCGGCCGAGCACAATCTGGGCATGGCGGAGCTGGTGGACGCGCTGGCGCCACTGGCGCCCAAGGCCGATCTGCCCGGCGACGAGGACGAAGAGGAATTCTTCGACGAGGACGAGCAAACCGAAGGCGAAGAGCCCATCGTCGACTATCTCGACCGCCCCCTGCGGCTGGCGCTGGTGGGCCGGCCCAATGTCGGCAAATCCTCGCTGTTCAACCAGCTGTTGGGCGAAGAACGCTCGCTGGTCGGCCCGGAAGCCGGCCTCACCCGTGACGCCATCACCGCGCCCTGGAAGGCCGGCGACCGCGACGTGCTGCTGCATGACACCGCGGGCTTGCGCAAAAAGGCGCGGGTGGCGGGCGAGACGCTGGAGGAAATGTCGGTGGCGTCCACGCTGGAAGCGATCCGCTTCGCCGACTGCGTGATCGTGATGATCGACGCCAACGCGCCGTTCGAAAAACAGGATCTGACCATCGCCGACCTGATCGCGCGCGAGGGCCGCGCCATCGTCTTTGCCGTCAACAAATGGGACCTGCTGGAAAACAAGGCGGGCGCGATCTCGCGCATGCGCGAGAAGCTGGACCGGCTGCTGCCGCAGGTGGCGGGCGCGCCGCTGGTGGCAACCTCGGCGCGCACCGGCGAAGGGCTCGAGCGGCTGGAAACGGCCATCGCCGACGCCGACCGGGCCTGGAACACCCGCATCCCCACCTCGCCGCTCAACCGCTTCCTGGCAGAGGCATTGCAGCGCCACGCCACGCCCGCCATTTCAGGCCGGCGTGTGCGCATCCGCTATATGACCCAGCGCAAGGCGCGCCCGCCCAGCTTTACCCTGTTCGGCAATCAGCTCGACGCCTTGCCCGAGGCCTATCAGCGTTACTTGCAAAACGGACTGCGCGAGAGTTTTGGGCTGGTGGGGACGCCGCTGCGGTTCTCGGTGCGCAACAGCAAAAACCCTTACGCGACGAAGAAATGAGCTTGTCATGCCCGCGTAAGCGGGCATCCAACTTGTTTCATGGATTCCCGCTTTCGCGGGAATGACAGTTACTTTTGGAAGTTAATGATCGTCTCGTTCAACGCATACGTCGGCGCCAGCATTTCCACGACCTTGTAGGCCATGTCTTCCGGCTTCACGAGATAGGCGGGGTCTTCGCCCGGCATCGCCTTCTGGCGCATCAAAGTGCGCATCGGCCCCGGATTGATCAGATTGACCTTGACGTTGGAGGTCTCGCATTCCACCGCATAGGTCAGCGCCATGATTTCCAACGCCGACTTGGACAGTGCATAGGCGCCCCAATAGGCGATGTGCTTCCTCGCCGCGCCGCTGGTCACAAACAGCACCCGGCCCGCATCGGACTGGCGCAGCAGCGGGTCCAGCGAACGGATCAGCCGCCAGTTGGCGATGAGATTGACCTCCATCACTTCCTGGAAGGTCTTGGGGTCCAGGTGCGTCAGCGGCGTCAGCTGCCCCAGCACACCGGCATTGCCCAGGAAGGCATCGAGCTTGCCCCAGCGCTCGAAGATCGAGGCGCCCAGCCGGTCGATGGCGTCGAAATCGCGCAGGTTCATCGGCACCAGGGTGGCGCTGCCGCCGAGCTTCTGGATCTCGTCGTCGGCTTCTTCCAGCCCGCCCACGGTGCGCGCCACCAGAATGACATGGGCGCCGGCCTTGGCCAGCGCGATGGCGCTAGCCCGGCCAATACCGCGTGAGGCGCCGGTGACAAGCGCAATGCGTCCTTCGAGGGACGGTTTTTCACCGGGTTTCATGGGAATGTTCCTAGGCGACGTCCGCCAGCAGGGAAAGCTGCCGCGTGCCGCCGCTGATGTCGGTCAGGGCAATCGGGTAATCGCCGGTGAAGCAGGCGTCGCAGAACGCGGCGGCGCCGGCCACCCGCTCGCCCTTGCCCATGGCGCGGTAGAGGCCGTTCATGGAGATGAAGGCCAGGCTGTCGGCGCCGATGAAGCGGCGCATCTGCTCCACATCCATCTTGTGGGCGAGCAGATCGTCGGTGTTGGGCGTGTCCACGCCATAGAAACAACTGTGGGTGGTGGGCGGCGACGACACGCGGAAATGCACTTCGGCGGCGCCGGCGTCGCGCACCATGGCCACGATCTTCTTGGAGGTGGTGCCGCGCACGATGGAATCGTCCACCAGAATGACCTTCTTGCCCTTGATCTTGGCGCGGTTGGGATTGTGCTTCAGCCGCACGCCCAGATGGCGGATGGAATCCGACGGCTCGATGAAGGTGCGCCCGACATAATGGTTGCGGATGATGCCCAGCTCGAAGGGGATTTTCGCTTCATTGGCGAAGCCCAGCGCGGCGGGCACGCCGGAATCCGGCACCGGGATCACCATGTCGGCATCGACCGGGGCCTCTTGCGCCAGCACCGCGCCGATATTCTTGCGCGCCTCATAGACGTTCTGGCCTTCGAGCGTGGAGTCAGGCCGCGCGAAATAGATATATTCGAAGACGCAGAAGCGGTGCTGCTGCTGCTTGAACGGGAAGTGGCTGGTGATGCCGCTCTTGTCCACCACCACCATCTCGCCCGGTTTGACGTCGCGCACATATTCGGCGCCGATAATGTCCAGCGCGCAGGTTTCCGAGGCGAAGATCACCGCCCCGTCCAGCTCGCCCATCACCAGCGGACGCACCCCGTTGGGATCGCGCACCCCGATCAGCTTCTTGGAGGTCAGCGCCACCAGCGAATAAGCGCCCTCCACCTGGCACAGCGCATCCACCAGCTTTTCCACGATGCGCGGGCGCGTGCTGCGCGCGGTCAGGTGCACGATGGTTTCGGTGTCGGAGGTCGACTGGAAGATCGCGCCCTGGGAGACCAGATCCTGGCGCAGGGTATGGGCGTTGGTCAGATTGCCGTTGTGGGCAATCGCCAGCCCGCCCCCCGCCAGATCGGCGAAGATCGGCTGGATGTTGGACGCGCGGCTGCCGCCCGCCGTGGAATAGCGGTTGTGGCCGATGGCGAAGTTGCCCTTGAGGTTCTTGGCGGCGTTGGAGCCCCGGCCAAAGGCATCGCCCACCAGCCCCATATGGCGCTCGGCGATGAAATGGCCGTCATGATGGGTGACGATGCCCGCCGCTTCCTGGCCGCGATGCTGGAGCGAGTGCAGCCCCAGCACCACCAGCGCGCCGGCATCGACATGGCCGAAAACGCCAAACACGCCGCACTCTTCATGCAGCGTGTCCTGATCCCAGAGATGGTCACGATCGCCGGTCATCGGTTGTTCCCGCCGGACTCCACGAGGCTGTCTAGCGCCTGACGGTCGCTGGCGCCATAGGCTTTCGTCGCCTTGGCAGCGGCCTTGTGCTGCACCGGGGCAGACGCGGGTTTCGGCGTGGTTTTGGGGACACTGTTGGCCGCTGCATTATTGCGGATCAGGTCTGCCATGGGATCATGGCTGGCCGCGGGCGGCGGCGCCTGACGCACGTCTTCCTCATGTTTGGGAACATAGGTGTAGTTGCGGGGATGGTCGGGAATGACCGTCAGCATCACATCGGCGCTGGATTGTACCATCGGCAAGAGCCGCGCTTCGGTCACCCAGTGCGGCTGGTTGCGGATGGGCACGAAATAGGTGAACGCCAGATAGGCCAGTCCCACGATCACCAGTCCGCGCACGATGCCGAAGGCCACGCCGGCGGCGCGGTCCAAGGGCCCGATGGGGGAATGTCTCACACTGGCGCTGAAACGGGCGGTCATGAAGGCGAGCGGAATGAACACCGCCAGGAACACCGCCGCATAGGCCAGCAGCGAGGCCAGCCATTCGGTCTGCACCAGGCTGCGGGTCAACGGGATGATATAGGGCCCGAAATACAGGCAGGCGAAAGCCGCCGCCACCCAGGCGAAAATGGTCAGGGTTTCCCACAAAAAGCCGCGCCAGGCGGCATAGCCCGCCGACACCACGATGATCAGCACGATCAGACAGTCGAGGAAGGTGACCGAAAGACTCATGATTCGAGTTTAGCACGCCGGGGCTGGGGCTCGGGCGCGAATCTGAGCAGGTCGGCGACGCTGGTAATCTCGGTTAACGCCATGCCGGCGATCTCGGCGCGGGTTCCCGCCGGGACAAAGGCGGACTTGAAACCCAGCTTGGCGGCCTCTTTCAGCCGCGCCTCGGCCTGCGGCACCGGGCGGATGTCGCCCGACAGGCTGATCTCGCCAAAGAACACGCAATCGCGGGGCAAGGGCTCTCCACCAAAAGACGAAACCAGGGCAGCGGCGGCGGCCAGATCGGCCGCAGGTTCGCCGATCTTCAATCCGCCCGCGACGTTCAAATAGACATCGGAAGCCCCGATTCCAACCCCGGCGCGGGCGTCCAAGACCGCCAGGATCATGGCCAGGCGCCCGGTGTCCCAGCCCACCACGGCGCGGCGCGGGGTGCCGTAGCTGATGGGCGAGACCAGCGCCTGGATTTCGCACAACAGTGGGCGGGTGCCTTCCAGCCCGGCAAACACCGCCGTGCCCGGCGACATGGATTTGCGGTCGCCCAAAAACAGCGCCGACGGATTGGCGACTTCGGCCAGTCCCTTGCCGGTCATCTCGAACACGCCGATCTCGTCGGTGGCGCCGAAGCGGTTCTTGACCGCGCGCAGCACCCGGAAGTGATGGCCGCGCTCGCCCTCGAAATAGAGCACGGCATCGACCAGATGCTCGACCACCTTGGGGCCGGCGATCTGGCCGTCTTTGGTCACATGGCCGACCAGCAGCAGCGCCGCGCCCGAGGATTTGGCGTAGCGCACCAGATCGAAGCTGGCGGTGCGCACCTGGGCGATGGTGCCCGGCGCGGCATCAAGTGCTGAGGTCCACAAGGTCTGGATGGAATCGATGGCGATGATGGCGGGCGGCTTGCCGGATTCCAGGGTGGCCAGAATGTCTTCCACATTGGTCGCCGCACCCAGCATCAGCGGGGCATCCGACAGCCCCATGCGGGCGGCGCGCATGCGCACCTGCGCCATCGCCTCTTCGCCGGAGATATAGATCGCATGGCCGCCGTTCTGGGCGTACTTGCCCAGGGCCTGCAGGATGATGGTGGACTTGCCGATGCCGGGATCGCCGCCGACCAGCAACGCCGAGCCCGGCACCAGCCCGCCGCCGGTAACGCGGTCGAATTCGGCAATGCCAGTGGGCCGGCGCTGGGGTGGGGCGTCTTCGGTCTTCAGGTCTTCCAGGGTGATGCGCCGGCCTTTTGCTCTTCGGGTCGCACCCGACCCAAGAGGCGGGGCGATACCTTCCTCGGTGATGGTGTTCCAGCCGCCGCAGGCCTCGCACTTGCCCGACCATTTGGCATGGGTGGCGCCGCAGGATTGGCAGACAAAGCTGGAGGAGGATTTGGCCATGATTCTTTATACCATGACCGTCAAGTTCAGTCGGCGCGTGGCTTTAAGCTTTCACAGCCATTTTAATGGGCCCTTCGGCCCTGCCGTGAATGAACTGCTCCACATAGGGGTTGCCGCTATGGTCGATCTCGCCGGTCGGGCCGGCCCAGATGATCTTGCCGCCATAGAGCATGGCGATCTTGTCGGAAATCTTGCGCGCCGAGATCATGTCATGGGTGATGGACAGCGCGGTCGCGCCCACATCCTTCACCGTGGAGATGATCAGGTCGTTGATGATGTCGGCCATGATCGGGTCCAGGCCGGTGGTGGGCTCATCGAAGAAGATGATCTCGGGATCGGCTGCGATGGCGCGGGCAAGTCCCACGCGCTTCTGCATGCCGCCCGAAAGCTCCGACGGCGACAGGAACGCCACGTCCTCGGTCAGTCCGACCTTGGCCAGCTTCTGGATGGCGATATCGCGCGCGCGGCTGCGCGCCATGCCGCGCCCCTGAATGAGTCCAAAGGCGACATTTTCCCAGACCGGCAGGGAGTCAAACAACGCGCCGCCCTGGAACAGCATGCCGAACTTCTTCATCACCCGGTCGCGGGCGCCACCATTGATGTGGGTGATGTCTTCGCCATCCACCAGGATGGTGCCCTCGTCCGGGCGGATGATGCCCAGGATGGACTTGATGGTGACCGACTTGCCGGTGCCCGAGCCGCCAATGATCACCAGCGAGGATTGTTTATCGACGGTAAGATCGACGCCATCCAGCACCACCTTGGAGCCGAAGCGCTTCTTGACGCCGATGAGTTGGATTTTCGCGGTCATTTGTGGAACAGCAGCGCGGTCAGGACATAGTCGGCGGCCAGGATCAGGATCGAGGAACTGACCACTGCATTGGTGGTGGCGTTGCCCACGCCCTGCGCGCCGCCCTTGGAATTGAAGCCGTTATAGCAACCCATCAGCGCCACAATGAAGCCGAACACCGCCGCCTTGATCAGGCCGCTGGTGATGTCGTCGTTATGGGCGAAGTCGATGGTGTTCTTCAGATAAGTGGTGCCGTTGAAATCCAGCGTATAGACCGACACGGCATAACCACCCATGACGCCGATGGAATCGCCGATCGCGGTCAGGATGGGCATGGAGATCACCGCCGCCACGATGCGCGGCACCACCAGATACTTGATCGGGTTGGTGGCCAAGGTGGTCAGAGCATCGATCTGCTCGGTCACTTTCATGGTGCCGATCTCGGCGGCGATGGCAGCACCGACGCGGCCGGCAATCATCAGACCGGCGATCACCGGACCGAGTTCGCGGGTGACGGCCAGCACCACCACCTGGGGCACGATGGATTCGGCACCGAAGCGGTTGCCACCCAGATAGATTTGCAGCGCCAGCACGCCGCCGGTGAAGAAGGCGGTCAGACCCACCACCGGCAACGAGAAATAACCGATCCGGATCATCTGGCTGAAGATCAGGCGGGTATAGATCGGCGGCGACACGACGGCCGCGAGCGCCCGCCCGGTGAACTGCGCCAGGCGGCCGATATGGGCCAGCACCGTGATCACGGCGCGGCCGATGCTTGCAAAGATATTCATTACCCCTCGTAAAACCTTGGCACCCGGCGCAGCCGGGTAAGAATTTCATATTCGTTGGTGCCGGCGCTTCCGGCAACCTCGCCCAGCGTGACCTGATCGCCCAGCAGTTCGCACGTGTCGCCCACATGCGGCGCCTCAAGCAACTCGGTCACGTCCAGGATCATCAGGTCCATGGAGATGCGGCCCACGACCGGCACGCGCGCGCCGTTCAGCACCGCGACGCCCTTGTTGGACAAGGTGCGCGGAAATCCGTCGGCATATCCAAGCGCGACCGTGGCAAGCATGGTGGGCCTTTTGGCGCGGAACGTGGCTCCGTAGCCAACGCTTTCGCCCAAGTCAATTCGGCGCAGCTGCAGCACCCGGGCGGTGAGGACGGCGGCGGTCTGCATCAGGTTCGGCGCCCCGCCACCTGCACCACCTTCACGCACCTGCGGGTTGGCGCCGTAAAGCGCAATGCCGGGACGCACCAGATCGAAATGATATTCCATGCCCAGCATGGCGCCATGGCTGGCAGCCAGGCTGGCGGGCGCGGGCGGCAGCATGGCCAGCGCCTGGCGGAAGCGCGAAAGTTGCTGAGCGTTGAGCGGATTGGCCGGATCGTCGCTGCAGGCCAGATGGCTCATCACCAGAACCAGATTGAGGCCCGAAAGCCGCTTGGCCTTTTCCCCCGACAGCTGCGCCAGCTCGTCGCCGCAAAGCCCCAGCCGGTTCATGCCGGTGTCGACATGGATCACCGCATCCAGCGCGCTCTGGCCCACACCGGGCGCGGCCGACCAGGCGGCGATCTCGCTCAGCGAATTCAGCACCGGCGTCAGGGAAAAACTGATCAGCGCGGGCACCGCATCGGGGCTCGCGCCATCCAGCACAAAGATGCGTGCGCGGGGCAGAAGCTTGCGCAGGGAGACACCCTCTTCCAGGCGCGCGACAAAGAAACTGTCGCAGCCGGCTTGCGCCAGCTCTGGCGCCACACGGCTCGCCCCCAGGCCGTAGGCATCGGCCTTGACCACCGCGGCGACGGCCGTGGGCCCCGCCAGCCGGCGATAGGTGCGATAATTGGCGGCAACCGCGCCCAGCCGCACGGTCAGGCGCGCCGCTTCAAAATCCTCGCTCATGCGCTCTCTTATAGACGAAGCGGGGCGGCTCACTAATTGTCCCCGCCCAGAATCTTGATGCCGCCCTGGCCTTGCGCCGGATGCAGGCACGGCGTGTTCTGCAGGATGGGACAGCCGCCCGAGTTGGGCGCATAGCCTCTCGCCAGATCGGACTGCATCTGGGCCGCGCCCGAGGTGGCGTATTGCGGATTGGGATTTTCCTTCAGGCGCGGCAAAATATTGGGCGGCAGCATCACCAGCGAGCCATTGGGCAGCCTGACCGCGCGCCAGGGATAAAGACCGCAACGCGCGCGCTCGGCGCTGGTCAGGTGCTCCCAGCTGCCGGCGCTGCAGGCGAGCTCGCGCCCGACCGCGCCCAATATGTCGGTGGGCGGCGCGGGATTGCCGGACTTGTCGCGCTGCTGGTCGGGCACGACCGGCGGCGGCTTGGGAATCTGGATCGGCGCGGATTCGATGTGCGGCGGCGCGATCACCACCGGCTGCGGATTGATCGGTTTTCTCTCGGGCATATTGTTGCCCGGCACCGGCAGGGTCAGGAAGGTCTCGACAATCGGTTTGCTGCGCATGTCAAAGGGATGCACCGCGAAGACGAAGAACAGAAAGAACAGGACATGCAGCCCCGCCACCAGCACCGTGGAGGTGGTGCGCGACAGCGCCTTGCGGCGGCGTTCGTCCTCGCCCTGAGGTCCGTAGCCGGGGCGCAGGAACGGGTGCGTCAGGACATGTTCGCTAGCCAAAACCTGTAATCCGTCAGAAACGCTTTCCCGCCGCCCCCAACATATAGAAGCGCGAAGCCCCGCAAAACAGTCCGGATTGGCGGAAAACGGGCAAAAATGCTAACGCCGCTGTCATGCGCGTGTACCTGATCAACCTCGAACGGCGGAAAGACCGGCTTGCCGCCATGCAAGGACAGGCCGCCAGCCTTGGCCTGGAACTGGACCTGGTAACGGCGCTGGATGCAGGAACCGCGGACCCAGCCTCGGTTAACCGCTGGTTCGCCGTGCGCGGTCCCCTGGGCGAGATCCCAGCCGGCGACAAGGCCTGCCTTTTGTCGCACCGCGCCGCCTGGGAACGGTTCGCGGCGAGTGGGGAGGCCCATGCCGTGTTCCTGGAAGACGATGTACGGCTGTCCCAGGTCGCCGGGCCAATGCTGACAACCGACAGCTGGATTGCGGCGGATGCCGAGGTCGTGAAGCTCGAGCATTATGGTCCGCCGGGACAGCGGGTGTTGCTGGGCGATATCCATGCGGTCGGCGAAGACTTCCGGATCGGCCGGATGCTGTCACGCCATACCGGCGGCGCGGCCTATATCCTGTCGCGCAAGGCAGCCCAGATGCTTTTGGCGCAGCCACGTTTCGACCTGCCGGTCGATCATCTGCTGTTCAATCCCAACAATTCCAGACTGTTTGCCGCGCTTTCGCCCTGGCAGCTTGTGCCGGCCATCGCCCGCCAGCAGGAATTCGTTGGCGAGAAATCCGACATCGAGAAAACACGCACGGGCCTGCGCAGTTTCGGCCTCACTTATATCCGGCGCGAACTGGTACGTTTTGCCTACGACCTGAAGCTGCTGCCGCGCCAGGTCGCGGCGCTTATTGGCGGCGCCAAGTTTGTCACAATCAAGACATTGCCTTGATTGTCATCCCCGGCCGAGCACAGCATCGCTGTGCGAGGGGAAGGGGACCCAGGTTCTGATACCGTTACTGTGGCGCCCACCTGGGTTGCCCATACGCTGTCGCTATGGGCTCCCTCACCTTGCGCCGACGCGCTCGGCTCGCCGGGAATGACAGCGAGGACTAGCGCTGCTGCTGATCTTCGGCCAAGTTGCTGAAGCGGGTGAAGTTGCCTTCGAACACCAGATCGATGGCGCGGGTGGCGCCATGGCGGTGTTTTTCCACCAGTACTTCGGCGCGGTTGGTGGCGCGGTCCAGCTTGTCCATCCATTTGGCGTGTTCGGGCGTGCCGGCGTCAGGCTCGCGCGACTTCAGGTAATATTCCTCGCGATAGACGAACATCACCACGTCGGCGTCCTGCTCGATGGAGCCGGATTCACGCAAATCCGACAGCACCGGGCGCTTGTCGTCGCGGGCATCGACGCCGCGCGACAGCTGCGACAGAGCGAGCACCGGAATGTTCAGTTCCTTGGCCAGGGTCTTGAGGCCTTTGGTGACTTCGGTGATTTCCTGCACCCGGTTTTCGTGACGGCGCGACGGTTCGACCAGCTGCAGATAGTCGATGATGATCAGGCCGATATTCTTTTCGCGCTTCAGGCGCCGGGCGCGCGCCGCGATCTGGGCAATGGAAATGCCGCCGCTGTCGTCGATATAGAGCGGCAGGTTGGAGAGGTCCTGCATGGCAAGGACGAACTTCTCCCATTCGCTTTCCGTGAACTTGCCGTTTCGGATCTTCCACACTTCAAGCTCGGACTGTTCCGACAGGATACGGCCCGACAGCTGCTGCGCCGCCATTTCGAGGCTGAAGAAGAGCACCGGCGCGCCACGGGGATATTCCGCGCCCGACTCCAGATCCTGCAAGTACGCCCTGGCGCAGTGGAAGGCCATGTTGGTGCCCAGCGCCGTCTTGCCCATGCCCGGGCGCCCGGCCAGGATCAGAAGGTCCGAAGGCTGCAACCCGCCCAGAAGATTGTCGATGTCGGTGAAGCCGGAAGTAATGCCGGAGATACGTCCCCCACGGGCGATGGCGCGCTCGGCGATTTCCACCGTGCGCCGCAGCGCCTCGTGAAAATCCATGGCGCCTTCGCCATATTTGGCGGTCTCCGCCACCGCATACAGCGCCTTTTCCGCCTCCGCGATCTGCTCCTTGGAGGTCTTTTCGGTCGGCGCATCATAGGCGGTGTTGACGATATCCTCGCCGATGCGGATCAGGCTGCGCCGGACCGCCAGATCGCTGAGGATATCGGCATAATCCTTGACGTTGGGGATGGCGGGAGCTGCGGCACGCAAAGCGTCGAAATAGGCCTGGCCGCCGGTCTCCAGCACGCCGGGATCGGATTTCATCGTGGCGTGCAAAGTCAGCGGCGTCACCACCACTCCGCCCCGCTCGATCATCTGCGACATGGTCTCGTAGATGCGGCCGTGCAGCGGGTCGTAAAAGGCGTCCGGCTTGATCAGCGCGCTGACGCGCTCCATCGCCCGGTTGTCGGCCAGGATCGCGCCCAGCAGAGCCTGCTCGACGTCGATATCGTAGGGGACGTGGCGATAGGCTTCCTGTTCCATGTCTTCTTATGAACGTGCTCAAGTTCCCGGCGGGGCGAGCAATCAACAGGCCGGTGCCGGATGGTTCAAGCGGCTTGAACATCCGCTCACAGGCACGACTCAACCGCGCTATCGCAAGTCTACACCTAGTGGCGTACCGCGGGTTTGCCCACAAAAAGCCAATCCGCGCCAGCGCTAGTCAAAGCGGGTTTCGCGAAAGGGCGCAAGCTGCTCAGCCCGTTCCGACAGGACCGTCAGGGTCGGGAAATCCCCCGCCGGTACCAGATCGCCGACCATATGCTGGGTGAAGCGCCAGGCGACGGCGCAGGTGATCTGCGGCTGCATCAATGTCTCACCGGTGAACCAGTCGGGCGAGACGTCTTTCTCCAGCGCGCGATAGGCCGCCAGAAGCTGGCCGCTGACCCGGTCGAGCCAGGGCTGGTGCTGCTTTTCCTTGGGCCGCTGGTTGCACTCATAAACGATGGAGACACTTTTCTCGCACGCCGCCAGCGCCAGGCCGATCTGGCGCAAGGCCCGTTCATGCGAGGCGCGGTCAGCCGGCATCAACCGGCGAGGCGCGATCTCGGCGACATGTTCCAGGATCAGGCCGGAATCCATCAGCACCACGCCGTCATCAGTGACAAAGCTGGGCGCCTTCACCACCGGGTTTAGGCGAGCGAATTTGTCGAAATGGCGGAAGACCGAGACCTGGTCCAGGTCGAACGGCAGCCCCAGGACCTTCAGCGACACCGCCACCCGCCTTACATAGGGCGAATCCAGCATTCCGATCAGTTGCATGACGCATCCCCCAAAATCGGGTGGATGGTCACAAGGCTTGCCGCCCTTGTCCATGGCCCGCGCGCGCATGGCGCGATTGCGTTCAAAGCGCGGCGATGATGGCCTGGGCCGCGGCCGGGTTCTTTTCCTTGGCGCCGCTGATCACAAACAGAAAGACGTCGCGTTTTTTCTTGGGCGCGGGTGGCGCCAGCAGCATAGAGGCTTTGGGCGAATTGCCATCCGCCCAATCCCGCGCCCGCTCGGCCCAGGTCTTCAGCTGGGCCGCAGGATAGCCCGCTTTCTCTTTGGTGCTGGTGCCCATGATGCGGGCATAGATGAAATCGGTGGTGACGTCGGCGATCAAGGGAAATTCGCTGTCTGCGGCGAAGACAATGCCGACATTTTCCTTACGGCACAGATCGATGAAGGCCTTGTCCTTGAAGCTGTCGTGGCGCACCTCGACCACATGGCGGATCGCCTGGCCGTCGACCTTGCGGGGCAACAGTTTCAGAAAAGCCGCGAAGTCGACTGCATCGAACTTCTTGGTCGCCATGAATTGCCAGTTCACCGGGCCGAGTTTTTCCTTCAGTTCGGTGACGCCGCTGTCGAAGAAGCGCGTGATGGAATCGCCGGCTTCCGCCAGCACCCGCCGGTTAGTGGCAAAGCGCGGCCCCTTCAGGCTGAAGACAAAGCCGTCCGGGGTTCCGTCGCGCCACTTACCGAAGCTTTCTGGCTTCTGCGAGCCGTAATAGGTGCCGTTGATCTCGATCGCGGTCAGGTGCCGGCTGGCATATTCCAGCTCCCGCTTCTGCGGCAGGCCCTTGGGATAGAAGCTGCCGCGCCACTCTTCGAAAACCCAGCCGCCGATACCGACATAAATCATCGTTGCTCTACGCGTTTGAGGACGGCGCCATTAGCCGGTCGAGATGATGGCGGATATGGGCGGCTTCGGCTGGTGTGTTGGCCAGGGCGATGGCGCGGTCGAAATCGGCCCGCGCCTCCTTATTGCGTCCCAGTTGCAGCAGAAACGATCCCCGCGCGCCAAAGAAATGGAAATAGCCGGAAAGCGGCTGTTCCAATGGCGCGATCAATTCCAGCGCCGCTTCCGGCCCATGCAGCTTGGCTATCGCCACGGCGCGGTTCAGGGTGATCACCGGCGAAGGCTGCATCCGTTCCAGCACCAGATAAAGTGCTTCGATCCCGGCCCAGTCGGTTTCGTGTGCAGACGCGGCGCGACCGTGAATGGCAGCGATCGCTGCTTGGATCTGATAGGGACCGGGCCGGTTGTGGCGCACGGCCTTGTCCAGCAGCGCCAGTCCTTCGTTAATCAGCTTGCCATCCCAGCGCGAACGATCCTGATCGTCCAGAAGGATGGCCTCGCCATTCGCATCAAAGCGCGCGGAGAGGCGCGACTGCTGCAACAGCATCAGCGCCGCCAGCCCCATGATCTCCGGTTCGGTCTGGAACAGGCGCAACAAAAGCCGCGCCAGACGAATGGCTTCGTCACACAAAGGCGCGCGGCTCGCATCATTGCCGGCGCTGTAGCCTTCATTGAACAGCAGATAGATCATCGCTGCGACGGCGGCCAACCGCTCGGCGCGCTCGGCCGCGCCCGGCGCCTCGAACGGCACGTCTGCCTTCGCAATGCGCTGCTTGGCGCGGGTGATGCGCTGCTCCATCGCCGCCTCGCTGACCAGGAAGGCGCGCGCGATTTGCGCCACGCTCAACCCCGAGACAATGCGCAGGGCCAGCGCGATCTGCTGGCTGGGTTGAAGATCAGGATGGCAGCAGATGAACAAAAGTCGCAGCACATCGTCGCGGTAATGCGAGCCATCCAGCCGCTCCGCCAGTTCGCTTTCCGCGTCGCCCAGATCGGAAATCTGCTCATCCGGCGGCAATTCGGTGGTGCGGCTCTGCTTGCGCACCCCATCCAGCGCCGCATTGCGACCCACCAGAATGAGCCAGGCGGTGGGATCGCGCGGCGGACCTTTTTGCGGCCAGCTTTTGAGCGCGCGCTGACAGGCGTCTTGAAACGCTTCCTCCGCCCGGTCCATGTCGCGAAAATAGCGCAGCAGCGCCCCCACCGCTTGCGGCCGTGCCGCGGTGATCGCCCCATGGATCCAACCCAAATCGCTCATCAATAGACTTTGATCGCTTCCTTGGGCGCGTTGGGACGCGCGTCCGGCACATACAGCGCGATGGGCCGCACCTCATAGGTGCTGGTGGGATTGGCGGCGGAAAGATCCTTGGTCACCGCCAGCGCGGCGTCGAGATTTTCCACATCGATGACATAGAAGCCCAGCAACTGTTCCTTGGTTTCGGCAAAGGGGCCATCGATGACCAGGCCGGGCCCGCGCAGGGTGGTGGCGGCGGTGGTGGGCAACAGCCGCAAGGACGGACCAAGCTTTCCTTCCTTCACCAGCCTCTCATGCACCACCGACAGCTTGGCCATTACGGCGTCGTCTTCCTCCTTGCTCCAGGACCAGACGACGTCTTCCTTGTTGTAGCAAAGCACGGTGTAGAGCATGGCCGGTTCCTTTGACTTCCCTTTAAGACGAGGGAGTATTGCTCAGCCCGACAGGGCTCGTAAAAAATAAAACCGCACCCCTACTGTCGGGCTGGTCCGGGACGGGGCGTCCTTGGGTCAGACTTTGAACTTGTTGGAGAAAATCATGACCACCCATGAAATGTCACTGACCCGCCTGCTGGATGCCCCCGCCGACAAGCTGTTCCGCTGCTGGACCACGCCCGAGCTGATCAAGCAGTGGTTCGCGCCCAAGCCCTACACCACCCCGGTCGCGGAAGTGGAGCTGAAGGTGGGCGGCCGCAACAACATTGTGATGAAAAGCCCGGAGGGCCAGGAGATCCCCTGCCCCGGCACCTATCTGGAGATCGTGCAGGGCCGCAAAATCGTCTTCACCGACGCTTTCACCGGCGACTGGAACCCGCGCGAAGGCGCACCCTTCATGGTGGCGATTATCACCTTCGAGCCGGAAGCAGGCAAGACCCGCTACATCGCAACCGTGCGCCACTGGACTGAAGAAGCGCGCGCCCAGCACGAGCAGATGGGCTTTCATCAGGGCTGGGGTATATGCGCCGACCAGCTCGAAGCTCTGGCCAAAACCATCTGAAGGGAGAACCAGCATGACGATCAAGAGCATCACGCCCTTCCTGTGGTTCGACGCTTGCGCCGAGGAAGCGGCGAACTTCTATGTCTCGCTGTTTCCCAATTCCAAAATCACCCATGTTTCGCGCTATGGCGATACCGGTCCCGGCCCCAAGGGCAGCGTGATGGTGGTGGCGTTCGAACTGATGGGCCAGCGCTTCATGGCGCTGAACGGCGGGCCACACCAGAAACTCAGCGAGGCCTTCTCGCTCTATGTGGAATGCACCGAACAGGCCGAGATCGACCGGCTGTGGGACGCGCTGACGCACACACCCAATGTCTGCGGCTGGACCAAGGATAAATTCGGCCTGTCCTGGCAGATCGGCTATGCCGGCCTGGCCGAGACCTTGACCGGGCCGAAGGCTGACAAGGTGATGGCCGCGGTCATGAAGATGACCAAGATCGACATCCTGGCGCTGAAGGACGCGGCCGCGTCATGAGCAATGAGCGCTATCGCTGGGTGATCGTGGCGGCGGGCGGTCTGCTGGGCTGTATCGCCCTCGGGGCGATGTTCTCGCTGCCGGTGTTCCTCAGACCCATCGCGCGCGACACCGGCTGGTCGGTCACCGGCATCTCGACCGCCATGACCATCGGCTTTCTGGCGATGGCGTTCGCCAGCATGGCCTGGGGCAATCTCTCGGACCGGATCGGCCCGCGCCTGGTGGTGCTGACCGGTTCGGTGGCGCTGGCCACAGGTATGGCGCTGGCCAGCCTCGCCCCTTCGCTGCTCGCCTTCCAGCTTTTCTTCGGTCTGGTGGTGGGCGCGTCCTGTGCGGCGATCTTCGCGCCGATGATGGCGGCCGTCACGGGCTGGTTCGACACCCACCGCAGTCTTGCGGTGTCGCTGGTCTCCGCCGGCATGGGCATGGCGCCCATGACCATGGCGCCGTTCGCGGCCTGGCTGATCTCCCATCATGACTGGCGCACCTCGATGCTGGTGATCGCGGTCCTGGTTGCCGTCACCATGATTCCGCTGTCCTTTCTGGTGCGCCGCCCGCCGGCGCTGGAAGCCGCCCATCCGGCGGCGGATGCCGAACCGCAAGCGACCATGTCCACCGGCGAGGCGCTGCGTTCGCCCCAGTTCATCGTGCTGCTGCTTACCAACTTCTTCTGCTGCGCCACCCATTCCGGCCCGATCTTCCACACCGTCAGCTATGCGGTAACCTGCGGCATCCCCATCATCGCCGCAACCACGTCGAAGGTCTGAGCGGCATGTTCGGGCGCATCGCCTTTGGCCTGATGGGTGATCGTTTCGGCGCCAAGCGCGTGCTGGTGACGGGGCTTCTGATGCAGGCGTTCGGCGCGCTGGGCTATTTCTTCGCCCGCGATCTTGGCGGCTTCTATGCCGCGGCCGTGGTGTTCGGCTTCATCTATGGCGGGATCATGCCGCTCTATTCAGTGCTGATCCGCGAGAACTTTCCGCTGCGCATGATGGGCACGGTCATCGGCGGCACCGCCATGGCCGGCAGCCTGGGCATGGCGACCGGGCCGGTGATCGGCGGGCTGATCTATGATCGCTTCGCGACCTATAGCTGGCTTTATCTGTGTTCCTGGGGGCTGGGCATGGGCGCGTTCCTGATCATCATGATGTTCAGGCCGTTTACCAAAGACACGGCTCAGGAAGCAACCGCCTAACCGAACAATTTCTTGTAGTCCTCGGGCTTGAAGCCGATCACGAGCTTGCCTTTCGTTTCCAGGACCGGGCGCTTGATCATGGACGGCTGAGCCAGCATCAACGCGATGGCCTTCTTCTCGGTCAGTCCTTCCTTGTCGGCATCGGGCAGTTTCTTGAAGGCAGTGCCGGCGCGGTTGAGCGGCACCTCCCAGCCCACTTTCTTGACCCAGCTTTCCAGCAGGACGCGGTCAATCCCGGCCGACTTGTAGTCGTGGAAGTCGTAATCGACCTTGTGACTTTCCAGCCAGGTGCGGGCCTTCTTGATCGTGTCGCAATTCTTGATTCCATACATGATGGTCATGGCACGCTCCCAGTTTGAACGCAGGATATGGGAGGCAAGGCCGCTACGAAAGCCGCTAGTCTGGCGCGCATGGAACAGAATTGGCGGCGCATCGCGACAGAGCTGGACGAACAAGGCTGGGCGATTCTGCCCGGCCTGCTGAATGATGTCGGCAGTGACCGGATCGCCGGCCTGTATGATCACGATGAGACTTTCCGCAGCCGGGCGGTGATGGCGCGCCACGGTTTCGGCAAGGGCGAGTATCGTTATTTCGCCTATCCGCTGCCGGGTGCAATCGAAACGCTGCGCACCGCGCTCTATCCGCCTCTGGCTGAGATCGCCAATGGCTGGCAGGCGTGGCTGGGCCGTGAAGCGCGCTTTCCGGATGGTCATGCGAGCTATCTCGAACATTGCCATGCCCACGGACAGGCGCGGCCCACGCCGCTGCTGCTGCGCTACGGACCCGGCGACTATAATTGCCTGCACCAGGATCTTTACGGCGACGAGGTTTTTCCGTTGCAGGTCGCCGTGCTGCTGGCCCAGCCGGACGCGGATTTCACCGGCGGGGAGTTCGTACTGACTGAACAGCGGCCGCGCATGCAATCACGGGTGATGGTGGTACCGCTGGGCAAGGGCGATGGCGTGGTCTTCGCCGTCAACAGCCGGCCGGTGAAGGGCTCGCGCGGCAACTATCAAGTGAAGATGCGCCATGGCGTCAGCCGGCTCCTCACCGGCCAGCGCCATGTGCTGGGCCTCATCTTTCACGATGCGGCGTGATCAGCGGCCCGCCACATCCACCGGCACGGGATCGTTGGGCGACAGCCAGCGATAAACAAAGCCCGCGATCAACGCACCCGCGATGGGCGCCGCCCAGAACAGCCAGAGCTGGTCCAGCGCCCAGCCGCCCGCAAACAGCGCGGGCGCCGTCGAGCGCGCCGGGTTGACGGAGGTGTTGGTGACCGGGATCGAGATCAGGTGGATCAGGGTCAGGCACAGGCCGATGGCGATGGGCGCGAAACCCTGGGGCGCCCGGCCATGGGTCGAGCCCAAGATCACGAACAGGAAGGCGAAGGTCATCGTCACTTCGCAAGCCAGCGCGGCGGTCAGCCCATAGCCGCCCGGCGAATGATCGCCATAGCCATTGCTGGCAAAGCCGGCATGCACATCAAACCCGGCGTGACCGCTGGCGATCAGATACAGGATGCCCGCGCCGGCGATGCCGCCCAGCACCTGGGCGATCACATAGCCCGGCAGGTCGGCGAGCGGAAAGCGCGCGCCCGCCCACAGCCCCACCGACACGGCGGGATTGAGATGGCAACCCGACACATGGCCGATGGCATAGGCCATGGTCAGCACGGTGAGCCCGAAGGCCAACGCCACGCCGACAAAGCCGATCCCCAGCTGCGGGAAGGCGGCGGCCAGCACAGCCGAACCGCACCCACCCAAGACCAGCCAGGCGGTCCCGATGAATTCCGCAACCAGCTTGCGGGTCAAAAGCCCCTCCCCTTTTTGATTTGGGAAAGGCTATGCCCGCCGGGCGACAGTGTCATCACGGTTGCCCAAATTTCGGGCATCCAACTGTGAAATCGGATGAACTTTACACTATGTAAATTTCGAGACATCCGATATCTTTACATCATGTCAAGTCGCCAAAAAATCCTGGATGCGGCCCTTTCCTGCGCG